>Ga0070697_100002913_pt1 | contig 13160 bp, 13 predicted proteins | sample KBSK1501metaG_FD_65475 | JGI IMG/M metagenome (GOLD analysis project Ga0070697, IMG submission 65475) | Corn, switchgrass and miscanthus rhizosphere microbial communities from Kellogg Biological Station, Michigan, USA - KBS K1-50-1 metaG | ecosystem: Host-associated > Plants > Roots >... | reverse complement strand
CTCCCAATCATCGAAGGTCGCCCGGCAATAAATCGGGCCGGCGGTCTGTTCGTAATCATCGGGTCGGGAACATTCTCGGCGGCAGGCGTCAACGCGCTTGATTTACGCAACCGGGCCCAGGCAATTCTGGTGGGCGCTCCGGCGGGAATTCGACCGAACCATTACGGCGACAGCGCGGAGTTTCGTCTGCCAAACTCCGGCTTGCACGTCTCTTACTCGACCCAGTACCACCAGTTCGGCGCAGCCACAGATTCAGAAATCACACCCGACAAAAAAATCGAACCCACTTGGGAAGAGTTCCGCGCCGGTCGCGATCCAATCATGGAATGGATTCTTTCTTACAAGCGGTAGTACGAACTGATTGCTGGGAGCGCGGACGTCCCGTCCGCATTGAGCGCGAAGCGTGAACAATTCCGTGGCCGCTCGCTACCGCAAGCGGTTCCGCACCTTTGTCTAATTGGCTGTGATTGACGTTAATCCGTCGGCGAAATAAGAGTGCGTTAATGGCTGTTATTAATCACCTGTTCCTCGACCCTCCATTCAGGGCACCGAAGCAAACAGGAACGTTTCGGATTGCTGAAGACGGTTTGAAAAGGGCGAAACCAAGTTTGTTTGCTTACGCTTTTCTTTTCATCTCTCTAACCTCCGCTTGCCTAAGCGGAGGCTCCACGCAAACCAAGAATCCAACAACCAAACCCACGCCGTCTCAGGTCGCAAACAAGACCGACCTGCAAAACCAGATACTCCGAAACCAACTCGAGCAGATCGCCTCCGCCGCCAAAGGCAAGGTCGGAGTCGCGGCGGTCGTCCTCGAAACCGGAGAGACAGTCTCGCTCAACCCTCACGATCACTTTCCCATGCAGAGCGTCTACAAACTTCCAATCGGCATGGCGGTGATGAAGCAGGTTGATGCCGGGAAGATAAAGCTCGACCAAAAAGTAGCCGTGACGAAAAGCGATTTTGTTAGACGCGGGCAGAACAGTCCGCTTCGAGACAAGTATCCAAACGGAACGGAGATTACTATCAGCGAGTTGTTGCGATATGCAATTTCAGAGAGTGACGGCACGGCGAGTGACGTATTGATGCGAGTCGCCGGCGGACGGATACCAGTGCAAATGTATCTGACTGACCTCCCTATATCCGACATGATTGTCCTCAATACTGAGAAGGAAATTGGGCAGGACTGGCAGACGCAATATCGCAACTCCGCCTCACCTGAGGCAGCGGTCGCTTTACTTCGCGCGCTATATGAACGGAAAGGACTTTCGGAATCAAGCCAAGCATTGATGCTGAAATTCATGTTCGAATCAACGCCGGGGCCGAAGCGTTTGAAAGGACTGTTGCCCGCAGGCACGATTGTCGCGCATAAGACCGGAACATCAGGAACTCAGAAAGGAATTACCGCCGCGACGAACGATATCGGAATTGTCACATTGCCAAACGGAAAGCATTTGGCGATCGCAGTTTTTGTTTCAGATTCTCCTGCGGATGAAGCGACGCGTGAAGGAGTGATTGCGAAAATTGCCAAAGCCGTCTGGGAGAAGTTCGCCGCGGGTTAACGCGGATAACACGGATAAGAATCAAAAGGCAGAAGGCAGAAAGCAGAACGCAGAAACCCGACCGTTAGGGAGGGTGCAATAGGCAGAATGCAGGAGGCCGTACACCGTTCCTCCCGTGCAATCCGTATAATCTATGCATAGAATTCAGCCATGGCCCGCGAACCAACTTACGCGGCGGCTCATGCGGTGGCCGCGACTGTCGAAGAGCACTTTGCCCGGCATCTCGCCGCAGCGCAGCGCCGTGGTGAGCGAGAGCTGGCACATTCACCCACAGCGCGAGTGATTGAAAGAATTATCGATGCGACGTTCTGGGCGAGCTTCCGGCCAGAGGAAGGCCGCTTTCCGAAAATCTCGCTGGTATTCCTCCCGCCCGAGCAGGCCCGCCAGCCGTTAATGTTCGAGCATCGTCTGCCACTGACTACAGCGATTCTGACAAAACTCGCGCCGGCGGTTGAGCGTCCTGGAATTCATCTCGGCGTTTGGCATGACGATAAGAGTAGACATGATGAGCTCTATGTTTGGGGAGCGACGCGCGCGATTCCAAGTCTGGGGTTTGTGCTCGAGGATATCGAACCGGGACTGCTGGTGATCAAGCATCGACGTGTTGATGGTTTTGGCAAGTTTGCCAACGTCGTGGTGCTTAAAGGTGAGCAGGTGAAGATCATTGATGAGCAAGGCGCAAGCCTCCCGGACTGCCCCGATCTAATCAAGTCGCTGCGCGCGTTTACTTCTCCTGCAACCTGGGAGACTTCAGTGAACGGGCTAGTTCAACTCGCTGCGTCCATGCGGGCACATGGCCACGGCGGCACCTTGTTGGTGGTCCCCAACGGCTCTGAACAGTGGCGCGAATCGATCGTGCATCCGATTCTTTACTCTGTCGTGCCTTCCTTCTCGAAACTTGCCAACCTGATTAAGAAGGGCGCCAGTCGCGCTGGTGAGAACGAATGGGAGGCGGCGTTACGTAACGCAGTCGATACAGTTGCCGGTCTGACTGCGGTTGACGGTGCCACCGTGATCACCGACAAGTACGGGGTGCTTGCATTCGGCGCGAAGATAAAACGCGCGGCAGGTGTGGAAGCAGTCGAGCAGATGATGCTGACTGAACCCATCATCGGCAATCAAGCCGGCGTTGTTCATCCCGTGCAACACGGCGGCACCCGACACCTTTCGGCGGCGCAGTTCATCCACGATCAGCGAGATGCGCTGGCACTGGTTGCTTCACAAGACGGACGCTTCACCGTGTTTGCCTGGTCACCATGTGAACAGATGGTGCACGCCCATCGAGTCGACGTCTTGTTGTTGTAGCTCGGGATAATCCCAGGTTCTGATGAAAGCCCCCGGCCCACCGATCACCAACCTATTCCTACATCGCTCGTGGCTTATCGAACATTCTTCGTTCACGCCCGCAACATGAATTTCATCTTAAAGAATTGAATTGTAATCTCGTCCGCCTTCGTGTTTCAGAGCGATTGCGCGAAGAGTTCATTTCTTTGATGAAATCCTTCAAATGCCGCTCATAGCTCTCTGGAGCGCTCGACTTGCAAGTTAATCCGGTCGGAATAGTTTTTTGAACAAGGAGGTTAAGACATGAGAAAGATACTTACAATCGTACTGGCGTTGGCGTCGTTTGGCTTCATTGGTTCATGGTCGGAAACGAAGGGCAACGCTGTAACGAAGGCTAATCCACAGGTCCAAATCCAGATCGGCAGGCGGCATCGCCGCGATTATTACCGTCGTGACTTCCGCGAAAACGGTTACGGCATTTGGAACACAACTGAGACTCGTATCGTGCGTGACGGGTGGCGAACTTATCGCGAAACCTATCAGGTCAGACACTTTCCTGATGGCAGAACCCAGATGATTCTAATAAGTCGCGAAAGAGTCTACTAAGAATAATCAACCATTCGTGATGTTGGGAGGCCGACACGATTGAAGGGAACTTCAGGAGTGGCGGCCTCTTGTTGTGTTTGAAGAAAGAATGAGCCTCTAACTCCACACTGTTAGTTTGACCCACCCCTCGCCGGGCGGTACCAACATTCCACACCCTAACAGCCTTTCCGCACTGCACTGCGGTAAAGCCGCGAAGGAACTCAAACTTAAGCTTCTATTCCAATCCCTCTTGAGATATAAAGATTCCGCTCTACCGAGCTTCACGACTTAGTTTCGTAAACGTCTTCTTCGATTTATAAGATTCATGATGAGGTTTCATCCATGATTATAAGAACGATTTCCCAGCGGAAACTGCTTGCGCTCATACTTCCCGCGCTTCTGCTTGTCTCCTTGCAAGCGACCCTTGGGCAGACATTGCCCAACGAGACGCCACGAAAATTCGAAGCTACAAACTACGGTTTCGACTACACGCGGCGCGAGGTGATGATTCCGATGCGGGACGGGGTGAAGCTGCACACCGTCATCCTGGTGCCGAAGGGCGCCGTTCTTAATAAAGGGCATGCGCCGATCCTCCTGACGCGTACACCTTACAACGCGTCGGAACTGACGATGAACACGAACAGCTCGCATCTTGGGCCTAGTCTCTATGGTTATGACAATGCGACCGACGTGATTGTCCAGGGCGGTTATATCCGCGTAGTGCAGGACATCCGCGGCAAATATGGCTCGGAAGGCGATTATGTGATGAACCGCCCGTTGCAGGGGCCTCTGAATCCCACCAAAGTCGATCACGCTACCGATACTTACGACACGATTGATTGGCTGGTCAAGAATATTCCGGAAAGCAATGGCAAGGTCGGCATCCTCGGCATCTCTTATGACGGGTTCTTGCCCCTGATGGCGCTGGTGAATCCGCACCCGGCCTTAAAAGTTTCGGTGCCGATGAATCCGATGGTGGACGGCTGGATGGGCGACGACTGGTTTCACAACGGCGCCTTCCGCCAACAGGGGATGAGTTACATCTATGATCAGGAAGCGACGCGTGCGAACGACGTGAAGTGGTGGACCAGTCACTTCGACGACTATGACATGTTCATGGAAGCGGGTTCAGCCGGCGAGCTCGGCCGTCGCCGCGGAATGGAACAACTTGGCTTTTGGCGAAAACTGCTCGAACACCCGAGTTATGATTCGTTCTGGCAGCAACAGGCGGTGGATAAAATTCTGGCGAAAGAACCGCTGAAGGTCCCGGTGATGCTGGTCCACAGCCTCTGGGATCAGGAAGACATCTATGGCGACATTGCGGTTTACAAAGCAATCGAGCCGAAGGACACGCGCAACGACAAAGTCTTCCTGGTGCTCGGTCCGTGGCATCACGGCCAGGAGATTCGCGAGGGGAGCTCGCTGGGCGCAATCAAATTCGACAGCGATACCGCCCTGTATTTTCGACAAGAAATTTTACGGCCTTTTCTGGATCATTTCCTGAAAGACGACGCGCCAAAGATGAATGTCGCGCCGGTAACTGCGTTTGAGACAGGCACGAACAAGTGGCATCGGCTGGCAAGTTGGCCTGCCGGCTGCGAGAGTGGCTGCACAGTGAAGGCGACGCCGCTCTATCTCGAACCAGGCTTGAAAGCGGGATTCACAGCGCCAAAAGCTGGCGATACGGAGTTCGAAGAATACATTTCTGATCCTTCCAAGCCCGTCCCGTTTCGCGCGCGCCCAATCGACGGTACGACGTGGCGACTCTGGCTGGTCGATGATCAGCGCGAGATGTCGGGTCGAACAGACGTGCTGGCGTTTACTTCGGACCTGCTAACGTCGCCGGTAAAAATCAGCGGTGAGCCGATCGTGAATCTGATCGCATCGACGAGCGGAACCGATTCGGACTGGATCGTGAAACTGATCGATCTCTATCCCGACGAAGTCGCCGGCGATCCTAAAATGGGCGGATATCAGTTAATGATTTCAGCCGACGCTTTTCGTGGTCGCTATCGCGAGAGCCTCGAGACGCCGAAAGCGATCAAAGCGAATGAGCCCTTGTTGTATCGTTGGAGTTTACCAACCGCGAACCATGTCTTTCTGCCGGGTCACCGGGTCATGATTCAGATTCAATCGAGTTGGTTTCCCCTTTACGATCGCAATCCGCAAACATTTGTTCCGAACATCTTTTGGGCCAAGCCGGAAGATTACCGAAAAGCAAGGCAGCGTATCTATCACGCGCCCGGTAAGGCGAGCTTTGTCGAGTTGCCATTGGTGATGACACGTTGAGGCGCAATTAGCCGGATGACGAAGGCCAGGTGTGAATGAGAAATTGCGTCGACGCGAAACTGAACCAGCGCCTATTTCTTCGGTTCGCTTGCGAGCCGATAAAGGTAGCCCTTAGACTTAAGACTTAGACGATGTCCGGACAATTCGAAGTCATGATTGAGCGCAACTTTTCCAGCGCGCATCAACTGCGCGGCTACCAGGGCAAGTGCGAGAACCTGCACGGCCACAACTACAAGATCGAAATATACGCGCGCGGCAGAGAGCTCAACAAGATTGGGTTACTTGTCGATTTTGTTGAATTGAAGGAAGCAGCGGATGATCTCGTGACGTATCTCGATCACAAAAATCTGAACGAGTTGGAGCCCTTTGTTTCTGAGCAGAACCCATCGGCCGAGAATGTCGCGCGGTTCATTTTGGAGAGACTCGCCAGGCTCCTCAATGACGAGCGAGTGCAGATTTACAAAGTGAGATGTTTTGAAACGCCTACGAGTGTGGCCACGTATCAGGTGGATTGATTGTTCCATCTGCTTACGCAGATGGTACTGACGGCTTTCGAGTGTGGCCACGTATCAGGCGGATTGATTGTTCCATCCGCTTACGCAGATGGTACTGACGGCTTTCGAGTGTGGCCAAGTATCAGGTGGATTGACGCTCTCCGATTCGAGGGGCTCTGTGGAAGAGTCCTCCCTTATGGTCGGGCTACTGCCCGCTAATTCGCGAAGCACCTCCGTACTGCGCCTTTCTTTATGGTCGGGCTACCCCGCTAATTCGCGAAGCACCTCCGTACTGGGCCTTTCTTTATGGTCGGGCTACTACCCCGCTAAGTCACCGGAATCAACCTACCGCTAATTCACGCAGATACTCATTGAACAGCTCACGATCGCGGTTCTTCATTTCGCTGATGCGCGCGCCAATCAAATAGCCGTTGGCGTTTTTCTCATAACGAACAGGAGTCGCGTGAATCTCTATTGAGTTCCCATTAGGTAAATCAAGTTCAATCGACATCGAACCTTGCGCCCCGGTGAGATATTGTTCGTCGATGTTCTGCGCGTGCAGCACGACCGCCAGGCCTTCGGCGCTCACGTTCAACGTGTGACCGGCACAGGCTCTCAAATGTTGGACGCCGCGGTCGTTGGCTTCTGCGTCGCGCAAAAGCACGCTGAATTCCAGGCGCGCTTCCAGGTTAGCGTCGTGCCGCGGGAATTGCCGGCGTTCTTTCTGATTGAAAGGCACTTTAGGGGATTCCTCTGTTTTGTGAATTAGTTTTGAGCGGCTGCTTCCGAGCCGATTCTGTATTTCTTGATCTTGCTGTACAGACGTGGGCGATAAATACCCAGCATATTGGCGGCTTTTTGTTTGTTTCCGCCTGTGCGTTGGAGCGTGCGCTCGATCACAAACTTCTCGATCTCTTCAAGCGTCATGTTCGGTGGCACGTCCCAGGCGAAGGTAGGCGATGCACCGGTTGCGACGCCTCCATTGTCGAACGGTAAATCAACCGGTTCAATGCGTTCGCCCTTTGCAAGCAATACCGCACGCTCGATAACGTTCTGTAGTTCGCGTACGTTACCGGGCCACGGATGACTGAACAGCTTTTGATAGGCGGACTGCGACACCCCCGCCATCGGTCGATCGTATTTTTCTGCGTAGAGTGACAGGAAATGATCGGTGAGGAGTTGAATATCTTCCATTCGCTCGCGCAAGGGCGGAACGTGAATCGTGATTGTTGAGATTCGATAAAAAAGATCGTCGCGGAGCAAACCCTCGCGGATGGCATCAGCAGGCAAGCGATTGGTAGAAGTAATCAGGCGAAAATCAACCGGATAACTTTTTTCTGAACCAATCTTGCGGCAGGTCCGCTCTTGCAGAACCCGCAAAAGTTTTGGCTGCAACTCAACCGGCATCTCCGCGATCTCATCCAGCAACAACGAACCACCTGCCGCATGTTGTACCAGACCTTCTTTGTCTGCGTGCGCGCCGGTAAAGGCGCCTTTAGTGTGACCGAACAGCTCTGATTCAATGAGTTCTTTGGGCAGCGCCGCGCAATTAACTTTAATGAAAGGTTTCTTAGCGCGTAAAGAATTGTAGTGAATTGCATTAGCGATCAACTCTTTGCCAGTCCCCGATTCCCCGACAATCAGAACATTTGCGTCAGACTTGGCGACTGATTCGATTGTCTCGTAGATAGTTTGCATCTGCTTTGACGAACCGATGATGTTGAAATATTCAGAGCGTGTTGAGAGCTGCCGCCGCATGTTGGCGGCCTCAGCGACCAATTCGCGACGCTCCAGGGCCTTCTCGACCAGCGGGGAGAGTTCTTCAAAATCGAAGGGTTTCTCGACAAAATAAAATGCTCCCGCTTTGATCGCTTCGACAGCCGATTGCACAGACCCATAGCCCGTCACCACGATCACCTCAGTATTCGGCTTTGCGTCTTTCATGTGACGCAAGAGCGTGAGACCATCCATGTCGGGCAATTGCAGATCGCAAATCGCCAGATGGTGCGCGCCGCCGTCAAACAAGTCGATCGCCGTGGCGCCGGTGGCAGCAGTGTCAACGGCATAGCCTTCATCAGTGAGATGCTGACGCAGCGAGTCAGTCATCATTGGTTCATCATCGACAACCAGAATCCTGGCGTCTTTATTCTTTGTCTTATTCATTTTGGATTGTGATATCTTTCCTATCTTGACAAGGACAGCCACACTCGAATTCGCTTCGGTTCGAACTCGACTCGGCCACCATGGGCTTTAATTATTTTCGCGGCCAGCGCAGTATGCACATTCGCGTGTCCCTCAATCGATTGACGACCGGAGATGATTGAATCTCGCGGGTTTTCCTGCAGCCATTCAATGAGGGCTTCATCGGGGGCAGTATCCACTCTCTGCAGGCGAACCGTTAACCGATCATTTACGGTGCCTCTGACAAGAGTCTGTTCCGTGATCGCGGCAATCGCTTGAGATAGCGCAAGTGAATCAAACTGACCTCGCAGATCGACTTCATCAATTTCGCAGGCGATGAAATTCTCTGATTTCCCTTGTTGAACGGCGACTGCACGAATGTTGTCCAACACGAGCTTGCGCAGATCGACATGTGGCTGCCTCCGGATTTCCATCGGCTTGGCGTATCTAACGAGTGCTGTCATATCTCTTGCAGCTCGATCCAATCCAGCGATCAGCTTGCTCAGAGTCTCTCGTTCCTCCTGCGCGCGATCATTCTGTTCCAGGCGCTTGCGGAGAAATGTGGCGTATAATTTGAGTCCATTGAGTTGGTTCTTTAGATCATGTACGACTTGCAGAGTCGCCCGGCCAACCTCTTCGAGTGTGTCCGATTCAGTTGCTTTAGCTAGAGCTGGTTTCATTGGCAACATAATACTTTGGAGAGGTGTATGAATTAAACGCAATTAAGTTGTCTTTTTGTGTCGTATTTCAATGCGAGCATAATAACAAAGCGACGAGAGCGTATGCTAGTCATGCGCGTGCTGTCGGTGATAACTATTGTTGCTGAGAGCAGTCGTCACTTAGCAGACAGTAAAGCGATAATTCATGAATAGAAAGAAATTATTCCTGGTAGTGGAAGACTTCGAGGACAGTCGCTTCATGATGCGGAAGCTGCTTGAAATGGCTGGTTACCGAGTCGTCGAGGCCACTGACGGCGAGCAAGCGGTGGAGGTGGCCCTGGAGGAGCGTCCGGCGTTGATTCTTATGGATTTAAGTCTGCCGAGACTCGACGGCCTGGCCGCGACGCGGAAGATTCGGAAACAGAAGGGCTTGGGAAAAGTGCCTATCGTCGCGGTTTCCGCACACGATTCTCCAGAATCTCGCCAGGAAGCGCTCGACGCCGGTTGCAACGAATACGTGGCTAAGCCGATCGATTTCGACCAGCTCAGCTCTTTGTTAGAGCGCTTTGTTACCAAGCAAGATCAATAGAAAAATTGATTCCTCCTTTCTGTACGAGAATCACTCGCCATGCTGCCCGATTACATGGCAATCTCGGTCCGCACTATCAGCCTGGTCCAACTCCGCGTAGTTTGTTTCCGGAGATCTCAGTCGAGCTGCGAACTGGCACATCGATTGACTTGGTTCATGTTGGAAGGAATGAGTTTCTGTGACCCAGGCCCCTGACGACGGCAGGTCATCGCCCGCACCGGCCCCACTTCACAGACCACTCAAAATACAATGAAGGAACAGCGAAGCTGGCGCAGTAATAATGATGCACAAGTGTCAGCCGGTAGCGCGATCGTCATGAAACGAGAAATCGAAATTCCACATCGGTCGGTGATGCTGCACGACGGAATCCTGCGGGCTGATGGCGCGCAAGCTGATTTCGTGAAAGCAATGACACACGAGGTGCGAACGCCGCTTAATGTCATCATCGGTCTCTGTCAGCTTCTTGAACGGGATCGCAAAACTCCTCTATTGCCAAGTCAAAGAGACGCCGTCGATCGCATGGAGAGAAATGCTCGTTCGCTATTGGAGAGCGTTAATCGTCTTCTAGGTTGTGTGCGCCGCGGCGAGTTCAAGTGACTTCCTGCCGTCCGTTAGTCAATCGGTTGACAAGGCCTTAGACGCGAAGTATTGTGAGCGCCTTCGACTTGCTTCAAAACGCGCATGCCGGTCGATCTATCAACCTACCACAATCCAATTACCAGGCTATTCAAACACCTCGCAAACAGAGAAGATTGGAAACAATACCGTCTGACGAAGGAGCAGGTTGAATTCTTTCACCACCAAGGATATCTCGTCGGCCTTCGTATTCTCAGCGATCAGCAGATCGAAACTCTGCGCACTGAGCTGACCGAACTGATCGATCCAAAACATCCTCGCCATGATCTTTTCTACGAATTTCATTCGAACGAGTCCACTGATCCGACGACGGTTTTGTTCCATGCGCTCGGCGCGTGGCGGGTCGCGCCGGGCTTTCACGACTTGCTTTGGAATGCCGCGTTTCTCATGCCTGCGTCGCAACTGCTTGGCGGCGCGGTTCGCTTTTGGCACGATCAGCTCTTTTGTAAACCTGCACATCATGGCGGTGTCGTAGCATGGCATCAGGACTATTCGTATTGGACGCAGACCGAGCCGATGGCCCATTTAGCGTGCTGGATTGGACTCGACGATTCGACTCAGGAGAATGGCTGTGTTCATTACATCCCTGGCAGCCATCGTTGGGACCTGCTGCCGATAACCGGCCTCGCCAATGACCTGCAGGCGATTGAAAGCGTCTTGAGCGACGAAAAGAAATCACAGTTTAAGCCGGTTGCGATTGAGCTAAAGAAAGGCGAGTGTTCATTTCATCATCCTTTAATGGTTCATGGTTCGTACGAGAATCGCAGCAATCACCCGCGACGCGGAGCCGTCATCAACGTCTTTCGCGACGGCGTGCGTTCAAACTCAAATGATCCGCTGCTTGAAGGTGTGCCGGCGATTCCACCCGGCGAAAAGATAGAGGGCCGGTTCTTCCCGTTGCTGTTTGATCCACACGCAGTTTGAAAGTTAGTAGCCCTCTCTTACGCTCGGGCTTCTTACACGTTTGGATAAGCAGTATCAGTAGGCCGATGGTGGGCGAGGGCCATGATTGCGATTATGAGTTTCAGTAGCCCCACGGTCAGGGAGGGGCAATTCTCGTTTTAGTTCAACCTGGAACTTTTCGTGTCGAAGTTTGTCTAATTCCTCACCAGGAGGGTCTCGATCATGATTGAATCGAAGGCCGTGCGCTCGGTGCTGGAAGTTCCGGTCACTTACGCAAAACCCCAAATTAATGTTACGCCGCTCATAGACGTTCTGCTTGTCCTGCTGATCATTTTCATGTTGGTGTCGCCGCTAAAACCCTCGCGATTTCTGACAAAGGCTGCTTCAAAACCTGACCCAACGCTGCCCCTGCGCCCGAATGACAAGACTCTCGTAGTTACCATCAAGCACGATCGCAGCCTGATGCTGAATTCCTTGAGCGATTTGGGCTCGGTCGCCGACACCAGCAAGCTAAGCACAACGCTAACCAGTCTTTTTAACAAACGTCTATTGAATCGGCAGTATAGCGACGAGCTACGAGATCGTAATGATTTGCCGGATAGTGCGCGCATTGAAAAGACCGTTTTCATCAAAGCACCGCGGTCAATTCCATATATCGATGTAGTTCGTGTGCTTGACGCTATCAAGGGCGCTGGAGCCAGTCCTGTGGGTTTGCAGATAGATGATCTGAATTAGAGGATGAGCGGCAAAGCCGCCGCGCCTGCTAATTATTCCTGATCCCGCGCTTGTAATCTGCGATCTCGCTCCCAATCCTCGCTCCATAAGACCGTCGGTGGTGGGTTACTTTGAAATCAGATGTCCGACAAACTTCAGTTTGTCGTCGGATATCAAAAGTAACGCACAATCGCGCCTCTGGCTCGCTACTGCAACCCGCAAATGATTTGGTAAAATCGAATCGGAAACAACCCTCTAATCATATTCATATCAAGTGGGAGAGATGTCATGTATTTCGATAGCGTTTGTAATAAGCATTTTTCCGGAAAATTAGCTTTGACCTTCCTGCTCTTAATTTGTGCCGCGATTTTGCTGAGCGGCTGCAAAGGTCGAGGTTCGGTGCTCGCCGATACGCCGACGAATCGCGTTTCAGATGCGCCGCCACAGAATTCTTACGCTGCGGTCGTGAGTCGCGTTGCGCCTGCAGTCGTGACGATTCACGCGAATAAACGCGTGCGCGCGCCTGAACAATATCCCTTTGCCGACGATCCTTTCTTTCGCGGCCTGTTTGGAAATCGCGGTCAACAGCCGCCGCAGGAATCGCTGCAGCGAGGATTAGGGTCCGGTGTGATCGTTAATCCAGATGGCTACATTCTGACTAATCATCACGTGGTAGATGGCGCTGAAGAAATCAAGGTCGACTTGAACGACGGCCGCACTCTGGACGCCGGGATGATTGGATCAGATTCGCCGAGTGATCTTGCTGTCTTGAAGATTTCGGCCAGCGGCCTGCCGTACTTGACCCCCGGCGATTCAGACAAAGTACAAGTCGGAGACGTAGTGCTTGCAATCGGAAATCCTCTCGGAATCGGACAGACGGTGACTATGGGCATCATCAGCGCGAAGGGTCGCTCCGGGCCGGGCCTGGGAAGTGGCACGTTCGAAGATTTTCTCCAGACCGACGCTCCGATCAATCAAGGCAATTCCGGCGGAGCGTTGGTGAACACCAATGGCGCGTTCATCGGCGTTAATTCACAGATTTTGTCCAGTGGCGGCGGCAATATCGGAATCGGCTTTGCGATTCCGTCGAACATGGCCCGCAGTGTTATGGATCAACTCGTGAAAAACGGCAAAGTCCGCCGTGGCCAACTTGGAATTACGGTGAGTCGGGTGACGTCCGATCTCGCGCAGAGTCTTGGGATGTCTGAAACCAAAGGGGTCATCGTGAATTCTGTCCGCCAGGGCAGCGCCGCTGAACGCGCGGGGA
>Ga0070697_100002912_pt1 | contig 13161 bp, 11 predicted proteins | sample KBSK1501metaG_FD_65475 | JGI IMG/M metagenome (GOLD analysis project Ga0070697, IMG submission 65475) | Corn, switchgrass and miscanthus rhizosphere microbial communities from Kellogg Biological Station, Michigan, USA - KBS K1-50-1 metaG | ecosystem: Host-associated > Plants > Roots >... | reverse complement strand
GCAGCGCGCGGACGAGCTGCGCCGCGCCCTGCGTCCCACGACCCGGCTGATCTGGACCGAGACTCCGTCGAACCCGCTGATGCGCGTCGTCGATCTCGCGGCCTGCGCCCGTCTGGCGCGCGAGACGGGCGCCCTGGTCGTCACCGACAGCACCTTCGCCACGCCGGTCCTCCAGAAGCCGATCGATCTCGGTGCCGACGTCGTGTTGCACTCCACCACCAAGTATCTCGGCGGCCACTCGGACGTGCAGGGGGGCGCGCTCGTGTTCGCCCGACGCAAGCCGATGCACGACGAAGTGTTGCGGGTCCGGACCGTCATGGGGGCGGTGTCGTCGCCGTTCAACTCGTGGCTGGTGCTGCGCGGGCTGCGCTCGCTCGCCTGCCGTATCGAGCGGCACTCCGCGAACGCCCTGGCGGTCGCCACGGCGCTCCGGGAGCACCCCGGGGTCGAGGCGGTCCACTATCCGGGTCTGCCGGCGGATCCCGGGCACGAGATCGCCCGGCGACAGATGAAGGGGTTCGGCGGCATGCTGTCGATACGCGTCCGGGGCGACCGCGAGCGCGCCGTTCGCGTCGCCTCGCGCCTGCGGCTCCTGGTCAACGCGACGAGTCTCGGCGGGACCGAGAGCCTGATCGAGCACCGGGCCTCGTCCGAAGGACCCGGCACGACCACGCCGCAGAACCTGCTGCGCATCTCGGTCGGTCTCGAGCACCCGGACGACCTGATCGCCGACCTGCGGCAGGCGCTCGACTGACCCGGTGCGGGCCGGCGCCACCGGAGTTCAGCGCGTCGGCTCCCCGGGCGCGCCCAGATGCCGGTCGATCCAGTCGATCCAGCGGCGGTACACGTCGCGCGAGCGCACCGGATCGTCCGGGAAGTGCCCGGCGACGGGATACGCGAAGAACTTCGTCTCCACGCCGTTGTCGCGCAGCGCGTGGAACAGCTTGTACGACTGCACCGTCGGGACGCGCGCGTCGCGCGTGTCGGCCAGGATCAGGGTCGGCGTCCTGATCTTCGACGCGGCGCTGATCGGCGACTGCGCGCGGTACGCCTCGGCGTATGACCCGACCCAGGGCGAGCCGCCGAACGAGTAGCGCTCCAGCACGTTGAAGTCGGCCAGGTCGTAGGCGTCGATCTTGTCGGTCACCGCCGCCCCGGCCACCGCGACCTTGAAATCCGCATAGTGACCGATGAGCCAGACCGTCATGTACCCCCCGTACGACCAGCCGCACACCGCCAGGCGCTTCGGGTCGATGTAGCCCCGTTTCTTGAGGGCGGCGACACCGGCCATCACGTCCTTGCCGGGGCCCTCCCCCGCGTCGTTGTAGATGGCGTGCTGGAAAGCGTTCCCCAGATTGTCGCTGCCCCGGTAGTTCGGCTGGAACACGACGTAGCCGCGCGCCGCCATGAGCTGCGCCAGCGTGTTGAACGATTCGCTCGACGCCGATTGCGGCCCGCCGTGGATGTAGACGACGGCCGGATACCGGGTCTTCGGATCGAAGCCCGGGGGCAGCGTGACGACGCCGTCGGCGTGATACCCGTCCGCGGTGTCCCATTCGATCCTCTGCACCTCCCCGAGGGCCAGCGCCGCCACCTGGCCGTTGAAATCCGTCAAGGCGCGCGGCCGGGACGCCGGGGACTCCGTGTAGTACAGCTCGCCCGGATGGTTGGGGACGCTCCCCGCGAACGCGATCGCCCCATCCCGCCCGAGGCTGACGTCCACCCAGAACGGGTTCGCGGGGACCGCCCGGCCGAGGTCCAGCCGTCTGGGCGCTCCGTCGAGAGGCTGCAGCCAGAGCGACACGCGCGTGCCGTCGTTGCCTCCGACCAGGAGCGATTTGCCGTCCGAGGTCCAGAGCGTACGGGCCAGATTGCGGTCGATCGACCGCGTCGGCACGGTGTCGCGGCCGCCCTCCACCGGCGCCACATGCACCTCGTTCACGTTGTTCGGGTCCCCCTCGCGCGGGTACCAGAACGCGATCTTCGATCCGTCCGGAGAAAAAGCCGGGAACCCCTCGAGCATGGTACGCGTGGTCAGCTGCCGGGTGGCGCCGCTGGCGATGTCCGCGATCATCACGACGGTCCTGTCGCCGTCACCGAAATGCGGCAGCGCCTGTCTCACGAACGCGATCGAGCGGCCGTCCGGGGACCAGGACAGCGGCGACGAAGGCGGGCCGGGAGGCTCGCTGCGCGGCAGGCTCCAGGTTCCCGAGGTCAGACGGCGCGGCTCGCCGCCGTCCGCCGGCGTCAGCCAGACATGCAGGCGGGTCGGCGCCGACTCGGCCAGGTAATCGTTGTCCCCGACTTCGAAGGCATCGTCATGCCGCAGGATCGATTCCCTGTTCTCCGGGTCGTCCGGCGTCACGTAGGCGATCTGCTTGCCATCCGGGCTCCAGGAAAACTGCGCCACGCCGTTGGGCGCGCGGGTGACGCGCTGCGCGTCGCCGCCGTTCATCGGCAGGACGAAGACCTGCGACAGATCCTCCCGCCCCGTCCTGTCGGCACGCACCGGCTGCACTCCCTGACTCCCGTTGGGCGGGGGGAGGGCGACCCGCGCCAGGAACGCGAGCCGATCACCCGACGGCGACCAGCGCGGGTAGCTCACCCCCTTGCGGTCGCGTGTCAGGACGCGTTGCGCGCCGCTCGCCACGTCGACCAGGATCAACTCGCGCTGGAACAGGTCCTCGTCGTAATCCGGGCGCGACACGACCAGCGCGATCGATCGGCCGTCGGGGCTGATCTGTGGATCGGAGACCCGGACGATCCTTGCCAGATCGGCCAGCTCGAAGCGTTTCGCGTCGGCCGCCGCCCCGCCGGCGCCACCCAGGGCGATCCCCGCGACAATCAGCGAAGCCGCTCTTCCCGGGCGATGTCTCATGAGGCCCTGCGGCCCTGGTGCGCGCTGCGGGCGGCGCCACCGGGCCCGACGACGCGGACCGTGACCGCATCGTCCGATTCGACGCCCGCCGCGTCGAGCGCGCGGGCCACCACCACGAGAACGTCGCCCGGCTGCCGTTCGGGCGGCAGCTTCCAGGACCCCCGGTACGGCCGCTCGCTGTCGGTCGCGATCAGATCGCCGTCGACGTAGAAGGAAATCGAGACGATCGCCTGTGGTCCGATCGCGTCGGCCGTCAGGGTCATCTTTCCGCCCGCCGCGATCTCCGCCGGCGCGAAGACCTTCACCGCCGGGGCGGACGTCTCGCGACGCACGAAGACGGCGGCGTCTCTCGAGTACCCCGCGGCGTCCACGGCGGTCACCGTGAGGGTGTTGAGCCCCACGAGGAGCGGCACACCCGGCGCCATGAACCTCCCGCCGATCACCGTCGCGGGGATCCGATTCACCAGGACGGTGACCGGCGCGATGTCGGTGACGCTCCCCACGACCGTGATCTGGTCGGCTCCGGTGACGCTGCCGCTCGCGGGGGACGCGATGGAGAGATCCGGCGGCGTCCTGGCGATGTTGACGGCGACCGCGATCTCCGCGCTCAGACCGGCCTTGTCTGTCGCCCCGCCGCTGACCGTCTGGCCCGCGCCGGCGCGCGTCACCGTCACGGGCGGCGTCACGCTCTCGACCCCCGAGAGCCCGTCCGTCGCGGAGAACTCGACGTGGACGTCCGTCCTGTTCCACCCGTCCGCGTTCGGCCCGGGCGACAGCGTCGCCGTGACCGTGGGCGGTGTCCTGTCCAGGCTGATCGTCGCGCCGGCGGTGGCGACATTGCCCGCGCGATCCTCGGCACGGCCGACGATCTCCTGTTCCGCCCCCTCGGCGGTGACGGCGACCGGCGGCGAGCAGACGGCCACGCCGCTCTCTCCGTCGGTGCACACGAAGGTCACCGTGACGTCGCCGCCGACCCAGCCGTTGGCGTTCGGCGGTGGCGCGACCACCGCCCGGATCGACGGAGACGTCCTGTCGATGCTGACGCGCGCGCCGCCGACGGCGATGTTCCCGGCGCGATCCACGGCGCGACCGGTGATCTCCTGGCCCGCGCCTTCCGCGGTCACCGTCACGGGGTCGCTGACCGTCGCGATCCCCGAGAGGAGATCCGTGGCCGTGAATCGCACCGTCACGTCCGTGCGGTTCCAGCCGGCCGCGTTCGGAGGCGGTTCGACCGTCGCCGCGATCCGGGGAGGGGTCCTGTCGATGTTCACCTTCGCGGTGGTGCCGGTGCTCATGTCGGTCCTGTCGGACACCGCCCCGCGGACGGCCTGCTCGGTCCCTTCGTCGGAGAGGGTGAGCGGTTGAGGACAGGTGGCGACGCCGCTGGTGGCGTCGGAGCAGTCGAAGCGCACGATCACGCTCGAGTTGTTCCAGCCCGCGCTGTTGGGCGGGGGGTCGAGAGTCGTCTTCACGACCGGCGCATCCTTGTCCACCCCGATGATCTTGATCGTCACGCCGCTGGTCTTCCAGCCCTGCACCTCGACCTCCAGCCTGTTGCTGGTCGACAGGCTGACCGTCCTCGGGACGACGGCGACCTTGGAATTGCATTCGGCGCCCCCGACGATCCGCGCGCCGTTCAGGGTGACCGACGCGGCGGTGGCGCGGTCGAACGCCTCCAGCAGACCGCCGTTGTAGACGAGCAGCGTGTACGTCTCCCGGGGGTTTTGGACGCTGAAGGTGTCGGTCACCGTCCTCGGCCTGCCGGAGTCGGTCTGGTAGTTCTTCGGACCGAAGACGACGAACGTGCTTGCGAAATCCGCGCCGGGAAAGCCGAGACACAGAAGCGGTATCAGCGCCAGCAGCCCTCTCATCGAGGTCACCCTACTCCTCACGATGCGCCCCGCTCCGGTTTCGGGCTAATATACGCCGCCCCCGATGACTGCGGGCCGGCGGATTTTCCGAAAACAGCAGTTCACTCCATGAAGGGAGCGGCTCTCATGAAGAAGGCGCTCATGATGGCGTTTGCTGTGTCCCTGGCGGGCCTCGCCTGTCACAAGAGCGGTGCGGTCGCCACGGTGGACTTCAAGACCGAAGATCAGAAGACCCTGTACGCGCTCGGTCTCGTGTTGAGCGACAACATCACGCCGTTCAACCTGTCCGAGTCCGATCTCGGCTTCGTGCAGGCCGGTCTCTCGGACGGCGCGTTGCATCGCACGCGGCAGATCGACCTGGCGGTCTATGGACCGAAGCTGCGCGACCTGGCGCAGGCGCGCGCCAGCGCCGGCTCCGCCGCCGAGAAGGCCGCCGGCTCGGAGTTCCTGTCGAAGGCGGCGCTCGAGAAGGGGGCGGTGAAGACGCTGGCCGGCTTCGTGTACCAGGAGATCTCCGCCGGCAGCGGTGCCAAGCCGCAGGCCACCGACACCGTGAAGGTGCATTACAAGGGAACGCTGACCGACGGTTCCGTCTTCGACAGCTCGATCGAGCGCGGCCAGCCCGCGGTCTTCGCTCTCTCGCAGGTCATCCCGTGCTGGACGCAGGGGCTGCAGCTGATGAAGGTCGGCGGCAAGAGCCGGCTCGTCTGTCCCCCCGACCTCGCCTACGGGGACCGCGGCCAGCCACCCCGGATCAAGCCGGGCGCCACGCTCGTGTTCGAGGTCGAGCTGCTCGACATCGAGAAGAAGTAGCGGCCGCCGGCGGTCACCACCTCGCGGGAGTCGCGCTACTGCAGGGGCGCCCCGCATTTGGGGCAGAACCGCGGATTGCCGTAGCGACCGAGGAATCTCTGACAGGCTGGACAGCGCCAGTTCGTCAGAGAGACCAGGATCGTCAGACCGACGTAGGCGAGCACGTACAGCCTCCAGCGGTCCGCCGGAACGCCGAACACCTCCTCGATCCCCCGGAGCCGCAGGACCAGGATCGTCAGGATCAGCGCCATGGACGCCAGCGTCAGGAGCCTGCGCCGGCGGCGCCTGACGACGAACAGCCGTCTGAACTCGGCCTGCTGCTCCTCGGTGTACGGTGACGCGGCCGGCGCGCTCATCAGGACGATGTGTCCCGGGCGCGCGCCAGGTCGTCGAGCAGGGCTCGAGGCGCGACCGGTCGGCCGAGGAAATCCTCGATGACCTGGCGCGAGGGGCGCTCCAGGCCGAATCGATACAGTCGCCCGGAGATCCACGGGTACCACGTCGTGTCGCCCTCCGCGTACGCGCCGTGCAGCTCGCGGGCGCGCGCCCGGAGGTCGGCGACGAGGATCGCCCCGACCGCGTAGTTCAGCATGTAGCCCGGCTGGTCGATCAACTGTCCGCGCACCGCCCACCACGACAGCTCCGGGTGCGGCCGGATCCGGAAATAGCGCCGCGTGATGTCGGTCCAGACCTGGTTCGGATCGGACTCGGGACTGTGATGCATGCGGATCTCGAACAACGCCCAGGCGGTGTCCATCACGATCCCGGCGTACTTCGCCCGCAACGAGTCGGGCAGCGGGACGGCGGCGCCCAGGTACTTCCGCTGCCACTCGGGCTCGAACATCTCCAGCGCGGCGATATCGGCGATCGCTTCGGTGAACAGGTCGCTGTCGGGCCAGTCCTCGAACGCCGGCCGCGCGCGGATCGCGGCGATGTGGATGGCGTGACCGCTCTCGTGCAGCAGCTCGTTCAGGTTGTCGATGCTGCCGATGCGGTACGAGGCGAACACCCAGGGCTCCCCCCGGTATCCACGCGCCATCACGCAGCCGGGGGCGCGCACCGAAGGTCGTGAACGCGACCGGATTCTTGCCCTCGCGGGGCTCGAGGTCGTACTGCACGCCGAGCGCGCCGACGTCCGCCCCCAGGTCCTTGTAAAACCGGTCGTTCACCGGACGGAGGATGTCCTTGGTGATCGCCGCGCGCAGGAGCCGGCTCGCCTGTCCCGCCAGGTAACCGAAATCCCACGGCTCGATCTCGCGGTCGGGCGTGATCGACCGCCAGCTCTCGAGGACGGAAGTGAGCCACTCGTCGACGACCGCCGGGTCGACGCCGACATCCCTGGCGCCGGCCTCGACCGACTTTCCCTCCGCGGCCATCTTCGCCGCGCTGAGACGCACCAGCCGGCGGTACGGGCTCCGCGGACCGTCGTCGCCGTTGACCGCGGTCCAGATCGGCTGCATCGACAGGAACAGCCGCTTCCTCCGCTCCGGCTCCCCGGTGACGGGCAGCAGACCGAAAACGGTCAGCCGGTCCAGCGTCTGCCCTTCGAACGTCAGGTGGCGCGCCGCCCGGCCGAAGCAGGCGTACATCCTTTCGGAGAGCGTCTTCATTCCATCCGGGCCCTGCGACAACGTCCCGGGATCGTAGCCGCAGTCCACCGCCTCGGACGCATCGCCGGCCGTGCCGGCCCCGGTCGCCGAGTCGTCTTTCTCCTCCACCAGATCCTTCTCGAGGGTGCGCTGGATGAGATCGAGGGCGCGTCGATCCTCCGCGTCCAGGCCTGCGAAGGCGCCGCCCCGGAGCGCCGACGTCAGCCTCTCCCGCGCGGCCCGGTAGCGGGCCAGCAGATCGGTCAGGGCGACTCCCCGCCGTGAGCTTTGCGCGCCGCGCGCCCGGGTCACGTCGATCTGATCCTTCTCGAACCGCGTGTCCTCGTACGCCGCCTCGACCGCGCCCAGGGGCGCCCGGGGCGACGGCGCGCAGCCCGCCCCGAGCGACGCCAGGCCGCCGGCGAGCAGGGTCAGGACGCATCCATTCCTGTGCATGACGGGCGGAGACTACTTGCGGTCCGGCGAACCGTCAACCGCCGCCGCGATCAGACGTGCACGACGAGCGACGTGGTGAAAAGGAGGGACGGGCCGGCCGCCCGAGTCTCCCCAGTCCCGGGCGGACCGACCCGTCCCCAGTCTGACTCGAATCGTCGGGCTAGAACCTGACTCCCATGCCGACGACGGCCTGGTTGTCGTCCGCGACCACGACCTTGAACTGACCGTACGGTCGGACCTCTCCCTTCGTGGCGCCGACGCCGACCAAGAGGTTCACGCCGGCGTCGTTCGTGTTGCCGCTGCCGGCGCGCTCTTTGTCCTGGTGGATCAACGTCGGACCGCCACCCGCCCAGAAGGTATAGGGGTGGCCGTTGGTAAAGTCGTAGTGGAAATCGAAGCTGACGGTCGTGAGATCACCGCTGCTGACCAGGACCTGCTCGACGTTCGGGTTTCCGAACCACTTCTTGCTGTCGCTCACGCCGAACAGCGCCTCCGCGCCGAGGAACGCCTTGTCCTCGTCGGGGTAGACGCCGCCCCGGACGCCGAAGTCGGTCGTCCTGGCCTGGCTCGGAGTGATCGCGAGCAGGGCCGTGAAGAGAGCCGCGCTCGTGACGGACAGAACCGTTGCCACACGCTTCGCGAGCATCGTTCTTTTCATTGTCCTCCCTCCTTCTTTGGTCGGGTTCAGCTGCGGACGTGAATCCGGTTCACGACCTGCTTGACGCCTTCGACGTCCTCGGCCACCTTCACCGCGAGCTGACGCTCCGCTTCGGTGCCGACTTCGCCGACGAGCGTCACCGTGCCGTGGTCCGTGTCGACGTTGATCTCGGTCGCCTTCACCCCGCGCTCGAACGCCAGGGAGAGCTTGACCGCGGCGGTGATGGACCCGTCACGGATGGCCTCGGTGGCCGTCCGGGACTCCTCTGCCTGCGGATTCGAACGCGTACAACCCAAGGAGATCATCCCGATGAGCGCCAGCATGACGATGACAGCACCTGTCCGGCGATTCATCGTTCCTCCTTTCTGGAGCGAACGGCTTCTGCTCCACGAGCCCCTTCTCCCAGCAATCACGATGCCACGCGGGCTCTCGCGGGCGTAAGCGCCTTGAGGCGAGTCAATTACGGCCGATGTGGCGCGGCGCGGGGGGTTTCCGCGGAGCGGTCAAAGTGTCCTCTCGAGTGGATACCCTCCCGGGAAGGCCGACACTTGGCCCGGCGCGCTCCTCCGCGCTATCATCCGGTTCCCATGGACATCGCCATCCGCTGCCGCGGACTCCAGAAGATCTATGACGCGAAGCCGCCGGTGGAGGCGGTGCGCGGTCTCGACCTGGAGGTGCGCGCCGGCGAGTGCTTCGGGTTGCTCGGCCCGAACGGCGCCGGCAAGACCACGACCATCGAGATCCTCGAGGGGATCCTCGACGCCACCGGCGGGGAGGTCGAGGTCCTGGGGCTGCGCTGGGGCCGCGACGACGCGGCGCTGCGCGAGCGGCTCGGCGTGTCGCTGCAGGAGACGAAGCTCGCCGACAAGCTGACGGTCGAGGAGACCGTCTCCCTGTTCAGCTCGTTCTACCGCAAGGGGCGGCCGGCGGAGGAGGTGATGGCCGACGTCGGTCTCACGGAGAAGCGCCGCTCCTGGGTGGTGAAGCTCTCCGGGGGTCAGCGACAGCGCCTCGCCGTCGCCTGCGCCCTGGTCGGAGATCCCGATCTGCTCTTCCTCGACGAGCCGACGACCGGACTCGACCCGCAATCGCGCCGCCAGATCTGGGAGATCATCCGCGACCTGAGACGGCGCGGCCGCACCATCCTGCTGACGACGCACTACATGGACGAGGCGGAGCGGCTGTGCGACCGCGTCGCGGTGGTGGACCACGGCCGCGTCATCGCCCTCGGCTCGCCCGCCGAGCTGATCGCGTCGCTCAAGGGCGACCATGTCGTCGAGTTCGCGGTCAACGGGGACGGCGCTCCGTCCTCCCGTCCGCTCGACCCGGGGTCGCTGCTCGCGCTCCCGTCCGTGACCTCGGCGCTCGCGGACGCGGGCGGTATCCTGCTCACCGTGGCCGAGCCGCACGTCGCCATCCCGGCGCTGCTCGAGCGGCTGGGGCGCGACGGGCTCGCCCTGTCGCGCCTGTCGACGCGCCACGCCAGTCTCGAGGACGTGTTCGTGGCGCTCACCGGAAGGCATCTGCGTGACGACTAGATCGACCACGTGTCGCCCATGAGCCGCCGGCCGCCGTACGTCCTGCTGACCCTGGCGCGCATGAAGGAGTTTCTGCGCGAGCCGGAGGTCGTGTTCTGGGTCTTCGTCTTCCCGTTCCTGCTCGCGATCGGGCTCGGTATCGCCTTCCGCAACAAGCCGCCGGACGAGATCGTCGTCGGCGTCGTCGACACGGGCGCCGCCCGTGAGGTGGTCGCCGCCCTCGCGCCGTCGGGCGGCTTCCGGGTCGAGACCCTGTCGGCGGCGGAGGCGGCCCAGCGTCTCCGGCTGGGCAAGCTCGCGCTGGTGATCGCGCCCGGTCGCCCCTGCGAGTTCCGCTACGACCCGACCCGACCCGACAGCGTGCTGGCGCGCCAGCAGGCGCGCGACGCCCTCGAGCGCGCCGCCGGCCGCACCGACCCCCTCGAGGTGCGCGAGACCCTGGTCACCGAGCCGGGCGCCCGCTACATCGACTTCCTGATCCCCGGCATGCTCGGCATGAACATCATGAGCGGCGGTATGTGGGGCGTCGGCTTCGTGCTGGTCGAGATGCGCTCGCGCAAGCTCCTCAAGCGGCTCATCGCCACGCCGATGCGGCGCACCGATTTTCTCGCGGCCATGATGACCAGCCGGATGAGCGTCGTCTTCCTGCAGCTGGCGATGCTGCTCGTCTTCGGCCGGCTCGTCTTCCACATGGTCGTGCAGGGCTCGATCGGGTCGATCGCGCTGCTCGCGCTGCTCGGCGGGTTCTCCTTCTCCGGTATCGGTCTTCTGGTCGCGAGCCGGACCTCGAAGATCGAGACCGTCTCGGGTCTGATGAACCTCGTGATGCTCCCGATGTTCGTGTTCTCGGGGATCTTCTTCTCCTCGGACCGCTTCCCCGCCGTCATCCAGCCGTTCGTCCGGGCGCTCCCCCTGACCGCGCTGAACGACGCCCTGCGCGCCTCCATCCTCGAGGGCGCCGGTCTGGCCTCGCAGACCGGTCGCATCGCCATCATGCTGGCCTGGGGCGTGCTGTCGTTCACCTGCGCGCTGAAGATCTTCAAGTGGAATTGACCGCTCGAAAGCGCGGTCAACCGGCGTCTGGCCCCTCCCGCCGCACGTGGGTGCGCACGAAGAATACCGTCCGGCGCTCGTTCGGCAGGTGAGGCTTCACTTCCCTGATCGAGCGGATGGAGGCGTCGCTGAAGTCGAAGGACAGAAACCGCCGCCTCTGGATGAAGAGACCGAGGACGCCGCGCACGAAGAAGTAGACCAGCGCGATGGCGACGAGCACACCGAGCCGGATCGGCCACGCCAGATCGACGATCAGGAAGAGGACCGCCGCGATCGTCAGCAGGACGATCGAGAGACCCTGTGCCGTGACCAGGTTCGAGCCGCAGTACCGTGACACGACCGGCCGCCAGTCGCCGCGCGCCAGATGCTCCTTCAGCTCGTTGAAGGCGGGGACGATCAGATCCGGGGCGCCGAGACCGTGGATGCGGAATCCCCCGTCCTCGGATCGCCCGCCGATCCTGTACTTGCGGCCGCATCGACGACGCAGGAAGTAGATGGTCCCGTGCTCGAGGGCATGGTTGCGTTTCACCTCCTCCGACAGCCGGAACTGCCGGAACGCGCCGCCGAGGAACGGGGCGTTGACGATGAGCATCAGCGCGAGCAGCCAGGGGAAGACGAGAAGATAGAGAGCGCGCAGGTTCAGCCGGCCCGGGGACAGGGCCAGAACGGCCACCAGGGCGAAGAAGAGACCGAAGCTCACGGCGGGGCGCTTTCCTCCAGACGCGCCGGCCGGTTCAACCGGAGGAGCGGTGTCGATGGGCGCGCCTTGACGGCGCCGCGCGGCTGGCGATAGCCTGCGCGGAATCGCGCCGTCGCGGCGCCGCCTCGCGGGGGACCCATGAAACGGATCGTGTGCGCCGTCCTTCTCGCCGTTGCCGCACGCACCTCGACGCTCGCCGGGCCGCTCTCGCGTGAGAAGACCCCCGAAGCGCTGCGCCCCTGGATCGACTGGGTCCTGTACGGACATGAAGAGGAGCGTTGTCCGTTCCTGCACGGTGACGCGGACGAGCGCCGCTGCTCCTGGCCGTCGCGTCTGGCGCTCGACCTGAACGAGCGCGGCGGCCGGTTCTCGCAGCCGTGGGTCCTGGAACACGAGGATCGCGTGCCGTTGCCGGGTGACGCCAAGACCTGGCCGCTCGACGTGCGCGTGGACGGGCGCCCTGCCGCGGTCGAGGCGTCGGAGGGCGCGCCCGGCGTCCGCCTTCCCGCCGGCCGTCACGTGATCGGCGGCAGTTTCGAATGGAGCGTCCTGCCTCCGGTCCTCCAGATACCGATGCAGACCGGTCTCGTCGGTCTGACGATCCGCGGGCGCGTCGTGCCGTTCCCCGGGCGCGACGAGCAGGGACGTCTCTGGCTGCAGAGAACCACGGCGGGCGATCAGGCGGAGGATCGCCTCGATCTGATCGTCAACCGGAAGATCACCGACGACATCCCGCTCGTCCTGACCACGCGTCTCCAGCTGGACGTCTCGGGGAGGAACCGCGAGGTCGTCCTGGGCCGGCCGCTGCCGCCCGGCTTCATCGCGCTGTCGCTCACGGGCCCGCTCCCGGCCCGTCTCGACCCCGACGGCGGTCTGCGCGTCCAGGCGCGTCCGGGTCGGTTCGTGATCGACCTGGCCGCACGGCACGACGGCCCGGCGGCGTCCTTCCGCCTGCCGGAGGCCGGTGGCGTGTGGCCGGCGCAGGAGGTGTGGGTCTTCGAGGCGCGTCCCGATCTCCGGCTCGCGACGGTCGAGGGGCCGGGGGGGGTCGACCCGCAGCAGACGAACCTCCCCGATGAATGGAAGGGCCTGCCCGCCTACCTGATGCAGCCGGGAAAAACCCTGGGGCTGGTCGAGAAGCAGCGCGGCGACACCGACCCGTATCCGGACCGGCTGTCGCTGGCGCGCACCCTGTGGCTGGACTTCGACGGGGCCGGCTACACCATCCACGACGTGATCGGCGGCACGATGCGAAAAGGCTGGCGCCTCGAGATGCCGCCGCCGGCGGCGCTCGGGCGCGTGGCGATCGACGGCCAGGATCAATTCATCACCCATCTGGGTCCCGACCGTCCGGCCGGGGTCGAGCTCCGGCAGGGCCAGGTGAGCCTGGAAGCCGACAGCCGCCTGGAGGGAAGACTCTCCTCGCTTCCCGCGGTCGGCTGGGACCACGACGTGACCGGTCTGTCCGCGACGCTCATCCTCCCGCCGGCCTGGCGTCTGTTCAGCGCCGCGGGCGTCGACACGGTCGAGTCGACCTGGATTTCGTCCTGGACGCTCCTCGACCTGTTCCTCGTCCTGATCGCCGCCCTGTCGATCGGGAGGCTG
>Ga0070697_100002911_pt1 | contig 13163 bp, 9 predicted proteins | sample KBSK1501metaG_FD_65475 | JGI IMG/M metagenome (GOLD analysis project Ga0070697, IMG submission 65475) | Corn, switchgrass and miscanthus rhizosphere microbial communities from Kellogg Biological Station, Michigan, USA - KBS K1-50-1 metaG | ecosystem: Host-associated > Plants > Roots >... | reverse complement strand
TCTTCCACAACACTGCGCCGCCAAAGGTTAAAAACAGAATCAGACTGACAAAAGCGTTGGTCGTAAAAAACGCAGCATTCAGTCTACTCAAATCGTCAGCGCGCACCAGCGTGTGCTGATAAATAAGCAGCCCGCCGGTCCCAATTACGCCTACGACGGCGAGCAGTCCGAGGTTCGTAAGAAAGTATAACCCAACCAACGATGCGAACGCTCCCGCGTGCAGTAACCGTGAAATCCACAGCGAACGCGCGATGCCGAATCGCGCGGGGATCGAGTACAAGCGTTCGCGCCTGTCGAAATCGTAATCCTGACATGCGTAAAGCACGTCGAACCCGGCCGTCCATAACATCACAACCATTGAAAGGAGCAGAGGAATAGGACTATCGATCGCGCCGCGCACGGCGATCCACGCGCCCGTCGGGGCGATTGCCAAACACCAACCCAAAATCAGATGCGAGAACAGTGTCCAGCGTTTAGTGTAGGAGTACAGCATAATGCTGGCAAGCGCGATCGGCGAGAGCATGAGCGTCAAACGATTGAGCATCGCCGCAGCGAGAAAAAACATCGCGGCGCTCACCAGAATGAACAGCCACACGAACCCAGCTGACAAATTGCCGGCCGGAAGCGCGCGCATCTTTGTGCGCGGATTGCGCGCATCATAATCGCGATCAGCGATCCGGTTGAAGGCCATCGCCGTAGAGCGCGCGCCAGCCATGGCGACTATAATCCAAACAATCTGCCATCCTTTCGGTATGCCTCGCGCCGCGAGCACTGCACCCAGAAAAGCAAACGGCAGCGCGAATAGAGTGTGCTCGATTTTGATCATTTCGAGCGTCGTGCGGATGTTTTTCGCGACGGTGGCCATTCGATTCTTAAAACTTAATACCCGTTTACAGGGAGCGACCGCTCATATCGGTAGTCCGCCTCTAAACCGTTCACGTATAAGTCTCGCCTTTCCATCGTGAAGCTGTTGAGTGTGGAATCTCGAACTGATCGAGAACGCGAAAGCACAGGTGGTCGACTAGCGTCTCGATTGTTTGCGGTCGGTGATAAAAGCCCGGGCTAGCCGGCAAAATTCGGGCACCCGCGTGCGACAGCTTCAGCATGTTTTCCAGGTGAATGGCGTTGTAAGGCGTTTCTCGCGGCACCAAAACCAGCTTACGGCCTTCTTTTAGAGTCACATCCGCAGCACGATGGATTAAGTTCGTTCCTGCGCCGGAAGCGATGGCGCCCAATGTGCCCATCGAGCATGGAACAACGATCATACCAGCTTGAGGATGCGAGCCCGAAGACGGTTTGGCCGCCATGTTGTCCAGACGGTGCAGTCGAATTATTTTCGCATTGGCTGAGAGACCAATCCACTCGTTAATTTTCTTTTCATCCGCCGACCGAAGGTCGAAGGCCAGCTCAACCATCGCCACAGTCCTGGCGGATTCCGACACGATCAAGTTAATCGTCTCGACAACTCCACTCGCAGCCAAATGAATGAGCGTACGATGAGCGTAAATAGCACCTGAAGCGCCGGTAATGGCTACAGTTAATTCCACGTTCGTCGGTTTACACGATCTTACGTGCGCTTGAGAGAGGTTAGCAAGCAGTCTCAATCTGCATCCGTGATGTTCCTAAATGTTAAAATGTCGGCAGCCGATCAATGATGAAATCGCAAGATAAGAAAAGGCCTGCAGATCGCGGCAAACCGAAACTAAGTAAGTTCGCGCGGCAGCTTCTTCGTGAGTGGACGCGTTTGAAGCTGCCGCAGGCAGACGCACGCGTGGTGGTCGCAGTTTCCGGAGGCGCTGACTCGGTATCATTGCTTCTGGCTCTCGACGAGCTCGGCCAATCCGGAAAGCTTAATTTCGATCTTCGTGTCGCACATCTTGATCATCGGCTTCGGAAAGGTTCCGCCGAGGATGCTCGCTGGGTAAAGGCGCTCGCCAAACGACTCAGGTATCCGGCGATTACACGTTCAGTGAAAGTGTCGCAAAGAGCAGTTGCCACTCAGGATAATCTTGAACAAGCAGCACGACGTGCGCGCTATGCGTTTCTCTTTGAGGTTGCCAAACAGAAGAACGCCCAAATAGTTTTGACGGCGCACACTCTGGATGATCAGGCCGAGACAGTTTTGCTTAACCTCCTGCGCGGAAGCGGTTCAGACGGCTTGGGCGGGATCGACCCGGTTCGATCGCTGGCCGAGGGGAGCAAAGTTGCCCTCGTACGTCCGTTGGTTTCATGGGCGCGGCGAGCGGACACCGAAAGCTACTGCCGGGCGCGCGATATTGATTTTCTGATGGATGAAATGAATGACGATGAGCGGTTCGCGCGGGTTCGCGTCCGCCGTCAATTGCTACCTCTGATGGCGAGGTTCAACCCCAAAATCGTGGAGAGCCTGGCTCGTGTCGCCGAGTTAACCCGAGAAGACAGCGCGACGCTGGAAAAGCAAGCACAGGAAATCTTGCAACTGGCGAGCTCAAATAACAGCAAAACCGGAGTGCACAAGCGTCTAAAGGTGCAGACAGTTTCGTCGGCAGGGCCGGCGCTGCGCCGCCGGGCGTTACGACAATGGATCAAGGAATGCCGAGGAGACCTGAAGCGTTTGGAACGGGTTCACATTATGGCCGTTGAGTCTTTGCTGTTCGGAGAGCGGGGCGGTCGGATAGTCGAACTGCCAGGCGGAGCAAAGATCGCGCGGAAACGTAACCTTCTCGAATACACTGGACTAATGGTGCGCGTCGAATCGAACAGAACCTGAGACGCTATTTAGGCGTAATAAGCGACCGATGACGCCAGGACACCGTGCCGCTCTCGAATGGCATCTTAGCTGCGTGCTATTTCGCGGTCTTACGTGAACGCCCTAAGTTGAGGTATCATCGTGGACGGAGGTAGAGGTTTGAATTCGACTGCAAGACAAATAATTTTTTGGCTCCTGATTATTGCGGGCGCGGTTTTGATCTATAAACTGGTCAACCCCGGCAGCAGAAACACAGAAAACATCGATCTTACGGCTCTGTACGAGAAAATTGATACTAATCAGCTAAAACAGCTTACCGTCAAAGCTACTGAGACTGTTGCTATCGATAAGAATACGGGCAAGGAATATCACGTCCAGCTAACGAACGAGCAAAGTAAAAACGACTTGCTGAAGTACGCGAGTGAAAAAGTAAATGGCAATGTTCGAGTTCCTAAAGTCGAAGACGAATCAGGTAGCAGCAGTTATCTCTGGCCGGCACTGTATTACCTGCTACCGTTTGTCCTGATCTTTGGTTTCTGGATTTTCATGCTCCGGCAAATGCAATCGGGCGGCAATAAGGCTTTGTCGTTCGGAAAGTCGCGGGCAAAACTGCTCAGCAACCAGCAGAAACGAGTAACTTTCAAGGACGTTGCGGGCGTTGAAGAAGCCAAGGAAGAGCTTCAGGAAATCATCGAATTTCTTAAAGAGCCGCAAAAGTTCCAGAAGCTCGGCGGCCGAATTCCCAAAGGAGTCCTGATGATGGGCCCGCCGGGAACCGGCAAGACTCTGCTGGCGCGCGCAATCGCCGGCGAAGCGAACGTGCCGTTCTTTTCGATTTCAGGTTCGGACTTCGTCGAGATGTTTGTCGGCGTCGGCGCGTCCCGCGTTCGCGACCTCTTCGAGCAGGGCAAGAAGAACGCGCCCTGCATAATCTTCATTGACGAGATCGACGCGGTCGGTCGTCATCGCGGCGCTGGTCTTGGCGGCGGCCACGACGAGCGCGAGCAGACGCTGAATCAGTTGCTGGTCGAGATGGATGGGTTTGAATCGAACGATGGCGTCATCTTGATCGCCTCGACAAATCGTCCTGATGTTCTTGATCCGGCGTTACTTCGACCGGGGCGTTTCGACCGACGAGTTGTCGTTTCTCGTCCCGATGTGCGCGGTCGCGAAGGCATCCTCAAAGTTCACACGCGCAAGATTCCGCTCGGCGAAGATGTGGACATCAGCGTGATTGCGCGCGGCACTCCTGGCTTCACCGGCGCGGACCTCGCCAATCTGGTGAACGAAGCCGCCCTGAACGCAGCGCGTTACAACAAGAAAGTTGTGGCGATGTCTGACTTCGAGTTGGCCAAGGACAAGGTATTGATGGGCGCTGAGCGCAAGAGCATGGTCATCTCGAACGAGGAAAAGCGCGTTACTGCCTATCACGAAGCAGGTCACACGCTCGTTGGGTTGAAAGTTCCGAACGCTGATCCCGTGCACAAAGTTACAATCATCCCACGTGGCATGGCTTTGGGCGTGACCCAGCAACTGCCGGAAGGCGATCGGCACAACTACACGAAAGATTACTTGCTCGGTCAGATTTCGATTCTGATGGGCGGCCGAATCGCGGAAGAAACATTCCTTGGCAGCATCACCACCGGCGCGTCGAACGATATCGAGAAAGCGACCGAATTGGCGCGCGCCATGGTCTGCGAGTACGGCATGTCCGAACTTGGCCCATTGACCTTCGGTAAGAAGGAAGAACAAATCTTCCTCGGCCGCGAGATTGCGCAGCATCGGGACTACTCGGAAGAGACTTCGATTCGCATCGATTCCGAAGTTCGCAAGATTGTCACTGAGCAGTACGAGCGAGCGCGAAAGATCATCGATGAGAACCGTGACACGATGGTGCGTTTGGCTGAGGCTCTGCTCGAGCATGAGTCACTCGATGGGGTGCAAATCCGTCGGATTGTCGCTGGCTTACCGCTTGAAGATACCGCTGAGTCAACTGAGTCCGGTGTGCCTCAGGAACAGCCGCCAGTCAAGGAACCTGCTACCAAGCCGCTGAAGCCGATCCTTCCGCCGATTACCGGAGGTACTCCGGCGCCGGCGTAGCCGGGCGTTAGCCTGACCGTAAGGGAGGGCTCCTGTCAGTACTGCCTCGGTAGCGAGCGAGTAAGAAATTTGAAAGGCGAGAGTCGGGTTCTCGCCTTTTTGCTTTCACGGTCCCTTGACTACCGGCAAACCAATTGAGCCCTCCCTTGCGGTCGGGCTACTGCCCCGAGCCTCTTTACTTTTCCCCTTTTCCTTTCTACTTTTGCCTTCTGATGGAAACCGCAGACGTCGTCATAATTGGCAGCGGAATCGTGGGTTCGAGCGTCGCTTACCATCTCGCACAAGCCGGTTGTACGAACGCGCTGGTAATCGAGCGCGAGGCCCATCAGGGCAAAGGGTCGACTGGTAAGAGTATGGGCGGCGTACGCGCGCAGTTCTCAACGCCCGTCAACATTCAAATGTCGAAATATTCGATCGACTTCTTTTCGAAATTCGATGAAGTCGTCGGGCATCCGGCCGATTATCGAGCGCATGGTTATCTGTTTTGCGCGACGAGTGAAAATCATCTGGCTTATTTGAAGGCGAATCGCGAGCGGCAGAACGCTTTGGGGGTGACCAACGTCGAATGGGTTCCGCCGGAAGACATCGTGAAAATGGTGCCGCAGCTTCGCGTGGACGATATTCTCGGTGGCACCTTTTGTCCGACCGACGGCTTTGTAGATCCGCACAGCGTGATGATGGGGTTCATGCTGAATGCGCGGGAAAAAGGCGTGCGGCTATGGCTCGATACAAGAGTAACAGGAATCGAAGTTGAGGCCGGGAGCGCAGGCATCCTGCCTGCATCTGCCTCTGAAAAAAGTGCAGAAAAGATGTCTGCGCTCCCAGCATTAGAGACGGGCATTAACCAAATTGCAGGCGTTCAAACCACGCGCGGTCGTGTTTCAACTCGCGTCGTCGTCAATGCCGCGGGTCCCTGGGCCGCTCAAGTCGCGAAGATGGCCGGCGCGGAATTGCCGGTCGAGCCTCTGCGCCGCCAACTGGTTCCAACTGAAGCGTTCGATCAATTACCGCAACGCTTTCCGATGGTGATCGACATGTCAACGGGCTTTCATTTTCGCCGTGAAGGAAGGGGAATTCTGCTCGCCTGGAACGATCCGAATGAGACGCCGGGCTTCAAAACTGATTTTGATACAACATTCGTCGAAAAGATTCTGACGCATGCTGCTTCGCGTGTGCCGGTATTAGCTGAGGCCGAAGTGAATCCGCGCCGCGCCTGGGCCGGCTTGTACGAGATGACGCCCGATCACCACGCCATCATCGGCCCTGCGCCGAATGTGCAAGGGCTCTACTTCGTTAACGGGTTCAGTGGCCACGGCGTGATGCACTCACCAGCGTCAGGTCGTATCACCGCAGATTTGATACTTCATGGTCAGTCCGATCTGATCGACGCGAAGCAACTGAGCGTCGAGCGATTCAAAGAAGGGAAGTTGTTGGAAGAGACGGCAGTGTTGTAGGGGTTGTCTAAAGCGAGTTGCAGGGTTAACAGTATTTACTGTCGTTTATATAGTTCCCATCAATCCCCGTAACGATGAAAGAGAAACTGAATACACGGACGCGTCGTGGATGCCACAACCAATGCGCCCATTCATAACGCAAAGGTTACCGTTGAGCAAGATCGGAGAGTTCCGCAGGTTTATCAAACGGATCCGAAGGCGTTTTCACCGCGGACTTTGCCGAGTGAGCCCTGTAGTAATCAGGTTTGCTGATTGCTATTTGGCGCCTGCTGTTGACTTCCCTTTTTGAATTCCTTACTTAGCCCTGACAAGAATGTGTTGAGCTTCTTCGCATCGAGGGCTTTCTTCTTCTTTGTCGTGTTGATGGCATCGATGATCGCATACGCTTCGTCGCAGTACTTGTCGAAGAACGCCCAGGTCAACTGTTGTTTGCGGCCCCAGGTGACGCAGACCGGGCCACGCTTGGTGTAGCCAGGGATATGAACGTAATGGCCGCCCCACGACCCAGATTTCGCCGTCGGACCGCTGACGACGTCCCAGGCCTTGCCAGATTGAACCTGGGCCTGCGCGCTAACGGGCAACGAAAGTCCGATGCCGATGCCCACGTCCGTGAAGATGGCACCCTTGATTTCGCTATGATTGGCTCGGTTAAGCTGAGCGAAGGCTTTGATATTGTACTTGCGTGTCCCTGCTTTCCAGCCCTTAGTCCGCCACAGTTTGAGTGAGTCAAGCACAACCAAACCATCGTCCGCTCCGCCCGTTTCGTTAAAGTATTCTTTGAGGACGTCTGAGTCGGAGATGCTGATAATTGATCCCTGTTCGATGTCCTCGAAGCGAAGCGTTTGGTGCGCACGGCCCGCGATCACACAGTCACCGTGGACGTCATTACCAAACATCGGTGTGGGAATGCCCTGATGCTTTAGATCAAAATCGTACTCAAGTGGGACCTTGACTGGCGCTTTCAGGATCGCGGCAAACATCAGGTTGCGCTTATCGGGTTTCGCTGCCGCCTTTCCCAGCTTGAAGTACTTGTGAGTGTTGATGCCTTTTGCGCGTGCCATTTTGAGTTCTCCTTATTCAGTAAACAAGAGGTGTTTTCTTTCACTCATTGATGAAGAAAGACAGCCCTTTCCCTGATTGGTGTTGCAAACGAATTTCAAAGGCTGGCTCTGGGAGTTTGCGGCGTTAGCAGGCTCTGAGGACCAACCGAAAAATGCGAGGGGCGCGAAGACTATCCGAATTTGCAGCACCCGTCAAGGGTTTTCGCAAAATCTGACGCAAGGAAGACTAAACCCAGTGAAATCTGTTCGTCGTCAAAACGGATCGATGTGCAACTATCGATTGGGGCGTCGAAGCGTCAACCAACTTGCACACCAATCGGAAGTGCGACAATATCATTCGCCGCTCATCCATATTTTTTGTTTTCAAGAACTCAGACTGTTCGAGAGTGAGGCCGCATGGAGCGACGAATAACTAGTTGGTTTAGTCCGAATTTGCAGATGGAAATGCCTCTGGTCGCGTACGGACACGCCGGCCAAACGTTGCTCATGTTGCCGACGGCTGCAGCCGATTACCTCGAGTACGAGCGCTTTTACCTGGTTGACTCGATCAAACCGTTCATCGAGGCCGGCCGCATCCGGGCTTACTCGATCAACAGCGTCAATCGTTGGAGTTTGCTGAATGAGCAGATGCCGCCGAGGCTAAAGGCTGAACTGCTCACGCGTTATGATCGATACATCGTGGATGAAGTACTGCCATTAATTCGTAACGATAACGGTCCAGCCGCGCGACCGATTACGACGGGCGCGAGTTTGGGAGCGTTCCTTGCCGCGAACGAATACTTCAAGCATCCCGATCTGTTTCGGGGCACGATTCCAATGAGCGGAAGTTATGACATTCGCTCGTACTTGAACGGCTATTACGACGAGAACGTATACTTCAATAATCCTGTTGACTATCTTTCAAACTTAAACGACGAGCATTACCTGCCGATTCTGCGCCAGGCCGATTCCATTTACATTCTTTCGGGGCAGGGCTCCTTTGAAGATCCGAAACGCAGCCAGCAACTCTCGGAGATTCTCAACTCCAAAGGAATTCCGCACACCCTCGATTTGTGGGGACCCGACGTCAATCACGACTGGCCCTGGTGGCGGAAGATGCTGCCGCATGTTTTGGGGAAGATAATGCAAGGATGAAGGCGGAAGGATGAAGGATGAAGGATGAAAGACTTTGAATCAGGGGTAGTGATCTAATGTCAATAGTGAGCACGCTTTGAACCCTTCGCCTTTACACTCTTAACTATCGTTACAAGAATCGCCATCAATTCTTCAGTTTCCAACATAAGCGACTCAAGCCGCTTCATTGGCAGAATTTCAGATTGACCAATCAACTCCAGCCAGTAAGCTGTCTCATCAAGTTCCTGTAAAGCACCTTCTATCTTGCTTACAAAGTCGGCATTTGACTTGGCTCGACACGCTTCTCGGTAATGTGCACCAACAGAAGTGCCGGATTTTAGTATTTGACCGCCTAAGACCTGAGCGTCGCCTCTTCGAGGTAACGAGGAATACAGTTTAATAACTCGAAGGGCGAATTTCTTGGTTCTTTCTCTAAGATCTCTTTGCATTGTGGGAGTCCTCCTTCATGAGATGATGTTTCATCCTTCATCCTTCATCCTTCCGCCTTCATCCTTCTCTCATCCCGGCGGTCCATCGTCACCTTTCTTACCCTTTTTCTTTTCCGGTTGCACTTCGCGTGGCCGAGTCTGCCCGGGGGTTTCAGGCGGTGGTTCGGTGCGCTTGGGAGTTTCAGTTCGCGGCTCAGAAGGTTCTGAAGGCCGATCGGTCTTAGGCGCTGGCGGCAAAGTCGTGTCTTCAAGCTTCGGATTGGTAATTGTGGTCGCGCCTGGTTTAACGTTCTCCTCAGTTTGATTCTCTTCATCTTCGGCAGTCATCTGCGCGCGCTCGAGTGCCAGCTCGCGTTGCCTTTGCTTGTACATCTCCTTCATGTCTTCGGGCATCTCCGGCGCCTTCGGAAAATCTTCTTTCGATTTGTCCTTTAGGAAATCTTTCATGTACTCGATGAAGAACGGAAGCGCGCCGACCGCGCCCGTCATTTCGTTGCCGAGTGGTTTCTTTCTCCCCGGATAACCCATCCACACGCCTGTCACATAAGTAGGAGTGTAGCCCATAAACCAAACGTCTGTATGATCGTTGACTGTGCCGGTTTTGCCGGCCAGCGGCACGCCGAGAACTTGCGCGGCGGAACCCGTTCCACCCTGAATTACGCCGCGCATCATCGATACCATCGTCAGGGCGACGTATTCACTGAAAACTTTGTAGGTAGTCTTCTCCCACTCTTCGAGCACGGCGCCATCGCGATCTACAACTTTGCGAATCATGTGCGGCTCGACTCGAATGCCTTTGTTTGGAAAGGCAGAATAGGCTGAGACCATCTGGTCGAGAGGTACTTCAGTGGCGCCCAGCGCGGATGGAAGATAAGGCGCCATCGGCACTTTGATGCCGAAGCGGCGCACCATCTGCGCGCCGGTTTGAATACCGACTGTTTGCAGTAAATGCACCGCGGGAATATTCATAGAATGGGCCAGCGCCGTCTTTAAAGGCATGTCACTGCAACTGGTGGATCCATCATAGTTGTGTGGTTGCCAGCCGTTAATGTTAATTGCCGCCCCGCTGACGGTTGTGTCAGGTGTCATGCCCCACTCGATCGCCGCGCTGTAAATGAACGGTTTGAATGCTGAACCCGTCTGGCGATAAGCCTGTACTGCGTTATTGAACTTGTTCGTCAGAAAATCGTAGCCGCCGACCATCGCCATGACCTCGCCTGTCTTGGCATTCTCAGTCATCAGAGCGCCCTGGACCGCGGGAATCTGTTGGAGCTCGACTTCCAAGCGATGGTTTTTCTTATCGACTTCTTTGACTTGAAATTCCGCGAGGTATCCAGGCTTGAATTCATTCCGCGGCTCGCGTTTGCCCCAACCCATGTCAGCGACATGTACAGTCGCAGAGTAGGTGCCAAAACGCGCGGTCGCTTCGTTGCGGCCGCGATCAACTCTGGTGATCAGTCCCACCAGATAACGGCCCGGACCGTAATCGTTACGAAACCAATCCGGATACTTGTAGCTCGCTAATTCCTGTTGGGTTGGAATGCCGTCGTTGGACGAGCTGGGAATCATTTGATACGACGAGCGCCAACCCGTATGTGATTTGTCGTAGCGGCGTAAACCCGCGCGCACGACTTCGTAAGCTTTCTTCTGCGCTGCCACATTGATGGTTGAGTAAACCGCCAGACCGGTTTGCGCGACGCGGGTCGTGTACTTGTCTTCCAGATCCTGACGAATGTACTCGACCGGATAATCGAATGCCGCAGCCAGCGCCTGCGGAGCTTGATAATAAGCCGAGTCCGAAAGCTGAATCGGTTTCGCTTTGGCAGCATCAACATCCGCTTGAGATGCAAAGCCATTCTTGGCCATCAAGTCCAGCACGAGGTCGCGTCGCTCTTTCGCCCTGCCGGGATTTGAAGTGGGCGAGTATTCTCCTGGTGCTTTCGGAATGCCTGCCAGCAATGCTGCTTCTTCCAGGCTCAAGTCTTTCGCCTGTTTGCCAAAGTAGGTCTCAGCACCCGCTTCGATGCCGTAGGCGTTCGCGCCCAGAAAGATGTGGTTGGCGTACAGCTCCATTATCTGGTTCTTCGTATAGTAGCGCTCGATTTGTAGCGCCAGCACCCACTCATTCATTTTGCGCTTGAGAGTTTCTATGTTCTTTCCGCGCACCTCCTCACGCGTAATGAAAAGATTCTTGGCCAGCTGTTGCGTAAGCGTCGATCCCCCTTCGGCCTTGTCGCTGGTAAGATTCTTCCAGGTGGCGCCGACGATGCGAATTGGATCGATGCCCACGTGATCATAGAAGCGTGCATCCTCGACGGCGAGGATCGCGTTCTTCATGTTGGCCGGAATTTCGTCGTATTTGAGCGGAATACGCTTTTCGAGCGCGAACTCTCCAATGACTGTCTTACCATCGTCCGCATAAATCCGGGTCACGATGCTGGGGCGATAAGTTGCAAGCGCGGCTACCTCGCCGGCTGCCTGGGAATAATTGAGTTGGTAAGCGGCGATGATTCCCGTGAGTCCGCCAGCCGCCAGGGCGAGCAGGATTACCGCCGGAAACCAGAAGCGTCGCAGGATATGTTTGCGCTCGCCCGGCGGGGCGTGAACGATTGCCTGCGGTGTATATGATTTCAGACGATTGATAGGTGGTCGTGCAGCCATGTTAGTCCAACCTTTTTAATTATGGTTTTTTGACAGGGCGGTCCTCAGTGAAACCATGCTTTAGGATGCGCGTTTTCGGCAACGTGGATTCCCACAGTGGCCCGATTTCCGCGATTTCAAATTATAACGTAGCGAGCGCTCTGGGAAGAAAATGCTTCCGATAATAGTCTAAGATCATACGAAGCTCGGCACGGGACTTTTTGGGGATTGACGATATGAAAACGTTGCTTTTTCTCATCGTGGTTCTACAACTTTCGGCGATTGGCTGTCAGGTGCGGTCGCAGCGATCGGATTACGCAAACGACTCTGGTCAGAATTCAGCTCCCTTTCGTGCGATCCACCTATCTTCGTCCACGCATCCCGTAATGGTCAGCGTCGCTGATGTAAGCAAGGATGGAAACGCTGATATCCTCGTCGCCAACAACGGCAGCGGCAACCTTTCGGTCTATCTCGGAGACGGCAAAGGGGGCTTTTCCCAAGCGAGCGGTTCACCGTTTTCCGCAGGCCAAAATCCCACCGATATTGCCACCGGAGACTTCAATGGCGACGGCAACCTTGATGTAGCTATAGCCAACCACGGCGTTAAGTTGGTTACTGTCCTTCTGGGTAACGGCAAGGGACAGTTTTCACTCGCGCCTGGTTCACCATTCAACGTTGAAAGCAATCCTCATCCTCACGGAATTGCCGTTGCGGATTTCAACGGTGACCAGAAACTTGACATCGCAATTGATGATTGGGCCGAGAACAAGGTGCTCGTGATGTTCGGCAAGGGCGACGGCTCCTTTCAAGCACCTGGTACGAAGTTGGATGTCGGCAAGATGCCTTATCAGCGACTCCGCACTGCAGATGTTAACGAAGATGGCCATCCGGACATTGTCACATCGAACTTCGAAAGCGCTTCGATTTCAGTCTTGTCTGGCGATGGCCGTGGAAACTTCACGCGCAAAGATTTTCCCGTGCCGCCCAATCCTTTCGGAATCGCGATCGCAGATCTCAACGGCGATCACCACCCAGACATTGGAGTCTTTCATTATTCTGGTCATGCCACGGACCGAAGCAAGAATGGTTTGTCCATTCTTTTCAGCGACGGCCGCGGAAATTTCACTCTCGTGCCAGGCTCGCCATTTCCTGTAGGCCAGTATCCAGCGACGATGGCCGCGGGCGACTTGAACGGCGACGGCATCGCCGACATCGTCGTGTCGAATTATGAAGACGGGACATTGACCGTTTATCTGGGCGGGCGAAACGGGATCACTCCGGCCGGCTACTCTCCGATTCGCGTAGGTCATACACCGCACGGGGTTGCCATCGCGGATCTCAACCATGATGGGAAGGGTGACATTGTTGTCGCAGAAGAAGAGGACAACGACATTCTCGTGTTGCTCGGCAAGTAGAGAAGTCAGTACTGGGAGCGGTAGCAACCGGGTTGTAACAATATTTCGACGCCAGGTCTCGTGTTCACTCTTATCCACGTGTATCCGGGTTAATTCGCGGCTCTATTTGCCGATTGAAACAGCAGCTTCCCAAGATCGAACTTCTCGCCAAAGTACTGCCGCCGCCAGAGGGGATTAATTTGATCGAGCAGCAATCCTTCAGC
>Ga0070697_100002909_pt1 | contig 13166 bp, 10 predicted proteins | sample KBSK1501metaG_FD_65475 | JGI IMG/M metagenome (GOLD analysis project Ga0070697, IMG submission 65475) | Corn, switchgrass and miscanthus rhizosphere microbial communities from Kellogg Biological Station, Michigan, USA - KBS K1-50-1 metaG | ecosystem: Host-associated > Plants > Roots >... | reverse complement strand
CGCACGTCGTCGGACCAGAGCTTGCTGTCCTGGAACACGGCGTCCGGGTTCACGATGTTCGAGCGGATCGCGTGCGGCGCCCCCTCGAGCGCCAGGACCTTGGCCAGCTGCGCCTCGGCCGCTTTCGCCGCCGAGTACGCGGCGAAGTCCTTGCCCGGCGACATGACGTTCTTGGTAGCGACGAACACGAGCGCGCCGCCGAGGCCCTGCGCCATCAGGATGCGCATGGCCTCGCGCGCGACGAGGAAATGGCCGGTCGCGTTCACCGCGAACGAGCGCTCCCAGTCCGCGAGCGCCATCCGATCGACGGGGGCGGAATGCGCGACGCCGGCGTTGGAGACGAGAATGTCGAGGCCGCCATAGACGAGCACCGTCGTCTCGAACGCCGCGCGCACCGAGGTCTCGCTCGTCACGTCCATGCGCACACCGATCGCGCGGCCGGCGCCGACCGCCGCCGTCACCTCGTCCGCCGTCTTCTTCGCACCCGCCTCGTCGACATCGCCGACGACCACGTGCGCGCCCTCGGCGGCCAGCCGCTTCGCCGCCGCGCGGCCGATGCCCGAGCCGCCGCCGGTCACCAGCACGATGCGCCGCGCCAGCTCCTTCTCCGGCGGCGCCAGCGTCAGCTTGTAGAGCTCGAGCGGCCAGTACTCGACGTCGTACGCGTCCTTCGCGCTGAGCGAGACGTAACGGCCGAACGCGGAGGCGTTGCCGATGACGTCGATCGTGTGGCCGACGATGTCGTTCACGATGCCGGCCGTCCGCCGATCGCGCCCGGCCGTGAACATCCCCAGTCCGGGGACGAACACCACGCGGGGCATCGAATCGGCGAGCTCGGCGCCGGGCTCGCGGTGCGCCTCGAAGTACGCCGTGTAGTCACGGACGAAATCGGAGATGGCGGAATCGACGGCGGTCCACGACGCGTCGGGATCGGAGGGAGCGCGATCGAGAGGCACGAAGCACGGCAGGCGCTTGGTATAGATCGTGTGATCGGGTGTGGCCGGACCGATCTGCGAGAGCGCGGGCGCCTCTACCGATGACGCGAACGCCGTCACGGGCTCGGCGTCGTCGAAGGTCACGATCACGCGCCGCGCGCGGCCCAGTCGCCCGCGCAGCTTCGGCGCCAGCGCGAGAGCCGCCGCGCGCCGGGCGGCGGGATCGAGAAAGGGCACGCGCGGTCCGCCGAAGAGTCGGCGTCCGCGCTTGCGCTCGGCGATGGCGTCTTCGGCGGCGGTGATCAACTCGATCGTCGCCTCGTACGCGTCGCGCACGGTCGCGCCCCAGGTGATGGTCCCGTGGCGCTCGAGGACGAGCGCGCGCGCCTGCGGGTGCTCGGCGATGGCGTCGGCGACCTCACGCGAGATCTTGAACCCCGGCCGGCGGTAGTCGAGCGCGATGACGTCCTTGCCGTAGACGGACGCGAGCACGTCACGCGGCCGGTCGTTGTTGGTCAACGAGACGATGGCGTCGGCGTGGGTGTGGACCACGGCGTGCGCGTCGACGAAGCCGTGCAGCAGCGTCTCGATCGAGGGCCGCACGCCGCCCGGATCTTGCAGCGCGTGCGCGAGATAGCCGACCATCTCCTGATCGCCCATGTCCCGCCGCTCGAGGAGCGCCCGGATGTCGTCCATGCGCACGCCGGGGAAATCCTTGCGCTGGACCGACTTGAGGTCCGACCCGCTGCCCTTCACGCGAAGCACGGGAATCGAGCGGCCGCGGTGATCGCGCTCGACGGTCTTGATGGAGGTGTTGCCGCCGCCCCACACGACCAGCGAGGTCTCGGCGCCGACGAGCCGCGAAGCGTAGACGAGGAGGTCGAGGCCCTCGAGTGTCGCGGCCTCGGCGTCGTTCCAGCGCGACTTCATCGCGCGCTCACCATATCATATGGCTCCTCAGAGAAAACACTTGCCGAAGTCCGGACGATGTCCTAAACAGGAACCTCCTGGGGAAGAGCAACGGTCCGAACAGTACGTGCCTATTCGTTGCTGGCCGCCGTCGCGGCCATTCAACCCTTCAAGAGACAGGGGTTGCGTCGCCGACGAATGCGAGCACCGGAGAACCTTTCCAAGATGCAGCAACTGGTCGAAAGCGCACGGCGCACGCTTGACGTGCATCAGAAAGCGGCGGACGCAGGCGTTCACGACAATCCCAAGACGGCCAGCACCTCGCTCGATGCCAACGAAGCGGAAGTGTGCGCGCACTTCGTCGGCCTGGCCCGGCAGCGCAAGGATGCCTGCGAGGTCACCCTCGGACGACTGCAGCACGATCGTCGGGCCACCGCGGCGAGAATCGACATCGAGCAAACGAAGGATTCGTTCGCTCGCCTGCTGTCGGCCATCGAGCCCGGTCTCGAGAAGTTGAGGTCCGACCATTCGACGGGGCTCACGCAGGCCAAGGAGAACGAGACGCGGGCGCTGAAGCATCTTCGCTGGTTTCAGCAAAAGCACGGTCTGCAGCACCGGGTCGCCGCGTATCCGGAGTCGCAGCTCTATCACTTCGCCATCGTGGCGGCGCTTGCCCTCGTCGAATGGGTCTCGCTCTCGACGTTCTATGCCGAGGGCAGCGACTTCGGCCTCCTGGGCGGTGTGCTGATCGCCATGACGCTGTCCCTCGTCAATCTCAGTCTGGCGATTCTCTCCGGGAGCCTGCTGCGGTACGTGAATCACCGGAGCGCTCGGCGCAAGTGGCTCGCCCTCGGCGCGGTCACGTTCCTCACCGCCTGCTTTCTCCTCGTGACGCTCGGGGCGGCGCACTATCGCGTGGCGACCAACGACATCGCGCAGGCGCAGCCGGCGGTGTCGGCCTCCGGCCCCAACCAAACACCCGCGCGCTTTTCCGCCGACGTCGATCAGTGGCGAGCGGCCAGGCTCGCCTGGCAGCGGCTCGCGGCGAACCCGTTCGGCTTCGAGGACGTCTTTTCCTGGGTCCTGGTCATCCTCGCGCTGATCTTCGGGATCTTCGCGGCGTACAAGGGCTACACCGTGGACGACGCGTATCCGGGATACGGGGATCTCGATCGCCAGCTGAAGGCGCGACGCGCGGTGTACGAGGCGGCCAAGGCCGAGTACTGTCGTCTGGTGGACCAGGTCTTCGAGCGGACCCTCCAGGAGCAGGCGCACCTCCTCTCCGAAGTGAAATCCAACATCGAGTACTACCAGCAGCTCCTCAGCAATACCGACGAGCAGCGGCGGACGTTCGCTCGTGAGGCGGCGGAGCTGCAGGACGCGTGCAACGTCGTCCTCAAGGGCTACCGGCAGGCCAACGTCCGCGCCCGCCGGTCACCCGCGCCGCCCTATTTCAACGAGAGCGTCAGCTTCGAGGGCTATCTGGTCCGGCCGCCCGTCGGCGCCTCGGAAAGCGAAGAGCGGCTGTCCCGCTTCTACGAGAGCGCCATGAAGAACTTCAGCGACATCGCCCGGCAGAACAACGCGACGGCGCAAAACCTCCGCACCGCCGAGATCCGGCGCCGCGATTTTTACTTCAACAAGCTCGAACGGGACATCCGAGAGAAACTGACGCGCGAAGAATGGGAGCTCAAGGGCTGAGACAGTGGCGCTGAGCAAATCCGATCGACGGGGCATTCTCATCCTGGGGGTCATCGGGACTCTCGTCGTCGCGCTGCTGGCGACCGTGGTCGGCGTCATGTGGGCGCGACCGGCCCTCGGCGCCGACAACTGCGTCTACCAGGACAAGCGGCTGCTGAAGCGTCTCGCCACCGACCAGACGGTGATTCTCGTCGACCAGTCCGAAGCGTTGACGGAGACGCATCGACGTTTCGCGCTCAGCTTCATCAAGGATTACGTCGCCGACGACGCGAGATTGCCCGTTCGATCGCGGATCGCGTTGTTCACCTTCAGCAAGTTGAACTTCGAATCGCGGGACAGTCCGAGCTTTCGTCCGACCTCGGATCTGTGCCGGCCGCCGTCGCATGGCAACGAGCTCTACGAGAACAATCGGAAGATCACGAGGGGCTTCTACGAGCGCTTCCTGATCCCGGTGACCGCGGCGCTCGAGGAGAGTCTCACGACCGAGGTCGGAGAGCGGTCACCGATCCTCGAGACGCTGCAGCTCATCTCACGCTCGCAAGAGATCGAGGACGGGGGCGGCGGGAAGACGCTCATCCTCGTGTCCGACATGCTGCAGAACACCGAGGCCTTCAGCCATTACCGCGACCGCAACACCTACGACGACTTCCTTCGGTCGGGCTTCGCGCGGGACGTCCAGGCCGATTTTCGAGACTGGAGCATCGTCGTCATCTATCTGCGCCGCTACCGCGACCGCCGCCTCCAGCAGACCGCGCATGTCGATTTCTGGCAGCGATATTTCCACGATGCCGGCGGAAAGATCACGCGGTGGGCAGGAGTGGACTGAGCATGACGGCAGCCGTCGTCCGGAGTCTCCCGTCCCTGTTCATCGGCTTCATCGCCATCGGCGTCAGCGTGATCCTGACGTTCAGCCGGTGGTACCGGAGCAGCCCGACCGGCGCCTGGCACTGGACGATGGTCGGCATCGTCGTCGGCCTCATGCTCGTCTACGGCGTCGTGCTGTGGTTGCGGTCGCGGACCGAGTACGCCTCCGAAGGCGACGGCGAGACGTTCTACTATCTCGGCTTCATCTACACGCTGGCCACGCTCGTCGCCACGTTCGCGCCGCTGCTGAATTCGACGGAGCGGCTGGAAACGCGTCAGGTCCTCGGCCTGTTCGGCCTGGGACTCATCACCACATTCGTGGGGCTGGCGGGTCGCGTCGTCTTCGCCCAGACGTGGCCGGGCACGCCATCGGGCCCGGAGGACAATGCCCGGCGACTGGGCGACGCCTATGCCGAGGCGGCGCGACGTATCGAACGCAGCACCGTGCGGATCGTGCACGCCCAGGGGCGCGCCGAAGGACACCTCAACGAGTCGTACACGGGCGCGATCGAGTCGATTCGCACGATCTCGGACCGGGTCGTCCAGCAGTTCGACGCGATGAGCTCGCAGCTCCTGACCCAGTTCGGAGCCGTCATCGAGCGCGTCGGCGCGCAGGCCGAGGCCACCTTCACCGAGCTGCGGACGCGCGCGGCGCGAGAGATCGAAAGCGCCTCCCGGCAAGCCGAGACGACGCACAACGCCGTCAAGGCGCAGGTCGAAGCGCTCGCCACGGGAACGGCCGGCGCCGTGCGCAGCGTCACCGAGCAGGTGGTCCACGACTTCGCGCGGATCGCCACGGAGTCGGCCACGGAGCTGACGGGATTTCTGCGTCAGACGAACAGCAACATGGCGGCGACGCTCGAGGAGTTCGAGGCGCGCTTGAGCGCGCTGCGCTTGCCTCCCGAGGACGTCGGTCAGCGCCTCGTAGTCATCTTGAACGATCTCACGCACCGCGCCGAGCTGATGCGCAAGGCCACCTCCCTGGTCGGCGCCGCGTACAGCGAGCTCGAGGGGACGCTGGCGAGCGCCGTCCAGGGCGCACGAGACGGCAGTCGCGCGTTCACCGCGCTGGCCGTCTCCGCGGACGCGGCCAACACCGCGGTGATGGCGGCGAAGACCAACGTCGAAGAATTCGCCACCCAGCTGAGCCAGGTCGGCCACCTTGCGACCGGCCTGGAGAAGTTCCCGGAGGAGACGGCGACGATCGTGGCCGCGCTCGGCACCCTGCGCGGCAGCCTCAGTGAGGCCAACAGCGCGTGGACGAACGTGGTCCACGTCACCGAAGGCGCCAGTAAATCGATCGCCGGCGCCGGAGCGGCGTTGGCGACGCTCGAGCACGGCAGCCGGGCGGCGGAGCAATCGGTGCTGAACTGGAGCGGCGGCCTCACGAAGGCCACCGTCGGCCTCCAGGCGCTCAGCGAAATCGCCGAGCGCGCCGTGCAGCTGGGCAACGACGCTGTCACCACGCAAGTCAAGCTGTCCGCCCAGATCGCCGGCCCTCTGGCCGAGGAGCTCCGCAAACACAACGAGGCCGCCGCCGATCTCGCGAATCGCTTACAGGAAGACCTCCGTGCGTCCGAAGAAGCGGTGCGGCGGGTGCATCATCATCTGATCGACGCCTCGCAGTTCATTCTGAACCGGATCGAATCCCGTAAGTGACGCCGACGGGCCGCTCGGGGCGGAATCGGGACATCGCGCTCACGACGCTCATCGACCTGCTCGTCCAGATGATTTTCGTGTTCACGCTGATCCTGGCCTCCGCCGACGCGATCGAGAGCGATCCCTCCGCGCGAGGCTGGGTGACGCCCGAGGCGTGGAAAACGCTGATCAGCATCTTCGACATCGATCCGCAGAAGATTCGTGATACCGGAGCCCAGGTGAGCGCGATCAAGGGCAAGTACGAGCGACTGCACAGCGATCTTCTCGCCTGCGACACGAAGAACGCGGCGTGCGAGAAGCAGATCGGCCGAGGCCCGGGCAACGCGCCGTGCCGGGATGCGGCGGGCGCCGAAATGCTGGTGGCGGGAGCCACCATCGACCAGCGCGGGAAGATCACCATCGCGCTGCGACCGGATTCGAAGGAGCTTCAGGACGCACGGCCCCTGCGCCGCGACGCGATCGGAACCCCGATCTCCGCGGAGGAGTTTGGCGCGTTGTTCCGGCCCTGGCGAGAGCACGGACTCGCGCGCCATCCTGCGTGCGCGTTCAAGGCCGAGGTCACGTACGATCCTCGCGCGCCGGCGGGAAGCTACGAGCCGGCACGCCGGGCCATCGCGAACTACTTCACGCTGTCGGCGCCGCCGCGCCGCTTCTGAGGCAGCACGGTCATGAGCCGACCCGCGCTCCACCCGCTCGCCGTCCAGCTGTCGCTGTCGCTCGGCGAGATGAGCACGGCCATTCGCAATGCGTTCAGCGAGTCGTCGTCCAGTGAGTCAGCATTGAACGAGGCGCCTGGCGCCGGCCACTCGCCGTTCAGAAAGCCGTCGGCGCCTGCGGGAAAGACACCGGAATCGAGCCCGCCTCGAAGCGCCCACGGCGTGCTGGACGCGCTTGTCGCGGCGCTTCGGCGGCTCGTTCGCTCAGCGGCGCCAGCGCGTCAGCCTGTGCCGACACGTCCGACCACCAAGCGTTTTCGTTCGCCTCGGCATCGAGTCCGGAAGCACTGATCGGCGGGGAATTCGACGGTGGGCGCCCCGGCGAGGCGCCCACCGCCATGGATCAACGCTCGATGCCGTAGACCTGGATGCGATCACCACCGACCGGACCAGCCGGCTGCGCATTCGCCTGAACGTTTGGCGCGTGCGCGGCCGGTGCCGTGCTGAACGCCTGACCGCTGCCGAAGATGGTGCCGCACTCGTTCTGCGTCTTGTACGCGCCGTAGCCGGCGCCGAGCGCCGCCCCGGCGAGGCCGCCGAGCAGGGCGCCCTTGCCTGCACCGTCGCCACCCTTTACCACGGCGCCGCCCGCGGCGCCCAGTCCGGCGCCGAGCAGCGCGCCGATCGCGCCCGGCTTCGCGATGCGCATGGCGCGATCACCGCCGGTGGCGCAGTCGGCGGCGGTCGTGGTCGAGGCCACCGGCGTCACGCGAGGCGGCGACGCGGTGCGTGCAATGGCCGGTGTAATCCGCGGCGCGGGCGCCGCGCTGGTCGCGTAGGTGGCGGGACGAACGGTCGGGGTCGGCGCGACCGGCGCGAGCGGCGCGGCCTGTGCCTGGGCCTCCGCCGCAGGCCGAAGCATCCACGCCGTGGTGAGGCCGGTGCTCAGAGCGGTAACACCCGTGAGGGCGATGCCTATCGTTGCGAGCTTCCAGTAGTTCCTCTCCATGGCTGTCTCCTCCGTCAGCGGATGAGACGCGCCCTGCCCGGACACTATTCGGCCACCGAAGGCGCCGAAGGATGTTCTACAACCCGTTCCGCCGCCTGGCCCGGCCGACCGCCCGCAGTAGACGGAGAGGACGCTGAAGCCTTACGCTTACGCCACTTTCGGGGAGGACGCCGATGACCGCTCAGCTCGACAACCTCATGATGAATTACCCGCTCACGCTCCCGCACTTCATCGAGCGGACGCGGCGGATCTTCGCCAGGAAGATGCTGGCAACGCGCGTGCCCGGGGTCGGGCTCGAGCGGATGGACTACGCGCGATGGGCCGAGCGCACGCAGCGCCTGGCCGGCGCGCTGAAGGCGCTGGGCGTGCGCAAAGGCGACCGCGTCGGCACGTTCGCGTGGAACTCGCACCGTCACCTCGAGGTCTACTTCGCGGCCCCGTGCATGGGCGCGGTGCTGCACACCGTCAACATCCGGCTGTCGGCCGCCGACATCACCTACATCGTCAACCACGCCGGCGACAAGGTGCTCATCGTCGACGCGTCCTGCTGGCCGACGCTGGAGCCGATCCGCAAGCACCTCACGAGCGTCGAGCACGTGATCGTGATGAAGAACACGCCGACGGCACAGATTCCGCCCGGCACGCTGGACTACGAGGCGCTGCTGGCCGATGCGCATCCGATGGAGACGTGGCCGACGCTGTCGGAGACGGACGCGGCGGGCATGTGCTACACCTCGGGCACGACCGGCCATCCCAAGGGCGCCGTGTACACGCATCGCGCGATCTTCCTGCACAGCATGGCGTCGTCCATGACGGATCTGCTCGGCATCAACGAGCGCGACGTGATCCTGCACATCGTGCCGATGTTCCACGCCAACGCCTGGTGCGTCCCGTTCGCCGGCGTGCTGAACGGCGCCACGCAGATCTTCGGCGGTCCCAATCCCCAGCCGCGCGACATCGTCGAGATCGTGCACAACGAGCGCGTGACGTTCGTGGGCGCGGTGCCGACCGTGTGGATCGCCATCGACGCCATTCTCGAGGCCGAGCCGCGCTGGGACATCTCGTCCATCCGGTGCATTCCCATCGGCGGCTCCGCGGCGCCGCGCGCGCTCATCGAGAAGTTCGACAAGAAGTACGGCGCGCCGATGCTGCACGCCTGGGGCATGACGGAGATGACGCCGCTCGGCACCGTGTGCCGGCTCAAGTCCTACATGGACGCGCTGCCCGACGAGGAGCGCTACGCCATCCGCGCCAAGCAGGGCTATGTCGCGGGCGGCGTCGACATGCGCATCGTGGACGACGCCGGCATCGAGCAGCCCTGGGACGGCAAGAGCGTCGGCGAGATCCAGGTGCGCGGCCCGTGGGTCATCCGGTCGTACTACGACAATCCGGAATCGGCCGACCGGTTCACTCCTGACGGGTGGTTCCGCACGGGCGACGTGGCGTCGATCGATCCCGAGGGCTACGTGCAGATCACCGATCGCACCAAGGACCTCATCAAGTCCGGCGGCGAATGGATCTCCTCCATCGACGTCGAGACGATGATCATGGGCCATCCCAAAGTCCTGGAAGCGGCGGTCATCGCGGTGCCCCATCCCAAGTGGGTCGAGCGGCCGCTGGCCTGCGTCGTGCCCAAGCCCGGCGTGGCGCTCGAGCCCCGCGAGATCATGGAGTACTTGCGACCGAAGCTCGCAAAGTTCCAGCTGCCCGAGGACGTGGTGCTCATCGACACGGTGCCGAAGACGAGCGTCGGCAAGTTCGACAAGAAGGTGTTGCGCGAGCGCTTCAAAGCCTGGACACCCAAGGACTGACCACAGGAGACCGTTCATGACCTTGTCGCGACGTCGCTTCGTCGGCACCACGGCCGCCGGCCTCGCCGGCATCCTCGCCGCGCGCACCGCGCCGGCCGTCGGCCAGACGCGTGAGATCAGCTACCTCTGCTGGAACAACTTCGCGCCGCTCTCGGACAAGAAGCTGGCGGAGATCGGCCCGCGATTCACGAAGGACACCGGCATCAAGATCAAGATCGATCACATCGCCGCACCGCAGCAGGCAGCCAAGTACGCCTCCGAGGTGCAGAGCCAGGCCGGCCACGACCTCGTCGAGATGCGCATGCACGTGCCGTGGCTTTACGAGCAGCAGCTCGTCGACGTCTCGGACCTCGTGGCCGGGCTGGAGAAGCAGTACGGCAAAGCCATCGGCTCCGGCTACGAAGCCGGCCACGTGCATGGCGTGTGGCGCGGAGTGCCGCAGTACCACACCGTCTTCCTCTCCGCGTACCGCGAGGACCTCTTCAAGAAGGCCAACCTCAAGGTGCCGAACACCTGGGAAGACCTCTACGCCGTCGGCAAAGAGCTGAAGAAGATGGGCAACCCGATCGGCATTCCGATCAGCCAGAACTTCGACTCGATCTCGACGGCGTCCGCGGTGATGTGGTGCTACGGCGCCAAGGAGGTCGACACGGACGGCAAGACGGTCCGCGTGAACGGCCCGCAGACCGTCGAGGTCATCGAGTGGTACAAGAAGGTCTACCGCGACTGCATGGAGCCCGAGGTGCTGTCGTGGACCGATGCGAGCAACAACGAATCGCTGCAGCAGGGCAAGGCGGGCTGGATCCACAATCCCGTCAGCGCCTACATCGTCGCCCGCGACCGCAAGCTCCCCACCGCCGACGGCATCAATCACCATCAGAGCCTGGCCGGGCCGGCCGGACGGCACGACACCGACGCCCCGCGCACCATCGGCATCTGGAAGTTCAGCAAGAACATCGAGGCGTCCAAGGAGTGGATCAAGTACCTGCTCGGCAAGAAAGAGGTCTACGACGAGTACCTGATGTCGGGCGGGGGCTTCAACCAGCCGATCTACACGAAGATGCAGGACCACGCCGTCTTCAAAACCGATCCCAAGCTCGCCGTGCTCAAGGGCGAGGGCGTCAACTACCACACGTACGGCTGGCCGGCGCCGGCGTCGGACAAGGTGCAGCTCATCACCAACTCCTTCATCGTCCCGAACATGCTCGCGAAGGCGGTCACGGGCACGCCGACCAAGGACGCGATCGCGTGGGCGGAGAACGAAATGAAGAAGATCATGGTGGCCTGACCGCCGTTCCTTGACAGGTTGCGGCACCGGTCCTATCCTCGCCGTCACTCGTTTCGACAGATATCTCCCGGCCCTTACGGCCGAGAGGAGGCTCCATGATTCGGCTCTCGCGACGGCAGTTCGTCATCGGCGGCACCACCGGTCTGGCGGGCATCCTGGCCACACGTACGGCGCCGGCCGTGGGCCAGACCCGTGAGATCAGCTACCTGTGCTGGAACAACTTCGCGCCAAACTCGGACAAGAAGTTGGCCGAGATCGGCCAGCGCTTCACCAAGGACACCGGCATCAAGCTCAAGATCGATCACATCTCCCACATGGGCCCGCAGCAGGCCAAGTACGCCTCCGAGGTCCAGACGCAGGCGGGGCACGATCTCGTCGAGATGCGCATGCACTTCCCGTGGCTCTACGAGCCACAGCTCGTCGACGTCTCCGACGTGGTGAGCGAGCTCGAGAAGAAGCACGGCAAGGCGATCTCGTCGTCGTACGAGGGCGCGTACGTCAACGGGGTCTGGCGCGCGGTGCCGCAGTATCATGGGATGTTCGTCGCCACCTATCGCGAGGACCTCTTCAAGAAGGCCGGCCTCAAGGTCCCCGACACGTGGGACGACCTCTACACGGTCGGCAAGGAGCTCAAGAAGATGGGCAATCCCGTCGGGATTCCCATCAGTCAGAACTACGATTCCATCTCGACGGCTGGCCCCGTGCTGTGGTCGTTCGGCGGGATGGAAGTGGACAAGGACGGCAAGACGGTCCGCATCAACAGCAAGGAGGCGGCCCGGGCCGTCGAGTGGTACCAGAAGATGTACCGCGACTGCATGGAGCCCGAGGTGCTGTCGTGGTCGGACGCCAGCAACAACGAGTCCATCCAGCAGGGCAAGGCCGGCTGGATCCACAATCCGGTCAGCGCCTACATCGTGGCCAAGCAGCGCAAGCTGGTCACCGCGGACGGCATCAACCACCACCGCAGCCTCGGCGGCCCCGCCGGCCGCTTCGAGACCGACACGCCACGCCACATCGGCATCTGGAAGTTCAGCAAGAACATCGAGCCGTCCAAGGAGTGGATCAAGTACCTGCTCGGCAACAAGGAGCGGTACGACGAGTACATCATGTCGGGTGACGCCTTCAACCTGCCCGTCTACGCGAAGCTGCAAGATCATCCGGTGCTGAGGTCGGATCCCAAGTATGCGGCGCTGAAGGGTGAGGGCGTGGAGTATCACACCTACGGGTGGCCGGCGCCGCCGTCGGACAAGGTCCAGCTCATCACCAACGCCTACATCCTGCCGAACATGATTGCCAAGGCGGTGACGGGCACGCCCACGAAGGACGCGCTGGCGTGGGCCGAGGCCGAGATGAAAAAGATCCTGGCGGGCTAGCCGTGGCCATCGGGACCCTGCCCGTCACCGGCGCGCGCGCGCGTCTGCCCTGGGGCACGCGCGTGCGCGAGATGCTCGACCGCGAGCGCGTCCTCGGTCCGCTCTTCATCGCCCCGGCCATGATCCTGATCATGCTGCTGGTGGCCTATCCGTTTTGCGTGGCCCTCTATTTCTCCGTCTCCAACGCGTTCATCGGCCGGCCCAGCCACTTCATCGGCCTCACCAATTTCGTGCGGCTCTGGGACGCCGATGCCTTCCGCCAGACCTTCCAGAACGCGTTCGTATTCACCGGCATCTCGGTGGCGTTCAAGCTGGTGCTCGGCATCTCGCTGGCGCTGCTCCTCAACCAGCAGCTCTGGTTCAAGCGGCTGATCCGCGGCGCCGTGCTGCTGCCCTGGGTCATTCCCACCGCGCTCTCGACGCTCGGCTGGTGGTGGATGTTCAACTCGCTCTACAGCGTGGTGAACTGGACCGGGATCGCGCTGGGGATCCTGTCGCCGCCCGGACCGAACTGGCTCGGACAGAGCTACTACGCGATGGCGGCCGTCATCACCGTCAACATCTGGCGCGGCTTGCCCTTCTTCGCCATCACGATCCTGGCGGGGCTGGTGGCCATCCCCAAGGATCTCTACGAGGCGGCGCAGTCCGACGGCGCGGGGCCGTGGGCGCGCTTCTGGTACGTCACGCTGCCGATGCTCAAGCCCGTCCTGGCCGTCGTCGTCCTGTTCTCGACGATCTTCACGTTCAGCGACTTCAACATCGTCTATGTCCTCACGCACGGCGGGCCGATCAACTCCACGCACCTGTTCGCGACGTATTCGCGGATGATCGGCCTGGAGAGCGGTCGCATAGGTGAGGGGGCAGCCGTCTCGCTGTACCTCTTCCCGCTGCTGATGTTCGTGGTGTGGGCGCAGCTGCGCTTCGTGCGCAAGCAGGCCTACTGATGTCGCGCCGCCAGTTC
>Ga0070697_100002908_pt1 | contig 13166 bp, 10 predicted proteins | sample KBSK1501metaG_FD_65475 | JGI IMG/M metagenome (GOLD analysis project Ga0070697, IMG submission 65475) | Corn, switchgrass and miscanthus rhizosphere microbial communities from Kellogg Biological Station, Michigan, USA - KBS K1-50-1 metaG | ecosystem: Host-associated > Plants > Roots >... | reverse complement strand
ACCGGTTCGAACGCCATCTATTTCCTGGATACAGCCACCACGAGCCTTCCCACCTGCACCAACCTCACCTTCTGGTACTGCCCAACCTCCACGCAGACTCTTTCCGCAACCAATCAGGGCGTCAACGGAGCAAGCGCTTCTTTCCAATTCACCGTCGCCAACGCCGACACTCTGACCAGCAACGTCACCGTCGGTGTAGCCAATGGACTCGCCGGACCCAACGCCGGCACTTTCGATTGGGGCCTCCCCTTCTTCTTTGGCCGCCCCGTATTCACCGCAATCGAAAAACAAAACACCCCCGGCGGCCTCGGCCCCTACTGGGCCTACTGATCGCGCCGTATCAATTCGTCATACGGCACGAGCCGCGAATTTCGTGTGCGAGCGCACCACGTTTGCCACGGACCGCTCGGGGCCGCGCACCCAGCCGTCCGACCTAAGCCGCCTCTGAGCTGGGCGTAACAGTAAAAGATACTTGTAGCTCCGTGTACCGCACCGCAAGACCTCGGCTTACGCGACTTGTGAACGCTCGTCTAACAACTGAGAAAGTACGAGACATCAACTCATGCCATTCTCTTTTGCAATTGGCTCACGCGTTTTTTACACCTCCGTGCTCGCTTTCTTCATGTTGGAAGCTGGATTGGCTAGAGAAAGAGGTCCTCGCGTCGAAGTGGTCTGCCTCTTTTCGCCGGTTCCAGTCAAGCTCGCAGAGCAGCAGGTCTTGGTCTACGAGTTACACATCACCAACTTCGACATGGTGCCGTTGACGCTGAACCGGCTAGAAGTTTTTGCCGACTCGGACCAGAGCCAGCCACTAAGCATCCTTTCAGGCCATGGATTATCCACAGTCATGCTCGAGGTCGGCTCAGATATGAGCGCGAAAGGTTCACCGACAATTGCTCCCGGCAAACGCGCCGTAATTTTCATGTGGATCAAAGAGGCTACCGACAAACGGCCGCCCGCGGTCTTGCGCCATCGCATGGTCTTTGCAACCGGCGCGCCCGGCAGTACTAGCGGAGAAACCGCACTTGAAGATTTTGCAGTTGCCGTAAGTCCGGACCCAGTGCCCTTGCTCGAATCTCCGTTCGATGGCGGAGTTTGGTTTGCTGGGAATGGCCCTTCGAACGACTCGGACCACCGTCGCACCATCACCGCCATTGCCGGTCATATCGACATAGCGCAAAGATTCGCGATCGATTGGGTCAAAGTTGGCCCCAACGGGGATTCGCATCATGACGGAACTGCTCGCAACGAAAATTGGTGGGGTTACGGCGAACCGATCCATGCCGTCGCCGACGGAGAAGTCACAAAGGTTGTAGACGGAATACCGGAAAACAGACCGCGCGTTCTTCCCAAGACGGTCACTCTGGACAACATTGCAGGAAATTACGTCACTGTCCGCATCGCCGGGAGTCGCTACGCCACCTACGCGCACTTGCAAAACGGCAGCATTAGAGTTCATCTCCACGATCAAGTTCGTGGTGGAGATGTCCTGGGTCGGCTGGGAAACAGCGGCAATGCAACTGGTCCGCACCTGCATTTTCAGCTGACCGATGGCAACTCCGTTCTGCAGTCAGAAGGAGTTCCGTTTATCTTCAACAAATTCAGCTACCTCGGTCCGGGCTCAGAATACGAAACCGATAAACATCTCTCAATTCCTCGCGATCATTCCATTCCAGGAAACAATGACGTAGTTGAGATCGCGCCGTAGTTGAGTTCGCGCCAGCAAAGGTTTCTCGTACAGGCGCGTTTTCTAATTTCCATTTTCTGGGCATCCCTATCCCTCTCCGCCCTCTTCTCCAAGCGCCAGCGCACACGAATGCCACTCTTCGTTCTCAGCGTGCGCATCGCAGAACCACCTTCCGCACGTCGCGCAATGCACGGTCGCCGGATAAGCGCATGACGCGTCGTTAAGTGACACTCCCTGGCACAAGCGTTCCAGGTCCTCCCTTTCGTCTCCCCTCTGTGCCATAAGTGCACCTCCCGCCGACATTCTACGCACCCATCCTACGCGTATTGATAGGCTAGTCAGAAAGGTTAGGGCATTTCTCCGGTTGCGCGTTAGAGCGTTTATCGGATCCCCCGGCAGAGTCCTCCTCCAGGGTTCGGTCCGCGTAACCAATTGTAGACCACCTGGAACCTCCCACTGATCGCGTTCGCCTAAGTCTAGGTAAACCTTGCACTTATTTTTCGGTTCCATTGGCGATAGAAATGCACTATTACCAAGTGCCGCCCGATGTGGGTGAACCTCTTCCATGGACACTGCTCAAGCCAAATGGTTTTTGCGAGTCTTCGCGCATGGTAAGAAGCTAGACAAACTTACGATCAGAGAGCTATATCTGTCGGGCTACCTCGCCATAGAATTGCACTCGCCTGGAAACGATCCACTCCCGACAGTCATCACCGAAAAAGGCAAGCGAACTCTCGGAAAGCTAAAAGTTTAGCTGGTCGGAACCGCCACTTGTCCAATTAGCGCGTTCAAAAGACCCAATAAGGTAATCGGAAACTAACTCATTCACTGATTCTCGCAAAACGCCACATCGAAGCAGAAGGTGCCCTTAAGCTACTCACAGATCAATCGCAGGCGAGTCTTGTTCTGACCGGCCTGTTGTCCCGAGGCAGCACGAACAGCACAATGACAAAAAGATCGCAGCCCTAATCTTCATCGGCCCTCCAATCTCACCCAGTTTACCTATCGACGATATTGTGAGGAGTTCCTGCTAACTAGACGTACCGCGGTCGTGCAGGTTTCCAGAAGTGAAGGCTCCGGCAGCGAAACGATAGCTCCCGTCGGCATCGGAAACTGGCTCACTCACCCGACTCTTGCAAACGCCTAGACGCAACTCCACTCGCCAGTTAAACTCTCTTTCACTTTTCCAATTTCTGTTTTCAGGACTTCAGCCACATGCTTCGTTTCTACACCGCGGGTGAATCGCACGGACAGGCACTGCTCGCATTTCTGTCCGGCCTGCCGGCCGGCCTGCCCATTGACCTCGAATTCATCAATCGCGAACTACACCGCCGCCAACTCGGCTACGGCCGCGGTGGCCGCCAAAAAATAGAAAAAGATCGCGCGGACATCTTCGCCGGCGTCCGCCACGGCCAAACCATCGGAGCTCCCATCGCGCTCCACATCGAAAATCGCGACTGGGCCAACTGGGAAAAAATCCTTGCCGTCGAAGCCTATCCAGAAGACGACTCCACCGCCAAAAAGTTGGTCGCTCCGCGTCCCGGACACGCCGATCTCGCCGGTTCGCAAAAATTTAATTTTCACGATGCCCGCTACATCCTCGAACGCGCTTCCGCGCGCGAAACCGCAGCCCGTGTAGCAGCAGGCGCGTTAGCCAAACAACTCCTTCACGCCCTCGGCACCGAAATCGCCAGCCACACCATTCAAGTTGGCCACACCCGCATCGATCGCGCTCCCACCTGGGACGAAATCCAAGCCATCTCAAACGATCTGGAATCCCCGCTCCGCTGCGTCGATCCCGCGGCTCAAGACAAAATGAAAGCCGAAGTGGACGCCGTCCTCAAAGCTGGCGACACCGTAGGCGGCATTTTCGAAATCGTTGCCCACAACGTCCCTGTCGGTCTAGGCTCCCACGCTCAATGGGACGAAAAACTCGACGGCCGGCTCGCCCAAGCCGTCATGAGCGTCCAGGCCGTAAAAGGCGTCGAAATCGGCGCTGGCGTTCTGGCCGCAGGCTCCCTCGGCAGCGAAGTACAGGACGAAATTTTCTACGACAACGCCACGCATAAATTCTCTCGCTCTTCCAACCGCGCAGGCGGCCTCGAAGGCGGCATCACCAACGGCGAAGACGTTGTCGTGCGTGGCTACCTGAAACCAATCTCGACCTTGCGACGCGCACTAAAAACCGCCAACATGGTCACCAAGGAGCCGGTCCAGGCTGCCTACGAACGTTCTGACTGGTGCGTCGTCCCCGCCGGCGCCGTCGCCGCCGAGGCTATGGTTGCTCTTGTCCTCGCCGATGCTTTTCTGCAAAAATTCGGTGGAGACTCCCTGCAGGAGCTTCGCCGCAACTTCGAGGGCTATGCCAGACAAATCCACGACTTCTGAAGCCCCGGGCACCAAAGCCGCCGCCGCCGAAACCAGTGCCGCGCCGCAAGTCAGTGGCCCCGCGCGCAAAATCTATGCCATCGTCAAGTACGGTGATCCCATCCTCGAGAAACCCTCTAATCCCATTTCCAAATTTGACGCCGAACTCGCCGAACTTGCCGAAGACATGTTCGCTACCATGTACGCAGCGCAAGGCATCGGTCTCGCCGCTCCGCAGGTCGGCAAAAACATTCGTCTCGCGGTAGTCGACGTCACCAGCGGAAAAAATCCCGAGGCTAAAATCGTTCTCGTCAATCCGGAAATCGTCCACGGCGAAGGCGAAAAGCGCGAAGAAGAAGGCTGCCTCTCCATCCCGGGTTTTCGCGGATACGTCGTCCGCCCGCAGTTCGTCACCATCAAAGCGCTAGACGCCAAAGGCGAACCCTTCGAAATCCGTGGCGAAGATTTATTAGCCCGCGCCTTCTGCCACGAAATCGATCACCTCAACGGCATCCTCTTCCTCCAGCACCTAAGCATGCTCAAGCGCGACCTGATCCGCCGCAAAATCAAAAAACTAAAAAAACAAGGCGAGTGGTGATCGCAACTTCTCCGTGAACTCTGCGGCAGCCCAAACTTCGCCGTCCCGCCTGCGAGTACAGTCCATCGAAGTCCTTGGACATCCCTACCGAGATTGCGTCCACCAGCTTCCTCACACCGCGAGACAAAGCGATTGGAAAAGGAAAAGGATTCTGAGTTACGCAGAGTGCACAGGCGAAGCGATCGCAGATTCCGATCCTGGTCGGAAAGGATCTCAACGTATACTTCAACCCGGACTCAAACCGTGCGCCTCCTCTTCTGCGGCACCCCACAATTCGCCGTCCCTACGCTGCGGCACCTCCTCGCCCAACCCGACGTCGAAATCGTAGCCGTCATCACCCAACCCGATCGCCCCAGAGGCCGCGGCCAGGAAGTCTCCTTCTCCCCAATAAAACAAGCCGCTCAATCCGCCAACGTCCCCATCTTCCAACCCGAAAAAATCCGCACCCCAGAATGCGAACAATTCCTTCGCGACGCCAGTCCCGACGCCATCGTTATCATCGCCTACGGCCAAATCATCCCCGCACGCCTCCTCAACATTCCCAAGCTCGGCTGGATCAATTCGCACGCTTCCCTGCTCCCCAAATACCGCGGCGCAGCTCCCATCCAGTGGGCCATCGCCAACGGCGAAACAAAAACCGGCATCACCACCATGCGCATTGACGCCGGCATGGACACCGGCGACATGCTTTTACAACGCGAAACGCCAATCGGTTCGAACGAAACCACTCCCGAACTCGCATCCCGCCTGGCCGAAATCAGCGCTCCCCTGATGGCTGAAACACTCCGCGGCCTGCGTGACGGCACGCTCCATCTGGCCGCACAAGACCATTCGAAGGCATCATCGGCGCCTCTACTAAAAAAGGAAGACGGCCGCATCAACTGGAACCTTCCTGCGCAAGCAATCTTCAACCGCATGCGCGCCTTCACCCCCTGGCCCGGCGCCTATGCTGAATTCAGGGGCGCAACTTGCCAACTTCAGGGCCAACCGGCGTCTAAAGACCATGCATCCAACCTTTCTCCTGGTGAGATTCGCTTCGAACGCTCCGAATTACTGGTCGGCTGCGGCGACGAAACTCTTCTGGAGGTTTCCCGCGTCAAAGTGGAAGGACGAAAAGAGATTTCCGCGCTCGAGTTCGCCAATGGCGCCCGCTTGCAATCTGGAGAACATTTCCGCTGACGTTGCATTGCGGGTTACTGTACGCTCAGGCATACTCAGCTTTCGTCGTGGTCACAAAGGGCCGAGCCGTCATTCCGGCCAACCAGTGGCCGTCATTCCGAGGAGCGAAGCGACGAGGAATCTCTCTTCGCCTCGATTTAAGCACGACGGACAAATCGCGCGTCGCGCTGCGCAAGTTAGGCGCCGCCTGAACAATTTTCGTTTAGCGGTTCGAAACATGAAATCACGGTAGATCGTCACGCAACTCTGGGAGTACATACTTGAAAAAGCTTAGTACGTTGCACCAATTCTGGGGTGTATCCGCACACAATCCATTGCCTTGGCTGGCGCGCGCCGCAACGGCCACAGTCATCGCGACTCTGCTGGTTCAGCCGGTGGGAATCTTTGCGGATACTCCGGATGATCATGCTGCGTCCACTCCGGTCATGCCCGATCCGGTGATGAAAGTCATGCAAGGCGAGCTGCAGCGCGCCACCACCGATCTTGCCAAAACCGATCCCTCACCCTACTACATCAGCTACACCCTCTACGATCAGTCCCAGATTGTACTCGCCGGCGCTTACGGTTCCCTGCTCACCAACAGCGGCACTCACCGCCGCCAGCTTGACGTCACCATGCGCGTCGGTTCGCCTGCACTCGACAACACTCATGGCCAAAGCCGCGGCAGCGGCATGATGTCTGGCAGCATTCCCTTCGGTACGGACTCCGATGCCATCGCCCGCGTTTTGTGGGAGCTAACCGACCGTGGTTATAAACGCGCGTCGCCCGCTTTCTTGAACGTTAAGACCAACACCGCCGTTCGCGCGGAGGAAGAAGACAAATCTCCCGATTTTTCCAAAGAGTCCGCGGTCGTGCATACCGGCGAGGAAGTGAACTTGCCGGATCTCGATCGCCCCGCATGGGAAGCCGAAATTCGCCGCGTTTCCGCTATCTTCCGGAAATATCCGAATGTTTATTTCGCCAGCGTGGTCTTGCAGGAACAAAATGCCAAAGAGCGCATGGTTACCAGCGAAGGCACCGCGATTGTCACTCCCAGCGCTTCCACCCGTTTGATCATGGAAGCGCAGACCCGCGCCGACGACGGCATGGACTTGCTGCGCGTGGAAACTTTTCAAGCGCCTTCCGCAAAAGGCTTGCCCGCCGAAGCTGAATTGACTGCCAAAGCCGAAAAAATGGCCACCGATCTGGACGCGCTGCGCAAAGCACCGGTCGCGGAACCGTACGATGGGCCTGCCCTGCTTAGCGGCCGCGCCGCCGCGGTCTTTTTTCACGAAGTGCTCGGCCACCGCCTGGAAGGTCATCGCCAGCGCGATGAAGACGAAGGCCAGACCTTCACTAAGAAAGTCGGCCAGGAAGTCATACCTAAGTTCTTGACTATCGTGGACGATCCCACCACGCGCGAAATCAACGGGGTAAAATTAGCCGGCACCTACGAATTCGACAGCGAAGGAGTTCCGGCTCAGCGCGTGGAACTGATCACCAACGGTGTCCTGAGGAGTTTTCTAACCTCACGCATGCCTATCAAGGGATTCGAACATTCGAACGGTCACGGCCGCAATCAGCCCGGACTTATGCCGACTGGCCGCCAAGGAAATTTGATTGTCACTTCGTCGCAAACCGTGCCTGAAAAAGATCTCCGTCAGAAATTAATTGACGAAGTAAAAAGACAAAATAAACCGTACGGACTTTATTTTGACGACATTCAAGGCGGCTTCACACTGACCACCCGTTCCCTTCCGCAAGCCTTTCAGGTCCTTCCCGTAATCGTCTACAAAGTTTATGCCGACGGGCGTCCGGACGAACTGGTTCGCGGCGTGGACATTGTTGGGACTCCGCTGGCTGCGCTCACCCGCATCATTACTACCGGCGACCAGCAGCACGTCTTCAATGGCGTCTGCGGAGCGGAAAGCGGCAACGTTCCGGTCTCGGCAGTTGCTCCGGCCATGCTTTTCTCTGAAATGGAAGTGCAAAAGCGTGCGCACGAACACGATCGTCCGCCGATACTGCCGCCACCCGGTTTTGAAAATTTGCCGGCGAAACAAACGGTACAGGCGAAGGCCGGGGTGAATCCGTGAACGATCAAATCGTGAAATCTGAAAGCGTGAAAAACTTTCGACGCGCACTTTCCGCGCTGCTTTTTATTGTTTTTCTCGTAGCCGCGAAGCCTGCCATTTCCGCGCCGAACGATTCCGCGTCCAAAGGCGGCGACGTGATGCTCGCCGCGAAAGTCGCGGCCAAGGGCGATCCGGTTCTCGATGCGCTGCTCGTGGAAATGGAGCGCTCCAAGTCGCAATTGAAAATGGATCAATTGCAAACGCCTTACTACATCGAATATCGCGTCAGCGACATTGAGGATTTCACCACCGAAGCGGCGTTCGGCGCGACGCGCGAAGATCAAAGAGTTCACGTGCGGCTGTTGCGCGTGGTGGTTCGTCTCGGCGACTACAAGCAGGACAGCTACTTCGGCCAAGGTGTTGGCGGAAACGCGCTGCTTCCGCTGGACAACGATCCAATCGCATTGCGTCACCAGATCTGGCTGGCCACCGACGAAGCTTACAAGTCAGCGGGCGAAGCGCTCACGCAAAAACAATCGATCTTGAAACAGTTCAACGGAGAAGAACATCCCGTCGACGATTTTGCGAAATCAAATCCGGTGCAGTTGGTGGAACCGACTGTTTCACTGAAAGCGGACGGTCCGGAGTGGAAAAAGACTCTCGAATCTGTTACTGATATGTACCGTCAGTATCCGGACATACAGTCAGTAACGGCTTCCGCGCGCTTCACCGTGATCAACGATTACCTGCTCAACACCGAAGGCACCGTCACGCGTAACGGACACGCAGTTTACTCCGTACAAATCAGCGCGGCCACGCAAGCACCCGACGGCATGCGACTGGGCCGCACGCCCGCCTGGACCGTGGCGAAACTGAGCGAACTGCCCAGCAAAGAAAAACTTCTGCACGACACCAAGGAAGCTCTCGATACCCTGGTCGCGCTGCGGCAAGCGCCCATCGTCGAGGAAGAATATCGCGGGCCAGTGCTTTTTTCGCCGGACGCCGCGGACGACGTGGTCGCTTCGCTGATCGGCAGCAATGTGCTGGGCCGCAAACCGCAACTGGGCGCGCCCAATCGCACCACCGGAACATTTGCCACCAGTTACAAATCTCGCGTGTTGCCTCCGTTTCTGGATGTCGTTGACGACCCCACGCTGAAGGAATTTGGCGGCAAAAGCTTGACCGGCTCCTACGAAGTGGACAGCGAGGGCGTGAAGTCCGCGCCTGTGGACATCATTGAAAAAGGCGTGCTCACCAATTATCTTTTGGGCCGTACTCCGATTCGCGATTTTCCGGAATCGAATGGCCATGGCCGAGCGGCGCCTGCGGCTCCGCCCGGACCGAGTCTGGGCGTGCTGCTGATAAAAAGTTCCGAGGCGCAATCGCCGGACGCGTTGAAAAAACGCGTGCAAGAAATGGTCAGCAACCAGGACAAGCCTTACGGTTACCGCGTCGAAACCATGGCGGGCACTACGCCCAGACTGCTGTACCGCGTCTATGGTAAAGACGGCCACGAGGAACTGGTGCGCGGCGCGGTGTTCAGCGAACTCGACGTGCGCGCGCTGCGCAGCGATTTGAGTGCTGCCGGCGACGATCCGCTGGTCAGCAATCGCACCGGCGGAATTCCTTCCACGGTGATTGCTCCTTCCCTGCTGTTCGATGAATTGCAGGTGAAGCGTGCCGATACCAGCAAGGATAAGTTGCCGTATTATCCGGCGCCGCCGTTGGTCAAAAAATAGTTATCAGTTGTCGCTAATCAGTCCTCAGTCGGAGCCGGACTAAAGCCCGGCACTACGTGTGGAAAGCGCGAGAGCAGCGGGATAAATCCGCTGCTACACGGGGCAAAAGCTCCGGTCTGAAGCCCGGCCGCTACAACTGCAAAGCAGATTCCTCGCTTCGCCTGCCTGCCGCAGGCAGGCTCGGAATGACAGCGTAAGAGATGGCGCGTTGATAAAGGGACATACGCGCAAAAATCCCGCGCCAGAAGACCACCAGCCGGAATACACTAACTGCGTGTACGGTTGACGCCGCGGCTTGCGAAGATCGCCGAAGAAAATTCCTATGAACTTTCGTGAACGGCTTGAATGGATGTTCCGGATGCTGCTGCTGGCGTTTATTCTGGCGTCGGCCGCGTTTCTGAGCGCGATCACCGCTATGCGCATTGCCATCCACGGGCGCGAAGTCTCCATGCCGAACCTGGTGGGAAAAAATGTTTCGGACGCGAGCAGCGAATTGCGTTCGCGCGGGTTGATATTGCGGGTGGCGGACCGCGTGTACAGCGAGCAAGCGATCAACACGGTGGTGCGGCAAACGCCGCCAGCGGGATTGTTAATGAAAGTTTCGCAGCAGGCGCACGTGGTGTTGAGCCTGGGGCAGCGGCAATTGCAAATTCCATCGCTCGAAGGAAACTCGCTGCGCGTTTCGCGAATTGAATTGCTGCGCGCGGGCTTGCAGGTCGGCGAAGTCTCGAACGTGACGATTCCGGATGTGTCCGCCGATACCGTGTTGATCCAGAATCCGAAGCCGGGAGCGGGAGCCGCTTCGCCGCGCGTGGATGTGCTGGTGTCGGCCGGTCCGCGCGAAGGGGCATACGTGATGCCGCACCTGATCGGGATGAATGACGCGGATGCGGTGCGGCGCCTGGAGTCCGTTTCGCTGAAGCGCAAATTGAATACCGTGAGCGCGCCGCAATGGCCGCACGGAGCAGTGATCGACCAATCGCCCACGCCGGGAGCGCGCGTGGCGGCGTCCACCGTCGTCGATCTGACCATCGCGGAGTAGATTTCGCTCTGGATCGTCCATTCCCAATAATTCTTGTCGCCGAATGATGTTTGCTTCGCGTGGGTTCGTCGTTTGCCGCGGAGATAAGCAACTATAGTTCCTATCTGGTGGCGGAGTCCGCGTTCGCGCAGGGAAGAGAAAACCGCACGATTTATCGTGCCTACGGGGGAAAGGCAGCGAAAAACAAAGAGGAGGACAAAAATAAAGAGAGGGCGCACTCGCCTTGCGGCGTTGCGCCCTCTAACTGAGCTGCAAGTTTCTAGACCCTTTCGGTTTCTGTCTGGCGGCTTGACTTGCCTTTCGACTTTGGCCCACGGGCTTTTGACCCTTAGACTTTTGGACGACTGGCTTGTCCTTCCTCCATCTAGCGCCGTAAAGGCTTCGACCTTTTCAGTTCAATTTCGCTACGCAACCTGCCCGAAGGCAAGTTGCTCGCTCTAACTGAGCCGTCAAGTTTCTGACCTTTGCGATTCCGTGTGGCGCGGCTGATCTTTTCATTGGCTTCGGTCTAGTGGCTTTGGGCCTTGCGGCTTTCGACCTTTCGACTTTCCGCCTTTAAATTTTTGGCCTTGGTGCTCTGGTCCGCCCAGCTTGTGACCGTTCGGCTTGCTGCATTTCAGGCTGATCGCGCATCCACCCGGAACCGCAATGGCTTGGAGCTTTGCGTTCAATTTCGCGGCGGAGCATACGGTTAAGTTTGCTGCGCCTTCTCAACTGATCCGTAAAGTTCTTAAGCTTCCCGGTTCAATCTGGGAGCACAATAAATTTTTCTGATTTCGTCGTCAATGAAATTCGCGCTGCAAGTCTGTGCATATCTGTGGACGGTTGTGGGAAACGGTGGTGGATTTCTTTGAAGGCCAAGAGTTACACAGAGTGCACCGAGTTCGCAGGATAGAGGTCACGGAGAATCGATGGAATGGAATAACAACTTACTTGAGATGTCCAAATGGGCGAGTGGGGAGCGTCATTGTAGTGAGGGCAGCGAAAAAACGCGGAGTATGATGCCCGACTACGATGGATACTAAAAAGGGGGATCGAGATGCAATATCTATTGATGCTTCATGCGGAAGAGGCTGGTTGGGACCGGTTGACGAAGCAGCAGCAGGAACAGGGGTATGCGGCGTATATGGCGTACACCGAGGCGCTGAAGCAAGCGGGCGTGCTGCGCGGTTCGAATCGGCTCCGGCCGAGTTCGGCTGCCACGACAGTGCGGCTGACGAATGGCAAGCCGCAGGTGGTGGATGGTCCGTATGTGGAGTCGAAAGAACAGATTGGCGGCTACTACCTGATCGATGTGGCGGATCTGGATGCGGCGATTTCGTGGGCGGCGCGGTGCCCCGGGGCTGCTCATGGGACGGTGGAAGTACGGCCAGTATGGGCGATGTAAGAGGGAGTCTTGGTCAGCGTGGTTAGTGAGTGGTGCTCGGTGACTGGTGATTGGCGGCGAGTCCCGCGACGCAATTATCGCGAGCGGGGCTCCGCTGGCGAAAGATAGAGAGACTTGGCGTTCGAGAGCGGTGTGCGGACGACGGACGTAAATACGGGGGACGAGCGGGCGCGTGCTGCTGCGGAAGCAGTGGCGCGGCGGAGCTACGGCAAGTTGGTCGCATTCTTGGCGGCGCGTACGCGGGATGTGGCGGCTGCAGAAGACGCGTTATCGGAGGCGTTCGCCGCAGCGCTGACGGACTGGCCGGTGTCGGGATGCCCCGCGAACCCGGAAGGGTGGTTGCTTACGGTGGCCCGGCGCAAGGTGATTGATATGTATCGCGCACAACGCCGCGATGAGAATGCTGGTGAAGAATTGCGGGCGCTGGGGTTTGGGCTGGAGATGAGTTCGCCGGCGGGAGCTGCTGTTGATCAAGACAGGGCGGTGATTCCGGATCAGCGGTTGACGCTGATGTTTGCGTGTGCGCATCCGGCAATTGACGCGAGCATTCGCTCGCCGTTGATATTGCAGGTGGTGTTGGGACTGGATGCGAAAAAAATCGCGTCGGCGTTTCTGATGTCGCCTGCAGCGATGGGCAAACGGCTGGTGCGTGCGAAGGAGAAGATTCGCCAGGCGGGAATTCCCTTTTGCGTGCCGGAGCGCGAGGAGTTGGGCGAGCGGCTAGATGCGGTGCTGGACGCGATTTATGGCGCGTTTGCCGAGGGCTGGAGGGATGAGACAGGAACGGATAGCGCGCGGCGCGATTTGGCGGAAGAGGCAATCTTTCTGTGCCGCGTGGTGACGGAGCTGTTGCCGAGCGAGCCGGAGGGGTTGGGTGTGCTCGCGTTGATGCTGCATGCGGAGGCGCGGAGGCGCGCGCGACGCGATTCGAATGGCGATTACGTGCCGTTGGCGGAGCAGGACGTGGAGCTGTGGGACGCCGCGATGATCGCGGAAGCGGAAGAGTTGCTGCGGCGAGCGAGCGGGATGGGCTCGATTGGGAGATATCAGTTGGAGGGAGCGCTGCAATCCGCGCATGTGTATCGGCGGCGCACCGGCGTTGCGAACTGGGAG
>Ga0070697_100002907_pt1 | contig 13167 bp, 11 predicted proteins | sample KBSK1501metaG_FD_65475 | JGI IMG/M metagenome (GOLD analysis project Ga0070697, IMG submission 65475) | Corn, switchgrass and miscanthus rhizosphere microbial communities from Kellogg Biological Station, Michigan, USA - KBS K1-50-1 metaG | ecosystem: Host-associated > Plants > Roots >... | reverse complement strand
ACGTTGTCGCCGGGATTGGTCTCGTACCACGTCTCGATCTTCTCCGCTCCCTGCCAGCCGGGATCGGAGAGATCGGCGTCGACCGTGATCGGGCCGGTGGCCCGACGAATCCGGATTTCCGGCCCTTGCGTGCTCGAAGGCGTTGCGGCGCCCGCGATGGACCATCCGGCCAGGGCGAGGCATGCCCCCAGAACGGCCGCTCGTTTGCCCCTCCCCTCCATCCTTCCGTTTAGACGTAGGGGTCCGGGAAAAGTTAGGGGTATCTACGAAAGTTTTCGCATTTTCCCGACCGGTCGCGCTGTTGTCGAGGCACCGCCGCGAAACTTCCGAGCTAGACTCGAAGAAATGTCGATGGCACGGAATGCCCGGTCCGTCCTGGCGGCGAGCAGTGCCTTTTTCCGAAGCCATGAGCTGGCCGCCCTCGCCAAGGAGCTTCCGGCTGAGTTGACGCTTTCGGCAGCTGGTCAGTCCCGCTCCGAGCAAGCGCTGTCGGAGGGGTTCGACTCCGCGTTCGTCTTTCCTTCCGTCGGGGACCAGAAGGTCCACTTCGAAGCGATGGTCAAGCACCTGGCGACCGCGCCCGCCTTCGGTCTTTCCAGGAAAGAGCAGTACACCCCGCCGGTGATACCCGAGATGCGGACCTTGAAAGCGACGCTCGCCCGCAACCGCCCGACAGGCTCCTACGTTCTCTTCTACCGAACCAGTCCCTTCCCGCGTGAGACGCGCGAGAAGAGCGCCCCCGACGTCGACAAGCTGTTTTCGTCGCTCGGCTGGACGGGTCTCACGGTTTCGGAATACCTGGTCCTCCAGCGGCTGCTCGCCGAGAAGAATGGCGACCACCGCTTCGATCTGTACGCGCCCGACTCCGCGCGCTCCCAATGGCAGTGGCTTCTCGATACGCGGCTTCCGTCCGGCGCGGTGATGGCGTTCTGGAATCCGCAGGCGTGCCGACTGGAGATCGGTGCCGCGCCCGACGAAGTCTCGACTGCGCGTCGGGGGGCCCATCCGACGGTGGTGGTGCCTTTGGGTTGAGAAGTCGAAGTTTTTGGTTCTCAGTTCTCAGTTTTCAGTTTCGGAACTGATAACTGATCACTGATAACTGACAACTACCTCATGGCCTCCATGGGCGAGAGGCGCGAGGCGCGGATGGCGGGGTAGAGGCCGAACACGAGGGCGAGCGTCAGGGCGACGAGCCACGCGACGACGAGGCCGACTGGGTTCACGACGAGGCCCCAGGGGAACATCGGAGCGAGCACGCCGCAGACGATCGTCCCGGCGACCGTGCCGACCAAGGAGCCGAGCGCCGCGAGCACGCTCGCTTCCAGCAGGAACTGAACGAGGACCTCGCCGTCGGATGCGCCCATCGCCTTGCGCAGGCCGATCTCGTAGCGGCGGTCCGAAAAGGAGATGAGCATCACCGAGAGGACGCCCACTCCGCCGACGAGAAGGACGGTGGCGGCGAGACTCATCAGGACGATGCGCCAGCCCCGCATCTCCTTCAGGAACTGGTTGTACCAGCGGGCGGAAACCTCCTCGAGGTCCTTGATCTCGACGTCCTCGATCCCGTGATGGGCCTGCTTCACGCGTCCGAGGATCATGGAGGAGACTTCCGTGAGATCGCGGCGGTTGGAAAGTTTCACGGAGACCTGTGTGAGCTTGTGGTCGGGATCCATGCGCGCCATGTAGGTCGAGAGCGGTATCTGAACGCCGTTGGCGTCGTAGTAGATCTCTTCGGAAAAGATCTGGAGGCGATCCTGCAGTCCAACGATGCGAAACGGGATTCCCTCGATGACCATGTCGCGGCCGACGGGATCGGCCCCACCGAAGAGCTTCGAGCCGAGAGTGGCGCCGACGATCGCGACCGTGCTCCGCCTCTTCTCGTCGTCTTCCGTCAGGCCGCGGCCGGAAGCGATCGGACGATTCATGAGAACCCCGTACGGGGGTGTCACTCCCGAGACGAAGATGCGCTCGTTGCCTCCGGGCGTTCTCACCGAGGAGCGGCGCGTGGCGCGAGGCAGGAACGCCAGCACCTTCGGCGACTCGGCCGTCACGCGCGGCAGGTCTTCGTACCGCAGGCCCGGCGACATCGCGAAGCGTTTCTGCTCCTCGGAGGTCTCGGCCGCCTTCGGCACTACGACGGCCGTGCCGTCCCAGCTCATTCCGGCGAATCCGGTCGTCACCTTGTCCATGACGCCGTCCAAAACGGACGTCAGGACCACCAGGACGAATACGCCCAGCATGAGGAGCGTCAGCGTCAGAGTGGACCGAAGCTTGTGCGCCCAGAGCTCGAGAAAGCCGCCGCGCACGACTTCGAACATCAAGGCGAGGCGGGCCCGAACGCCCAAGCGGCGTCCGGTGTGCTCGAGAGTCCGAGTGGCGGCGGGGACGGCGAGGCTACTCATGCGCGCCCGCCGTCTAAGGTCGAAGGTCTAAGGTCTAAGGCGGAAAGCCAATCTCGCGAAACCTTAGACCTTAGACTTTGGACTTTAGACCTATTCATAGCGCAAGGCTTCCATCGGAGACTGACGGCTCGCCTTGAAGGCCGGATACAAGGCGAAGACGAAGCCGAAGAGTCCGGCTAAGAGGAACGCCCAGATGAAGCTCTTCGGGTCGAGATAGAGAGGGATCTCCAGAACGGCCGTGATGATCTTCGAGAACGCGACGCCGACGGCAAAGCCCAGGAACGCGCCGAGGGAGCTCAAGAGCATGGCCTCCGTCATGAACTCGTTGAAGACTTCGCGTCCGGAGGCCCCGATGGCCATCTTGACGCCGACCTCGCGCACTCGTTCTTTCAACGTCGCGAGCTGGATATTGACGTTGACCATCCCGCCGCCGATCAACGACACGACACCCGCGAGCATGAAGATGACGTTGTAGACCTGCCCCTGGCTACGGCGCTTGGCCACGCGGGCGGCGATGTCGTCGATCCGGAAATCCTCCTGCAGGCGGTGAGACGTCATCAGCGAGGACGTGAGTCCCTTCGTGAAGTTCTGCATCAGGTCGATGTCCGGAATCTTGAAGACGACCCGGTCGACGCGGTGGTAGGCGTCTCCCTGCATCCGCTTCGCGACGAGTGTGGCCGGCAGAGCGATGATCCGATTGCGCCAAGCGAAGACGTTGCCCTCGCTCTCGCGCCAGTGGAAGATCTTCTCTTTCAGGACACCGACGACCGTCACGGGCATGTTGCCGACCCGGATGATCTGGCCGACGGCGTCTCCGGTCGGGAAGAAAACGCTGTTCGCCTCCGCGCCGAGGAGGCAGACCGGCATCGCCTTCGCGATGTCCTCGGACGAGAACACGCGCCCTCGCTCGATTTCGTAGCCGTTCAGAGCCAGATAGTCGGCCGCGACGCCGGTGATCTGCCGCTCCTGATCAGCGAATGGAGAGCGCACACGATCGCGGGCGAATTTCTCGACGCTGACCGCGTTCACGACCTTGGCGCCGAGCCTCTCGCCGTCCGAGGCGTCGTCGCGCCTCAACCCCAGATTCGCGTTCTGAAGGGCCGAGGGTCTCGTGCCGTCCTTCACGGCCGCGGACGGCTGCACGTTCAACTTGTCGAACCCTCCGCGCTTGGCCCACGCGTCGTCCGAGTGCCGCCGCTGGCTGTCGGAGATCGAGAAACCCCCGAGCACCGACGCGACGCCAAGCAGCACACCGAGCGTCTGAAGGATCGAGCGGCCGAGGTTTTCGCGGATCTCGACCCACGCGGCAAAAGTGCGCTCGCGGAAGGCGCCGGTCATGGTGATTGACTCATTGATTCATTGATCCATTGACTCATTGACGTCATTCGACAAGCGCCAATCAACCAATGACTCAATCAACAAATGATTCAATCCCGTCAGGCCGCTTCGGCCTGACGGATCACTCCGTCGTACAGCTCGACCTCACGTTGCGCCAGGGAGGCGATGTGCGGGTCATGCGTGACGAGGATCACGGTGTTGCCCTGGCTGTGGAGCTCTCCGAAGAGGTCGAGAACCTCGGCTCCCGTCTTCGAGTCGAGCGCGCCGGTCGGCTCGTCCGCGAGCAGCAGGGCAGGATTGTTGGCCAGCGCCCGCGCGATCGCGACGCGTTGCCGCTGCCCGCCGGAGAGCACGGCCGGCAGAACGTTGGCCTTCTCCGGAATGCCGACGCGCTCGAGCAGCTCGAGAGCCCTCTTGCGGCGAGCCTTCCGCGAGACCCCCGCATAGAGAAGGGGGAGCTCGACGTTGCGCGCGATTGAGGCCTTCGGGAGGAGGTTGTAGTTCTGGAAGACGAAGCCGACCTTCTCGTTGCGGATCTGCGCGAGCTCCGAGCCCGACAATCCCTGTACCGGCTCGCCGTCCAAGAGGTAACGCCCTTCGGATGGGGAGTCGAGGCAGCCCAGGATCGCCATCAGCGTGGACTTTCCGGAACCCGACGGGCCGATCAACGCGACGAACTCGCCGCGCGCGACCGTCAGGTCGATCCCGCGCAGGGCGTGGACGGCCGCGCCATTATTTCCAAATGTCTTTGTCAGGCCGGATGTTTCGATGATGTTCATGGTTCGCTTCGTGGGTTGAGCTTTCAGCTATCAGCTGTCAGCTATCAGCCAAACGGGCGCCCGCGGGTCGGCTGAAAGCTGTGAGCTGTGAGCTCGGCTTAGTTATCGTCGTCCTTCTCGACCTTCTTCTTCGTCGGGTCTTCGAGGCAGACCTGCTCGTCCTTGGCGAGGCCGGCCAAGATCTCCACGCGCTCGAGAGTCGCCACACCGGCCTTCACCGGCACGACGTCGAAGTATTCCTTCCAGTGGTCCGACAGCCAGATGAACTTGGTGCGTCCCGCCAGGCCCGTCTTGGCGGCGGTGATCTGCTGCGGCTTCAGGTTCTTCTTCAGGCGGTAGGCGACCGTGTCGCCGTCCTTGCGCTGCAGCGCTTCGAGCGGAATTGAGATCGCCTTGTCCCGCTTCTCCCCGAGGATCTCGACGTTCGCGCTCATGCCGGTCCGGTAGGAATCGGCGAGCTCCGCCGGCGTGACTTCGACCTTGAAGACCTTGATCTTTTCGACGAGATCCGCTGCCGGCGAGACGAACGTCACCTTCCCGGTGAACACCTTCTGCGGATAGGCGTCGAGCGTGGTTCGGACCGGCTGGCCGACGTGGACCTTCGCGATATCGACCTCGTTCAAGTTCACGCGGATGATGAGCGATTTCAAGTCCGCCACCGTGAAGAGCACCGTGCCGGCGTTGAACGAGGAGACGCCGGAGGTCACCGTCTCGCCGAGCTCGACCCCCTTCTTGATGACGACGCCCGACATCGGCGCCGCGACCCGCGCCTTCTGCGACGCTGCGTTGCCGGAGATCGGAATCCCGCGGTCCTCGACGATCTGGTAGCGCATCTTTGCCGACTTGAGAATGTCGGTGGCCTGGTCCCGTTTGTTCTTGGCCGCGTTGTAGGCGTCCTGGCCGATCAGCCCGTTGTCGAAAAGAGACTTCTGATTGGCGAACTCGCGCTCCGCATCCTGGAGCTTCAGCTCGGCTTGCGTCAATCCGCCCTGGACGTCCGAAAGCGTCTGGGCCTGATTCACGTCCGGCTCGACCTCGGCCAGCACGTCCCCGCTCTTGACGACCGCCCCCTCCCGAACGCGCAGCGAGATCAGCCTTCCCGAGACGGCGGATTTGACGTCGACCTTGGTGACCGGGTCGACGACGCCTACCTCGCGGACGCTGACCTGGAGATCTTCCGCCTGGACCTTGCCGAGCCGGAACGGGCTCGCCGCGGCCTTGGGATCGGTTTTCTCCCGCCCCCGGGCGGCCACGAATACCCCCCCGATGACGATCGCCCCCAGGGTGACCCACAACCAGCGCTTCTTCTTCATGAAAAACCTCAAAAAGGCCGGCCCCCGCCGGCGGTCTGGAGAATCCGAGCCCGATTTGACCAAGTTGAATGCCCGCCACCTTCCGATACGCAGATCAGGCCGAAATGTTCGAAATTCAAGCCGCGGCGTGGCCATGGGCCGCCCACGCCGCCACAAGAATTCCCTCTCCCTCCGGGAGAGGGGCGGGGTGACGGCGTGACTTGCGCCTGACTGTTCAGCGTGAGCGCCGCTGCGCGGCGTTCCGCGCCGCCGCAGGAACTCCCTCTCCCTCCTCCTTCGCTCTGACGAGTTTCGGAGGACGAGTCCGGGAGAGGCCTGCCCGCCGAAGCTTTAGCGAAGGCGGGGGCGGGGTGAAGGCATGACTTGCGTCTGACTGTTCGGGCGTGACCGCCGCTGCGCGGCGTTCCGCGCCGCCGCAGGAACTCCCTCTCCCTCCTCCTTCGCTCTGACGAGCTTCGGAGGACGAGTCCGGGAGAGGCCTACCCGGCGAAGCTTTAGCGAAGGCGGAGTGCGGGGTGAGGAGGCAACTATCGTCACGGTCGGTCCGTGCGCGGTCGCGCATAATCGCGCCGCGCATGCTCGCCGCCGGCCTGACCATCTTTCTCGGGGCGTTTCTTCTCTTTCAGGTCGAGCCGCTTCTGGCCAAGGCGATCCTTCCCTGGTTCGGAGGCGCACCTGCCGTGTGGACGACCTGCATGGTCTTCTTTCAGGTGGCGCTGCTCGCGGGTTACCTCTACGCGCACGCGATCGTCCGCAGGTTTTCGCCGGAGAGCGCGCGCCGGCTGCACGTCGGGCTCGTCCTTCTTTGCCTCGCTGTCCTCCTCGCTCCGCTGGCCTGGGGCAGTCTTCCGCTGCTGCCCTCGGCCGCCTGGAAACCGCAGGACCCCGCCAACCCGATCGGGCGAATCGTGGCGTTGCTCGCGACTCACGTCGGGCTGCCGTTTCTCCTCCTCTCCTCGACGAGTCCGCTGCTCTCGGCGTGGATCGCGCGGGCACGGGCCGGATCGCCCGTCTACCGTCTCTATGCCGCCTCCAACGTCGGGTCTCTTCTGGCGCTCGTGACGTATCCGCCTCTGGTGGAACGTTTCCTTCCGCTCGGAAGCCAGGCTCTCGTCTGGACGGCGGCATTCGCGCTCTTCGCGCTCGGAACGGTGTTCTGCCTCTGGAGATACCGAGCAGCCGCCGAGGGCGCCGCGATCGGTCCCGTCGTCCATCCGGGAAGCGAGCGACTCCCGTATGGATTCTGGTTCGCCGCCTCGGCCTGCGGATCGATTCTTCTGCTCGCCGCGACCAACCAGATGTGTCAGGAGGTCGCCGCGATTCCTTTTCTGTGGGTGCTGCCTCTGGCTCTCTACCTTCTCTCCTTCGTGCTCGCCTTCGAAAGCGACCGAATCTACCGCCGGGGAATCTTCCTGCCCCTGCTCGCGGTCGCGCTCGGGTGGGCGGCGTTCGTGCTCTTGCGCGGCTATACCGTACCGATTCGCACCCAGGTCGCCGCGTTCAGCCTGGCCGTCTTTGCCGGCTGCATGGTTTGCCACGGGGAGCTCGCGCGTTCGCGGCCCTCGGCGGAGAGGCTCACCTCCTTCTACATGACCCTCGCTGCCGGCGGCGCCGCGGGCGGCGTGTTCGTCGCGCTTCTGGCTCCGTTTCTCTTTCGCGGCTATTGGGAAATCCATCTCGCTCTCTGGCTGACGGGCCTGGTCGCCCTGGCGGCGCTCGCGCGGGACGGCTCTTCGTGGCTTCGCCGCGGACGTCCGTGGCCCGCCTTCCTGCTTCTCGCCGCCATGGGTGTCTTCACCTATCTGGCGCGGGACCCGAAGTTCTTCGATTCGGGACTGACTCGTCTGCGCGAGGCCTTCGCCACGCACACAGCGCTTCTGGCTCTGGCGGGCGGAGCGGCGGCTGTGCTGATCCTCTTTCGCATGCGGTTGCTCTCCGCCCGCGGAAGGCCGTGGTTTGCCGGCGCGTGTCTGGCGGGAGCCCTCGTCCTGTTGGGCGTGACGCTCGTTTCCGAGATTCAGGAGTTTCTCGTCGCGGCCATTTCGATCTCGCGCAATTTCTACGGCGTGTTGACGGTCGACAAGATCAATCCCGACGACCCGGGGACCGTGCACCTGCAGCTGCGCCACGGCCGCATCGTGCACGGCTTCCAATACCTCGACGCGAAGAAGCGCCGGACACCGACGACTTACTACACCGAGCAGAGCGGAATCGGCCTGGCGCTGCTCCATCATCCCCGGCGCGCCGCGGGGCCTCTGCGGATCGGAGTGATCGGACTGGGCACGGGGACGATCGCCTCCTACGGCCGGTTCGGCGACCTCTATCGGTTCTACGAGATCAACCCCGCCGTGATCGCCCTGTCGTACGGACCGGCGAGCCTCTTTACCTTTCTGCGCGACAGCCCCGCGCTGATCCAGATCGTCCGAGGAGACGCGCGTCTCTCTCTCGAACGGGAAGAGAGGGAGCGCGCGACGCAGGACTTCGACGTACTCGCCGTTGACGCGTTCACGAGCGACGCGATCCCGGTACATCTCCTGACGCGGCAGGCGGTCTCGGTCGACCTCGCGCACCTGTCACACCCCGACGGGATTCTCGCGGTGCACATTTCCAACCGGCAGCTCGACTTGGAGCCGGTCGTTCGCGCCATCGCCCGCTCGCTCCATCTCTCGATGTGCGTGGTGGACCGGAAAGGAGAGGGGGAAGCCGTCTGGGGGACGACGTGGGTGCTGCTTGCCCGGAATGGGCGCGTCCTGGCACAGCCCGAGATCGCCCCCGGTTGTGCGCGCAAAGAGACGGGGCCGACCGTGCGCGTCTGGACCGATGACGACAGCAGCCTCTTCGAGGTGCTCAAGTGAGGAGTGGTGACAAGTGAGGAGTGACAAGTGATGGACGTCCCGTTGTCATTCCGAGGAGCCCCTCCACTTCCAATGTCATCCCGAGCGAAGCGAGGGATCTACTCTCGTGACTCTCTCGTCGGCCGATGGATCTCTCGGGGCAGGCTCCGCGACGAGGAATCTGCTCTGCTCTGGACCATCGGGGGCAGATCCTTCGCTGTGCTCAGGATGACAAGAGGAGGCTCGTCGCCAGGAATGGAGTGTTTCGGTTGAGAAGTCATGGGCTCCCGATTTGATCGATAAGGCGCGTCTCCTCGAGGAGCTCGACCGGTACGTCCCGGGAGACGAAGCCGAGGCGGCATCGCTGGCGAAGATCCGCGATCTGTTGACGCGGGCGCCCGACCCGTTTACGCGCAAGCAGACGGAGCACATCACGGCGAGCGCCGTCGTCGCGCGGCCGGACGCGTCTGCCTTTCTGCTCGTTCACCACCGGCGACTCGACCGCTGGCTCCAGCCGGGAGGCCACATCGAGCCCGAGGACGAGTCCACGCTGGCCGCCGCGCTGCGCGAGGCGTGCGAGGAGACGGGGATCGAGTCCTTCCAAGCGCCCCTCGGTGACCGGATCCTGGACCTCGACGTTCATCCCATCCCGGCGTTTCCGGATCGGCCCCCGCACGTTCACTTCGACCTGCGCTACGTCGCGACGACGCCGGGCGATCCGCCGCCGCATCCCTCGGACGAAGTTCTGGCGGCGCGCTGGTTTTCTCTGCCGGAAGCTCTCGCTGCGGGGGTGGACGCCTCACTCGGCCGAGCGTTGAAGAAAGCGAAGGCGCTTCTGGCAGCGCCCTAAGGCAGATGTAACGATTTTTATATTGTGATCGCGGCCAATCAAGACACGCCTTGAGCCCAACGTCCCATGAGCCCGCGGATCTTGGGCAGGTATTCGACGGCTCCGGGCGCCGCGCGGGCGACGGACTCGAGGCTCCCCAGATAGCGGGGAAGGCCGAAGGCGGACCGAACCTCGTCCAGATGGGACTCCAGCTTGGCGTAAACCGCCAGGTGCTCCGTGTTGGCGTCCTGGAAGAGCTCGGCTCCGATGGCGCCATGCACCACGAGAGAGCAGGCCATGTCCCAGTAGGTCGTCACCATCCTGTACTTCGCGCTCTCGGCAAAGCCGCTTCTCATCAACTCGACAATTTCCATCGCGTCGCGCGGCGCGAATCGCGTCACGAACCAGGATCTCGCCTCCCGCAGGCCCTGCTCCCGGCGAAGCTCGTAGAGCCGGAGCAGGAGCGCGGCCTGCGCCTGCACGCTCATCGACGGAATCCCTTCCGGCTCACGACCTCCGCGAACAGGAACGAAACTGCCTGCGAGACCACCTGCGGGTCGTGGACGATGCGCCGATGACCGAGACCATGAGTCGTCACCAGTTGCGCGCCCGGCCAGGCCCGGGCGATCGAATCGCCGTCACTCCACGCGACGTCCGCGTCATCGCGGTCGTGAAAGACGAGCAGCGGCATCGCCAGAGAAGTCACGCGCGGCGGCACGTCGAACTCGTCCCAGCGGAACCCAAATTTTCGCTCGAGGCGCTGCTCCATGAGCTCGCGGACAGCCGGGGAGATCGCGAGCATCTCCGCGAAGCGCCGGGAGAAGGCTCCCGGGTAAGCCGCGGGAGCGAGAAAGACCGCCCGTTCGGCCCGTAAGCCACGCGCCATCGCCAGAGCGGCGGCGGCTCCTCCCATCGAATGCGCGACCACCGCGCGAAAGGGGCCATCCGCGATTGCGACCGCGGAGAGCGCCTCGAGGAACTGGGGAAGGGAGGAGAGGCGCCCGACGGATTCGCCGTGTCCCGGAGCGTCGAAGGTCACCGCCGAACATCCGGCCACGACGATGGGCTCGACGAAAGAGCCCAGGCGGGCCCCGCGGCTGCCCCAGCCATGGACGAGCAGGACCGCGGGCCCGTCTCCCCATCGCCAGGTCGCGAGCTTTCCGGAAGACGTTTCCAGAAAGCGGAACCGGGCGGCTCCGAGCACCTGCCGCTCGAAATCGGACGTGCGGTGGCGCGGGGCGAGACGGAAGAGAGCGCCCGCCGCGCGCGCCGCAAGAGACGGCGCCACGAGACCTCCCGCTCGGAACGCGAGGCGCAGAGGGCGGATCATCGGAGGGATTCGAACGGTTCGGTCTCCGGTAGACGAGGTCTTGTTCATGCCTGGCGCCCTCTTCGTCGAGCCCTTTCTCGAGAAGGGCGCGCGGCGGCGAGCAGACCCTCAAACCCCGCATACGCGCGGGCCTCGGCCGCCGGGTCTTTGAGCAGGCGCGACGCGTGGTGGTAGCCGAGCATGACGGCGTAGAGGTCGTGCGCGAACTGCTCGGGGTCCACATCCGATCGAAAGTGCCCGACACCGATTCCGCTCTCGCAGACGTTGGCCATGAGCTTCAGGAAGTCGCGCTGGGTTTGCACGAGTTTCCGTCGGACCGGCCCCGGTTTGTCATCCAGCTCGACGGCGGCGGCCACAAAGAGACACCCTCCGGGCGTTTTCTGCGACCTGGCCCACTCGAGCCAGCGGCGAAAGAGCGAGCGCAGCCGAGGCTCGCCGCGCGGCTCGGCCAGGGCCGGCTTGACCACTATCTCCACGAACTGCGCGGCGGTCGTCTCCAGGACCTGGATCTGCAGCGCTTCCTTGGACCGAAAGTGCGCGAAGAGGCCGCTCTTGGAGAGACTCAAGTCCTCTGCCAGCCGCCCGATCGACAGTCCCTCCAGTCCCACTCGCCGCGCGAGCCTCGAGGCATGGTCCAGGATCGCGCCGCGCGTCGCCTCCCCCTTGCGCATGGCGCTAATAAAAGCACGAACGTTCGTTTTTTACAAGCCTTGTCTCTCCATCTCAAGAATCACCCATCACAAATCGCAAATGCCTAGACCTTCTTCTCCTTCCACTTGCCGCGGCGAAACAGGAGGAGCGAGACGACGGCAAGCGTGCAGAAGGCGATCGTGATCGCCCAGAAGACGCCGCGCGGACCGAATCCCAGACGGCGGGACAGGAGATAGGCGAGCGGGATCTCCCAGAGCCAGAAGCAGAAGAGATTGATCATCGTCGGCGTAAACGTGTCCCCCGCGCCGTTGAAGGCCTGTGTCACCACCATCCCCCAGGCGTAGAAGAGGAACCCGTAGCTGATCGTGCGCAGGCACTGAGCGCCGATCGGCACGATTGCGGGGTCGGAGGTGAAGAGTCGGATCAGGGGATCGGCCAGGATGAGGAACACGGCGCCGACGGATCCCAGAAAGATCATGTTGTACAGCCCGGCGATGTAGACGGAGCGCTCCGCCCGGTCGGGCTTGCGCGCGCCCAGGTTCTGCCCCACGAGCGTGGCCGCCGCGTTGGACATCCCCCAGGAGGGAAGAATGGCGAAAACGATGATGCGGATGCCGATCGTGTAACCGGCCAGAACCGAGCTTCCGAACGTGGACAGAATGCGCACGAGGCCGGCCCAGCTCGCAGTGGCGACCGCCGCCTGAACGATTCCGTTGGCGGAGATCCGAAAGAGCCTCAGCATCGCCGCGGGGTTGACCGCCAGATGCTCGCGGCGGATCGCGATGCGCCCGCGGCCGCGCGAGAGAGTCCAGAGTTGGATGAGGACCGCCGTGCCGCGGCCGCAGGTCGTCGCGACCGCGGCTCCCGTGACGCCCAGTCGCGGAAAAGGTCCCAGGCCGAGGATCAGACAGGGATCCAGGCACAGGTTGATGATGTTGGCGAGCCAGAGCACTCGCATCGCTATCGCGGCGTCTCCCGCCCCGCGGAAGATCGCGTTGATCAGGAAGAGCAGCAGGATGACGACGTTGCAGCCGAGCATGATGGAGGTGAACCGCGATCCCGTTGCGATCAGATGCGCGGAGGCTCCCATCCAGCCGAGCAGCCGCGGCGCGAGGAGGAGTCCGGCGATGCCGATCGGGACCGCGATCGAGATTCCGAGCGCGATCGAGCTCACCGCGGCGCGCGCGGCGCCGTCCGGATCTTTCTCCCCGATTCGGCGCGCCACGGTCGCCGTGGCTCCCATCGAGAGCCCGATCGCGACCGCGTAGATGAGCGCGAGCATCGATTCGGTGATGCCGACCGTGGCCACGGCGTCGGCGCCCAGGTGAGCGACCCAGAACACGTCCACGACCGCAAAGACCGATTCGAGCACCATCTCGAGCACCATCGGCACGGCGAGAAGGAGAACGGCCCGTCCGATCGGCCCCTCCGTGTAGTCCTGCCGCGAGCCGCGCAGCGCCTCGAACACAGTCGGCCAGAAGGGGCGCGAGGCGGCTGGAGCCGCGGACGTGGCGGGCGCCGGCGAGAGCTCAATCGATTCGGTCATGGGGATTTGTGATTTGCGATTTGTGATTTGTGATTCTGGTCGGCGTAGAGACTATCTTCTCGGGTCCAAATCACAAATCCTCAATCACAAATCACAGATCTTCATCATGCCCGGGGAGGACCGGGTTGCGCGAGTCGGGCAAGAC
>Ga0070697_100002905_pt1 | contig 13169 bp, 10 predicted proteins | sample KBSK1501metaG_FD_65475 | JGI IMG/M metagenome (GOLD analysis project Ga0070697, IMG submission 65475) | Corn, switchgrass and miscanthus rhizosphere microbial communities from Kellogg Biological Station, Michigan, USA - KBS K1-50-1 metaG | ecosystem: Host-associated > Plants > Roots >... | reverse complement strand
GCGAATTGTCCGGCCTGGGATTGAATCTGGAGAGCGTTGGCCGCGGGTGGAGTGAAATACACCGTAGCCCACGCCTTCTGTCCCAAAATTCCGAGAGCCAGGATCTCAGTGCCCACCAGAATAACGGCAGCCAGCACCATGGCCCTCGCTCCGCCGGGGAAATTTTTGATTTTTTCGTTATCCCTGCGTCCGGAAAATTTCCAGACAAAAAAGGCCAGTACGAACTGGGCCGCGAGGAAGGAGAGTCCCGCCTCGATCATGGTTTCCGATAACTGTTCATCAATCGCATGCCCGTGGGTCGAGATGTCCACCGGTGGGGTCCACGTATGCATGACAATCGGTACGGCCGACGCCAAGGCGATCATAATCACGATCACCGCGAACAATTTGCCCATGACGGCTCGCCTCTCGCCCGCTCAACCAGCCCGCCAGGTTGAACGGCTTCCTGCGACTTAACTCTTTACTTGGCTTTGAATGTGAAATCTGCGGTCGCCGGTTTCCCGGCGGCAACGGTTACTTTCTGAGTCTGAGTTCCATAAGTTTCCTGCCAGGCAGTGAGAGTGTAGTTGCCCGGCGGCACGTCGAGCGTGTAGGAGCCATTGTCATCGCTGACCGCATACGGACCCTTGACCACGACGAAGTAACCTCTCATCCAGGGATGCACATTGCACTTGACCGGAATAGGAACTTCTTCACTCGAAAACGCCTCTGTGAAGGGCGGCGCCCCAGGCGGTTGTGACTTGTTCCATTCATGATTGATCTTCGGCAAAGGGTGAATGTTGTGCGATGTGGCATCGCCATTCACCACCTGCAGCTTTTGATTTATGTCCAAGGCGATTACGTGCGGTTGGTACTGGCAACCCTTTTGAGTGATGGTGTTTGGTTGCGAAGGTACCTGCGATGCGGCGGCTGCGTCCAATCCCTCGGAGACATAAACCACTACATTCTTCAAAGCGTTGTTCGGGCCTACCACGACGGCTTCGGTGGTTACGGGGCTACTGGCATGGATTTGGGCGCAACTGGGTTCCTTGGACATGTCAATCGTCTTCTGTTTTGGCGCGGTCCCAGCCAACTTGGCAGTCCCCGTGACCTTCGCTCCACCGGCGGCACTCACGGTGTGGACTGAGTTCAAAAATCCAAGGGCGAGCAGCAGCAACACGCAGATCATTACGACGAATTTGTACGGAGCTTTCATGGGTTCGTTTTCCTCGATGCTATAGATGCATGGCTCACGGCTGAGGAGTCGTGCCGGTTGGGTTAATTGGTTTCAGACCAAGTTGTTTGGCTATTGCTCTTTCTTTGGTTTTTCCGGGCTGCAGGGTCCGCAGATAAAAAACCAGGTCCCAGGCTTGATCGGGAGTTAAGTTATCAGCAAAGGATGGCATAGGCGTGCCGTCCAAGCCGGTCATAAAAATCTTGTAGAGATCCTGATCAGTTTCACCGCACTTGAATCTGTGGCCCGAGGTGAAGTCATAGGGCACGATCGGCCGGTCCTTGCTGTCAGTGAGAGTCGCAGCTGAGGGACCATCGCCACGGCCTTCAGTCCCGTGACATTTCCAGCACTCCATTTTCTGGAAGAGCTGCTGTCCAGCCGTAATTCTGTCCGCCGTTACCTCGGGTTCGGCAGGAACTTGCAATGGAGGCCCGGGCTGTTCTTTCTTCCATCGAGGAGAGAAAGTCTTGATATAAGCGACCAGATCGGCACGGTCTTCGTCGCTGAGTGGCCGCCAGGAAGGCATATTGCTGGCCAAAACTCCGCGCACCAAAGTGTGAATCAGATCGGTATCCAGCGGAAGAGACCCGGTGAGGGTAGAGCGGCACTTGAAGGTTGCGATGGTAAAATCACGGGGCTTGGGATCGATGTAAGGCGCATTCTCTCCGTTGCCATCTCCCTGGGGGCCGTGACATCCAATGCAGTAGCGCCGGTAAAGGCCGTGGCCTTTTTGTTCCTGCGCAGTGAATCCATTTTTCGGAACTGGATAGCCGGAACTGATTCCGGCATTTTGTGCCATGGCTGTTGTTCCGAGGGCCGCTGTCAATATCGTGGAGAGAAGAATTCTACGGTGAGTGGTTCGCATTCGCTTCCTCGCTCTCTTCTCAGAACGCAAAGTCAAAACCCATGAAGTAGCTGCTGCTCCGCTGATCCTGACCGGTGTCTGATGTCAGTCTGGATTTCAAGGTGGCGAATTCCTGATGCCACGCCAAGCCAGCACGGCTGTGCATGAACGGATAGTAGCGATATCCGATGGTGAATACATCCAGATTGCCAAGATCGGAAGGATTAGTGTCGAGAGCCTGCTGAGACATCCGCACCAGTTCGTAACGACCGATGACAATCAACTGAGGAGAGTAGGTGTAATGGGCTTCAAAGGTTGCCGTATTCCAGATCGGCCCGTGCGCGCCTACCGGAAGAATATCGTTTGTGGATAAGGCATTTCCCAAATAGACGTTGTCGCCGGCTCGCTGGAAAACTGCAGCCAGATCGAAACGTCCGAGATACAGGCTGCCGTACACGCCCGCGCGATAGAAGGAACGATTCCCCCGGCCGGTTCCAGCGATGTCTTCACCGTTTGAAGTGAGGAAGAACGTAGGTCGTAAGCCTACGAATCCGTACGCTCCTATGCGTTGCAATCCAAGATGGGGTACCAGGAAACCCTGACTGAGGTGGAGATAACCATCGTAGCTTCGACCTCCCGGTAAGCCAAGACCTCCGTTGGTACTACTGACCACCGACGCCGCATAGCGGGTATGGTCGTTCAACGAATGGCCCATGAGTTCCACACCAATCTGGTTTTCGCCAAAACTAAAATCATTCACATCGCCTACCGGCGCGAAGTGATAGAGCGCATAAGCGCCTCCAACGTTGGAAAAAGTCATCATGCGCTTTTCAGAGAGCGGCCCATCCAATTCGAACTTGCCAAATTTGAAGTTCAACCACGGCGATCCCAAAATGTTGCTGAACCGCACGTTGGCGGATTCGAATCCGACGGTGCCGTCGCCCGGATCGATGGAAGGAACCAGAAGAAACGAGATGTTCTTCGCTAAAGTGCCAGCAGTAAGGATGTCGATGCCTGTCAAATCGAAGCCGGAAGTCTTTATGGTTTGCTCGGTGGTGCCACCCCCGGCGGTATCGACGGTAGTGTTGCCCACGCTCTCGTAGTGCCAATGCGGTGTAATTCTCATAGCCACCGGCCAATACGAAGCGTTCTGGTAGATGGGAGCGTCCCGGTCGTTCATGAGCTGATAGCCGTTGTCTTTGAAAGTTTGGCCAAAACTATTCAGCTTGGGCCAGCCTTCGTGACACGCGGAGCATGGGAGCCCATACTTTCGCGCGAAAGCGGGAATGGCTACAGCACTCCTGACGGAACCAAGCAAGAAAAATGCGAGTAGTAGACCAGCTGCGAGACTGCGAGACCAGGTCATGCGGTCCTCCTGATCAGACCGACTGCTGATTCTCCCAATGTTCCGGGCACACTTGTGCGTGCGGACGCACTTAGTATCACTTTTGAAGGCGCCAGGTCAAGAAAAAAGCGGAGGATCGCTTAATTAAGACTCGCAATAAAACTACTTCAAGGACAAGGACAATTCGGAGGCTGTGGCGGACCCTCAGGCTTATAAGACGAGTGATTCCCGGTGAAGCAGCTTTTCACGAAGGCGTCTGTATAGCGCGACGTGGTTTGTTCCGGAATATCCTTCTCGTGGATGGGCTTAAAAGTGAAAGAGATTTTGCCATCGGCAGAGACCTCGCCGAGCAAATATCCATACGTATCAGACTGAGCCTTAGGCGACTCCTTTATTCCATCTGGCAAGTGGTAGCGGACTGCACCTGCGGTCCCCATGATCCATCCAGGCAGGATGGTCTCGGGGTGGCCGCGACGGCAAGCGGTGTTGTAGACGTCCTCCAAATAAAAATGGGAGTGGCTGGCAAGCACGTAAACGTTCTTGTTACCGTGATTGCCTAAATCAACCAGACGTTTATAAACCGCTCTGCCACTGGCAATACCTTGCGCCGAATCATTCATGCTGTGGCCGGTTGACAGACTATCCGGTAAAGCCTTGTGCATCCCCAGCACCAGGGTATGTATGTCAGGGTTTGTAATCGCCCGTTCGATTTCCGCATAGAACCACTTCAACTGCGCGTCGTCGAACTGATCATCCGATGCATTGTCGAGGGTGACGAAATCCACTCCGTTCCTGATCCAATGATAGTAAGTCTTAAGGAGATGATCCGCAGCGTCGTCACGAAGTCTCTGAGTCTTGAGTTCAGGCGTGCCGAACCAGTCCGCAAACTGCTGAATGGCTTCAGCCCGTGTCTTCGGAGGAATCGTCTCGTGATTGCCCAAACTCAAATAGACCGGCAGGTCGCCAAATGGGACGAGTTGTTGCTGAATAAAGTCCGGCCACGCGGCTGTCTCATAAGCAAGAATGTCGCTCTTGGGATTGACCTCCCGGAAGTCCTCATCGAAATCATATATGGCCCGGTAGTCCCCCAAATGCCAATAGAACGCTGCCCCATCCGCCCGTACTTTCTGGGCGATCGCAGCCATCACAACATCGCCACAGTTCCTTGAGTCGCCGGACACTGCGAAACGCCATGTTGACTTCTGATTGTTAGTCGCTGTAACACTCTGGTTTTGACCCAGCGCCGTGCCGAGGCCCAGGCAGATCAAAATCAAGCCCGCTGTTGATCGCATTGCGAGACTCTCGAACTTCTGTTTATTGGTAATCTGGCTGTCTTTTGGTCAGCCTATGTCGTCTCACACTTGGTATTTTCCAAGCAGAGCGCGGCCGTCAATATTTTGTACGAATATTACACCTTCGGACCGATCCTTAATTCAGGTCTCGACCTCGGAGCACCGTCACAAAAACAGTCGCCAGTATGCCCCCACATGTTTACAAGATTCACGAGATCTGCGGTACCCTTCGCTGCCCAGCTCGATTGAGAGCCTTTCCATGGATAGCTGGGTGGTATTCCTTGCCCTTGGACAACAGGCCAAATAGTCTGGTCTTGGGCTAGAGGATGGCAATAACTGTTTGCGAACCTCTCCAGCGTTGTTTCGAGGCAGCACATACTCGATCGGTAGCGAACCCAGACATGATTTTCCCAGTTGAACTTCGTTCGAAGTTCTTGTCCGGCTCTTTTGCCCCTCTCACTCATGACCTTGATGACGTCGGGGTCCATCTTCAGATTCAGTCCCCCTTCCCGATCAGTATGGGAGACGTGGACAACGCGATCTCGATATCCGGGAATTAGCATTTGTAAGTTGTCGCGCCAGTTCTGCATAACGTTGAAAATTGCTGCGAGAAACCCGAATAGGCCATTGTCCTCAAAGCGATTCCAGCTTTCCTGCAAGCCCTGAATGTTCTTCCTGGGAAGCCATACGTATTCTGCTTCGGTGTCGTGATCGGGATGAGGTGCCTTCAGGTTAATACCAAACGTAGGCCAGCGGGGGAGAGGAGAATCGAAAAGATGGATTGGAAAGTTACTGCTGATGCCGCCATCGGAGAACCAGATCTTTTCGGCGCCAATCGACTCTGATTCGGATACTCCCTGATTCTTTTTGAGGCTATAATCGACCGCATATAACGGAACGGCACTAAGAAGGACAGGAAAGCTCAGACTCATCCGAATCGCAACGATCACCGGCAGGTCTCGCATCTCGGGTAGCGGCACAAGAGATTGTCCATAAGGTGTGTGAGCAGGATGAGCTTCCGCGTAGCGGTGCTTCACCATCCAATCCACGACTTGGGCAGGGAAGAGCTTGGACCACTCCTCGCGCTGGAAATAGAAACGTTTCGTGTCGAACGGAATTCGGGATGGACAACCAAGAGTCAGATTGGTAGTCATCACCTCAAAATTTATTGTGCGCTCTCGAAATTCCACGCAATGGTACTGGTTGGGAATCTGAGGTTCGTCTGGATACAAGGGAGCGTCCCACAAATCGCCGAACGTAAGTGGTTTTCCATCGGGCTGACCTGCGACGGTATTCAATAGCTCGTAAAGCCAATTCGTAAGTGGAGGGCCACCGGGCTTAGCTGTCGAATCAAAGCCTGAACAGAAGCCGAAGCCATTGTGCAGAAGAGATGCGTTGCCATGCTTCAAAACAGCACGTACGACCAAGTACGCAGCAAGCATCAAGCAGCACAGCAACGCAAGCAGCACAGCAACGCAAGCAGCACATAAGGAACCCAACTTCCCCGCAACCAATACCAAAGCAGCGCAATGGGTATTGCAGGGATCGCAATACCGAGGACCAGAGGCTTACTGAAGTTCTGGCAAAGTTTCAGTATTGCCGCTATCCACATCGACCGTCCGCTTTGCTTCGCTTGCATGCCTGCCAAAATAATTTCGAAGGTTCTCTTGGTTTGTGGATCTGGCGCAAAAAGTGAAAGGAGGAAATGATCGGCGGCTAGCTCGGGAGGCAGCTGCGCCAAACGCTCGAACCCTGCATCACTTCCACTTCGCCTGCGTCCACATTCTGCGGCTGCGGTTACTCCTGCGGCGATTGCTCCTGCTGACGTCCCCCCAATGTTCTTGAACCAGTACTCAGATGCAAGCTCAAACACTGCGAGCGGGTAGACCACCCCGCTCGTAACCCCACCCTTCATAACCAAGTCACAGTATTTCTTTTCCGCTTTCTCTGCCATGGTCGCCTCCCAATCGCTCGAACGATCGCGAAGAAGAAAACCGAATGATGTAGATATCTCCAGTAACCATCCTAAGTTGAACTTGTTCGAACCGAGAAGCAAACGAGGCTGAGAACGTAACAGGCGCAATGGAGATGTTCAAGGAGGACAAAAGGTCTTGTTCCACTTTCAGAACAGATGTGGATTTTCTGTTGACTCCTATCTCCTCGAAGGTCAGAATCCGTCTCCGCTTCCCCCAGGCCCAATACTCGGCCCCAGGTAAAAGATTTTCTTTCTGGACCTTGGCAAAGGCCCCGACGGGTCGAAAGAGCAATTGCGGAGTGATCTTCAGAAGCACGATGTATGGAACGATGTTTCGCCTTTACAGCCGACGCTCGCGATTACGGCACTCGGCATGGGATCATCTCGGCACTGACACAGGAATAAGAATTCAATAGGGGGCTTACATGACAACGGAACTTCCGTCACAGATCGGTCTCGCTGCAGCAGCCAGCTACGCGATTCAGTTCCTGAAAGACTCTCCGAAATTCGCCTGGATTGGCCAACACACGAGTGGACTCAACCGGGCTCTGGCTGTGGTCACGTCGTTAATAGCCGCAGTGGGTATTAACTACTCTTACACACACACGAATGAAGGGACATGGGTCATCACGCTTACTGGGTTGTCGTTGGCCAGCGTCGGCCACTATGCGTGGGCATGGTTCGTTCAGTTCGCCCTTCAGCAGGGCTATTTCAAGGCTGTGGTCAAACAGCCAGATACATCGGATCATGGTACAGATCCAATCCAGTTGGTTCCCGCTGTACGACCGCAATCCGCAGACGTTCGTATCCAATATTTTCTGGGCGAAGCCGGGAGATTTCCGCAAGGCGGTGCAACGTGTCTACCACGCTCCGGGACAAGCGAGCTTTATTGAACTACCTGTAGTGACGACGCCGTGAAGCGCGCTATTGCTGAATATCAAAGCGAAGAGAAACGGTACTGGCAGCATCATCGAAGATCATCTCAGGCACAACCATCACGTCCTTTCCTTTGTTCTTAAACAAGGCGATGATTTCCCCGATTCCAATACCGATTTCATTCCCGTCGGCAATCTCGCCGCTCTGGATATTGACTGTCTTTTTCAGTTCGGTGGAAGGCACCTGAGTCGACAGTCCAGAGAAGGTTATGTCCTTGATGTGGTACTGAATTCCTGCCTTGACCGTGACGTCGAGAACACTGCCTTCTGCCGAGGACCTGCCATGCAATCGAACGCGTGGGATGACTTGTGCTTTCAAAAATCCCCGATGTCTTAAACAATCGCTAATCGCATAGCTGGCCTCACTCAATAGTTTCGCCTTATCCAAAGGGTGTCCGCGGAGGAACTCGGTGTAGTCTTGCAGCTCATTGATGGGCACACCCAACTGACCGCTGAATTGAACGTCCTGAACCATGACCTTTGAGGGTACAGCCCGCTTACGCGCCGTTTGTTCTGGAAGGGCGAATGCAACCAGCGTATCGGAAACCTTGGGGCTGAGGGCTCCGCCTCCACCAGCGGCGATTACCACAAACTGTTTGCCGGTCTTTTTGCCCAGGTAAGTGATCGGAGTGGCGTGAGCATTGGCTTCGAGCGTGGCAGCCCATAATTCTTTTCCGGTATGCGCGTCGAAGGCGCGAAAACGGCTGTCGGTTGTGGCGCCGATGAATATCACTCCGCCGCTCACAATCGAGCCACCCAAGTTTGGCGTCCCCGTTTTCATCTTTAATTCATCTACCATGCCGAGCGGTACTTTCCATGCGATCGCTCCCGTATTCACGTTGACGGCAATCAACGTTCCCCACGGCGGTTGCTGACATGGCCATTGATGATCGTCCCAGAACCGGCCATACTCGCCCCATTTACTGGTACGCCGATATCGCTCGGGTGCGTCCGCAGGCTGCGGCGTCATGGCGCCCACAGCTCCCAGTTCATTCAGGTTGACGAAAAGATATCCGGTGGATGGATCGAAGGAAGCGCCCGACCAGTTCGCTCCACCCAGCGAGCCAGGCATCACCAGGGTGAGATTGCGTCCGTAAGGCGTATACATGCCATGATTCTCGAGCGAATGAAAGAGCTCGGTGCAGTAGCGGTTTGACTCTGGGGTCACCTTGCTGATGTCGGCTGCGCTGACAGATTGCCGCGCGAGAGGCGGTGGCGACACGGGAACCGGTTGGGTAGGCCACGCGGCCTCGCCGGGGACGTCACTCTTGGGCACCGGACGTTCTTCAATCGGAAACAATGGTTTTCCTGTAAGCCGGTCGAGGACAAATACGAAACCCATCTTCGTGACCTGAGCGACTGCAGGAATTTCGCGGCCGTTGCGGCGCACATTGATCAACACGGGCTGCGCCGGCAGATCGTAATCCCAGATGTCGTGATGCACGGTCTGGAAGTACCAAACCAGTTTGCCGGTGGCCGCGTCCAGCGCGACCAAACAACTGGCAAAGAGGTTCTGACCCTTGCGGTCTGCGCCATAAAAATCGTAGGACGCCGAGCCGATGGGAAGAAACACCAGGCCACGCTCGGCGTCCACACTCATCACCGACCAGACATTTGCGCCCGTGCGATCCTTCCAGGAATCGTTCTCCCAACTTTCATGGCCGGTTTCACCAGGTTGCGGAATGGTGTGAAAGGTCCAAACAAGTTTGCCAGAGCCGATGTCAAAGGCTCGCACCATTCCGCTGGGACCTTTAGAAGGATGTTCGGGAACTTCAGTTCCAGTGATGACCAGATCGCGATAAATAGCGGGTGGCGACGTGACGTCGTATTCCGTTTCCGGCAGGAAGCCCGTGAGCCCTTCACGCAGATCGACGACACCGTCTTTTCCAAAATCGCGACAGGGTTTGCCACTCCTGGCATCGAGTGCGATCAAGCGCCCGTCGAAGGTTCCGTAGAGAATTCGACGATCGTTTCCTGTTTTGTCCTGCCAGTATGCCACTCCACGATTCTGATGAAACCGGCGCGGGCCGGAGAGTCCGGCTTGCGGATCGAATTGCCAAATCTCGCTACCAGTCTCGGCATCAAGGGCGATTACACGGCTGGAAGGAGTAGTGAAGTAAAGTACGCCATCAATCACCAACGGAGTTGATTCGAACGGAGCAATGCGATGCCGTTCGGTACTGCGGTCGCCGCGAGTTACCTCGCCGGTGTGGTAAGTCCAAGCTTTTTTCAGGCGGCCGACATTTCGGGGATTGATCTGCTTTAGCGAGGAGTGCCGTGTTCCGCTGGCATCGCCGCCATAAAATCGCCACTCTTGCGTGACTGCCATCGATGACAGCGAGAGGATGCAGATGAGCTTGGATATGGTAGCTGAAGTCATTTTGTTGGATCTGGCGGAATCTGTCGGGCGAGATAGAGCTTAGCCGCATGGTCGGAGATTCTACGGCGTCAGCGAAAAGATTGTTCCTCCACTCAACCTAGAGCCGCGTTCACCGCCTACCGACGTTGTACCGTACAAGGTTCCCGCGGCGCTGAATTTCAAAACGCCCCGCGGCGTAGATCCGTCAGTAAGCGCAAAACTATGGAGGACTATGTTGGTCCACTGGCCGCCACCTATCCTTGGAGGGACCAACTTAAAGACCGTGCCGAAATTATGTTGGCCTCCGCTTTCGGTCAACCCATAGAGTGTACCGGCCTTGTTCAGGAGAAGATCGGTTCCGGGAATCGCTCCATCTTTGCCGCCAGCAAAACTGTGGAGGATAGTGTAGGTCCATTGATTCCCGTTCGTAGGTGGAGTCAATTGAAATACCACTCCAAAATCCAACGTGCCGCCGAACTGGGCTGTACCGTAGAGCGAACCGGCGCTGTCAACGACCAAGCCGGCCACGGGACCATCCCCATCGGGACCTTCGAAAGTGTGGAGCACGGTTTCCGTCCATTCTCCTACCGAAGACGGTGTCAGTTTGAAGACTACGCCGCAACCAGCAAGATCGCCACAGTGGATAATGTCGCCAGCCATGTTAGTGGTGCCGTAGAGCGCACCAGACTTGTCGAAAACCAAGCGACCCAGAGGATTGCCGCCATCCGCACTGAATTTGAAACTGTACAGTACCGACTCGGTCCATGCACCCCCTGGAATGGCCGGGGCCTTGAGCTTGAACACCGTTCCCTGGCCGAACCTGCCGCCCCCGTTCGTAGTTCCGTAGAGATTGCCGGCGCGATCGAAGATGAGACCACAAAAGGGCTTGGCTCCGTCACTCAATGAAAAGTTATGAATCACCGTCTCGATCCATTCGTCGCCCTGGATGGCCGGCGGTGTCAATTCAAACACCGTGCCCCAGCCATTGGTTCCTCCTCCAGCCGTGGTGCCATAGAGATTTCCTGCTTTATCGAAAATGAGCGGCCCCTCTGGAGCAAAGCCGTCGCCGGTGCCGGTGGTGAAGTTGTGAAGCACGCTTTCTGTCCAGGGGTCGCCAGGTTGGGCTGGTGGCGCTAGCTTGAACGCCACGCCAAAGCCCGAGGTCCCGCCGTTAGCAGTTGTCCCATACAGCGCGCCCATGTCATCCGAGACCAGGCCGGCCAACGGAATGTTGCCATCAGTGCCGCCAGTGAAGCTGTAGAGCGTTGTTAAAGTTGGAGCGGCCACAGCACTTCCCACCAAGAGCAGGATTGCCGTGGAGATTGCCCCAGCAGTGACAAGTCTGGCTGGCCTGGAGTAACGCTTCATGTATCCTCCCGCGGGACGCGGGATTTTACCGCGATTCAGGCGGCTCTAAACAGAGCCGTTGGTCTCACAATTGGAGATTGGTCGAATGGAGCACGGCCGAGCCACGGCAGCGGCTTCGGGAATACTAAGTGTGGAAAGGGCACTTTCAGCCGGAAGGTAGTCGGTGCGCACCCGATCGTCCCATCCCCTGACTTACTCACTCTTTGCGGGAAGAGGTTCGGCCGAGACCAGGAAATCGCGCCACAATTGTCGTTCTGGAAGGTAGTCCCGCCGATAGGTCAACCGCATCCAGGCCTCGCGATGCAGCGCAATACACCATCGGTTTACTTCGATTACGTAATACACGATCCCCCCTTGTAGCACTCTTTCGAAGAGAAGCCTCACGATCTGTTGTACTCAGACCGCGGGGAAGCCCGCAATCGGTGAGAGAAGGTAGAGGGAGGACGATAAAGTTGTATCAACCGGTCCAAAAGGCTGGAGATTGGCTAGTAGTTCCGTACATTGGACTGGGTGCGGTGGAAGCGAACCAGCACAGACTGGAGATGCGAAGACCTATGGCGCCTCAGTTTGCTCACGCTGCTGTTCGAGGACGGAGTTAGCCTCTTTCAGAAGGCCGTCCCGCTTGGCCTGATCCTCTTCGGACAATGCGTCCCAAACCTTCTCCAGCCAGGTTGCGAGTTCTAATTCCATGATCTCAGCTTGGCATACTACGGTCTGGAGTGCGATCAGGTGTTTACCCTACTTAACGCTGAAGCGAAAGGTATTGCGGGCGGCCCAGCCTATCGAATTGCAATTACCGTGACGATGTAGCAGATGTTTCACTTTATAGAACGTGGAGAGCCACCTGTCCGCTGAGGGCAGTTTGTCAAGATTCGTTCCAAAAACAAAACAACAGCGAATTCAGCGCCTTCCTCCAACCCTGCGTGCTATTCTCTACGACTTACTTTTTCACTGTCACTTATCACCATGAAACACGAAGATATTCGATGGAATCGAATCAATGGAGAATGGTTTTGCGCGAAGTGCGGACGTGTTTCAGAGAACATGGTGAAAGAGGAGGCACAGGCCGAACTGGAGCAATATGAGTGCAACCTTCCTGCCGTGGATCCCAGGCAAGTAAAAACCAGTGGCTAGTGGCTAGTGGTCAGTGGCTAGTGAATCGAGTTCTTGGATTCGTGTCAGGGCATGCCTTCAGGCGTGCCCTGAGCTATCTGCTGCCCCGCGCCTTTAGGCGCTGAAAGTGTGACGCAGCGCCTGAAGGCGCATCGAATGTTGTCACGGTACGGCATCGCTGAAGCGATGCCCTGACACGAATCCAAGAACTCGATTCACTGACCACTGACCACTAGTCACTAGTCACTTCTGCAATAAAACTGCTGCTCGTTCTAAAATGCTCTTAAACCCAGCAAAGAGGGCAAAGTGATCATTGGTGTTCCGAAGGAAATCTATCCGGGCGAACGGCGCGTCGCGCTGGTGCCTATGGTCGTTCCGATCCTTACCAAGGCGGGATGCGAAGTGGTGATCGAGGCGGGCGCCGGAGAGGAAGCCGGATATCCCGACTCTCATTACGTTCAGAAGGGTGCAAAGATAATTCCTCAGCGGGCGGCGGTGTTTGAGATCGCAGACATTATCGTTCAGGTACTTTGTTACGGATCTAATGACATCACTGGTAAAGCGGATTTGCCTCTTCTACGGCGCGACCAGGTTCTGATCGGATTTTTGCGGCCGCTGGGCTCAATGGAAGTAATCCAGGAGATCGCGAACACGGGGGTGACAGCTTTCTCTGTCGAACTGGTGCCGCGAACCACGCGGGCGCAGAGCATGGACGCGCTTTCTTC
>Ga0070697_100002903_pt1 | contig 13183 bp, 8 predicted proteins | sample KBSK1501metaG_FD_65475 | JGI IMG/M metagenome (GOLD analysis project Ga0070697, IMG submission 65475) | Corn, switchgrass and miscanthus rhizosphere microbial communities from Kellogg Biological Station, Michigan, USA - KBS K1-50-1 metaG | ecosystem: Host-associated > Plants > Roots >... | reverse complement strand
CGACCCTGGGGATTGACGTTGACCTGTTCACGCCCATTTTTGCGGTATCGCGCATCAGCGGCTGGACCGCACACGTTATCGAGCAGCTTGACGACAACCGGCTGATCCGCCCGCGCGCCGACTATATTGGCCCGAAGTATCCCGCCAAGTACATTCCGATGTCGCAGCGCTAGGTCGGGACCTTCAAGATCAAATACCCGCCGATAAGGGCGAAGAGCAGGTCGGGAGACCAGGCAGCGAGTGCCGGCGGTAACTGGTTTATGTTTCCCAGGGCCTCAAACAATCCGGCGGTGATCCAGTAAACAATTCCAATTCCCAGTGCGGTAGCCACGCCGCTTAGCGCGCCACGCCGTCCGGCGGAAAACGCAAACGGAATGGCCAGCACCGCCATCACCAGAACGATCAACGGGTAGGCAAATTTCTTGTGAAGCTGCACTCGCAAACGCACTACATCGAAGCCGCTCTGCTGCAAGTCATCGATGTACTGGCTCAACTCGGAGTAGTTCATCTCTGACGATTGCTTCACTTCCTTCTTAAAGTATGCGGGCGGCTCGGAGAGCTCGGCGAAGGTGGATACGTCGAAGGTGCGAAAGTCTTCAATAGCGGCGCCCTGGAAGCTGCGGCTCCAACCTTGCTCGAAGACCCAGTTGTGCAGGTCGTCTTCCCAATGGGCACGCGCCGCGTAAACACGGCGCGTAATTTCGAAAGTCTTAGGGTCAAACTCAAAGGCGCTGATATTGCCAAAGGCATTGCGGTCGGCGTCAAAGAATTCGTAGTAGTAGATGGTGGAGTGCTTGCCGAAGATCCACTTGCGGTCGGGGCGCAGGAAGGTCTGCGCCGGTTTGCCCTTTATCACGTTGCGCAAACGCTCCTGGCGCTTGTTGCTCTCCGGCAAATAGAGTTCGTTGACGAAGAACATGCCGCCGGCAATGATGGCCACCAGCACCAGCACCGGAACCACGATGCGGTAGATGCTGGTGCCGGTCGCCTTCATGGCCGTGATTTCGTTCGCCTTCTCCATCAGCCCGAAGGTCACCAGCACCGCCACCAGCACGCTCAAAGGCAGCAGCGGCTCGTACAAGGTCGTGGGTACAACCCGGACCAGATATTCGCCCACTGTCACCAGCGGCACGCGATTGCGGAAAATGTCCCCCAGCAATTCAAAAAAGTTAAACACCAGCATGAGCACCACAAAGGTAGCGACCACCAGGCTCAGGTAGACGCCGAAATCGCGCAGCACCAGGTCGTCGAGTATTTGAGGAAAGCTAGTGCTGAAAACGCGACGGCGCGAGAGCGAACGCTCCAAAGCGTCGCCGGCTTCGGGGGCGGCGGAGCGGTTGCGGCGTTCGAACCTACGCCGAATCCAGGCCCAGAGCTCGCGTACAGACCCGATCTCAAAGCTGGCGTGGTCCGCGCGCCACAACAGGACGAGAGCGGCGACGAAGAACAGCACGTTGGCAAGCCAGACGCCAGGTCCGGGCGGAACTTTACCTTGCCGCGCCAGCGCCACTCCGAAAAGCGAAATGAAGTAGTAAACGAAGACCAACAGGATGGTAAGGACGAAGCCGGTTGCCTTGCCGCCTTTCTTTGCGGAAAGCCCCAGCGGAATTCCGATCAGCGCCAGCACGATGCAGGCGGTGGGCAGAGCCAGGCGCCGGTGAAACTCTATCCAGTACCAGCGCGATCGTAGTTCATCGGGATTGTCGCGGGCACGCCGCAACAGCTCGCTGGTGGTCAGCTCAGGGATAGGCGCAATCTCCTTCGGCGTCTTGCTCTGAACGGCAGGCAGCTGAATCGGCTGATCGCTTTCCCCAAATGTAGAGATCGAGTACTGATCCGGCTGCCGGGGGACACTCTCGTGGGTTGCGCCATTCACCAAGTGCAGGCGTAACGATTCCGGCGATTCACTGATGGCGATAGCTTCATTCGCCAACGTGACCTTGGGCGCGCCGGGAGTGCTTATGTCGGCGAGAAACACTTTCTTCCAAATGGCAGCGCCTTCCGCAGGCTCGCTGTCCTGGACGTAAAGGACGTAGTTAGGGAAATCTTCATAAAAAACTTGTGGCTGCACTTCGAAGGAAGCTTGCGAGGCTTTCAATCGCTGTTGCAGGTCGGAGAGTTGCGCGGCAGAGCGCGGAGCCACCAGCAGAGTATTTACTGCTGCCAACAGCCAGGCGGCGAGCGCGAGCCCCGCCAGGCTCTTGAGAAATAATCCGGCGCCGAGGCCGGAGGCGCGCATGGCGGTGACTTCGCTGTCGGCCGCAAGCCGGCTCAGTCCAATCAAAATTCCCACCAACACACCCATTGGAATAGTGACGGTAAGCGCCGTAGGGATGGTTAAAAAGAAGATTTCGGCAACGCTGGGGAAGGGAGCGCTGTTGCGCACAGCCAGCTCCAGGATGCGCCCAACGTCGCGCATGAACACGACAAATGTAAACAGGGCGCCGCCGAGCAGGCCGTGCGAGAGTACCTCGCGAAGGATGTACCTTCTGAGAATTCGCACGTTATGTGGTCGAGTCTAGCACGCCCGTTTAGAATCATTTCGTGGCTAAGATCCGCCTGGTATTTCTGTGGCATATGCATCAGCCCTTCTACAAGGACCTGATGACCGGTGAGTACCGTCTGCCTTGGGTGCGCATGCACGCGCTCAAGGACTACTACGGGATGGTGAAGCTGCTGGATGAGTTTCCGAACGTCCATCAGACGTTCAATCTGGTGCCCTCGCTGATGGCGCAAATGGACGACTACGTTAACGGAACAGCCAGCGATCCATTCCTCGACGTGGCCGCTAAACTGGCGGCCGATCTAACCCCAGCCGAACGGGCGTTTGCTCTCGAGTACCTGTTTCAAGCCAACCCAACGCACATGATCGCGCGCTACCCGCGCTACCAGGAACTTTGGGAACAGAAGCGCTCCCACCAGGAGCCTCCGGAAAAATCCCACAAGTATTTTTCCGATCGGGATTTCACCGACCTGCAAGTGCTTTCGCAGTTGGCATGGTTCGACGAGTTTTTCCTGCTTGAGCCAGAGATAGCGGAATTGGTGCGGAAAGGCAGTGGGTACACGCGCGAGGACCAAGCGTTTGTAATTGACCGCGAGCGAGAGCTGCTGGCGAGGGTGCTGCCGGCGTACGGTGCCGCGGCGAAGCGAGGCAGCATCGAGATTTCCGTTTCCCCGTATTACCACCCGATTCTGCCGTTGCTGTGCGATACCGATGCCGGGCAAGCCTCCAGCCCGGGGCTGCCGCTTCCGAGCACGCGTTTTCGGCATCCCGAAGACGCTCGCGAGCAGCTTCGCCGAGGGTTAGATCTTCACGAGCGGCGGCTCGGTCACCGTCCGCGTGGGTGCTGGCCGTCTGAGGGAAGCGTGTCTGAGGAGGTGTTGCAGATTGCTTCTGACCTGGGAATCGATTGGATGGCTACCGACGAAGGCGTGCTTGGGCGTTCGCTGGATTTTGAATTTCAGCGGGACCGGCACGGTGTGTTAGGTGAAGGCGGTGCCGAACGGCTCTATCGGGTCTATCGTTTCGAGAACGCGCCGCGGCCGGTACATTTGCTGTTTCGTGACCACGCTCTCTCCGACTTGATTGGGTTCGTGTACTCCGGGATGCAAGTCACCGACGCCGTACAGCACTTCATGCGCCGGTTGAAAGATTCTGTGCAATCTGCTCTGGACAAAGGTCAGGACGTCACAGTCCCGGTAATACTCGACGGCGAGAATGCCTGGGAATGCTATCCGCAATCGGGAAGGGAATTTTTGCGGCAGCTCTACGCGGCTTTTGATCGCGAAGAAGGGTTGGAGGCCCTTACCGCTTCCGAGGCAATTGCGCGCGAGGCAAACCCGCCAACGCTTGGCTCGCTGGTGCCAGGGAGCTGGATCAACGCCAACTTCAACGTTTGGATCGGCGCGCCGGAAGACAACCGCGCCTGGGACTATCTGTCAGCAGCCCGGGACTTTTTCGCGCGCGAAGCGCCGGGCGCCGATGAGCCAAAGCGGGAGCTGGCGCAAGAAGAAGTTTTCATCGCAGAGGGCAGCGACTGGAACTGGTGGTACGGACCGGAGCACCACTCCGCCAACGATCGCGATTTCGACGAGCTTTATCGCAAGCACTTGTCGAATGTGTACCTGGCCCTGGGATCCACTCCTCCTGAATACCTGGCGCAACCCATTATCGCGGTCGCGGCAGCGGAACGCGCCTATGTGGTTCCCCAGACTGCGTATATTCACCCCGAGATCGAAGGCACTACCGCGCGTTACTTCGACTGGATCGGCGCAGCGATGGCCACGGCCGACCGGCACACGTCAGCGATGCATGGCAAGGAATTCGTACTAGATGCGTTACGGGCAGGCATTGACCAGCAAAATCTATACGCACGAGTCGATTTTGCCCGTGACGTGAGCCACGAAACCCTGGAACTGCGGTTCCAGATTGAAGGCACCGGCGCCGGGGAGGGCACACCACGACGCCACCACCTGCGTGTCACGATCCAAGACCACGCCATCACCGCATGGAGCATCCGGGAGGAAGGCACAACCGCAAACAGTGATGTTGAGCCACCCGAGCTGCGCATGAACCAGGTATTCGAACTGCGAGTACCGTTAAGCTGGCTGGGGGCTAGCCTCGACGGCAGCAGACTGCGCCTGCGCTGCTCAGTATGGCGCAATGGAGTTCCCGTAGATGCTTTGCCGGTTGAGGGCTCGTTGGGATTGAACCTGGTTCCAGAAGAAAAGCTAGAAGCCTTGGCCTACGAGGCTATGGGAAGGTAAACCGTCATGCCGATCCCCAGTGTAGCGGGGAAGCCGGGCCATGATTGTTCTGGCCGGGTAGGGCTTCCTCGCTACGCTCGGATGTATGCGTCGCCAAGTTACTGCCGGGTTATCTCGCCGCACGTTCTAGCGGCTCGCGCCGCTGGCACTCAACATCACCGGACGTCCAAGCTCGATCATGATTTCGGTGCCGGCGGGCAGTTCTGCGCTTTTGGTTTTGCTGAGCCAGTGCACCGCGGTAGCAGTGGCACCCACGGCGGCGCCGATGAACGCGCCCTTTCCGCCACCTGCGACTGCTCCTACAGTGAGGCCTGCGCCCGTACCCGCCGCCATCTCTAATTTGTCGCGACGGTCGATTCCGCTGCCGTGGATTTCGCCTTCATCATTGACGCTGGTGTTGGTGGTCGAGTTGGTGGCAGCCACAACCGCGCTTAGGTCGTAACGCTCGCCATTAGGCATGGTGATGGATTCTGGGTGCAGGTCAATTAGAGGCCGGCCGCGGAAGCGCCGCTTCTCAGAAATCTTGATCACGTGTCCGGTTATGGAGGCGCCAACCGGAATCATGGTTTTACCCGCGACCACCACGGGAGCGATCACGCGGCCCGCGAAGGGGTCTCCCGCTTTGTTGAAAGCAGTTGTGATTGTTGACTCGAGCTTCATCCAGACGGTGGTTCCGGCAGGCAATGCCAAAGGCCTCTCCATGGAGGCAAACTTGGGTGCGGGTGCGGCGGCCGCCGGCGGTGCAGCCGTCTCGGCTACTTTAGCTGTCTCGGGGGCAGTCTTGGGGATTGTAGGTGAGGGCTTCTGTTCCCATGCTTGAGCGCTGGCCAGCAAGGCGGCCATGCAAACTAGAACTGCGGTTTTCTTCATCCATCCTCCTGGAAACTTGGCGGGCGTTGTGCAGCCCTCCTTCTGCGACTGTAAAACAGGTAAGAAAACCGGTAAAAACCCAAAATTGCCTGAGAATCACGCACGACAACAAAGGTATGCGAACGGGCTCTACTCTAGCGTGATGCCGGTTGGAGCTTTAGAATAGTGATATGGCGGAGAACGGCAGACAAAGGTTTGAAAACACTGTGGGCAGCGAGCACGATGCTCAGCAGGTGCGCACCGTCACTTTGGGCGACGAAGCCCCGCAGGGCATCATTCTAACTCAGCTCGATAAAGCGGTTAACTGGGTGCGCAAGAACTCGATCTGGCCGATGACTTTCGGCCTGGCATGTTGTGCGATCGAGATGATGGCTATGGGTGCATCGCGTTTTGACATTGCCCGATTCGGAGCGGAAGTGTTCCGCCCCTCGCCGCGCCAAGCCGACCTGATGATCATCGCCGGCCGGGTCTCGCAGAAGATGGCGCCGGTCATACGCCAGCTCTGGGAACAGATGCCGGAACCTAAATGGGTCATTTCCATGGGCGCCTGCGCCACCAGCGGCGGAGTTTTCAACAACTACGCCATCGTTCAGGGTGTAAACCAGGTTATTCCGGTCGACGTCTATGTCCCTGGATGTCCGCCGCGGCCCGAGCAACTCATCTATGCCATCACTCTTCTGCAGGAAAAAATCACCAACGAGCGCGGCTCGTTTAAGCGCGTTCTGAACCTGGCGTAGCACCAGGAATTGATCGATACAAGCTCGGCCAAAGCTTGTTGCAATTCTCTGGGTACCGAGTAGTGGGTACGGAGTACTGTTTTTCAAAGGCAGCAGTTCACAAGGTTGCGGCATCCCATACCATTCGAGGGCAGTCACTTTGGTGTTCCGGTCTAAATCAGTCCTGTCATTAGTGTTGCTGTTGCTGAGCGTGGCTTCAGCGGCGCAGTTGAAGCAGGTTGCCGTCATTGAAATTCCTGGGCGCCCGGGTTTCGATGCCATGGCATTTTCCGGCAAATACTTGCTGATCGCCCATACCGGTGCAGGGACGGTAGATATCTTCGACACCAGCCGACGCCGAGTGGTCAAGCAGATCGAGGGAATGGCGGCGCCGCGTGGCTTGGCTGTAGATAACGATGCCAGTGTGCTCTACATTGCCAATGCCGGAAACAACTCCATCTCCATGGCCTCAACCAAGGACTGGCAGGTCCTGGAAACCATTCAGCTCCCCATCTCGCCCGACGCGCTCCTTCTGGCACCACAGCGCAAGATGTTGTACGCAGGGGGACGGCGTAGCGGTTCGATGGTTGCCATCAACCTCGCTCTTGGCAATCAAGTCGCGAGCATCGACCTCGGTGGCCGGCCCGACCAGATGGTCTACGACCCGGCGCAGAACCTGGTATTCGTAAACGTGCAAGATGCAGCCGAGGTGGTGGCGGTAGACGTCGGCGGAAAAGTGGCCCGTCGGTTTAAGCTGGCAGCTTCGCAGCCTACAGGCCTCGCATTCGACAGTCGGAACCGCCGGCTGTATGTCGCAGTGCGCTCCGCAGTACTGGTGCTCGATGCCGCAAGCGGGGCAGAGTTGGCGCGCGTTCCCAGCGCCCATGGGACCGATACCTTGTGGTACGACGATGCCACTCGCAGCGTCTATGCGGTCGCGGCCGACGGCTCGGTCAACATGATCCACACCAGTGACGATAAATATTTCAGCGAGCACGAATTGCAAACCGAGGTTCGCGGTCATTCAGTGGCTTACGATCCCGCGCGCAGTTTTGTATATGTGCCGGGCGGGCGTGAAGGCCGCTCGAAGCTAGTGATCCTTAGGCGGGTGGAGAATCCCAACACCAGCCTGCAGCAGGCAGACAAGCTGCACCCGGCTGAAACTCAAGTGGCAACCAACAAGTAACCTTTCGTACCTGTTACCAAATTACCCGTAGCTTAGTCTGTGCTCGTTGGACACTCTCGTTTAGAATCGGAGACTCCATGCCACAGTATCGCGCATTTCACGTCGACCTCTGGCACTTCCCCTTGAGGTGCCTCCATACAGCGTAAGCGTAGCGGGCAACAGGGTTCAGCCCGGGCACAGCGTGGATCAGTGGTGGCCCACGCGCCCTGTCGCGTTGATCTGGCTGGCGGAACCCTGGACATTTGGCCGCTGTACTTGTTTCACACCGGCGCTGTTACCGTAAACTTCGCGGTCAACGTGCTCGCCCGTTGCCGGGTGTCACCTTTGCCGGGGCGCAAAATTCATCTGAAGTCGATCGATGCTCGGCGAGAGGAGCAATTCCAAAATTTTGACGAGCTTTGCCGTGCCCGCAAATTTGAGCACCCTCTGGCAGCTCAACTGGTCCGCTTCTTTGCTCCGGACGGTGGGCTTCTAGTGGAAACCAACTCCGAGTCGCCCGCGGGCGCGGGCATTTCGGGTTCGTCGGCGCTGATGATTGCGAGCGCTGCTGCGCTCTCGCGTTACACCGGCAGGCGACTTGATCGGGAGGGCTTGCGGCAGTTGGCTCAGAATGTTGAAGCACAGCTCATTGGCGTGCCCACGGGGTGCCAGGATTACTATCCCGCGATCTATGGCGGAGTGAGCGCAATCGCGCTTGAACCCGATGGCGTTCATCGTCATGCCATCGCAGTATCGGCCGAGGAGATCGAGCGCAGGTTTGTGCTCGCCTATACGGGCGCCCCTCGCGCCTCCGGCATTAACAACTGGCAGGTCTTCAAGGCGCACATCAATGGCGACAAGAAGATCCATGCCAACTTCGAATCCATAGCACGGATAGCCCGCGAAATGCATCGGGCGCTCGAAAACCGCGATTGGACCGAAGTTGCTCGCCTGTTGCGAGCCGAATGGAAGCTACGCAAAACTAACGCTCCCGGCATTTCTACTCCGCTGATCGACCGCTTGGTAGCCGCTGCCATGAAGGGAGGAGCGCTGGCCGCAAAGGTGTGCGGCGCGGGTGGAGGAGGATGCGTGGTTTTTCTGGTCTCTCCTGAACGAAAAGAGGAGGTTGCGCGTACGGTGCGAGCCAGTGGTGGCCAGGTTCTCTCGTGCCGAGTAGCGCAGGAGGGCTTAACGGTAAATTCGGCACGTCGCGCCAACTAAAAATGCCCTACGTCTTGGTTGCCCGCATCCAATTAATGAAACGTCCGGCGCTATAATGAGCCCATGCACCCGGACGTTCCGCAAAGGTCGCACAATTAGCGACCATCGGCCGGATACCCATAATGAGAGTGCGCTGGATTAGCGCTGCTTTGTTGCTTTTGCTGTGGACGCCCCTGTCTGCAGCCGATGATCAGTCCGGCGCGAACCCGCCCCCCAAGATCACAAAAGAGACTCGTTTCATGCTGATTCGGGGTTTGAACGCGGAGCGTGTCTTCGTCCGAAAAGTGTTTCCCCTGGGTGAGAAGGGATTGACCATCAAGAACGGAGTCGTGACTCCCGACGATGGCCAACTGCGATTCATGGCAGCCCAATACGGACCGGCTGCGCGACCCGGCGATCGTGCACAGATTACAGATGTGATCGTGAAAGATAAGACGCTCATATTCGAGATCAATGGGGGGCCGAAGAAGAAGAAAAAGTGGTACCAGCGTATCGAAGTTGCAGGCGCCGCAGGAAGCACGCCCATCGCTCCGGACAATAATCCGGAGAATCCCAAGGGTTCGTTCGTGGCGCTGGTATTCGATAAGTATGTCCCCAACATATCGCCAGACCAGGTAAAGCAGATGCTGGCACCGGTGTTCGACTTTACGGCGCTCTCAGCTACCCAGGCCTACACCGATTCGCTTCCGCCCAAAGTGCGTGATGCCATCAAGAAAAAGCAGGTGCTGGTCGGCATGGATCGCGAGATGGTGAACGTTGCCAAAGGGCGTCCCGACAAGAAGATCCGTGAACGCGATGAGCGCGGCGAATACGAAGAGTGGATGTACGGCACCCCGCCCCAGGACGTGGAGTTTATTCGTTTCATCGGCAACGAAGTCATCCAGGTGAAGATCATGAAGGTGGATGGCGAAAAGATTGTTCGAACCGAGCGCGAAGTTGATTTGCCGCAGACAGCGGCGGCGGCCAAGCCCGCCGCGGATGTGCCCGTAGCCCGGCCTGCCAATGCCCCTACATTGCGGCGGCCAGGTGAACCCGTGCCCGAGACCGGCGGGGCACAAAATCCCTCAACCATCGGCATTCCCCGCGATCAAACTCCGGGACCGCAACCCCAGCCACAACCTGACGGGCGTCCGAACTTCTGAGTTTCCCACTACTTATTCGATTGCGCGACGAGCGCGTTTTGCTTCGACATGCCATGCACTTTACACTTGAAGTGTGAAGATCGCGCTGGCGCAAATCAATCCCACCGTTGGCGATTTCAGCGGCAACGCTAAGAAGATCATTGAATACTCGCGGCGCGCGCAAACCGCGGGAGCCGGCCTGGTGGTGTTTCCGGAGATGTCGGTGTGCGGGTACCCGGCACGCGACTGGGTAGAACGGCCGGCGTTTGTCACCAAGTGCCGGGAGGCGGTGGAGCACATCGCGCAAATCACGCGCGGCATTTCGGTGATCTGTGGCTATGCCAGTCCGGCGGAAAGCGAAACCGGAAAATCGGTGCTGAATTCGGCGGCGCTTTTGCGCGACGGCAAAATTGATTTCGTGCAATCGAAGATGCTGCTTCCCACCTACGACGTCTTCGACGAGAGCCGCAACTTCGCGCCTGCCCGCGAGCAGTTCCTGCTGCCCTTTTGCGGGAAACAAATCGCCCTCACCATCTGCGAAGACGCCTGGAACGACAAACAGTTTTGGAACCGCCGCTTGTACGGAGTTGACCCGGTGGAGCAGCTCATCAAGGCCGGCGGGAACTTTGTGCTGAATATTTCTGCCTCGCCCTTCTGGGCAGGGAAACGCGAGTTGCGCCGCAAGATGCTGCAGTCCATCGCCGCCAAGTACAAGGCGCCGGTGGCGATGGTGAACCAGGTGGGAGGCAACGACCAGCTCATCTTCGATGGATCCAGCTTTGTGGTGGGGCCGGACGGCTCGCTGGTAGCGCAGGCGAAGTCGTTCGAAGAAGATCTGATTTTCTTCGATTCCAACGCTCTCACCGGCGACATTCACGGACAGGTCGATGGCTTAGAGGGGAGCGTCTACGCGGCGCTGGTTCTGGGAACCCGGGACTACGTTCAGAAGTGCGGCTTCCAGCGAGTGATCATCGGGCTGAGCGGAGGAATCGATTCGGCGCTTACCGCGGCAATTGCCGTCGATGCGCTCGGTCCGGAAAACGTGATCGGTGTCGGCATGCCCAGCCCGTACTCATCGCGCGGCAGCATTGATGATGCTCGCGAGTTGGCTTCGAATCTCGGCATTCGCTTCGATTTGGTCCGCATTAACTCCATCTTTGATTCCTACCGGCAAAGTTTGAAGCAGGTTTTTGCCGGCCGTGACGAAGACGTGACCGAGGAAAACTTGCAGTCGCGCATTCGCGGCGCCCTCCTGATGGCACTCTCTAACAAGTTTTGTGCGCTGGTGCTCAGCACCGGGAATAAATCAGAACTGGGCGTGGGCTACTGCACGCTTTATGGCGATATGGTGGGTGGACTGGCGGTGATCTCCGACGTCCCTAAAACCATGGTGTATCGCCTGTCGCAGTACGTTAATTCACGGCGGCCGGTAATTCCCAAATCCACGTTGGAAAAGCCACCATCGGCGGAACTGCGTCCCAACCAGCGCGACAGTGACACCCTGCCGCCTTATGAAGTGCTCGACACCATCCTCGAGGACTACATCGAGGACAATAAGACCGTGGAAGATATTGCCCGCGAGCGCAAGTTCGACCGCGAACTGGTCAAGCGGATTGTCTTAATGATCGAGCGCAACGAGTACAAGCGCCAGCAAGCAGCTCCCGGCCTCAAGATTTCGGAGAAAGCCTTCGGTATGGGCCGGCGCTTTCCGATTGCCGCCAAGGCGGAAGTGTAGGTTTTGCGTTACATCCCGAGCAATCCCGCGAAGCGCGAGAGGTGAGGGAGCCCTACCGGCTTTAATTCAGGGCAACAAACGTAGGTCAGGCGATAGGGGTTCCTCCCCCTCGACCACGCTCGGGGCTTCAGCCCTAAAGGGCCTCAGGCAAGACGTCGCTCGGAATGCAAAACAAACATCACAGCTTGTCCCTCAGCTCCCGGCGCAGAATCTTTCCCGACGGTGTCCTTGGGATGGCAGACACGAAGCGAATTTCACGCGGCTGCTTGTAACTGGTAAGGCGTTCGCTCACATATCCGCACAATTCCTCGGCGAGACCGCCGTTTTCGCGGATGCCGTCACGCAGCACCACGAAAGCGCAGGGCACCTCACCGGCGGCGCTGTCTTTACGGCCTACTACGCCGCAGTCCTTCACCTGTGGGTGCTCGAGCAGCACCGCTTCCACTTCGGCGGGAGCCACGGCAAATCCCTTGTACTTGATCATCTCTTTACGGCGATCGACGATCCGGAAGAAGTTGCGGTCATCTCTAGAAGCCACATCCCCTGACCAGTACCAGCCATCTCGCATTACCTCGCCAGTGGCTTGCGGTGACTTCCAATAACCCAGCATGAATTGCGGACCGCGCATCACCAACTCGCCACGCTCGGTCGACTCGTCGCCGGCGTCGTTGAGCAGGCGGCAATCGGTAAATGCCAGTGGCTGGCCGATGGAATCCGGCTTGTACAAATGCTCTTCGATGAAACCCATATGCGTCACGGGTGAAGCCTCGGTCATGCCGTATCCCTGACGCACGGGAATGCCGGTGAGCGCAGTAAACCTGCGGGGCAGATCGGGAGCGAGTGGGGCCGCGCCTGATTTCACCGCGCGCACCTGGTGGTTTTTTGGAAACAGTTTTTGCTCTGCGGCCTGGCAGAATGCGTTCATCACCGGAGGCACCAGAGGCACAAACGTGATCTGCTGCCCAATGAGCTCCAGCGCTTTTGTGAGATCGAAGCGCGGCATGAGGACCACAGTAGCGCCGACCAGCAATCCCGGATTCAGCACTACGTTGAGCCCATAGATGTGGTACAGCGGAAGAAAACAAAGCAGGCTGTCGCCCGCACGAAAAGTCGCCTCTTCTCCCGGCGCAAGAAACTGGTAAGCGTTGGTCACCAGATTGGCGTGGCTCAGCATCACGCCTTTCGGCAAGCCCGTAGTCCCGCTCGAATAGGGCAGCGCCGCTACCGTTTCTTTCTCACTTGCCTCGGTGCTCGGCAGGGCGGCAGAAGTAGGTTCCAAAAGCTTGGAAAACGCCTCGCCGCCGGCTGAGTGACTCCGCGTGGTGTAGACGTTACGCAGCTTATCGAGGCCACGCAGGTTCATCGAGGCAATCAGCGGCGCGTCAGTCACGAGGAGCACGGCATCGGAATTTTCTAACTGGTGCCGCACCTCGCGCTCGCGATAGCTGGGATTAAGCGGCGTAGGAATAGCGCCCGCCAGCGTCGCCGCGTGGTAGCTAGCGGCAAACTCCCACGAGTTCGGCAGGTAAATGGCGATCACTTCGCCCGGCTTGACTCCTGTAGACACAAAGCCGCGCGCCAGTTGCTC
>Ga0070697_100002902_pt1 | contig 13184 bp, 5 predicted proteins | sample KBSK1501metaG_FD_65475 | JGI IMG/M metagenome (GOLD analysis project Ga0070697, IMG submission 65475) | Corn, switchgrass and miscanthus rhizosphere microbial communities from Kellogg Biological Station, Michigan, USA - KBS K1-50-1 metaG | ecosystem: Host-associated > Plants > Roots >... | reverse complement strand
GGAAGGAGCCCGGGAAGGATATTCTGTCTGCACCGGGTTGCAGATTGCGGATGAAGCTCGCTCGGTGGCGTTCGCCGGTCTGGCGGATGTGCTCTTGGCGCTGGGTCAGATGGTGGAATCGGCATCCGCGCTGAGGGAAGCCGCCCGGAGCGGACCCCCGGAGCGGCGAGTGACCGCCTTGCTTCGAAGCGGGGCGATGCTGGAAGACCAGCGCGAGCTGGCGGCGGCCGGCGAGTGCTACGAGCAGGCGCTTGCGCTGTCTCCCGCGAGTGCTCCTGCGGCGAGCGGGCTGAAGCGGATCCTTTGCGCGCTCCAGGATTGGGAGGGGCTGGCGGAGATGCTCGCCGTGGAAGCCGCCCGCGCACCCAGGCCGGAGGCCGCCGCTTTGTTCGAGGAGCTGGGCAAGCTGTACGCCGACCGGCTCGGACAAACCGGGCCGGCGGAGGCGGCGCTGCGCAAGGCGGCGCAGCTCGATCGCGAGAACGCGCCGGTGCGCAAGCGGCTCGCGGAGCTGCTCGCCGGCCGCGGAGAGCTGCTCGAAGCGGCCGCGGTGATGGAGGAGGCCGCGGCGCGGCTGCCGGCGACCGAAGGCGCCGAGCTGCTCCGGCAGGTCTGCCAGCTCGCGCGTGCGCAGGGCGATCTGGAGTTGGCGCTGGCTCTGGCTCGCAAGGCGCACGCCGTTGAGCCCGCGGCGGGACGCGCGCTCCAGGAGCTGGCGGACCTGCTGTACCTGCAGGGCGCCGTTCAGGAAGCGCTGCCCGTGTACAAGGCGGTGGCGAAACAGCTGGATGTGGCGGACGCGCCGGACGTGGCCGAGGATGTGCTGCTGCGGCTGGCGGATTTGTCCGAGCAATCGGGCGACGACGCGCTGGCCCGGCAGAGCTTGAGAGAGGTCCTGGCGCTGCGGCCCCTCTGCGGCGCCGCAGCGGAGCGTCTCTCGCGAGTGCTCGCCCGCGACGATCCGCGGCAGTCGATCGAAGTGCTTCGCCGCTACGCCGGCGAGCTACAGCCGTCGCAGCAGGCGAGCCGGATCTTCGTCGACCTGGCGAATCGCGCGAGAGCGGAGCTGGCGGATATCGAGCTTGCATCGCAGCTTTTCCAGGACGCGCTGCGCGCATCGTCCGATCCGCTGCCGGTTCACCGCAACCTCGCGGACCTCTACCGCGATTCCGGCCGGCTTCAGGAATGCAGGGCGCAGCTGCTGGCGATTGCCGATCTGAGCGCCAAGGCCGGCGATGCGCAGAGCGCAATCGACACCTACCAGCAAGCGGCGAGCCTTTCCGAGCAGACGGGGCGAGTCGACGATGCGCTCGACGCCCTGCGCCTCGCCCGCGATTTGTCCCTGAGTCAGGGCGACCGGGAGGGCGCAGCTTCGCAAGAGCGCCGCCGGGCAGCGCTGCTGCGAGAATTCAAGCTGGATCTGCCCGCCGCCGAGGCGGCGCTGGAGCAGAGCTTCGAATGGGCGCCGCAGTTGGAGACGGCGCAGCTCGGGCGCGTCCTGTCCCAGCAGAGGGCGGACCCCAAGTCCGAGGCAGCGTGGCTGCAGCGCTCCATCGCCCTGCACGCGCGGACAGATGATCAGGCGGCCGCATTCTTCGAGCTGGCGCAGCTCCAGGCGGGCCCACTCAGTTCAAGGCCCGAAGCGGAATCGGCGGCGCGCGAAGCCCTGGCGCTCGATCCCGGTCACTCGGGCGCCGAGCGCTTGTTGACCGGCATCCTGGAAGCGGAGGGCCGGATTTCCGATCTCGCGGCGCACTACGAGGAGGCGGCCAAGCGCGCCAGGGAGCCGGCGGACCGCGCACGCCTGTTCAGACTGGCCGCGGATATCTATTGCAACCGGGTGGATCAACCGGACGCCGCCGCGGCGGCCCTGCTCGCGGCGCATGCAGCGGCTCCCGACGATCTGGAGCTTACTTCGCAGGCCTCCGAGCTCCTGCGGCGCGCCGGTCGCGAAGCGGACGCGGCCGAGTTCGATGCGGTGTTGCTCGAAGCGGACCCGATGCGACCGGAAGTCCTGGAGCGTCACCTGCGGTTCCTGGAAGCGAGCGGCGATCAGCAGCGCGTCGCTGAGCTGATGCTTCGCCGAGCTCAGCGCCAGCCCGCCGAGGCAGCAGCCGAGAGCTATCTCCAAGCGGCGGCGGCGTTTCGCAGCGCCGGCGCGGAGCAGCGCGCTCTTCTCTGCGAAGATCAGGCATTCGCTTCGGCGCCTGAAAACGAGCGGGCCTTCGAAGCGGTCTGCCAGCGCAGCCATCCGGACGTCCGGCGGATCGCGGAGACGCTCGGCGAGCGCGCATCGGCCTCGCCGGATCGGGCCGAGCCGCTGCTGCGAAAGCGCGCCGAGCTGCTCGCCGACCACGGAGAGTCTCTGCTGGCGGCCGAGGCGTACGACGACCTCTTGCGCGTAGCGCCCAACGACATGGTGGCCTTGAGCGCTCGCGCCGAGCTGGCGGCCCGCTCGGGAGGGGCGCCCGCGGCGCAACCCTATGATCGGCGGCTGCTGGCTTCAGGCAGGGAGGCGCTCCCTCTCGCGGTGCAGGTCAGGACATACTTGCGGCTGGGGCACGCTGCGCTGTCATCCGGCGCGCTTCAGGACGCCGCTGATGCGCTGCAGGAGGTGGTGGCGATCGAGCCCTACGGCGAGCCTGGACGGGAAGCGCTGTCGCTTCTCTCGGAGGTGCATGCCCGCACCGGCGACGCGCGCGGGCTGTATCAAACCACGCTGGCGCTGGCGCGAGCCGCTCGCCCCGACGAAGCGGAGGCGCTCTACCGGCGCGCCGCGGATCTCTTCGATCAGCCGCAAGAGGCGATCGACGCGCTGCTGCCGCTCTGCCAGCTGCGCCCAGCGGAGATCGGGATCGTCCAGCGAGCAGCGCAGGGGCTCGAGGCGCTGGGGCGCTACGGCGAGGTGGTCGATTTGTACGAGCGCAGTGCGCAGCTGACGGGAGGTACCTGGGCCGCCGAGCGGTTGCTGGATGCGGCGAAGCTGGCGGCGGACGAGCTTCACGACGGCGGTCGAGCCGTCCAGCTGCGGCAGATCGCGCGGCGCCTGGATCCGGCGCTGTCGCTGCAGCGGGAGTTCGAGCCACTGATGGCGTCGGCGCAGTACGAGAGCGCGCTGGAGCTGGCGGACGAGGCAAACGACGGCGCCCGCTCGCGGCGAGCGCTCTGGGCTTTGGCGGAAAAGGCGGAAAGCGTGCGGCACGCGGATCGCCTGGCGGTGGAGCTCTTCGACGAAGGCGCGTTCGCGAAATTGATCCGCATCGCCGAGCTGTACGATCGCATCGGCGAACGAGCCGGCGCGGAACGATGGTACCGCCAGCTCGCGCTCGGGCAGGCCCCGCTGGAGGTTCGGGCCGAGGCACTGGACCGACTGCGCCAGCGGGGCCAGGCGGAGAAGGCGATCACCGACGCCCTCGCGGCGCTCGGCGAGTCTGCGCCGCCGGAATGGACCGAGCATCTGGTGAAGTTGGCGCGCCAGATGGGCGGATCGATCCATATGCAGGCGCTCGATCGCGCCGCGGTCGCGCTGCCCTCGCGGGCCAAAGCGTTCCTGCGAGAGATGTTCGAGCTCGAGCGCGAGGAGAAGAAGCTCGAGGCAGCCGTGGACACCTTGGATCGCCTGCTCCAGTTGGAGGACGATCTGCGCGCGCGGGCAGCGCTGCATGTGGAGATGGGAGAAATCTACCTGCGCGGGCTCGACCAGCCGCTCCGCGCACGCGAGGCGTTCGAGCTGGCGCTGACCGAGGATCTGCAATGCGTGCTGGCGGTGCAGCGGCTGGTCGAGCTTTCGCGCGGAAGCGACGAGCCCGAACAATTCGTAGCCATGGTCGAGCGCCTGGGCAGGCTGATGGGCCCGGAGGCGATCGAGGGTGATCGCGAAGCGCTGTCGGACGCCTACCAATCGCTGGGGCGCAAGCAGGACGCGCTGAGAGTGCTCTCGGAGCTGGAGGAAACTCCGGCGAGACTGCTTCGTCGCGCCGCGCTATCGCAAGAGCTCGGGATGACGGCCGAGGCGCTCCAGCTGCGCGAGCGCGTCTCCAGCGATCCCGATGAGCTGCAGGAGATCCTGTTCGCGTACCTGGAGGTGAATCAAGTGGCCGCGGCGGTTCGCCTGGCCACGCGGCTGGTGGACGTGGGCGGCTTGCCGAAATCGCAGCGTCGTCAGTTGGCGGAGCGGCTGGCGGGATCGGCGCAGGGAGCCGCGCTGGCGGTGAGCCTGTGGCCGGATCTGCTGCGGGACGAGCCCGCGGATCCGGCAGGGTGGAAGCTGTTCGCCGAGGCGCTCCGGCTTGTCTACAGGAAGGAGGCGGCGGAGCTGGCTCATGGGTTCGAGCAAGCGCTGCGGGGGGGAGCGCCGGACGCCGCGCCGGTCCGAATCAAACCGGTGGCGTCATCCAGCAATCGCTCCTTTCAGTCCGAACGTCCGGAGGCCCTGATTCCCATTTTTCCGGAGTCGATGCCGCGGCTGCACGCGTCCCTTTCGGCTTCGCTCGATGCGCTCGGCGCGGGCACCGCCAAGCTGTTCCTCGATGCCAGCGGCGGCGTTGAAGCGTACCTGGTCGGCGAGCACGAGCTGGTGCTCGGCGCGGGTGCGCTGGGATGCTTCGGGCCGGTGGAGCTCGCCTATCTCTCCGCGCTGGCGCTGGCGCTGGGTGATCGCGGTAGAGCCCTCAGCGGCGCGGGAGCTCCGGAGGAGATGGACCAAGCGGCGTGCGCCGCCTTCGAGGCCGTTCCCTCGTCCCAGGCAGCGGCTCGCGTGCTCGCGCATTTGGACGAACAGGTCCGCGGGACGGACCCGTCCCAATTGGATCCGCTCGATGTGTTGCGCCAGAACAGAGCCTTTCACGCGGTTGCCCTCAAGGCGCTTTCGCTCGTGTAAGTTGGCCACATGAACAGAAGGCTCGCTGTGGCCTTGGTGCTTCTGTACGCGTGCTCGAACAATCCGACGATCGTGGGCGAGGAGATCGGCAGGTTCACCTTCAACGCCACGGCGCAGGTCTCCAACGACTGCCCATTCGCTGCTGCGATGTTTGGCGACGCCGCTGTGTTGTTCAGCTTCGACGCCATTCTTTCGCATAGCACCACGAGTACGAAGGCGTACATGCTGCTGGGGAACGTTCAGCGCGACGCGGGCTTCGACGGCCAGTATTTCGTCTCCGAGCACGCGGCGCCGCGCCAATTCGCCGAGTGCGGGACCAGCTGCGACAAGACGACGGTCGATGAGACGATCCAGCTCGCGGTGCTCAGCCGAACACAGGACGAGGCACTTGGCAGCCGCTGCCCGCCGAACCCACTCGACGGCGGAGTGCCCCCGCCCGACGGCGGAGTGCTTCCCCCGCATCCTATTCCGGGCGGGTTCGACGCCGTGCGCGCGTGCGGCGAGCTGCTGGACGTGGTCATCCCGGACGGCGGCAGCTGCAGCTGTACCGGCTGCACGATGGTCTTTCAGGTCGAGGGCACGCCCAAGGGAGGCGCTCGGTGAAGCGCAAGGCAGTGGTCCTCCTCTCGGGAGGACTGGACTCCGCCACCTGCCTGACAATTGCGCGCTCGCAGGGGTTTGCGCCGGTCTGCCTCGCCATCCAGTATGGCCAGCGACACCAGGTCGAGCTGGAGAGAGCGCGTCAGGTCGCGGCGGCAACTGGCGCCGACGACTTTCGCGTGGTGTCGGTGGATCTTCGCGCCATCGGCGGCTCGGCGCTCACCGGCGAAGTCGCCGTGCCCAAGTCTCGCTCCGACTCGGAGATGTCCAGCGGCATTCCCCCCACCTACGTGCCGGCGCGGAACACTGTTTTCCTCGCGCTGGCGCTCGGTCTCGCAGAAGTGGTGGGAGCGCGCGACATCTTCATCGGCGTGAACGCGGTGGACTACAGCGGCTATCCCGATTGCCGGCCGGAGTTCATCCGCGCGTTCGAGGCGCTGGCGAACCTTGGCACCAAAGCCGGCGTGGAAGGGACGCGCTTTGAGATTCACGCTCCGCTCTCCGGAATGACCAAGGCGGAGATCATCCGTCAGGGCGTGAAGCTCGGGGTGAACTACGGGCTGACGCACTCCTGCTACGATCCGACTCCGGACGGGCGCGCCTGCGGCCGCTGCGACAGCTGTGCGTTGAGGCGGCGTGGCTTTGAGCAGGCCGGCGTTCCCGATCCGACCCGGTACGCGAACGGGTAGGGCGATGACGCGGGCCGCTCACCTGCCCGAGGTGCGCCGATTTTTCCTCGGCCGCGGGATGTCGTAGGCGTTCAGCCGGTTGACCAACATCCGCCTCGAAACGCCGAGCAGCCGCGCGGCAGCGGTCTGGTTGCCGGCGCAACTCGCGAGCGCATCGAGGATCCGCTGTCGCTCGTAGGCCTTCATCTCGATGCGCAAGTCCTTGTCGGCGTCGGAGGGCGGCGGCGTGCCGTTGACGTGCACGCGGGGCTCGCTCTCTTTCGGCGCCAGGGCCAGCGGCTTCGGCTCAGCGGCCGCAATGCTGCCGCCATTGACCTCTACGACTGGAAGATCGATTCGGGTGATCGGCGAAGAGCGCTGCGCCACCTGGCGCGCCGCGAAGGTGGCGCTCAGCTTCTCCACCGGCAGATCGGCGAGCGAGATCGGGCCGCTGGAGCAAAGCAGCACCGCGCGCTCGATCACATTGCGAAGCTCGCGGATGTTCCCCGGCCAGCCGTAGCGCTTCATCAGCAGCATCGCCTCGGCCGCTACCGTGGGCTCGGGCTGCCGGTTGGACTTGCGGCACATCTCGGTGATGAAAGTCTTGGTCAAGCCCTCGATCTCCGAGATGCGGTCCCGCAGCGGAGGCACCACCAGCGAGATTCCGTTCAACCGGAAGAAGAGATCCTGCCGGAACACGCCGCGCTCGACCTCCGCCTCCAGGTCGCGGTTGGTCGCCGCGACGAAGCGGACGTCGATGCTGCGCGGCTTGGTGCTCCCCACCCGGAACACCTGCTGCCCCTCGAGGACGCGCAGCAGCTTCACCTGGATGGTCATCGGCAGCTCGCCGATCTCGTCCAGGAAGACCGTCCCGCCGTCGGCGGTCTCCAGCAGTCCGGGTTTCGCCTGCACCGCGCCGGTGAAGGCGCCGCGCTCGTGGCCGAAGAGCTCGGATTCGAGAAGCGACTCGGTGAGCGCCGCCACGTTCAATCGCAGGAACGGCTTGCTCGCGCGCGGCGACAGCTGGTGGACGCGCTCCGCCAGCCGCTCCTTGCCGACTCCGGTCTCGCCCATGATCAGCACGTTGATCGTGCTGGCCGCGATCCGCTCCACCAGCCGGTGGATGTGTTGCATCGGGCCGCTGTCGCCGCTCGCGGTGGGCGGCCCCGAATCGGGCGAGTGCTTGACGTTCAGCTCGCCGTGAGCGGCTGCGCCGGCCCTTTCGGAGAGGGCGTCCGCGCTTCGGCCGTCGCGCGGGTAGCACGCCACGCCGATCCGCGCCTTCGCCCCGCGCTCCACCAGGCTGGCCAGGGTCCGGCGGGCGACCAGGTCCGCGCCCTCGGGATTGGTTCCCTGGAGGATCACTTCGTACTCTCCCGGCCGGTAGGAGCCGACCACGTCCACCAGTCGCAGGATGTTGGCCAGGATCTCCTCGACCAGCGTCGCGCTCACCGTCGGCTCGCACTGGATGCGCAGCACGGAGAACTGGCTCTTGAAGCGCTCCGCGCGGATGCACTCTTCCTCCAGGCGGGACTCGAAGTAGCCGTGCGTCCAGATCCGGCGCGGGGGAGCTTGCGAGCTCTTCTGGACGATGATCGCCACCGAGCCGAGCGATACCGAGGCTCCGGGCGGAAAGGGCGTACGCCGTCCGGGTTGAAGCGCGACGTCGCCCACTCGCGTCCCGGAAGCGCTGCCCAGATCCTCGATCGACAGCTCTGGCTCCAGGTGCAGGGCGGCATGCAGAGGCGAGACCGACGGCTCGTTGATGCGGATGTCGCACGTCTCTGCCTTGCCGAGCGTCACCTTCCCATTCTCGGGAAGCCAGTGCGTCGCAAATTGCTGCTCCCCAACCACGAGCAGACAAAGTCGGCCGATCATGCTTGAGTCTTCGGGAGCTGAGCCGGACGCGAGAGGAGCCTCGCGTTGTGACGACTCAGCGTAAACCTCACGCTGCTAACGATAGGCCAGCGCAGCGAATCGTTTCAAGGCGAGGCACGCCGAACCCCGACCTGAATTCTTGGTTACAGAGTGGTTTGAGGTCAGCGAGTACGGGTCATGCTTCAGACCGCGCGCCGCTCAAGCGAATTGGTCGCTAGCCGCCGTTGCACGCATCGCTAGTTGCCATGTAAGGCGGATCCGAGCCTGTTCCAGCGGGATACCAGCCCGTGTCGTCAATATCAGACCCACCAACAGCCTGTGCGAGAAGTTTCGGCGAAAGTGTCTTCAACGTCTCTTTTGAAATCTTCAGCTTCTTACTCATGGCGCGCCTGGTGGAGTTGGTGGATAACACAACCGCAAGAGATCGTCACCTGATAAACGAGTTATTTGTTATTGATGTGAGCGCGTTCACGACATTGAAACAACCATTGGGTGTCGTTGTTTTACGCAGAGCGGGATTGGCGCGAACGAGCGTTCCGAGTGCACGTCGTTCCAGCGCAGCGACTAAATGCGGGCCTTAGGGTGCGCAATTGCCATCCGGTGAGGACGGCACCAGCTGCTCCGATTCGAGCCTGAACGGGACTTTACAACGGATGTAGGCGGACATCTCCGATGGAGTACGCATATCCGAATGGGTGTCCCAGATCAGCGTCCGCTTCAAACTCCGGGTGATGACTTGGTTGCCATCCGCGCTGAACTGAGCCCGATCTACCGGGCTCGACCCCTGGACGAACCTGCTCAAAAGCTGGCCAGAACCGGCATCCCAAACCGAGGCCGAGCCGGGCACATCAGCAGTCAGCAGCAGAGTGCCGACGGAGTTGAACTCAACCGTGTTCACGTTTGCGTTGGCTTCATGCACGATCAGAATTCTCCGCCCGGACGCGCTGTCCCACACGATCAGCCGCTTGTCACGGCTCGCGGTGGCAAAGCGGGAGCCGTCCGCTGAGAATGCGATCCAGCGAATCGATCCCTTGAAATCATCAAGCGTGAATCGCCGGGAACCGTTGGCGACACTCCACATGACCACCCGCTGGTCATTTCCGCCGGTGAGCAACAGATTGCCGTCGGGGCTGATCGCCACAGCGCTGATATCTCCGTCGTGTCCTTCGACAGATGTCACCAGAGCCCCGTTGCTCGCGTCCCAGACGCGCGCCGTCTGATCGCCCGCAGTTACCAGGCGCTTTCCGTCCGCGCTGAACGCGAGCGAGGTCACCGGCTTGGAATGCGCTTGCAGCCGGGCCACTATTCTACCGCTTGGAATATCCAGGATCCGGACGTCCCCAGACTCTTTCTTCGCCTCGGTCACGGCTCCGGGCGCTCCGCCGCCACGAGAGACGGCGAGCCGGTTCCGATCTGCGGTGCCCGCCGCGAACATGTAGTGGCCTTTCTCCAACTTTATCGTTTGCAGCAGCCGCGGCCCCACGAGGTCCCACACCCTCACAGCCCCTTCTTCCATCAGCAGAAGCACCTGCCGACCATCTGCGCTAAAACTGGCGTGGTTCACGTAGTCTGGCTCATCGATCGTAGCCAGCAGAGGTCCTGCGCTCGAGTCCCAGATCTTGGCCGTCCCATCGTAGCTGGCAGTGATGATCCGGTTGCTGTCGGCCGCAAAACTGGCAGCGACCACGGAATCGGCGTGACCGACGAAGGTCATCAGCGACGCGCCACCGTGGGCACTCCACAGCTTCGCGGTGGCGTCGCTGCTGGCGGTCAAGAGCCGCTGGCCGTCAGCGCTGTACGTGGCGAAGCGGACCGCACCTGTGTGACCCTTCAGGAAACGCAAGAGCTCGCCCGTCGCTGCGTCCCAGACCTTGGCTATGTTGTCCTGGCTTGTGCTCACCAAGGTCGCTCCATCAGGACTCAGGCCTACGCAATGAGGCGTTGCCTGCTGATCCCGCGTCGTCGAGATGGAGCTACCTTTTTCTGCATCCCAAACCCTTGTCGTATAGTCCCAGCCCGCCGTGGCAAAACGCTTTCCATCGGCGGAGAAGCTCAGGCTGATGACGCGCGCTTGATAGCCACCCGACGTGTTGGCCGCGATCGAGTACACGAGGCGCCCGCTGGACTGCCAGCCCTTGACCATCCCGTCCCGAGCCCAGGTGAAGACGTCATGTCCCTGCGGCTTGAACGCGAGGCCTTCGATCCAGTCCGAGTGACCCTCGAGCGTCGCCATGAACGCAAGACTGGAGGCGTCCCAGATTCTTGCTGTCTTTCCCACTGCGGCCGCCACCAGTTTCCCGTCTGAACTGAAATCGGCGCTCGCCATTGCATCGGGGAGCGGGGGAATCGGCGGCCCGACTTCGAGCGAGGCGATCAGCTTTCCGGTCCGGCCATCCCAGATCGCCGCCGTGCCATCGATGCTGGCGGTCACCACGCGGCTTCCATCGGAGTTGAAACGCGCCGTCATCACTCTGTCGCGGTGTCCTTCGAGCGAAGCGATCAACTTGCCCGTGGACGCATCCCAGAGCTTGCCGGTCTTGTCCCAGCTTGCGGTGACTGCCCGGGATCCATCCGGGCTGAACTGCGCGTCGCGAACATAGTTGGCGTGCGGCAGCGTGAGGAGCTGCGCGTCCAGCGCCCGCGTCGCTCGCCCGAACAGGTACTGCAATGCGGGACCGGAGGCACCGTCCTGCTGCGCCTTGTCGAGGTACAGAATGCCGCGCAGCGGATCGCCCGAAAGCAGCAGCTGCCGGCCCTGCTCCGCGTGGATCGTTGCCAGGCGGCTTTTCGACTCGATCGCCTTCTCGACCGCGATTGCTCTCTCACGGCGGGCAACGCGGGCCTGCCAGAGAGTCGCCACAAGACCCGAAAAAAGTGCCGCACTAAAAAGGAAGGCCCCTGCAAGAGCTGCCTTGTGCCGTGTGACAAATTTCGCCGTCCGATAGCTTAGTGTTTGCTTTTGCGCGCGGACCGGCAGACTTTGGAGATACCGGTCGATGTCTTCCGCCATCTGCTCGACCGATGTGTATCGCCGCTGTGGCTCTTTTCGTAGCGCCATTAGGACGATGCTGTCGAGCTCACCTCGCACTCTCCGTTGTGTCCTTGCGTTTAGGGACCCGCTCACCGCCTGCCGATCTTTGGTTGGTCGAGCATAGTCCCTGTCGGCCGCGCGGCCCTGTGGACCTAGTCGGCTGCTCGGCTTCTCCGGTTCGACTTCACAGATAGCCTTGGCCAATTCTTCGCGGCTATTGGCCTTTAACCGGTACGGACGGGCGCCAGTCAGAAGTTCGTAGAGAACCACACCGAGTGAGTAGATGTCGCTCGCAGTGGTGACGCGCTCGCCGCGAATTTGCTCAGGGCTTGCGTAGGCGGGCGTGAACGGGCGAACCACGGTCGCGGTTTGCTCTCCGACCTGTTCGGCGATCTGGGGATGCAAGAGCTTCGCGATGCCAAAATCGAGCAGCTTCACTGCGCCTTGCGGTGTGACCAGGATGTTGCTCGGCTTGAGATCGCGGTGAACTACCAAGTTCTGATGCGCGTACTGCACCGCGAGGCAGACGAGGCAAAAAAGCCGGAGACGTTCCTCCAGGGGCAGCTGCCGGTTCGCGCAATGCTCGGTGATCGCCTCACCTTCGATGTACTCCATGACGAAATAGGGAAGCCCGTCCGCTGTTGTCCCACCGTCGAGCATGCGCGCAATGCTCGGGTGCTCGAGCGCCGCGAGGATCTCGCGCTCGTTTCGAAAACGACTCACGATTTCGTCCGTGTCCATGCCGCGATTGATCAATTTGATCGCAACCGTTTTGCGAAATTCGCCATCGACCCTTTCCGCGAGCCAGACCGTGCCCATGCCGCCGCGGCCAATTTCGCTGCGCAGCGCATAGGCCCCGATCGGCAGATTTACTTGCCCGCACGTTTGCTCTTTCCGCTGCAGGATGAGGGTCTCGCCGGTGCTTCGTGCCAGTGCCGGCACAGCGTGGAAGCCGGGAGCCTCTTCGTTCCACTGTAGAAGCGACTCGACTTCGCTTAGCAACGCCGAATCGTTAGCGCAGGCCTCGGCCAAGAAAGCTGATCGCAATTCTGGCTCTTGCCCCAGAGCCGCCTCGAACAGCTCCTGGACTTTTTTCGAGCGCTCAGCCGCGGCCGACCCGGCGCTCATGGTCTGCTCAATTCTTGGTGAACCACGCATTTCCTCGGTTCAATCCTGCTCTCTTCCAACAAGCCGTGGCGACGCTCCCGCCCAAATGCTTTCGCGCCCAGGCTGCAATTGCACGAACATAAATGCGCTACTTGGCCTTAGTATTCGTGTATTAAAGCAATTTCAAGGTGTCTGCATTCACCTTAATTAAGGATCGATAAACAGAAATGCTTTTGTTCGAGTTGGTTTATCGGACGATACATGTCGCCCATTCAGCGTGCGCAGCTGCCGTCGAGCGGAGTAGGCACCAACTGCTCCGATTCGATTCGGAACGGAACCTTGCATCGAATGTAAGCGGAGATCTCGGATGGGTTGCGCGCATCGGAGCGACTGTCCCAAACCATCACATTATTCACCATGCTAGTGATGATGCGGTTTCCGTCCTGGGCGAACATGGCGTGGTCCATGGCTGAGGCGCCCTGCACGTATTGGCTGAGCAGCCGTCCGGTGCGTAGATCCCAAACCGACGCGGACCCGACCACGTCAGCGGTCAGCAACAGCGTTCCTGCGTTGTTGAACTGCACCGTGTTTGCATTTGCCTTCGCTTCAGGCAACGTCAGGAGTCGTCGTCTAGAAGCGCTATCCCAGACAATGATCCGCTTATCGCGGCTGGCTGTGGCGAAACGATTACCGTCCGAGGCGAAGGCGAGCCAACGAATAGGGCCCTTGAAATCGTCAAGCGTGAACAAGCTGGAACCGGTGAGCGCATTCCACATCACTACTTTCTTGTCGTCGGTGCCGGTGATGACGCGTGTGCCGTCTGGGTTGATCGCCGCGGCCGTCACGTTACCCGCATCGCTTTGGAGCGATGTCAGCAAAGTCCCATCGGCTGCGTTCCACAGGCGCGCGCTTTGATCCCCGGCGGTAAGCAACCGAGTCCCAGCAGCATTGAACGCCAACGCGGTGACCGGCTTGGTGTGTTCTCGCATTCGCGCAATTGTTCTGCCAGTCGGGATTTCTA
>Ga0070697_100002901_pt1 | contig 13185 bp, 11 predicted proteins | sample KBSK1501metaG_FD_65475 | JGI IMG/M metagenome (GOLD analysis project Ga0070697, IMG submission 65475) | Corn, switchgrass and miscanthus rhizosphere microbial communities from Kellogg Biological Station, Michigan, USA - KBS K1-50-1 metaG | ecosystem: Host-associated > Plants > Roots >... | reverse complement strand
AACCGCATCGGCCGGTTCCAGTCGCGAGAGAACGTCGCCGTCGACGACAGCTGGCTCTGCGACCGCGGCCGGTTCAGCTTTCCGAACTTCCAGCGCCAGGGGCAGGAGCGCCCCCGGGTGCGGCGCAACGGCGCCCTCGAAGAAGTCTCCTACGAGGAGGCCATCGCCTTCACCGCCGATGCGCTCAAGCAGGCGGGCGGGCAGGTTGCCGGCTGGGCATCGCCGGCCGACACCAACGAGGAGCTGTTCCTCTTCAGCAGGCTCTTCCGCGAGGTACTGAAGTCGCCGCACCTCGATCACCGCAGCACCGTGGTGCCCGACGCTGAGCCCGACGACATGACCTTGCCGATCGCCGACATCGAGCGCTGCGACCAGGTCGTCGTGCTTGGCGGTCAGGGCGTGATCGATGCGGCGCCAGTGCTGCACCTGCGCTTGTTCAAGAGCGAGCGCAAGGGCGTCAAGATCCTGAAGGTCGGGGTCACCGAGGGCAAGCGGGCGCTCGACGCCATCCCCGCCGAGGCGCAGGCTGTCGGCATCCTCGCGACCGAGGCCGACAAGCAAGCGGCGGTGGACCTCCAGGCGAAGCTCGCCAAGAAAGTTAAGGGCAGCGTCCGCCGGTTGATCGTCACCACCGGACCCAACGGGCGCGGCGCCAAAGACCTCGGCATTCTCCCGCACCAGGGTCCTGGCTATGCCTCGTTGAACGGGCGGGCGGGGAAGGGGAGACTGCAGTGGCCGGGCGCCGGCGTCAAGGGCCTCTACGTACACGAGTCGAGCCCACTCCACGGCTTTGTGCCGACCGACGCGGAATCGATGTGGCTGTCGACATTGCCGCTGGTGGTCTTTCACCGCTTCAAGGCGTCCCCGCTCGACGAGGTTGCGCACGTCATCCTCCCGGGCCACGCCTTCACCGAAAAGTACGGCACCGTGACCAACATGGAAGGCCGGGTGCAGCGGATCAGGCGCGGGATCGACGCGGAATGGGTCCGCGAGGACTGGCGCGTCCTGCAACAGGTCGCCAACGCGCTGGGTGCATCCTGGGCGTATGAGTCGGTGGAGGAGATCACCGGCGACCTGGTTCGGGCGCTTCCCCCATACGCTGCCGTCAACCAGGAAGCGCGTGTGCTCTGGAGTGAGTCGTCATGACCACCGAGGTCATCGTCGTCACCCTGATCAAGGCCGCAATCGTCATCGGCGCCCTGCTGACCGGCTTCGCCTACCTCACCCTGTTCGAGCGCAAGGTCCAGGCCCGCCTGCAGCAACGACCCGGGCCAAACCGGGTGGGACCCTGGGGCCTGCTGCAGCCGGCCGCGGACGGGCTGAAGCTGTTCTTCAAATCGAGCAGTGCCCCGTCAGGTCGCGACCGCTTCCTCTACCTCCTGGCCCCGATGATCTCGATCATGGCGTCGCTGGCCAGCTTCGCCATCATTCCTATCAGCGGGCCCGGCGCGCTCAATCTGTTCGGTCACTCGATCGGCTGGTACGTGATGAACGTCAACATTGGCATCCTCTGGTACCTGGCGGTCACCTCGGTCGGCGTGTACGGCATTTTTCTTGCCGGCTATGCCTCGAACAGCAAGTACTCGATGCTGGGCGCGCTTCGATCGTCGGCCCAGATGATCAGCTACGAGATGGCGCTGGGTCTATCGCTGGTGCCGGTCTTCATCCTGGCGGGTTCGGTCCGGCTGGTCGATATCGTCAACGCCCAGCACACCTGGTGGTTCATCATCCCGCTCCTGCCCGCGTTCTTCCTTTACTTGATTGCCGGCATCGCGGAAACCAACCGGGCGCCGTTCGACCTTCCGGAGGCGGAGACCGAGCTGGTGGCCGGCTATCACACCGAGTACTCGGGGTTGCGGTTCGCGCTCTTTTTCATGGCCGAGTACATCAACATGATCATCGTCAGCTCGATCGCGACCGTCGTCTTCCTCGGCGGCTGGTGGGGCCCCGCCGGGATTCTGCCCGGGCCCTGGTGGTTCCTGCTGAAGGTGGTCGTGCTGCTCTACGTCTATGTCTGGATCCGGGCGACCTTGCCGCGGATGCGCTATGACCGGCTGATGGCGCTCGGCTGGAAATCGCTCTTCCCGCTCTCGCTGGCGATGATGATGGTCACCGCCGTCGTGGTGGTCGCCGCCCAGGGGGTGTTCTGATGGCGCTCAAGGAGGTCTTGCTCGGGCCAATCTATATCGCCCGCGCGCTAGCGACCACCTTCAAGCACAACACCAAGCCGATCGTTACCATCGAGTACCCGGAACGCCAGAAGGCCGTCCCGCCCCGGTCGCGTGGCAAGCACATCCTCCACCGCTATGCGGATGGGCTTGAGAAATGCGTCGGTTGCGAGCTCTGTGCGATCGCCTGCCCGGTCGGCTGCATCGTCGTCGAGGCCGCCGAGAACACTCCCGAGCATCGGGTCTCGCCCGGGGAACGCTATGCCAAGCGCTACGAGATCAACCTCCTGCGCTGCATCTACTGCGGGTTCTGCGAGGAGGCCTGCCCCTACGACGCGATCACCATGGGTCCGCGCTATGACCTGGCGGACGACCACCCCGATAAGTTCATCGCGGTCAAGGAGGACCTGCTGGAGCCGCTCAGCGCCAGCATCAGCGACACGGCCATCCCGTCCGGCGCCCCCTCGGCGCAACCGGTAGCGCGCAAGTGGTAGTCGGGTTCGCCCTCGTGGCGGCCTGGGAGATCGTCACCGCCGCCGGCGTGGTCGCGTTCCGAAAACCCATGTACAACGCGCTCTCGCTGGTCGCCAACATGCTCGGGCTGGCGGTGCTCTTCCTGATGCTCAACGCCCAATTCCTCTTCGCCGCCCAGGTGATCGTCTATGCGGGCGCGGTCATGGTGCTCTTCGTCTTCATCATCGCGCTGATCAATCCGGAATCGGACGTCGCGCTGCCGCCGCGCGGCAACGAATGGATTTACGGCGCCGTTTTCGGCGTCATCTTCGCGGCACTGTTGGTGTCGCTGCTCTTCAACCGTGGGTTGACTGGCCGCCCCGGGACGCTGACGCCCGAAGCGATCGCCGCGGTCGGCAACGTGCAGACGGTCGGCGTCGCGCTCTATACCAAGTTCCTGTTGCCGGTTGAAATCACGTCGTTGCTGCTGCTGATCGCGGCCGTGGGCGCCGTCTACCTGGCGATGCGGAGGATCCGCTGATGCCTGTTCCCGCCTATAGCTTCCTGCTGCTGAGCGGCGTGCTCTTCACCATGGGGGCGGTCGGGTTCCTGATCCGCCGCAACCCACTGGTCGTCTTCATGTGCATCGAGCTGATGCTGAATGCCGTCAACCTGGCGTTCGTGGCGATCAGCCGCTACCTCAATTCGCTGGACGGCGTGGTCTTCGCCTTTCTCGTCATCACGGTGGCGGCGGCGGAGGTCGTCGTCGGCATCGCCATCATCGTCCAGGTCTATCGCGCCGGCCGGCCGATGGATGTGGACGACCTCGACTTGATGAAGGAGTAAGCCGGACGATGGATACGCTGGCGCCGCTGGTCCTGCTCACGCCACTGGCCGGCTTTCTCGTCAATGCGTTGTTCGGACGCCTGCTGCCCCGGCGTGTGGTCGGCTGGGTCGGCGCCGGTAGCATCGGGCTCGCCTTCGTCTTCGCGCTGGTGGCCCTGAGCCAGGTGCTTGGTGGGCAACGGCTCGACCAGACCTACTTCACCTGGTGGCAGAGCGCCGATTTCAACGTCCCCTTCAACCTCTACCTCGACCAGCTGTCCACCCTGATGATCCTCGTCATCACCGGGGTCGGCTTCCTGATCCACGTCTACTCCGTCGGCTACATGCGCGAGGACCCCGGATACTCCCGCTTCTTCGCCTACATGAACCTCTTCGTCTTCACGATGCTGCTGCTCGTCCTCTCCGGCAATCTCCTCTGGCTGATCATCGGCTGGGCGGGCGTCGGGCTCAGCTCCTACCTCTTGATCGGCTTCTGGTTCGAGCGCACCTCGGCGGTGCTGGCGGCGCGCAAGGCCTTCGTGATGAACACCATCGGCGACGTCGGCATGGTCTTCGCCGCCTTCCTGATCTTCCTCAACCTGCGGGTGCTCGATTACCAGGGTCTCTTCTCCCGCGTCCACCAGCTGCCCAAGGGGGGCGTTGTCATCACCGCCATCTGCCTGCTGCTGCTGCTCGGGGCGGTGGCGAAATCCGCCCAGCTGCCGCTCCACACCTGGCTTCCCGACGCCATGGAAGGCCCCACGCCGGTCTCGGCGCTGATCCACGCCGCCACCATGGTGACCGCGGGCGTCTACCTGGTGGCGCGCATGCACCTGCTTTACGACTGGGCGCCGGCAGCGGCTGCCACGGTCGCGGTGATCGGTGGCCTCACCGCGTTGTTCGCGGCCACCATCGGCACCTCGCAGGTGGACATCAAGCGGATCCTCGCCTACTCCACCATGAGTCAGATCGGCTACATGTTCCTGGCGGTGGGGATTGGTGCCTACGCCGCCGGCATGTTCCATTTCATGACCCACGCGTTTTTCAAGGCGCTCCTCTTCATGGCCGCCGGCAACGTGATTCACGCCTTCCACGATGACCAGGACATCCGTCACATGGGCAATCTGCGGGCCGGCCTCCCGATCACCTTCTGGACGTTCTTGATCGGCACCCTCTCCATCAGCGGCTTCCCACTCTTCGCGGGCTTCTTCAGCAAGGACGAGATCATTCGATCGGCTCTGAGCGCGCCCGGCGCCGATTTCTGGCTCGGCGTCATCGCGCTGATCACCGCCGGATTGACCGCCTACTACATGTTCCGGCTCTTTTTCATCGCCTTCGGCTGGGAATGGCTCTCGCACGATGACCGTCATCTCCATGAGGCGCTGCCGGTCCAGACGGTGCCGATCATCATCCTGGCGGTGGGCGCGGTCGTTGGCGGCTACGTGCCGGTGGCGAGCTTCCTCTCGCCGGTGTTCGGTCATGCGGTCGAGGTGGGGGCGGGCGCCTTTATCGGACTGGCCGCGTTGTCGGTGCTGGTCGCGCTGGTCGGCTTCTTGACCGCCTACCTGCTGCACGCCCGGCGCCCGGATCTCGCGGTCGTCTGGCGAACCCGGCTTGGCCCGATTCACACGCTGGTCGAGCACAAGTACTACGTCGATGAGCTCTACGACCGCGTCTTCGTCCGTCCGGGCCTGGCGCTGGCCCGCTTCCTCAATGACATCGTCGAGCCGCGCGTCATCGACGGGGCGGTCAACGGGGTGGCCGACTTCTTCCTGCTCGAGGCGCGAGAGTTCCGCCTCATCCAGACCGGTCGGGTTGGCACCTACGCGCTCTGGACGCTGGGCGGTGCGATCGGCGTGGTGCTGGTGGTGGCCGCCTTCCTCGGCTACCTGCCGGTGAGGCTGGGCGGATGAGCTGGTACACCTTGCCCGGCAGCGTGCCCTGGTTGACGCTGTCGTTGGTGATCCCGCTCGCGGGAGCGCTGCTGGTGGCGCTGACGCCGGGCGAAGTTCGCCGCGTGGTCAAGCAGCTTGGCGTGCTCAGCGCCGTTATCACCCTGGTACTGGTGCTGGCGGTCATCGGCGGATTCCAGCACGGAGTCGGCAACCTCCACCTGCAGTTCGAGGAATCGCTGCGATGGATTCCCTCCCTGGGCATCAGCTACCACCTCGGGGTCGATGGCCTCAGCCTCTTCCTGCTGGGCCTCAACGCCCTGCTCTTCTTGATCGCGATCGTCATCGTCGATCCGCTCATGCCCCGGCTCAAGCAATTCATCCTGCTCATGCTGATCCTCGAGGCCGCCACCGCCGGCATCCTGCTGTCGCTGGACCTCGTCCTTTTCTATGTCTTCTGGGAAGCGATGCTGGTTCCGCTCTACTTCCTGATCGGCGTGTGGGGCGAGGGCCGGCGCGTCTACGCGGCGTTCAAATTCCTGATCTACACCGTGATCGGCAGCTTCGCCATGCTGGTCGCGATCCTCGCCGTCGCCGCGATCAGCTTTTCCCAAACCGGGCAGCTCAGTTTCGACTGGACGGTGCTGGTGCAGCACCCGGCGGCCGGGATCTGGCACTTGCCCGCCGGCCTGGGAACGATCGGGATCCAGCAGCTACTCTTCATCGGGTTCGGGCTCGCCTTCGCGATCAAGATGCCGATCTTCCCGCTGCATACCTGGTTGCCGCCCGCTTATACCTCCTCGCCGATCCCCGTGGTGATCGTCTTCGCGGGCCTGGTCTCGAAGCTCGGCGCCTACGGCTTTCTGCGCTTCAACCTTGCCCTCTTTCCGGATGCCGCACATAGCCTGGGTGGCCTGCTCGCGGTCCTCGCGACCATCGGGATCCTCTATGGCGCCTTCATGGCCCTCGTCCAAACCGACCTCAAGCGGCTGGTGGCCTACGCCTCGATGAGTCACCTGGGGTTCATCGGGCTCGGCATCTTCGCCGGCAACCTGCTCGGGATCGAAGGGGCGCTGGTGCAGATGATCAACCACGGGGTGATCATCGCCGCGCTTTTCCTGATCGTCGGCATGATCGAGCGGCGCGCCGGCACGCGCCTGCGTGCTGAGCTCCTCGGCCTGGCGGCGACCGCCCCGCTGTTTGCCGCCCTCTTCCTGGTGATCTCGCTGGCCGCCCTCGGCCTGCCCGGCCTGAACGGCTTCGTCGGCGAGTTCCTGATCATGCTGGGCGCGTGGGCGTCGTTCATCCCGATGGCGGTCGGCGCCGGCATCGGTGTCATCCTGGCGGCCTGGTATGTGCTTCGCTTCTACCAGGGCAGCACGCAGGAGGCGCCGGCGCGGCCGGCCGGCTTCGGTGAGCTGCGGCCCGCCGACGTCGGCGTGCTGACTCCGCTGCTGGCGTTGATGGTGCTGATCGGCGTCAGCCCTGCCTTCTTCCCGGCCGCGGTCGACGCGACCGTCAAGGCGCTTCCGGTGTTGTTGCGATGACCATCAACATCGGCGGCATCGGCATCGACTACGGCGCCATCCTCCCGGAGCTGGTGGTGGCCGGCACGGCCATCGTCGTGCTCTTCCTCGAGCTCGTGGTGCCACCCGATCGGCGCCGCTGGCTGGCGGCCGCGACGGTGATCGGCCTGCTCGGGGCGCTGGTCGCCACCATCCCGCTCTGGGGCCAGAACCGATCCGCCTTTGGCGACACCGTGATCGCCGACAGCCTGGCCGCCTTCTTCAACGTGCTCCTGATCGTGATCACCATTCTCACGGTGGCGATTTCACCCCGCTATCTGCACGCCCTGGACCTCGACTACGGCGAGTATTACATCCTGATCCTGGGCGCCACCGCCGGCATGATGCTGCTGGCAGCCGCCACCAGCCTGATGACGATTTTCCTCGGGATCGAGCTGCTCTCGATTTCCCTGTATGTCCTCTCGGGCTTCGCCCGCACGGCGCTCCGCTCACAAGAATCCGCCCTCAAGTACTTGCTGCTGGGCGGCTTCGCCACCGGCTTCCTGCTCTACGGCATGGCGCTGATTTACGGGGCGACCGGTAGCACGACCCTTCGCGGCATCGCGGCCTTCACCACGGCCGCCTCGTCGAACGCCGCTGGCAACGTCCTCCTCTTGCTCGGCATCGGGTTCCTCTCGGTCGGGCTGGCCTTCAAGGCGTCAGCCGCACCGTTCCACATGTGGACCCCCGACGTCTACGAGGGGGCGCCCACGATCGTCACGACCTTCATGTCGGTTGCTACCAAGTCGGCGGCCTTCGCCGCCGTCGGCCGGGTCTTCATCGCGACCTTTCCCTCGATCTCGAGCCGGTGGTACTTCCCGCTGGCGCTGATCGCCATCTTCTCGCTCTTCATCGGCAACCTGGTGGCGATCACGCAGGACAACATCAAACGGATGCTCGCCTATTCGGGCATTGCGCACGCCGGCTACATCCTGCTCGGCGTGCTGCCGGGGACGGCCCAGGCTTTCTCCGCCACCCTCTTCTACATCGCCGCCTATTCGGTGATGAACTTCGGTGCCTTCGCCGTGGTCACGGTCGTGGCTGCCGGTGGCGAGCAGAACGCCGACCTCAGCCACTGGCGGGGCCTCTTCTATCGTCGGCCGTTCCTGGCGACCGTGATGACGATCTTCATGCTCTCGCTGGCCGGCATCCCGCCGACAGTCGGCTTCTTCGCCAAGCTCTTCGTCTTCCAGGCCCTGGTCAATGCCCAGATCTGGGCGCCGCTGATCGTGGCCGTGATCATGACGATCGTCTCCTTCTATTACTACTTGCGGGTGATCGTCATCATGCTGGCGGCTCCGGATGAGGTGGGCGTGGAAAAGCGACCCCTCGGGATTCCGACCAGCACCGTGTTGGGCGTGGCGGGCCTGGCGACCGTCGTCCTTGGAATCTTTCCCGCGGTCGTCCTCGACTGGGCGACCCGGGCCGCCTCTCTACACTTCTAAGGTCCCATGAGCCTGCGCGCAGCTCGTGCGCCGATGATCGCGCCGCCGGATCAATCTCCCGCCCCCCTTGCCGCCCTGAGAATTGCTGCTCGAGCCTGGCGCGAGCTGCGCAGGATGCGCACCGCCATCATCCTGCTCGCCATCCTGGCGGTTCTGGCCACGGTTGGCACCCTCCTGCCGCAGCTGCCGCAGAACCCGCGAGGCGTGATGGGCTACGTCCTGCGCCATCCGGCGACGGCTCCCTGGTTCGCCCGCCTCGGCCTCTTCGACATCTTCAGCTCCTGGCCGTTCATCGTCGTCGCCGTCCTGATGTACACCTCGATCGGGGCCAGCATGTTCATTCGCGTGCCGGCCGCCTGGCGGCGTGCGATGGAGCCGGCGCAGCGCAACCGCGGGCTCTGGGCGGAGGTAGCGAGCATCATCTTCCACGCCAGCTTCTTCATCCTCCTGGTCGGGGTGATCTTCGGCAAGGCCGCCGGCTTTCTTGGCAACGTCGCGGTGGTGGAGGGGGATAGCTTTACCGAGGCGCGGGCCAATTACGACAACCTCAGCGAAGGCGTACTGGCGACCCAGCACGCCAACTTCCAGGTCAAGGTCGACAGCTTCAGCGCCAGCTACTGGCCGAGCGGCGCACCCCGGGACTTCACCTCCCAGGTCCGCATCTACGACGGCGGACGGCTCGTCGAGGCGAAGAGCATCCAGGTCAACCATTACGTCGACTACCGCGGGGTGAAGATCTACCAGGCGGGCTTCGGCTGGGCGCCGACGCTTCGGATCGAGACCCCGGACGGCCGCGTCGTCGAGGACACCCCGACGATCTTCGTCGGCGACCCTCAGTTCGCCAGCGGAGTGATCAAAGCACCGTCGGCTGGACCGGGCGATCAGCAACTGGGGGCGACCGCGATCTTCATGCCGGATCCGCAGATCGCCGACCAGTCGATTGCCCCGGGCACGCCCCAACTGCGAAACCCGATCCTGCTGGTGCGGCTGTACCGGGGCGATCTCCACCTTAACCGGCCGCAAAACGTCTTCGCGCTGGATACCACCAACATGGATCTGCGCTGGCGCGGGGCGCTTCGGGTCGGTGAGAGCGTGGTCACGCCCGACGGCTACCGGCTGAGCTTCACTGGGCTCAAGCGCTATACGGACCTGACGATCAACAAGGATCCCGGGATCCCCATCGTGCTGGCCGCCTTCGTCATCGGCCTTTCCGCGCTGCTGCTCAGCCTCTACCTGCCGCTGATGGGACCCGAGCAGCGGCTTTCGCCTTCACGGGAGCTCACCGGCTAGCGCCAACATAACGCTGCCCGCAACGTTTTTGTCGTCGTATGGCCGTGGTGAATAGGCCCAACGGCAGGGACGCAAAACGAGGCGGGGGCCGCATCCTTAGGGGCGTTATGCGGTGCCGCCGTCTTTGCTATTCCAAGCGGGGCCAGGCGATCGTCGAAACCGCGCTCCTGCTGCCCCTTCTGATGCTGCTCACGATGGGCAGCGCCGACCTCGGTCGCGTCTTCTATTACTCGATCGCCGTCACCAACGCCGCCCGTGAAGCGGCGCGCCAGGGGACCTATTACGACCCGACAGCCAATCCGCCGGCCAATACCTATGACGACTACGCCGACATTCTGGCCGCCGCCCAGCGCGACGTTCCGACTGACGTCACGCTGACCATGTCGACCATCGCCCCATTGCACTGTTTAACGGGTCCTCGATCGAGCTGGTCGGCGAACTACCCGACGGACCCGAATACCGGTTACGTCTACATCTGCTTCGACGGGCAGGATAATCCACCACCCTCCACCGCGACCAGCACGATCCAGGTCACGATCCTCTACAACTTCCAGCCAGTAACGCCGCTGGCGGACGTCGTCGGGGCCAGCACCGTGCACGTCGAGGCGTCGACCACGATGCAGGTGCAGCACCAGCAATGAAGAACACGCGTCGGGGCCAGTCGCTCGTCGAGATGGCGTTGATCTCGCCCTTCCTGATCATGATCTTGCTGACGGTGATCGACTGTGGCCGCGCCGCCTATGACTACTCGACCCTTGCCGGTGCCGCCCGCGAGGGGGCACGCGCGGCGATTACGACGGGTAACAACCGGCCGGACAACAACCGCGTAGTCGGCGCCGCTGTGCAGAACGCCTACGGCCTCGCACTCAGTGCCGGCAACTGTATCAATGACACCCCGGCGCCGAGCCCGACCATGTCGCCAAATACCGGGCGTGTCTACGTTGGCGGCGGGAACGGAAACCCGACGCCCAACGCGCCCGCCGGTCAGGCGCCGGCAGCCGCCGGAGCTTGCCAGGCGGTGGTGCCGAGCTACGCCGGTCACAACCCGCTGACGGTCACGATCAAGTACAGCTTCATGCCGCTGACGCCCTTCGGCTCGCAGTTTTTCCCCGGTGGCATCGTCATGACTGTTACCAGCACCATGAGCACGGAGTACTGATGCAGGGAGCCTGGTTGCGAAAGCAGTCAGGGCAGGCGGTCGTCCTCGTCGCCATCGCCGTGCTGGCGCTGACCGCCATCCTGGCGCTGGCCCTCGACGGCGGCAGCATCTACCTCGACAAACGGCAGTTGCAGAACGCGGCGGACTCGGCAGCCCTGGCCGGGGCGGAGCGGCTGATGGCGGTGCCACCGAGCTACGCGAATATGCACGACCAGGCCGTGGGGAACCTCCTGCAAAACCTTCCCGGGACCACCAAGGCGGGGACGATCTGCAGTTCGAACTGTCCGTCGCAGAAGACGATCGGGCCGCCAGGCGGCAACGGGGTTGGCACGCTCGACCTGGGGGCGGGGTACCACGTCGAACTGACGGCGCCGACTTCCTACACCTACCAGGTCACCGTCTGGCACACGCACAACGTGGTGGTGGCGCCAATCCACGGTTTTCAGCCGACCATCACGCTGGCGGCGCGGGCTACAGCGCAGAACGCCAATCTACCCTACGCGGTCGTCCTGCTTCAGGACAAGCTGGCCTACGCCACCTACTCGAACTTCAACGTCAACGGCACGCCCGGCGGCATCACCATCCAGGGTCCGGGTGGATCGAATCCGTATGACCGTGGTGGAATCTTCTCCAACGCCAGCATCGCGCCGGGCAACGGGACCCCGTCCATCACGTTTTTCCCGGGCAACAGCCAGGGAGACCTCTGGGCGGTCAATGAGAGCAATGCCGACCGGACGGCTCTGCAATCCGCGGGGGTGGTGAGTGGCCAGCAGACAACTGGCCTCGCCGGCCTGCCCCGGTCCGCCTCGCATCTTGACTTCCCGACCTACCCGGAGCCCGTGCCGCCGGCGGCGAGCTACAACGGCAGTACGGTCGTCAACGGACCGCCGACTTACCTTTGCCCGGGTCAATACACGAACCAGATTTCGGTGCAAAACGGAGGGATAGCCGTGCTCGCTCCGGGCGTCTACCAGGTCCAGGCGAACGGCGTGAATGTCCAGGGCACGCTGCGAACGCTAGACAGCAGCGACCTGAACCAGACGGTCTGCGGCCAGCTTCTCACGGCTTTGCCCAACGACACGGGGGTCATCATCGAAGTGACACCGGCGAACGCCTCTGGGAACACACAGTGCAACAAGCACATCTTTTCGGCGGCTGCGACCTCGACGATCACGCTGCAGCCTTCTCCCAAGTACTTCAATATCAGCCTCTACATCGAGATCATGCCGAACTGGCAGAACGTCTGTACCAGCCAGCCGCTCGGCACCAACGTCGTGCGCTTCAGCGGCGGCGCCTGCTACAGCATCGGCGGCGCCATCTACGGCCCGGCCGACAACATGGTGCTGACGGGCAGCGGCTGCGGCACCGGCGTTGGCCAAATTGTGGCCTGGACGTTGCTGATCAACGGCAACGGCAACGTCAACGAGAACTTCGATCCGAATTCCGTGCCCTACATGAAAGGCTTGACCCAGTAGGCCTGTCACGAGAGCGTTACCCGTGGAGCGATCGGGTAACAAGCGGATGCACTGGTTGAAGCGCGGCATCCCGTAAGACTCCGCGTAGGAACTCGTCACTAAGGTTGTGGCTGTGCTCAAGGGAGTTGACTCCTCGCGTGCGCGCGGACATCACGGCCAATCGCTGGTCGAGTTCGCCCTGGTCGTCCCGCTGCTCACGCTTCTCTTCCTGGGAGCGGTGGACCTGACCCGGGCCTTCTACACTTACATCGGCCTGCAAAACGCGACGCGAGAGGCGGCCCGGGTGGTCATCGACTTCCCCTATGAATACGACGACACGGCGGCCTGCTCAGCGGGGAATCAGGAGGGACTGCCCTATGTCACCGTCAGCTGCGGTGCCGGAACCCTGACCTTCTCCCCGGCGGCCAACACGTCGGCGAACCCGCCGGCGCGTGTGCCGGGCCGCGCTCCGGTCACGGTAACGGCGACCGCGAGCTTCACCCCGCTCACGTTCCTAATGACCGCCGTCACTGGCGGGACGATCACGTTGCGAGCGTCGACCACGATGCTCACCTGGTACTGAAGATGGTCATGCACAGAATCCGATCCAGCCGCGGCGGTCAGGCCATGGTCGAATTCGCCCTCCTCGTGCCGGTGTTTTTCATGATGCTGATCGGCCTGCTCGACTTCGGGCGAGCCGGCTTCTACTATGTGGCATCCACCAGCCTCGCGCGGAGCGCCGCCCGGGAAGGGGCAGCCTATGCGAGCCAGGGTACGGGCTTCACCGACGCGCAGATCGTTGGCATGATGACGGTTCAGGCCAACGCTGAGACCATCCAGCTCACGCAACCCGCGGCGTGTGGCACCCTCACGCCGCCGGCGACGCTGACGTCGTGCTACCAGCCGCCGAGCGGTCAGGCATACATCTTCATCG
>Ga0070697_100002898_pt1 | contig 13190 bp, 10 predicted proteins | sample KBSK1501metaG_FD_65475 | JGI IMG/M metagenome (GOLD analysis project Ga0070697, IMG submission 65475) | Corn, switchgrass and miscanthus rhizosphere microbial communities from Kellogg Biological Station, Michigan, USA - KBS K1-50-1 metaG | ecosystem: Host-associated > Plants > Roots >... | reverse complement strand
GGGGCCTTAAAAGCCCGGCGGCTTTCTCAGCTTACGCAGCCCTGAAGGGCCCTCTTCCACGTCGCCGAAGCGCCTCAGGTTATTCGATCTCGAGTTCGGTCTCCTCTTTTTTCGTCTCTTTCGCCGGGGGCGCAGCTTTCTCCACCGGAACTCGAGGGGGCTCTAATCCCAGGTCAGTCAGTTGCAGACGCAAATTCCCCGGGTTGGTGGCGTAGGCCATGGCCGTGTCGTAGTCAATCATGTCCGCCCGGATCAGTTTCTCGATTTCTCCGTCAAAGTGCTGCATGCCCTCTGTGTCTCCATCCCGCATGGCATCCAGCAGACTCTTTCCTTCCACTTCGCCCTTGTCCAGATACTCGCGAGTGCGTAGCGTCGACTTGAGGATTTCGATGGCGGCCACACGCCCGGTTCCCCCTTTGCAGGGAAGCAGCCGCTGCGAAACGATGTAACGGAAACTCTTTGCGAAGCGATTGCGAATGGTTTGCTGCTCCGCCAGAGGAAATACTCCGATGATTCGCTCCACCGTCTTTGAGGCGTCGGTGGTATGCAAAGTGGAGAGCACAAGGTGGCCGGTTTCCGCTGCCTCCAGCGCGATTTCGATCGTTTCCTTGTCTCGCATTTCGCCCACCAGGATTACTTTGGGAGCCTGGCGTAGGGCGGCCCGAAGTGCCAGAGCAAAGCTGGGAGTGTCGCTGTGCAACTCTCTCTGGTGAACTATGGAACGCTTGTGGCGATGCATGAATTCCACGGGATCTTCAATCGTAAGGATGTGGTATGCCTTGGTTTCGTTTATCCGGTCGAGTATCGCGGCCAGGGTTGAGGACTTTCCCGAACCGGTGGGACCGGTGACCAGCACGATCCCATTCTTCAAATCGGCAATCTGACCCAGGTCCCGCGGTAGTTTCAGTTCGGCAAAGCTGGGGATGGTCTTGGGAATCGCTCGCATCACAATCGCGTGGCTGCCCCGCTGGACGAAGACATTGACCCGAAAACGCGCGGTGCCCGGCAGGCTGTAAGAAATGTCACACGATCCCTGCTGTTGCAACATGGCAGTGGCCTGCTTGTTGTCTCCAATCAATTCTTGCGCAATGCGCTGCGTGTCGTCCGCGCTCAGCACCGATAACCCCGGCATTTTCACCGCGACCAGCTGGCCGCTTACCTCAACGTGCGGATGGCTTCCGGGTGAAAAGATCAGATCGCTCACGTGGGTCGAGACCTGCAGCATGGCTAAAAGTAGCGCTGGTGCAGGTGGAACGGTTGGATGAGCGGGATTGGGAATGGGCGCTCTGCCCGGTGTAGCCATGGGACCTCCGGTATGAGGGTGATTTCTATTAGCCTACGTGCCGGTTGTCCGGGTCTCAAGTGACCCTGGTAATTTGACCGCGATTGCTGGAACGCGGCGTGCCTGATGGGGAATACGCAATCGTCATCCGGGCGGGATCTTTCGATCGACTGCGCTGCTGCTTTCGCGAAGCGAAGCCGCCACTCCGCTGAGGATGACAAGGGGGGCGGTCATCGCGTGAGGCATGAGAAACTTGCTGACTAAGAAAAAGGACGACCCGAAAAGGCCGCCCTGGAATTGTTCTATTTCCGGAATTTACCGGACGACCTGAAAGTCAGCGCGGCAGCCGTGATCGACCCAAATGCCACGACGATCGTAACCCCAGCTGTAGCCTTGCCTGCATGAAGTGTCGCTCCGTTGCTTCAATACCCGCACCCCGCCGCGCGTGTCGGCCGGGCAGTAGTGCCGGTGCATGTCATCGGAGGAGCAGGAAACGACTAGATCCGCGTCTGCCCCCTGGCCGCTGCCCCGATCCCAGTCGCGGTCGCGGTCCCGATCACGGTCCCGATCCCACTCACCATCCCGGCGGCCTTCTATCGTGAAATCGGCGCGGCAGCCGTGATCGACCCAGACGCCTCCGCGGTCCGAGCCCCAGCTGTAGCCTTCCTGGCAGGGTGATTCGCTGCGCTGCCGGGCGAGTCGAATCCGGCCGCGCGCATTGGCCGCGCAATAATGCCGGCCACCGTCGTCCGACGAGCACGAGAGGGTGCTACCGCCACCCTCATCTGACCCCCCGTATTGGTAAGAATCCACGGCGAAATCCGCCCGGCAACCGTGGTCCACCCAGAGCCCCTGACCATCCGAGCCCCAACTGTATCCTTCCCGGCAGGGTGATTCGCTGCGCTGTTGAAGCAGCCGAACTTCGCCTGGCGTAGCCGAGCAGTAATGCCGGCCGCCGTCGTCAGAAGAGCATGAAATTGTGCCGGTGCTTCCTGAGATTGGCCCTCGGTACTGGTATGCGCTCACCGTGAAATCCGCCCGGCAGCCACGATCCACCCAAACGCCCCCGCGGTCAAAACCCCAACTGTAGCCCTGCTGGCAGGATGAATCGCTGCGTTGTTTTAGCAGCTGCACTCCGCCCCGTGTATCCGCCGGACAATAATGCCGATGGCCATCATCGGAAGAACACGAAATGGTCTGCGCCGAGCTGCGCGGACCGAGAACGACGAACGCCGCACCGATGAGACCGAGTCGCACCCAAGTCTTGATGGTAAACATTGCCGACCTCCTGAAGGGAATGGGCCAAATTGCCTGTCAGCTTACCAAGCTTCACAGCATTGTGGAATCTCCTGGGGGTATTCTGCCGCCCGGTCCCACCGCCCGAATGCTCCCGGCATGGAGCTATTTATGAGGCGAGCCTTGAGAGCTGGGAGCCGACGAGTGCGACGAGGGTGCGCTCATCCGCGGACTCGCGCCACCGGCTGCAGGGGCGCTTCGTGGTGCAGGGCCACCGCGAGGCGATGACATTCGTGACGACGCGGGTAGTCGGGCCGCAGACCCACCCGGCGGGGACTGGACCGTCCCGCTAGCGGCCGACGAGCTCTCGAGCTGCCGCGAGACCTTGCCAAGATTGCGCACACTACCTCGCGGTATTCCCAGACCTGCGGAATCGCCGCGGAACTGGATCCGATTTTGGACCACACCCGCGGGAGAGGACAGTGTAGTACGGTTCACCACCAGGGTTTGTCCGGGCATAGCGGGCGGCCGGGGGAAGCTGAACTGTAGGGGCGGATTCGTGATTCGAGGACCCGTGTTCCATCCCGCCCAGGAACTTCCTGGCTGCCAGAACCAGCCATAGCTGGGGAGGTACGTCCAGGAGCCATAGCGATAAGGCGTCCAGCCCCAGGGATAGGAGGATACCCACGTGTAACCGGCGCCCGGATACCACATCCAGGCACCGTTCATGAATGGATCCCAACCTGTACCCACAAGATAGGGCTGCCACATCATGCCGTAGCCGGGCATGTTGTAAAAGCTTCCGTAGTAGTTCAGGTCGCTTGAGCCATAGGCATAGGGCGAGTAGCTATTCGACGAAGATGCGCTGTACTGCTGGTGATATTTCTCCTGCTGCTTATCCCAATCGTCATAGGGGTCCGGCTCCAGGTTGTTGGCCAGGGTATAGGGGTTGGCTCCAGTCAGATCGAAGGTTGCGCTGTGCTTCTTCTCCACCTCAACCCCACCAGACGCGCCTTGCACTTCAACCTCGCCCTTGAACACCGCCAAGGTGGCGTCGGTATCTTTCAGTTCCACACGCAGGTGGGCTGGCTTGGCCAGGGTCAGTTTCTCGCGTCCGAAAGACAGCAAGAACTCTTGCGCTGACTTGTTGCCCTTGAAATTCAAATAGGCTGTTCCCGTCTGAAGATTCAAGGTCGACGCCCTTGCGCCGGAGTCGCGCAGTGCCAGCTCGGAGAATTCAACCATGGTCCCGGGGGTAATGCGCAGCGTGCTTCCGTCTTCGAACTCGATCTCAGCCCGAGCGTTCTGTCCTGCCCGCAGTTTGGTTCCTTGGGTAATGGGCAAGTTCACAAAGGCCTTTTCATAGCCTTGTCCGGTGTTGCGGTCAATTTGGACGTCGCCATCCACCTGGCTTAGACGCACGATGCGAGCTTGTGAGTCGGCAAAGGATGGAACGGCCAGCCCAGACACCAAAACCACCAGCGCGAACAAGGTAGCTACTTTGCGCGTAGACATGTGGTACCTCCCGAGGCTGCCCTTTACGCTATTAGAACACCTTTCGGACTGCTTGGTTGTCAACAATTCGAGCGCCTTGGGCGGAGATGCGGCACACTCAGAATCAGGGCTTTGTGGGCCCAGCCCGCTCCACCATCCTCTGGGCGCGGGCCCGGACCGGATTGATGACAGTAGAATCGCTCACGATCTGCTGCAAGATAGGCACCACCGCAGGCAGTTCTTGCAGACTATTGTCATTGGCCATCTCCTCCATGCGCTTCAGTTCCTCGTCAAGGGCCAGTTTCTGGTAACGATGGAAATACTGCAGCCGACGGCCGTATTCGAGCGTCATGGACAGGTTCTGAAACAGTTGTGTCACCTGCTGAACGGCCGCAATCGGGGAGTAGTTGTAGGTGGCAGTCGCGCTCTGGCTGGCGTCCTTGTAGGCCAGCGTCTTGGTCCCGGTGGAGGCCAAGCCACGCTTGTTGGAGTCGATCTGTCCCTGAAAGTAGTGGGCCCGTTTGGCCAGGTCGAAGATAGTCTTGCTGGTCCTGGCGGAAACCAAGAAGTCCAAATGAAAAGGGTCCGCTTCGGATTCAGGACTGAGCTTGCCGTCCGAATCGTAGGTAGAGTGGCCGTCGGAGGCAACCGAAATGAGGTAGTGAGAGGGCTCCGAGCCGGGAAAATCGAGAGTGAAAGTCACCACGGCGGCGTCCTGGGCCAGGGAGGAAATGGGCCAACACAGGGCCAGCAAGAGGAGACCAGTCACCGGGGGGCGCAGTGGATGGGAAAGCAATGGAAATTTGCCGGAAGCCATGCACAACAGATTATGCCAAAAAAATAGACGGAATGGCGCCAGATGCTTGCCTCACCTACCTAGGGCACGCTGGCGAACGAGCGTTGCGGAGGTATGAAGATGGCAGATAGCAATGGCGAGCGCGTCGGCCGCATCGGGCGGCTCCGGTATCTCACTGAGATGGAGCAAGCGCGTCACCATGTGCTGTACTTGGGGTTTCTCCGCCCTGCCGTAGCCCACCACCGCGGACTTGATGGAAAGAGGAGAATACTCGGTGACTTCCAGTCCGACGGACGCTGCGGCCAGCATGGCCACTCCACGCACCTGCCCCAGTTTGAGCGCGGACTTTACGTTGACCGCATAGAACACATCCTCGATGGCAACGTTGTCGGGCCGGTGTTCCTGGATGATGACCCCGAGGCGTTCGAAAATCGTCGCGAGCCGCCGGGGCAGAGGTTCACATGGCGAAAGTTTGATCGCACCACAGCTAAGACAAACTAGGGTGTCGTCATGACGAAGTTCGACGACACCGAAACCGGTGTACTCGGTGCCGCAATCAACGCCCAGGACGCGCATGGGGGAAGTTTATCTTAGTTTCAGTTGTCAGTGGCAACTTGTCAGTTGTCAGAGTGTGTCGTGGACTGGCTTTGATTGACAACGGGCGACGGGCACTCGCAACTGGGCTTCTCAGCAGCAGCGTGGTCGGCGCGCCTTGGCTGCTTCGTATTCCCGGCGAAAAGCGGCGTAGGCTTCTCGGGAGGATGGCAATTGCCTACGATCCAGAAAGCGGTTGTAGGCGGACTCGTCGAATATTTCCCGCAAGGCTGACACCAGCAGTGACCTAGCGTGCCGAATCACGGACCTGAAGCCGGTCGAGCGCTGCTCGACTGGACAGCCGGGGGCGTCTGTCCCCACGCAGTTCGCGCTCAATCGCTTCATCCCTGCTCCTCGGTTGCGAATTGCGTGGCCACGAACGGCGACTCCTTCACTTTGGCCTGCTTACGACCGGATAGCACTCGCAACCATTCCACCATGGACTCGATCAAGATCGAGCCGATCATCACAATCAAAGTTCCCGTTACAACTGCATCCAGACGATCATTGAAGATCAGGCGGACATTTGCTGCCGGGCTGGAAGCCAGCTGTGCTGCGTGCGACAAAAATCCGATGCGCGGGTTGGGGTCAAAGATCTTGTGCCACGAGGCGGTGGAAGTTACCGCTACCAGCCAGACCAGCGGCACCAGGGTCACGGCCGCATAGCGCGCCTTGCCCATCTTGATGATGATGGTGGTAGCGACGCACAAGGCGACCGTGGCCAGCAATTGATTGGAGATTCCGAACAGTGGCCACAAAGAATTGATCCCGCCCAGCGGATCTTTCACCCCCTGCCACAGAAAATACCCCCAGGAAGCGACGATCAGCGCGCTGGTCGCCAGGATAGAGGGATACCAACTGGTGCGGCCCAGCGGCTTCCACACGTGCGCGAGCGCGTCCTGCACCATGAAGCGGCCCACCCGGGTGCCGGCATCCAGAACGGTGAGGATGAACAGAGCTTCAAACATGATGGCGAAGTGATACCAGATCGCCATCAGCGCCTGTCCGCCCAGGCTGTTGGAGAAAATATGGGCCATGCCGACGGCGAAGGCGGGCGCGCCGCCGGTACGGTTGTACAGTGTCTGCTCACCCACGGACCGGGCCAGCGAATGCATTTCGGCGGCTGTAATTGGAAACCCCCAAGTGCTGATGGTTGCAGCCGCCGCTTCCGGCGCTTGGCCAACAATGCCTGCAGGGCTGTTGATGGCGAAGTAGATTCCCGGTTGAAGTACGCAGGCCGCGATCATCGCCATGATGGCCACCATGGATTCAGCCATCATGGCTCCGTATCCGACCATGCGGGCTTCGGTCTCGCGGCGGATCAGCTTCGGGGTTGTGCCGCTGGAAATGAGCGAGTGAAAGCCACTGATCGCGCCGCAGGCAATGGTGATGAACGCGAAGGGAAAAACATTTCCGGCGAACACCGGGCCCGAGCCGTCAATAAAGCGGGTGAGCGGCGGCATGTGCAGCGTGGGCCGGAGCGCGACGATCCCCAAGGCCAGCAGGGCGATGGTTCCCAGCTTGACGAATGTGCTCAGGTAATCGCGTGGCGCGAGCAACAACCAGACTGGCAGCGCCGAAGCCGCGAAGCCGTAAATGATAATGAGGATGGCCAGGGCGGGACCCGAAAACGTGAACCACCGGGCCCACGAGGGAGTCTGGGAAATCCACTGCCCACCCCAGATCGCCAGCATCACCAGGAAGAAACCAAGCGCCGAAGTTTCCAACACTTTGCCGGGCCGCAGGTTTCGCAAATACACCCCCATCAGGAGCGCGATGGGGATCGTCATCGCAATCGTGAACGTGCCCCAGGGGCTGGCCTTGAGCGCGTTCACGACCACCAGAGCACAGACTCCGAGCAGGATCACGATGATGCTGATCACGGCAACGTAGGCCACCAGGCCGCCTAGGCGGCCAACTTCTTCGCGCGCCATTTCAGTGAGCGACTTGCCGTCACGCCGTACAGAAAACAGCAGAATTACGAAGTCCTGCACGCAGCCTCCGAAGACCGCGCCGGCCAATATCCATAGCGTTCCGGGAAGATAGCCAAATTGCGCCGCCAGCACTGGTCCGACCAGAGGGCCGGGCCCAGCGATGGCTGCGAAATGGTGTCCGAAGACCACCCACTTGTTGGTGGGGACAAAGTCGCGCCCATTTTCCAGACGCTCGGCCGGCGTGGCGCGCTGACCGTCCAAGATGAGGACTTTGGCTGCGATGAACTTACTGTAGAAGCGAAACCCGAGGGCATAGGTGCAAATGGCCGCGACCACCAGCCACATGGCATTGATCTGCTCGCCTCGATGTAACGCGACCGTGGCGAGAGCTAGAGCGCCCAGGATTGCGACCACGAGCCAGAGCAGTAGGCGAAATGTCTTAGGCATGAGGTTGTGTGCTTGCAAGAGATATTGTGGCCAATCCCCTGCCCCAGCGCAATCGCCAAGAGAGGCTCACGCTGGCTGCGGAGGGCACAAAAATGCGGAGTTTAATGATAACCTTAGGCATCCGTTGCAAGTGATTACAGAGGAAGTGTATCCCGTGCGCCCTTCGAGTTTGCCCCAGGCGCGGGCAGCACTGAGTGGCAAGTCCATACCCGTTGAGGAGCAGGCAATGAAAGTTGGCGTACTGACCGGCGGGGGCGATTGCCCCGGTTTGAACGCAGTAATCCGCGCCGTGGTGCGGAAGGGTTGTTTTCATTACGAGGACGAATTTGTTGGATTTCTCGAGGGCTGGCGCGGTCTTGTCGAAAACAAGAGCATGCCGCTCGATCTAGCGAGCGTGGGCGGGATACTTCCCCGCGGCGGCACCATTCTACGCACCTCCCGCACCAACCCGGCCAAGAGGCCGGATGGGTTGGACAAGTGCATCGCCACGCTGAAGCAGCACAATATCCAAGCCTTGATCGCCATCGGTGGCGACGACACACTCTCCGTGGCCCAGAAATTGCACGAAAAAGGGGTTGATGTTGTAGGCGTTCCCAAGACCATCGACAATGACCTGGCCGGCACCGACTTCACCTTTGGATTCGACACGGCCGTGAACATTGCCACCGAGGCCATCGACCGGGTGCACACCACGGCAGAGGCCCACAACCGCGTGATGGTGGTCGAAGTGATGGGACGCGATGCGGGGTGGATCGCAATGTATAGCGGCATCGCCGGCGGCGCCGACGTAATTCTCATCCCCGAAATACCCTTCGATGTCGATAAGGTCGCCGAGACCATCCGATTGCGGCATGCGCGCGGCCGCTACTTCAGCATTGTGGTGGTAGCGGAAGGGGCAAAATTCTCCACCGACGTTAATCCCCAGCACGGCGCTCCCATCGTGGTCGACATGGGCAAAGATGAATTCGGGCATGCCCGTCTGGGTGGAATTGCCAACATCCTGGCGCGCGAGATCGAGCGCCGCACCAACTTCGAAACCCGGACCGTGGTTCTGGGACACGTGCAGCGGGGCGGCTCTCCCAGCGCCTTCGACCGCATGCTGGCCACACGCTACGGTTTGGGGGCGATTGACATGGTGCACCGCGCCGAGTTTGGCTGTATGGCCGCCTTGCGCGGGAACAAAATCGTTTCCGTGCCCTTGGCCGATGCTATCTCCAAGAACCGCACCGTGGATCAGGAAACCATCGACGTAGCGTTCGGTATTCTCGATAAGCTGACCACGGACAAGGTAGCGATAGGGAAATAGGACCTCGGGCGGAACTAGCGGGCGGTGGCTAGAAAAATGTAGCCACTGAGTACTAACGCCTCACCACCAACCCAGACCGCTGACCTCTCGCCACTTGTCCCTGAGGTCCAACGCCCGATGAACATCGCCGGATTCTACGCCCGACTTGCTCCTTCGCTAGTCGACATCATCGAATTGATCCTGATCATTGCCGCAGTGGCAAGGATCGTCTTTGTGAAACCTGACCGGGGCCGTGCGACCTCCCAGCTTAACGGCTTTGGATCGGCAGAACGCTGGTTGGGACGGCTGGCGCGAAGCAAAACCCTGTCGATCGTCATGGTCGGGCTGCTGGTGGTTAGCCTTCGAGTCGCGCTGATTCCCGTCCTCGGAATTCCCGCACCTCGGTGGAATGATGAATTCAGTTATCTGCTCGCCGCCGATACTTTCGCTCACCAACGTGTAACCAATCCCCCCCACCCCATGTGGGTGCACTTTGAGAGCTTCCACATCATCCAGCAGCCGACCTACATGTCCATGTACCCACCCGCACAGGGCTTAGTGCTGGCCGCGGGCGAGCCGCTGGGACATCCGTGGATCGGTCAGTTGATGGTAACCGCGCTCATGTGCTCGGCGCTCACGTGGATGCTCCAAGGATGGCTGCCCCCGGGATGGGCGCTCTTTGGCGGGATGCTGGCAACGCTACGCCTGGGCATTCTCAGCTATTGGATGAACGGCTACTGGAGCGGGTCCGTGGTTGCCCTGGGCGGGGCCCTGGTGTTGGGATCGTGGCCTCGCATAAAGAAACACGCACGTGCCACCGACGCCATCCTCATGGCCATTGGTCTTGCCATCCTGGCCAATAGTCGGCCCTATGAAGGGCTGCTGTTCAGCCTCCCCATAGCGGCAGCATTTGCCATCTGGATTTTTGGTAGGAGGCGCCCGGCATTTTCGGTTTCTCTGGGCCGCGTGGTGCTGCCCATGATTGTCCTCCTCGGCGCCATGGCAGCCGGAACAGGCTACTACTACTGGCGCGTCACCGGCAGTCCGTTCCGCATGACCTACCAGGTGAATCGTGGCACCTACGCCACCGCGCCTTATTTCCTCTGGCAGTCGCCGAAGCCTGAACCTGTCTATCACCATGCCGTAATCCGCGATTTCTATCGGTGGGAGCTACGGCGGTTCGAGGGATACCGTACCTTGGGCGGGGCCGCCAGCCGCACCTGGGATAAGCTGGCTGGGTCGTGGAAGTTCTACTGCGGACCTCTGCTGACGATTCCTCTGCTGGCTTTCCCGTGGATCTTGCACGACCGGAAAATGCGCTTTCCTATTTTCGCGGGCGCGGTGTTCGTCGTTGGCCTCGTCGGGGAAACATGGACCATGCCGCACTATGTGGCTCCCGCCACCGGTCTCATCTATCTTTTACTATTGCAGTGCATGCGTCACTTGCGGCTGTGGCGCTGGCGCGGACATCTGACCGGAATTGCCCTGGTGCGGGCCATCCCAGCCATCGCATGTGCCATGATCTTGCTGCGGATCACTGCCGCGGCGGCCCACGCCCAGATCGAGCCCGCCTGGCCGCGTGGAAATCGGGATCGCGTGGCGATTTCGCGCCAATTGGAGCGCACGCCCGGGCGTCATCTGGTGATCGTACGTTATGGTCCGCTCCACGATGTGGATTGGGAGTGGGTGTACAACGCAGCGGATATCGACCATGCCAAGATCGTGTGGGCCCGCGACATGGGAGACAGGGACAACGCAGAACTCTTGAGGTATTTCCGCGATCGGCAGGTGTGGCGATTGAACGGGGACCAGTCTCCACCGGGGCTGGAGCCGTGAATCTCGGATTCTGGACCAGGACAAAACGGATCCGCATTCATGGCCTATTGCTCGCCGTGTGCCTCTGGACCGTTTACGCCGTGGATATGTCGGCGCCGGGACCGCTGGACCGGAACGGCTTGGTCAAAGGCACAGATTTTTTGCACTTCTACACTCTGGGACGCCTGGCCTGGCAAGGCCGCGGCGACCTGCTGTACAACATGCATGCGCAAGCCGAGCTGGCGCGGCAACTGGTGCCGCAAGCGCCGGATAGTTTGTACGTTCCGCTCTATGGGCCGCAGGTTTCGCTGTTGTTCGCGCCATTTGCCCGGCTGCCCTATGGTTGGGCTTTGACTGCGTGGCTTTCCACAAACCTTCTGATTTTCGGCTTCTGTTGTTACGCCCTGTGGAGGACTTGCCCTAAACTTCAAGAGCATCGATGGATGGTTCTGATCCTGGCGATTGCCTTTCCCGGATTTTTCCACCTGCTGGTCTGGGGACAGACCTCTGGGCTCGCGCTCTTGTGTTTCACGCTGGCTTATCTGGCGCTGCACCATGATCGGAAACTGCTTGCGGGATTGGCCATCGGATCGCTCGTCTTCAAACCACAGTTGGGCGTGGCCGCAGCAGTGGTATTTGTGTTCGCGCGCGAATGGAAGCTCATCGTGGGGGCGCTGGCGTCGGCCTCGGTGCAACTAGGCGCGGCATGGATGCACTACGGAACTGAGATCATGCGCACTTACTGGCGTGCCCTGATGCATGTGGGTGAGGTTTTGCCCCTGCTTGAACCGAGGTTGTACCAGACGCATTCCCTGCGCTCCTTCTGGTCACTGCTGCTGCCGTGGCCGCAGCTGGCCTTTGCGCTGTATGTGGTTAGTGCCCTCGGCATTCTAGGGCTTGCAGCTCGTTGCTGGCAGAGTGGAGCGTCCCTCGAGGTTCGCTATGCGGCGCTGTTGTTGGCTACGGTCCTGGTGTCGCCGCACCTGACAGTGTACGACCTGGTAATTCTTGCTCCCGCGTTCCTGCTGCTGGGCGAGTGGACGTTGGCACGTGACCATTCCGCGCCGTCGGTTCCGCTGCTCCTTTACGCATGCTACCCGCTGTTTCTGCTGGGACCCCTAGCGCGGATGACCCACCTGCAGTTTTCCGTCGTGGCGATGACAGCCTTGTTGTGGATTAGTTGGCGAATCTCCGAAAGAAGTGTGACGCAAACATCCGCCAGCCCGCAATCATGTCCTGAAACCGGCTTAAGATGACGGGTTCGCGCCGCCGAACAGAAACGTCAGCGCTTCTGGAAAGCGCCTGGCCCACTCCTTCTCGCTGTGAGTCGCACCTTCGTCAATCTTCACCAGCAAACGGTCTTCTCCCAATCCCGCGCGCCGGAAAAGGTGTTTGAGTTCGCGAACGTCTTCGACGACCTGCCGATCGCGGTTTTCGTTTCCAGCCTCCCGGGTTCCCATCGCCATAAATACCTTGGCTGGCCAGTGCCGGAAGGCGCGACTGGATTTCAAGAGCTGACGGTTGGAGATGAACAAGGACGGGCTTTCCAGTAGTAAGCGGCCAAATACTCCCGGATGGTGCATCACGGTGTACAGCGAAATGATTGCACCCAGCGACGATCCGCCCAGGCCGGTGTTTTCCGGGCCTCTGGCGATGCGATACCGCAGGTAAAGAAAAGGCATGACTTCGTGCAACAAAAAATCAGGATAGCGCTTGCCTTGTGGGCGAAAGACGGGCGGATGCATGGAGCGGTGCGGCAGATATTCCTTGGGGCGGTCTTTCTGAGCGTTGTCGATGCCTACGACGATGAGCGGAGGAACTTTGCCTTGGTCGAGCAGGCGGGTAGCAGTCTCGTCCACCTGCCAGTCGATTCCGATGTATGCCGTGGCGGGATCGAACAGGTTCTGTCCGTCGTTGAGGTAGAGAACGGGATAGTACCGGCCTTGGTTTTCGGCCTGGCTATATCCCGGCGGCAGCCAGACGCGTAGCCAACGGGTGTTGCGGAAAATTCGGCTTTGAAATTCATGCAGACGCAACTCGCCGGCCGCCGCAGCGGAGGCAGTGGGCACGCCGCTGGCGGACATGGTCTCGGATGGTGTGCTCTCTTCCATATCTTGATCACGAAGAACAGTCAGTAAGGGCTCGATGGGCGGCGGGCGCTGTGCACCCAAAATAGTGATGAAAGAGCTGCAATGCAAAAAATCAGAGCCAGCGACGACAGGCACAAAACGCACCACGCGGCTAGAACAAATCCTTCGATGTAGGTCAGGTAGAGTGCGAAGCCCAGTCCGGCCAGCGAAGCGATCG
>Ga0070697_100002897_pt1 | contig 13191 bp, 9 predicted proteins | sample KBSK1501metaG_FD_65475 | JGI IMG/M metagenome (GOLD analysis project Ga0070697, IMG submission 65475) | Corn, switchgrass and miscanthus rhizosphere microbial communities from Kellogg Biological Station, Michigan, USA - KBS K1-50-1 metaG | ecosystem: Host-associated > Plants > Roots >... | reverse complement strand
CAGGGGACCGAGCAGGCGTACGGCGCGTTCCTGGCGCGGGTCTTGGCCCGTCCGCCCGCGAGCCCCCGGGATCTGCTCACCATCCGGACCGGAACGCCGATCCCGCTCGATGAGGTGGAGCCGGCCGAGGACATTCGTCGCCGCTTCGTCTCGACCGCGATGTCGCTCGGCGCGCTGTCGCCCGAGGCGCACCGCACGCTCGCGGTCGGCATGAACCGGATGGGCGCGCGCTCCAACTGCGGTGAGGGTGGGGAGGACCCGGACAGCTACGCCCCGCTGCCGCACGGCGACCGCGCCGACAATCGGATCAAGCAGGTCGCCTCGGGGCGCTTCGGCGTGACGACGCAGTACCTGGTGCGTGCGGACGAGCTCGAGATCAAGATGGCCCAGGGGTCGAAGCCGGGGGAAGGCGGGCAGCTGCCGGGGCACAAGGTGACGGCGCTGATCGCGCGTCTGCGGCATTCGGTGCCGGGCGTACCGCTGATCTCGCCGCCGCCGCACCACGACATCTACTCGATCGAGGATCTGGCGCAGCTGATCCACGACCTCAAGCAGGTAAACCCGCGCGCCAGGATCGGCGTGAAGCTCGTCGCCGAGGCGGGGGTGGGGCGCGTGGCGGCGGGGGTCGCGAAGGCGTACGCCGACTACGTCCTCATCTCGGGGCACAACGGGGGCACGGGCGCCTCGCCGCTTTCCTCGATCAAGCACGCCGGCTCGCCGTGGGAGCTGGGCCTCGCAGAGACCCAGGCGATCCTGATCGAGAACGGGCTGCGCCATCGCATCGAGGTGCGCACCGACGGGGGCCTGCGCACCGGGCGCGACGTCGTGATCGCGGCGCTGCTCGGCGCCGAGGTGTACGGCTTCGGGACGGCCGCGCTGGTGGCGATCGGCTGCGCCATGGCCCGGCAGTGCCACCTCAACAGTTGCCCGACGGGCATCGCGACTCAGCGGCCCGAGCTGCGGGCGAAGTTCCAGGGCACGCCGGAGCAGGTGATCGCCTACTTCACCTGGATCGCCGAAGACGTGCGGCGCATCCTCGCGGAGCTGGGCGCGCGGAGCCTGGACCAGATCATCGGACGCGCGGACCTGCTGGAGCGCGTCGACCGGCCCGAGGTCCCGCGCGCGCAGATGCTCGACCTCTCGGTCCTGCTCGCCTTGCCCCTTTCCTCACCCGGCGGCGAGTCACGCCGCCGCACGGTCGGGCGCAACGACCGGCCGGGTGTGGAATCGCTCGACGAGGAGATCCTGCGGGTGCTCGCACCGCGGTTGGAGAACGGGCGGCCGTTCGCGGGGGTGTACGACATCGGGAACCACCACCTCACCGTGGGCGCGCGCATCGCGGGGCGCATCGCCCAGCGGCACGGCGGCACGGGACTACCGGAGGGGAGCGTGCGCCTGCGGTTCCGCGGCAGCGCGGGCCAGAGCTTCGGCGCGTTCCTCGTCCGGGGCGTACACCTCGCGCTCGAAGGCGAGGCGAACGACTACGTCGGAAAGGGCCTGTGCGGCGGCGAGATCGTGATCCGGCCGTTCCGCGACGCGCTCTACGCCGCCTCGACCCACGAGCACGTAATCCTCGGCAACACCGCGCTCTACGGCGCGACGGGCGGCATCCTGTTCGCGGCGGGACGCGCGGGCGACCGTTTCGCCGTCCGGAACGCGGGAGCCGTGGCCGTCATCGAGGGCGCGGGGCACCATTGCTGCGAGTACATGACGGCCGGCGTCGTGCTCGTGCTGGGCGCGGTAGGTCGCAACTTCGGCGCCGGCATGTCCAACGGCGTCGCGTACGTACTGGACGAGACGGAGACGTTCCCGGCGCGCTGCAACTTCGACATGGTGGGAGTGGAGCCGCTCGCCGAGACCGATGAGCGCGCGGTCCTAGACCTCACGCGCCAGCATTTCGCCAAGACCGGCAGCCCCCGAGCCCGCGAGGTGCTGGGCGCGTGGGAGCGCTACCGCGCCCTGTTCCGCAAGGTGGTCCCGCACGCGGTCCCGGCGCCGGCGTCCGAGCCCGCGGAGGCGGCCGCCCCCGCCGCCGGCGGCCCTTGACCTAGTCCTTCGCCGCCCGCCGGGCCACGACGCAGATGTGTCGGGACCCGCGGCGACCGAAGAGCCGCGCCACGCGACCGAGGAGCCGCGCCACGGACACGTTCGCGAACAGCCGCTCGACCCACGGCCAGTCGCGCACGGCCTTGAACCACGACTCGATACGATACCAGAGGCGGTCGTGCAGGTATTCCACCGCGACCACCTCGAACGGGCCCGCCCGCACCTCGGAAACGAACTCGGCGAACGCGCGCGGTTGCAGGTACTCGGTGAGCACGGCGTGGCCTCCGGCCCGCACGACGTAGCCGGCCTGGGCGAGGGCGGCCCGGCGCTCGGCGGCCGGCAGTTGCCAGCTGTGCAGCCCATCAGACATCACGACGACGTCGAACCGGCCCGCACCGAACGGCAGCGCAGTCGCGTCCGCCACTACGAAGCGGGCCCCGGCTCCCCCGGTCCGCAGACGCTCCCGCGCCGCACGGATCGCGGCGCGCGAGAGGTCCACCGCGACGACGATCTCCGGCCCCGCGGCGAGGTGAAGTGTCAGCTGGCCCTTGCTGCACCCCACATCGAGCAAGCTGGCCGGCCGGGGAGCGAGCGCACGTACGAGGTCGGAGACGAGCCGGTGGCGGAGAATCTCGGCGGCGCGGCGGCTGTAGTCGAACGGCTCGCCCCCGCGGTGCATGTCCTCGAACACCCGGGCACGGGCCGCCTGGGAAGCGCGCTCGGGAGGCACGCTCAGCCGTAGCCCGTGAAGGGCTCCGTGAGCACCCGCAGCCGGAGCGGCTTGTAGTTGAAGACGTGGGTGAGCCGGACTTGGTCGCCCACGCGCTCCACCCGCGTCTCCACGAGCTCGAACTCCTTCGCGTCGCCGAGGCCCATCGCGTTGAGCCGCTCCGCCTCCGCCTTGCACACGTCGCCCGGCGTGGGCCGGCTCGCGGGATACGCGTCCTCGTGATGGTCCCGCAGCGCCTTCCAGTGCGCATCGCCGGCGCGCTCTACCGACTCACGGATGGCTTCGCGGGTGAACGGCACTGCTTGACTCCTCGCACGCTGCCTGCCGGAACCTACAGCGCCGCTCCCAATCCGCGAACCGGTAGTTCGACGTGCAGATGATCTGCCGTACCCACGTGTCGCAGCGTGACGAACCCCATGATCCAGAAATAGAGCTGGATGAGCCGGTTCCTCACCTCACCCCTGCCCGACGTGCGAAGGTCCGCCGCGTGCACGTAGCCGTCCCGCTGCCTGTAATGCGGCGACGCATGCTTGGTCGCCAGCCCCATGGCCGGGTAGTCCGTGGGCCCGCGGGCGAGGTCGGTGATCACGATGTCCCGGTCCGCGAGGATGAGTGTGCTGAGCGCGAGTCGCAGCAGCGGGTGAAGCGAGGTGTAGTACGCCCGCACGCGTTCCGACTTGGCGTTCGCGGCCGAGACGTAAGCGAGCGCGTACCCGCAGTAGGCCAGCACGAGTGGCAAGGCCACACCGCGCGCCATGGACCAGAGGCGCAGGCGGCCCGCCAGCTTGTGGGCGAGCCACGAGGCGTACAGTGTGACGAGGACGAGGGTCGCCCCGACGCCGCCGCCGATCGCCAGCCAAGGGGCGTAGCGCTGCTCCGCGTAAAGAAAGACTGCAACCCGGATGAGGATGACGAAGGGCAGCACGGCGAGCAGCAAGAGCTTCGCGGCGAGCGCGAAGGTGGCAGCGACCAGAGACGGGTGGCGGCGGGCGCGAGCGTGCGCGAGCGCGCGAGGCGCCCGCGCCTCCAGCCGCGCCCACTCGCGCAGCGCTTCGAGCTCCAGCTCCCTCGCCGCCACCAGCTTCCGTACGGGTCGGCGGCGGGCGGCAGTTTCGCCTATCTCAGCGCGACCGGCTTCACCTCGAGCGGCGTGCCGGCCACGAGCGTCGGCGCCTCCGCGCCGAGGGCCGCCTTGTTGAACGCCGCGACGTCCGTGCGCAGCAGCTCGTTGAAGCGTGCCAAGTAGCCGTCCAGCTGGGCGCGCAGGTCCTTGAAGCGCTGTGCGACGACCTCGGTCGGCGGCTGGGCGTAAGCGAACGCCATGCCGAAGCCCAGCCCCTGCAGCCGTTCCTGGAAGCGGTTGAGATAATGGATGTCGTCTTGGCCCGCGTCGCGCTGCACTTCGGAATTGTAGAGGCTGTCCTTCAGCTCCTTGAGTTTCCGGCCGAGGTCACGTCCCGCGCGCGTCACGGGCGCCGTGCGGCTGCTGTCGCCTTTGACGTTGTCGCGCACCGCCTGTTGCACGTTCTTGAGCTGCGTCTCGAGGCTCACGATACGATTGAGCATCTCGTTCAGCGCCGACACCGCGTTACGCCACTCGAGCCCGGCGCGGAGCTGGGCGGCGAACCGGCCCGGGTCGCCCCCGAGGAACGGGTCGGGCTCCACCGCCACGGTGGCCGTCCGCGTCCTGCCGCCGGCGCTCAGCGTGGCGGTGTAGGTCCCCGGAACCACGCGCGGGCCGCCGGCCTGCCGGAATGGGTTTTCCTCCTCCTCCGCGCCGGCCGGCCGCTCGAACGCCAGCCGCGTGGGCCCGGCGTAGCGCAGGTTCCAGACGTAGCGGTTCACGCCCTGCTTCCCCGGCCCGCCCGAGTCCACGACGACGGTGTCGCCCTTCGCATCGGTGACCGTGACGATCACGCGGCCACGCCGTTGCCTCCCGCCCTGTTCGCCCTGGGCCTGGCCCCCCTGGCTCCCCTGGCCCCCCTCCGCCGGGGCGGCGCTCGTATCGAGCGCCGTCTTCAGGTAGTAGTCGAGCATGGCGCCGGCGGGCGCGTTGGGGGTCGAAAACCGCGACGGGGCGACGCCCAAACGCCGCGGGCGCACCCGGATCTGCGCAGGCAGGGTGCCAAAGACGTGGAAGTCCGACGCGGCGACGTCTGAGGTCAGGTCCTCGAGCGCCGTGATGTTGTCGAGCACGAAGAGCCCGCGACCGTGGGTTGCCACGACCAGGTCGTGCGAGCGCTTGATGAACTTGAGATCATAGATCGGCGCCGTCGGGAAGCCCGCCTTCAGGGGTTTCCAGGTCGCGCCCCCGTCCCGCGAGTGCCACAGCGCGGCGTCGGTGCCGAGCACCAGGAAGCCGCGCAGGCTGGGATTCTCGCGCACCACGCGCGCCGGCACCTCCTGGGGCAGGCCGCGCGCGATGTCGGTCCACGTCTTCCCGTAGTCCGTTGTCTTGTACACGTACGGCCGCCGGTCGTCGAGCTGGTGGCGGTCGACGGCGAGGTAGGCCGTGCCGGCGTCGAACGGCGACACGCCGATCTGGTACACGCGCCCCTCGGTATTGGGCGCGAGGCCCGGAAACCGGCCGGAGACGTTGGTCCACGTCTTCCCGCCGTCGCGTGTCACGTGCACCAAGCCGTCGTCCGAGCCCGCCCAGATGACGTTCGCGTCCGTGGGTGCGAAGCTGATCGTGAGGATCGTGTTGTACGTCTCGGCACCCGAGATGTCGTAATTGACCGGGCCGCCGCTCGTCACTTGCTTCGATTTGTCGTTGCGCGTGAGGTCGGGGCTGATCGCCGTCCAGTGCTCGCCACCGTCCGTCGTCTTGAACACGACATTGCCGCCCAACAGGACGACGTTCGCATCGGTGGGTGAGACCTCGATCGGCGTGGTCCAGTTGAAGCGGTACTGCAAGTCGGCCGGCTTCGTCTCCTGTACACCCGACAGGTACGGCCGGATGGAGCGCGTCACGCCGGTCTTCAGATCGACGCGAGTGACGTTGCCGTTCTGCGAATCGACGTAGAGCACGGTGGAGTCACTGGGCGCCGGCACGGCGTACTCGCCGTCTCCCCCGGCGACGGTGAACCACTCGGCACCGGTGAGCGCCCCTCCGAAGCCCGCGCCTCCGCCGCCCCCTCCCCCGCCGCCCGGCCCGCTCGACATCCCGCACCAGGCGTTGTTGTCCTGCAACCCGCCGCACAGCATGTACGGGACGTTGTTGTCCGCGGCGACCATGTAGAACTGCTCGATCGGCAGGTTGTTGAGATAGCGCCAGCTCTTCGCCCCGTCCTGCGTCACGTACACGCCCCCGTCGTTCCCCTGGATCATGCGGTCGGGGTTCTGCGGGTCGATCCACAGCGCATGGTGATCCACGTGCACGCCGCGGTCGATCGGCGTCGTCGTCTTGCCGCCGTCGTCGGAGCGGAGCAGCAGATAGGATGAGAAGAACAGCTTGCGGTCGTCCACCGGCGAGACGTGCATCAGCGAGAAGTAGAACGGCCGCGCGGACAGGCCGTGGAACTCGGACACCCTGGCCCAGTGGTCCCCCTGGTCCTTGGAGTCCCACAGCATCCCCTGCTTCGACTCGATCAGCGCGTACACGTGGCTCGGATTCGTCGGGCCCACCGCCAGCGCGATCCGCCCGATGAGGCCCGGCGGCAGGCCCTCCTTGAGCTTGTCCCACGTGAGGCCGCCGTCCTTGGAGCGGTAGAGCCCGCTCCCCAGCCCGCCCGAGACGAGCTCCCACGGATGGCGCACCGCCTGCCACAGCCCGGCGAACAACACCCGGGGGTTGCCGGGCACCATGACGAGATCGGACACGCCGGTGGTGTCGTTCGCGAACAGCACTTTCTGCCACGTCTTACCGCCGTCCGCAGTGCGGAACACGCCCCGCTCCGGGTTCGGCGCCCAGGCGTGGCCGATCGCGGCGACCAGTACGATGTCGGGGTTCGTGGGATCGATCACGACGCGGGAGATCTGACCCACGTCGCCCAGGCCCTTGAACTGCCAGGTCTTGCCGGCGTCAGGCGAGAAGAACACCCCGCGACCGTCCACCAGGTCGTTGCGGAGATTCGCCTCGCCGCTCCCGACCCACACGAGGTTCGGGTTCGAGGGCGCGAGGGCGACGGCGCCGATCGAAGCCGTCGGCTGGTCCGCAAACACCGCGTCCCAGGAGTTCCCTCCGTCCGTCGTCTTCCACACGCCGCCGGCCGCCGCACCCACGTAGTAGGTGTTCGGGTCCCCCGGGATGCCGGCCACGGCGGTCACCCGCCCGCCCCCTACCGACGGGCCGAGGTTGCGGAATTTGAGGTTGTTGAGCGAGTCGGCGCCCTGGGGCGCGGCCGTAGCGTCGGCGTTCGCGGCCGGAGGCCGCGCGCCGCCCCGGCGGCGTCCTTGCGCGACCGCGGGGAGCACGACGCAAACGCCGAGCATCACGCTCAGAAAGGCGACCAGACGGCCGGAGAGACGGAGCATGCGGCCTCCTGTGTCAGGCGTGCAGCGGGGAACGGGGGAACGGGCTCTATCCTACACGCGGACGAAACGTCCACCAGGGCGGTCGCGCCGGCGACCTTTCCTGTTACGAATGGGAGCGGGGGCGCGTTGGAACGGGACGCGGGTGATGCGAGGAGGCCACATGCCGCCGTTCACCAGTCTGCTCGAGGAGACCCCGGAAGCCAGACCGATTCGGGGCGGTCGAGGACGCGACCGGCGATAAGGCCCGCAATTCAAGGCAGTTGCCCGGGCTTGCGTTCCTGCGACCGTCGCGGACAATCAAGGAGTTCGTGGGACCTCAAGGAGGTAGCATGCCCGACATGATCCGGCAGGTGGACTACTACTACACGATGGCGCCCGACAAGGCCGGCGAAGGCGCGCGGCTGCTCGGTGTCCTGCGCAACGCCGGTGTCAACCTCCTGGCCTTCTCCGCGTTCCCGAGCGCGAGGAAGTCCCAGGCCGACTTCGTGCCGGCCGACGGGGCCGCGTTCGTCGCGGCGGCGAAGCAGGCGAAGATCAAGCTCAAGGGACCGAAGAAGTGCTTCCTGATCGAGGGAGACGACCGCGTCGGCGCGCTCTACCACACCATGACGCGGCTCGGCGACGCGAAGATCAACGTCACGGCCGTGGACGCGGTGACGAGCGGGATGGGGCGATGGGCCGCGATCTTGTGGGTGAAGCAGCGCGACCTCAAGAAGGCGGCGCAGATCCTGGGAGCGATGTAAGACAAAGGGCGTGGGGCGTAGGGCGTGGTCCGAACACCCATGCCCAACGTCCCACGCCCCGCTTACGGGTTCTCCCGCGCCCCTCCCCGCCCCAGGGCGTCCGGCCCGAACTTCCGTCGCACTTCGTCGATCACGCGCGCGATCTGTCGGTCCCGTTCGGTCTCCCGCGCGGGCTCGGGCGACTCGAACAGCGACGGCTGCGTCCCGGCTTCCAGCCGGACGAGCTGCGACAACCCGACACCGAGCAGTCGAGCCGGCACCCGCCGCGCCTGCCGCAGCCGCGCGAGCAGCTCACGAGCCACCGCGTAGACCACGCGATCCGAGCTGACCGGCTCCGGAAGCGTGCGGCTCGCCTGCCGCGTCGTGAAGTCGGCGTCGCGGATCTTGACGGTCACCGTGCGCGTCAACAGCCCCGCGTCGCGCAGGTCGGTCGCAGCGCGATCCGACAGCGCGAGCAGTTTGGCCCCGAGCGCGTCGTCTCGGTCGAGATCCCGAGCGAACGTTTCGTCCCGGCTGATGGACTTGGCCTCCCGCTCGGACTCGACCAGAGAGCGATCGATGCCACGCACCCGCTCGTACAGCCACTGCCCCTCCCGCTCGCCCAGCCAGCGGACGAGGGTCGGGCGATCGTGCCGCAGCACATCCTCCACCGTGCGCAGCCCGAACCGCGCCAGGCGCGCCTGAGACTTGGGGCCGACGAGGGGGATGTCGGCGAGCGTGAACCGGCGCATGAACTGGCCCTCGGCACCTGGCGCCACCACGTGGACGGCCGAGCCGGGCGCACCCGGGCGCGGCTTGGCGAGCCCCGCGGCAAGTTTGGCCACGAGCTTCGAAGTCCCCGCCCCGATGGAGAGCGAGAGCGCCGTTTCCCCGATCACCGTCTCGCGCATGCGCCGGGCGGTGTCCGCAAGCGACTCGTCCCGATACAGCCGCTCGGTCCCCGTGAGGTCGAGGTAGAACTCGTCGCTCGATGCCTGCTCGACCGCAGGCGTGAACCGGAGCAGCGCCTCGCGGACCTGACGACTCTTCGCCGCGCAGGCGTCCCACGGCACGGGCACAACCATCGCTCCCGGGCAGAGCCGGACTGCCCGAGCCATGGGCATCGCCGAGTGAACGCCGTAGGCCCGTACCTCGTACGACGCTGACGTTACGACGCCGCGCCGCTCGACCGAACCCCCGACGATCAGGAGCGGCGCCTTGCCGGCCCCTTCCGGATCGACGAGGCGGGCGACGGAGACGTAGAACGCGTCGGCGTCGGCGAGGAGAATCCGGCGGGCGGGCGGAGAGGTGATGGGCCGGTCCGCTACCGTTGCTCCGCAGGGGGGCGGGCGCGCAGGATCTGCTGCAGGGCCTGCCGGCGCTCGTTCAGGTCGAACAGCGTCAGGCGATACACCTCGTCGTCCGCGCCGTCGAGCACGCCACCGTAGCGCCCCGCCTCCGGCGTGATCGAGCGGGTCGCCTTCCGCACCAGCCGCAGCTCGTCCACGCGCATCAGCGGGAAGCGCAAGATAGAGTCGTTGCGCTGCACCACCAGCGTGTCCCCGCTGAGCTTCACGAGGCGCAGATCCCACAGGGTCGACCCGTCCTTGAGCGTGATCTGCCAGCGGTCGGCCGGGTCGGCGGGCACCCGGTCTTGCGCGGCGGCCGGAGCGGCCGCGCCGAGACCGAGCACGAGGGCCAGCAGACTGTGCGCGCGCATGGGGTGAGCTCCTCGGGCGGTCAACCCGCCGCTCCGGGGACTTGCGTTTCCGCGGACCGTGACTGCCTCCGCTTCTTCCTCGCCTTTTCCTTCTTGCGGCTGCGCGTGTTGCCGTGGGTGCCACGGTAGATCTTGCCGCGCTTGCTGCGGGGATCACCCTTGCCCATGCGAAGGCCTCCTGTTTGAGAGAAACCTACAGCCGGGCGTGGAGACGCTCCAGGGCCGCGACCAGGTCGGGCTTCGCGTCGAGCACGGGCAGCAAGGGATCATCCTGCAGCTTTTTCATGCGGGTGGGCACGCTCCGGATCGTGAAGCGGCGGATGTCGAGCTTCGGGCCCACCTCCCGCCACAACAGGGGCGTCGAAACCGGGGCGCCAGGGAGGGGCCGCACGCTGAAAGGAGCCACGAGCAACCGCCCGTGACCGTTCTGCACGTAGTCGAGGTATACGCGGGCACCCCGCTTCCCGACCTGCCGCGTGATGGTCGCGATCTCGGGCAGCTGAGTCGCGATGACTCGTGCGAGTAGCCCCCCGAGCTGCCGGCATTGCTCGTAGGTGCACTGCCGGCCGAGCGGCAGCAGCACGTGCAAGCCGGTCGAGCCGCTCGTCTTGATGAAGCACGGCAGCTCGATCTCGTCGCACAGCTGCTGCACGGCCCTGGCGACGGTGACGACGTGGGCGAACGGCGCCTCCTTGGGATCGAGATCGAGGATGCACCAGTCGGGCTGCTCGAGGCTCGCGGTGCGGCTGCCCCACACGTGCAGCGGGATCGTGCCCAGGTTGGCGAGGTACAGGAGTGATTCGAGATCGTCGCATACGAAGTAGTCGATCTCGCGCTGCGTGTCCTCGCTCCACATCCGCTCGGTGCGCAACCAGTCGGGAGCGAACGCCGGAGCGTCTTTCTGAAAGAAGGACTTGCCGGTGATACCGTCGGGGTAGCGCGTCAGCACCACGGGCCGGTCCTTGAGATACGGCAACAGCCACGGGGAAATGGCGCGGTAGTACTCGATCAGATCGCCTTTGGTGTACCCCTCGTCCGGCCAGAAGACTTTGTCGAGGTTGGAGAACTTCACTTCCTTGGGGAGAGGGGAGATGGGTGCGGTACTCTCCGTCGCCACCTCGGCGTCCCTCTCCCCTCTCCCCTCTCCCTTTTGCGCGACCTCTGTGACGGGCTTGTCATCCCGGAATCGCACGAACACCGGCTGCCTGAGCAGGCCCTCGTCGGTCCATTCTTTATACCGCACCTCCGCCACGAGCGTCGGCTCGACCCAGGTATGGCCCGGGTCCTGTGGCGCTGGCCCGGCGAACGCGGGCTTGGCGCGAATTCCCTGCTCCAGCGCTGCGCTCACGTCGTTGAGCTGCGCCGCGGTGAAGCCGCTGCCCACGCGGCCCGCGTACACGAGCTTGCCGTCCCGATTTGCGCCCAGGTCCAGCGCGCCGAACCCCGAGCGCGAGCCCTGGGGGCGCGTGAAGCCCACGACCGCGAAGTCGTCGGTGCGGTCGGCGCGGATCTTGAGCCAGTTGGCGGAGCGGCCGGCGCGATACGGGGCGTCCTCCTTCTTCGCGACGATCCCCTCGAGACCGAGCTTCACCACCTGGTCGTACAGCGCCTCGCCGTCGGTCGCGAAGTGCTCGAGGTACTTGATGGGTCCCACCGGCGGCACGATGCCCTCGAGCACGTCCTTGCGGCGCTCGAGCGGCAGCGGCCGCAGGTCGTACCCCGCGAACGCCAGCAGGTCGAACGCGTACAGCACCGCCGGCGTCTCGACGGCGGCCCGGCGCACGTCGAGCGCGCGGCTCACCCGCGCGCGGTTCTGGAGCCGCTGGAAGCTGGGGCGGCCCGCGTCGTCGGGCACGACCAGCTCGCCATCGAGAATCACGTCGTCGTAGGGAAGGGCCGCGAGGGCACGCGCGATCTCCGGGAAGGACTCCGCGATGTCGTGCCCGTTGCGGGTGATGAGCTGCGCCTCCCCGTCGTGGCGCGCCGCCCGGACGCGGTAGCCGTCGAGCTTGAGCTCGAACAGCCACCCGGCCTTCCTGAACGGCCGCTCGCGCGTCTCCGCGAGCATCGGCTCGGCCTCCTCGGGGCGCACCGCGCGGCGCGGCGCTTTGAGCCGGGCGAGCAGTGCGAGCGCCGGAGCCGCGCGGTTCGCCCCCACCTTCAGCTCTTCAACGGTCAGCCCCGACAGCACCGACTGCGGCGGGAGCGCGCCGTCGTCCGCGACGTAGCCGTCCTTCTCCTTGATGAGGAGCCACTCCTTCGCGCCCTTCTTGAGCTTCACCAGGGTCCACTTGCCGTGGAGCTTGTAGCCCCGCAGCTCGAACAGCAGCTTCCCCTTCTTCAGGCCTTCGTGCGGGTCCTCGAGCGGTACCCAGCGCCCGCGGTCCCACACTATCACCGCGCCCGCGCCGTAATTCCCTTCCGGGATGATCCCTTCGAAGTCGCCATACTCGAGGGGGTGGTCCTCGACGTGCACGGCGAGCCGCTTGTCGGCCCGGTTGGGAGACGGCCCCTTGGGAACGGCCCACGACCTGAGCACGCCGTCCATTTCGAGCCGCAGGTCCCAGTGCAGCCGGCGCGCCGCGTGCATGTGGACCACGAACAGGCCTCCGGCGGAGGGGGTCGCAACGGGGGCGGCCGCCCCGGGCTCCGGCGTGCGGTCCAGCGACCGCTTGGCGCGGTAGGTACCGAGCGGATCGGGACCGGGCTTCCGTTTTACGACCATAGGAGTGCAATCTTATCATCGGACCCTCACAAGCGCACTCCAGGACCATGAGCGCACATCCCATCGGATCGGCGACCCTGTCGTTCGGCTTGGTTTCAGTGCCGGTGAAGATGTTTTCCACCGGCGAGCCGTCAGCTGCTATTTCCTTCAACATGCTCCACGGGAAAGACGGGGCTCGCTTGAAGCAGCAGTACATCTGCTCCAAGGATGGCGAGATAGTGGAACGGGACGAGACGGTAAAGGGATACAAGCTTGCGGACGGACGCTACGTCATCTTCACCAAAGAAGAGCTAAAAAAGCTCGAAGAGCCTAAGGGCACCGACTCCGTTGACATCGCCGAGTTTGTTCCAGCGCCGCAGATCGCCCGGGTCTACGTCGCAAAGTCGTATTTCCTCGGACCCGACAAAGGTGGTGAGCGCGCCTACCGGTTGCTAACGGAGGCGCTCAAGCAGACGGGCCGAGCAGCGGTCGGCCAGTATGCGGCGCGTGGCAAGCAGTACCTCGTGTCGGTGCGACCTGAGGGGAACGGCCTGGTGATGGAGCAGCTGCACTATGGCGACGAAGTACGCAGCATCGGGGAGGTCCCGATCCCGAAGATTGAAGTGAAGAAGCCCGAGCTCCAGATGGCCGTGCAGCTCGTTGAGCAGACGTCCTCTGACGCGTTCCAACCAGAGAAGTACGAGGACAACGTGCGCAAGAGAATCCTCGAGCAAATTGAGCGGAAGGTGCAGGGCGAGGAGATCACCGAGGAGCCGACCGAGGCGCCGAAGAC
>Ga0070697_100002895_pt1 | contig 13195 bp, 9 predicted proteins | sample KBSK1501metaG_FD_65475 | JGI IMG/M metagenome (GOLD analysis project Ga0070697, IMG submission 65475) | Corn, switchgrass and miscanthus rhizosphere microbial communities from Kellogg Biological Station, Michigan, USA - KBS K1-50-1 metaG | ecosystem: Host-associated > Plants > Roots >... | reverse complement strand
TCGCCTTGCTGCGGAGCTCGCCGCAGCCCGGGAACGGCGCCGGTTTGGGCACCGTCACGTGAAGACACTCATCCAGGAGAATGCCCAGCACCTGGATGAAGCGGTCGTCCGCAAGAATGAGCGGGCGGAACGCATCAGGGATCTGGCCCCGCAGCTGGCCAGGCGGATCGAGGCTGATCTTCACGCGGCGCTACCGCACACTCCCGATTCACTGACCGATCTCGACCGACGCCTCGCCGTGGCAGAAGGCAGGGTGCGGGACGCGAGGGCGGCGAGCGAGCTCCATGCTGAACGCGCACGAGAGCTGACGACCGAGATCGAGCAACTGCGGCGGGAGCCCGGGCCGACGGCCACCGACAGCGAGCTCGTCTCGGATGCAAAGGCGCGCGACCTACCACGCAAGGTCGCGGAGCGACCCGGCCTGGAAGCGCGGTCGGCGGGCATCCAGCGCGACATTGACCGGTTGGAGGATGAACACGAGCGCGTCGTTTCCCGGATGCGGCGGGAGAAGTCTCAGGTTCGGAGGGAAATCGTCCGGGGCGCCAGCGTCGTCGCCGCCACGCTGGCCAGGCTGCGGATGAGCCCGGAGCTACGCGAACGTGATTACGATTTCGTGATCGTTGACGAGGTTTCCGCCGCCTGCCCGCCGGAGGTCGTCTACGCGGCGAGCCGCGCGCTCGAAGGGGTGACGCTGCTCGGCGACTTCCTGCAGAACGGGCCGATCATGCCCGGTGAGTTCCGGGATTCGGCCGAGGATGCGGTTCTTCGCTGGTACGGCCAGGACTGTTTCGGACTCTTCGGCATACGGGACGCGGCTTCCGCGCAGGACAACCTGGGTTGCGCGGCGCTCACCGAGCAGTACCGCTTCGGACCAGTCATCAACGAGCTCGCCAACTCCGTCGCCTATCGCGGGGTCCTGCACGCCGCCGGATGCGGCCCCGACTGTTCTGAGGACACGGAGATCGTCCTCGTTGACGTCGACGGCCTCGGCGACGAGCTTGCCGCGATCCGCCGGAAGCCAGCCGGCGGAGTCGCCGGATGGTGGCCCATCGGCGTCCTGCTCGCGCGGGCCCTCGCCGAGCATCGGGTGCGCCAGGCTGAGAGGAAGGCGAGTCGGCCAGCATGAAGGCCGGCATCCTCGCGCCCTACCGGGATCAGCAGCAGCTTGTCCAGGACATCTTGAATGAGTCGGGCGCCAGCCCGCAGATCGAAGTCGGCACTTCCCACCGGTTCCAGGGCCGGGAATTTGACACTGTGATCTTCGATCTGGTGGAAGACGGCAAGGGATGGATCGCGCAGGGCGATCTCAAGGGAACGAAGTGGCAGGCCGACGGGCTTCGCCTGTTCAACGTCGGCATCACCCGCACCAGGCGACGCCTGTACCTCATCGCGAACGTGGCGACGATCCACCGAGCGCGATCAGGGCCACTGCATGCCGTGCGGCAGCTGCTCGACGCGGACAAGGTTCAGGTGGTACAGGCCACCGAGATCCTCGGATTGCTGGAGGCACCCGAAGAGGACCCGGTCGTCAGCGAGATCTGGCAGGCCCTGCGCGGCCATGCGACGCTGATCGACCTGTTCGATGAGGATCAACTCCCGGACGAGCTGCGTCGCCGGATCGACGCGGCTCAGGAACGCATCTGGCTGTGGAGTCCATGGGTCGGCCGCCGGTCAGAGCAGTTGCTGCCGCACCTGAGCGCCGCCCAAGACCGCGGTGTCCGCGTGCATCCCGTGGTCCTGCCGCGCGACCAGGTCAACATGCACTTGAAGCCCCGGCACGAAGAACTCGCGGCGCAGATAGCGGGAACGGTCTATCTCGCGAAGGAGCATCAGAAGATCATCATCATCGACCGTAACCTGACATTCATCGGAAGCATGAACGTGCTGGCTCATGTACCAGGCGGCAGGCTTGAGGTGATGGCACTCTTTGAGAGCTCCATGCTCGTCGAGCGGCTCCTCAAGCACGAGCGTGCCGATCAGCTCAGGCAACCGCCCGCATGCGCGCGGTGCGGGCACCAACTTGTACACAGTGTGCGGCGGGGTTCAGGTTACGAGCAGGCGAAGGCCGAGCTCCGCTGCGTCGAGAGCGACGAGGTCGCGGTTGCGTTCGGCCCACCTGCCGGAGGCAAGGTCATCACGGAGGCTGCGCACGGCCCGCTGCTCGGCCTCCGGCCCACTCTGGCCCACACCGATACTCCGCGACGTACCTGATCGTCCAGGTAGGCCTCGGCCCGGCGCTGGTAGGCCTCGAAGAAGCGGTCCGCGCAGTCCCACGAAATGAGGACCTGCTCCATGCGGGCTCCGCTCGAGCGGGCCAGCTCGGCCATGAATGAGGCCCTGGGGGTCGCCACGGTGCTCTGCCTGCGCAGCCCGGGCTGGCGGCCGTGTCATCGACGGTTCTGCGCGGGCTCAGGGGTCTGACTCGTTGGCTTGCGCGGCTCTCGCGCTGGTCGGTCAGTTTGTGCACTAAAGTGGCCCGGTTCAGGATGCGGTTAGCCCGGGACAAACCGGGTAGCGGCGGGGCATCTCGCGGGAGGACGACGAAGGGACGTCAGCATGTGGGCATTTTTCTCCAGGCGCCTGCGGATGTGGCTGCTGCTGGCCATCGCCCTGCCGCTGACCCGGGCGCTCGTGCATCGCCTAGCGCTGGCCGCCGAGCGCCGTGATCCGTCCACCCGGACAGCGAAGGCGCTGCACCAGGCCGACTCGACGGCCACCGGCGTATCCCGTCGGACCGCCCGTAAGGCAGAGCGCCGCAAGGCAGGACGCTGACCCGTTACCACGGACGTGCAGTGCGAGTGAACCGCGGCCTCCGTCGGTCACTCGGCATGGACGGGCGGAGCGGCAGCCACCGCACTTCGCTGGATCTGGCCGGTCTGGGTCACGCTGATCTGGCTGGGTCCCAGATCAACGAGCTGCTCGCGTCCCAGCCGAAATAGCCCTCAGGACCTTCTCACGTCGCGCTCAGCGGGAGCCGCGAGCTGAGGGCGAACGGATGTGCAAATGGTTCGACTCCGGCCTCGGACACGAATACTGGTGCGATTTCCCCTAAACCACGCACTGCTCGAACACGCACGCCGGGCGGCCGGTCAGCACGGCCGCCCCGACCCCCGGCCGCGCCGCCGCCTCCTACCCCGGAGGGCGGCCATGACGGCCCGACCCGTTGCCCCTGTTATCCCCTCCGTCGGCCGCGGCCACCGCCGGCTAGTTCCTGCGCGGTCGGTGCGCCTTCCTCGCTATTATCATCTCGGCCGGCGGTTGCTGCTCGTTACCGAACTGCATTCGGCCGCCGGACGCGCAATTACATCTTCACTCGCCAGTAAATTCATGCCGACCATCCTCGATGAACTCAAGAATCTACACCCGAGCGAAATTTTGAAGATACTTGTGGCACTTCATTGTAGGCCGAGTCTCGCATGGCAGTCGTGGCAACTCCAACTTGATAGCATTGCACTCTATGAACTTAGCACGCGAAATGACATCGAATCGTGGATCGCCCTGCTCGATATTCTCCTGCTCATCAAAGCGACTACCGGAGTTTCCGAAGATTACCGCAGCAGTCTGATTGAGCAACTAAAATCAAGGATCGACGACTTCCTCGGCATAAGCAGACGATACGCTCGCGGCAGGGGATTATGACCCCGATTTCGGAATGCCCCACGAGCTTGAGGAATTGAGTGAACTATGCGCGCGATTTGACGTCCTATCTGATTTGTCAGAAGATATCAGGGCGGCAGTAAATAAAATTGTCGATGCAATAAAGTCTCGATCCTGGTCCAAAGCTACTCCCGCAAGCGGCGGTCATATCAGATTCGCGGATAACCCGAGGACCAGATCGGTTTTCGATGAATGATCTCTACGGGGTCTGCGGGCCGCCGGACAGGTCCACCGCGGCCGCCTCCGGCCACACCCGCGCGACCGGTGGCGTCAGCAGGCCGGTGCCTGAGACTCAGCCATGCTCCATGATGGTGGGGCAGAAGCCGCGTGCCTGGTCATTGGCCCGCTCGTTCCGGCCGCGACGCGGTGCGGTCAGCCATTCCTCAAGCAGGCCGACCGCGTCCTGCGGGGCCTGCTGGCCAGGTGGGTCCGCGGGGATGAGGTCGCGCGTCTCGTTCGCGTGCGGCGGGGACAGTAGCCACTGTCCGGCTCCGGCGTAGAGCCGGGTCTCTGCCCGCGCCTTGCCTGCCGCCGTCTTGTCCAGTGTGTAAAGCACCGGGCCGGTGGCCGCGTCAGCGCGGAACCGCTGCCAGTGCGCCGCTGTGGCAGTGACCCGAAGCCGTTTCCCGTAGGGCCAGGGGACGCGCCAGCGGGCCGCCAGGCCAGCGTCCAGTTGCGCGGCCGTCGGGTGCCTGGCGTACTCCAGGTCCGCGTGCTCCATCGCGTGCCGGAAGAAGCGGGAGGCCTCCGTGAGCGCGGGCTGGCCGTCGAGTCGCACGCCGGCCTCGACTCCGTCGAGCAGGCCATGCGCGGCGTCGAAGTTCGCCGAGAACAGCGCGCCATGAGCGTCGTCGGCGATGACGCCCTTGGCGTGGTTGAGCTGGTCCGCGTAGATCCGCACCCCGAGGTCGGCGAGGGCTGCGGCGTCTCTCCGGTGTGCGCCCATGTTGTTCCTGCCGCGGCAGAGCAGCGATGCCGCCACCTCGCCATTGCGGAGCGCCGCGGTCAGCGGCTCGATGAGCAGTTCGCGGCGGCTGACAAGCCCGTTGAGCGAGAATGTGGCGAGCATCAGGCTGCGCCGCGCCCGCCCGATGATGTCGTGCAGGTGCGCGAGGATCAGCCGTTCTTCCTTGCCGTCGGTCCAGATCACGCTGGGAGCGGGTGTGATGTCCGGCACCGGGACTCGGCACCGGCTCGAGCCTGGCGGGCGCTCGCGCACCGAGTATTCGGCAGACCCGGCTGGCATCTCGTAGGAGCACGAGTCCCACAGCCGGGTGAAGAACCGCGCCACCCGGTCGACCTCGGCGGGGCTGGTGATCATCACACCGTTTTCGCCGGTCTCGTTCAGGCCTCTGGTATCGAGGTTAGCGCTGGACACGAGGGCGGCCCGGTCATCGACGACGAGGAACTTCGCATGGCAGTCAGCCCGGCCGCGTACCGCCACTCCATGCCTGGTGAGCTCGGCGAAGTTCTTCTTGTGTGCGCGTACCGCGGCATCCGGGTCCGTCTCCTCTTCGAGCTCGGCGAGCTGTTGCCGCATGGTCCGCTCGCTCAGCTCAGAGATAACGTAGACACCGCCTCTGAGCCGCCCGGCCACGTCGAACAGCGCGCCGAGCAGGTCTGGCTCGCCGAGCAGGTAGCTGGCGAGGAACACCTTCTGCCTGGCCGACCGGATGAGCTTGAGGGCTGTCTCCTTGACGGTGGTGCCCGATCCCTTGCGGGTGAAGACGTGGCGGTAGTCCTCACCGGTGCCGGTGTCCGCAGGCTCGAAGCCGGGCTGCCACCCAGATGTTCCTGCTACCAGGAAGAACCCATCATCATGCGTGATAGCGCCGAGGTCGAGAACGTTAGTCATAGCAGAAGTCCTCCTGCTCGCGCAGCAGATAGGCGAGGTGGTAGTGGCCAAGCTGCCAGATGCGCTCCCGGATGGACTCAGCGGACAAGATGCCGCCGGCGTCCGGATGACTTCTGCGCTCAGCTTCGCAGGCCGCGGTGAACTCCGTCGCGGCGGACTGCCGCGCCGCGAGCAACCGCTTGATCAAGTCGTCCCGGGCGAACAAGGCCCGGGCTGTGTCGTCGGTAGGGAAGAAGTGGCAGGTGAGGTGGACGATCTCCTCGTCGGACTCCACCGCGAGGCCGCGTGGCTCGGACAGCGGGCGCGGCTGGGCGCACAACAGCGTGGCGGCGGCGCCATCGGCCAGCAGGTCCCAGGTGCCAAGACCGCGCCGTCCGGCGCCCGCGAGCGGCGGTATCGTGTCGCAGGCGCTGCTGACCGCGCTGAGTTCCAGCCACGCCTGGTGCAGCTTTTCTGGATCATCGAGCACGCCCGCCAGGCCGGCCCACCTGGCCGCCAGTTCGCGGGCCGCGCTGAGATCGATCTCGATCACAGCGTCATCCGGCTGGGCCGGTCCCGGGCCGGAGCCGCCTCTGCGCGGCCTGCCGAACGCCGACGCGCGGACCACCTCGATTCCCGCATCCGTCTGCCGGAGCTCAGCATGGCAGAGGTAGACCGGACAGACCCGTACGCCCGGCTCGCCGCCCCGGTGGGCCGGATCGGCTGGCACCGGTTCGCCGAGCAGCAGGTCATCATCGCGTTCGGCCACGTCCACCACGTCGCGGTCGAGTCCGGCGACGCCCCTGGCCTGGACCTGGGTGCCCAGGTAAGCGGTCAGGGACGCAGACCACAGTGCCGGGGGGAGCGGCGCCTGCCGGTGCGGCGCGATCTTCTGTTCCAGATCGCGTAGCCAGCCGCCGTCCTGCTCGTGAACCGCGAACAGGTCACCAGTCCGTGGCAGCAGCGCGAAGCTTGCCTGCCCACGCATTAGTCGGGTCACCGCCTCCTCGCGGAGCGCGGCGGCAGCACGCTCGGGATCGACGGCATAGCCCGACCCGCGCGGCGCCAGCGTGCCTGACGAGACCAGCCGCCAGGTGGCGCCCGCGAGGACGTTGGATGGCAGCGAGGTGACCTCGCTGAACTCCTCAGGCTCGACGCTGCCGAGTGTAAGGGCGAGCTCGAGGACGAACCGCTCCAGGACGGTGAGCTCAACCCGTTGCTCGCGCACTACGGCAATGCCCCGCCAGCTCAGCAGCGGCAGCAGCGCCTGGCTGACAACAAGTTCGGCGTCCGGGCCGTGCCGCGGCGCCGGCACGGCCTGTATACATGTCACTGCCCAGTCCCCTCGAGCTGCTTAAGCAGTACGGTCCCCGGCGCGCCGTCCGCGAACAAGCCGAACATGTGCGCATAGAAGTGTTCCGCTGCCGGGATGCCGCGCAAGCCGGTAAGCGTCTTCTTGTGGCCGACCAGCACGATGCCGCGCTTGGCCCGGGTGCAGGCGACGTTGAGACGGCGTACATCCTGTAGCCATAGGTGCTGCCTCGGACTCGCCCGGCAAAAGCTGATGATGATCAGGTCACTCTCCTGGCCCTGCAGCCGGTCGATGGAGTCGATGTCACGGAACCGCAGCACGCGGAAGTCCTTGAACTTCGGTGCACCGAGCCGCTGGCGGATCTTCCGTGCCTGTGCCTTGTAGAAGGTCAGCACGCTGACCGTGACGTCGCGCTCGCCTTGGGCGGCTAGCTCGCGGTCCCACGCCCGGCAGGCGTCGGCAACCAGCCTGGCTTCCAACTCATTGAAACAGCCGCTGCCTTCCTGCGTCTCGCGGGATCCCGGATATCCGGAGGTGTCCAGGAAGACCACCGGCTCAGGGAAGGTACGGGACGTCGTCAACGGCAGCACACGGAGTTTGCCTGGCGGCGGGGTCAGGTAATTCCCATCGTAGATGGGGCTGCGGACCAGCGCCGCGATCGGGTCTATCATCCGGTGCTGCTGGACGAGCGGTCCCCGCAGTTCCTTGGGGCCGTCGGCAACGCAGCGTTCGAAGATGGACTGCACGAGATGGTGGCGCATCTTGCGGAGCAGTTCGCGCTCGGCGTCGGCGCCATCGGCACGCAGCCGGTCGTAGGCCTTCTGGTACTCGGCGCTGTAAGTCTTCCGCCATAGCCCGCTGTCTGCCAGGCTGGCCGCCAAGCCCTCCACCGAAGACGTGCGGAACTGGTGTACTTCCTCGTCCTCGCGCCACAGCTCAGCCAGGTGCGAAACGGCAGCGCGCAAGTCATCGGCGGCAGCCCGGTCGGTCATGTGCAGCGCCGCGAGGGCGTGCAGGTGATGCTCGTCCGCCGGGCTCACGTGCGGCGGCAGCTGATGCTCGTCTCCGACAAGGACCCACCGGCGGGCCTGCCGCGCACCGATTAGGAACTCGCTGTCGATCACCCTGCTGGCCTCGTCGACGATCAGTGTGTCGAAGTCCGCGTCGCGGATGTCGGAGTCGCCGCCGAATCCGGTGGTGGTACAGCAGACGACATTGGCCGCGCCGACCAGGCTGTCGCCAAGATCGGCCACAATCTGCCGCTGCGCATCCTGGTCGGCCTCGTCGAGGTCGGCCAGGCCCGCCAGCTGGAACCAGCGGCCCTCCAGATATGCCAGCCGGTCGAGCCTGGCCTCCCGCCGATCCCGCTGGGCAGCGAGTTCGGCCAGCTCGGTGGGCCAGGCCGGATCGGTGACATCGGTAATGAGGTTGATGCCCGCGGCCTGCAGCGCACCGCAGGCGGACGCCAGTAGCTCGCCTGCGGTCGCCGCCGCCGCTGCCGCCCGCGACTCGGCGGCGGCGTGGCGGGCGTCCAGGCCCACACCCTGCTGGTGCAGCTGACCTAGCGCGGCAGCTCGTCGGGCGTGGGTTTCCGTCGCCATACGGACCTGTTCAGCAGCGGCGTCGCGGCGGGATCTCGCCTGCGCGTCCTCGTCGCGGAGCCGCTGGAGCTCACCGGTACCGATGGTCGCGAGCAGGCGCTGCATCAGCGTCGTCCCGCTCGCCTCAGCAGTCGCCAGCGCCAGCCCGGCCGCCTGTGCCCACCGCTCGGCCTCGGCGAGTCCGGACCGCTGCCCGGCCAGCGTCCGGGCCGCGTCGTCGGTATCGCGGGCGGCCCGCGCGAACGCAGTCTCATACCAGGCCCGCGCCTCGGCGCGGTCACGCCGGACCGCGGCGGACGCCTGCTCAGCACGGGTTCGTTCCTGGCCAGCAGCGATGGCGGCCTCAATGAGTTCGCGCTCGCCGCGCAGCGCCGCTGCCTCGGCGCGCCACCGGCCCGATCGGGCTGTCTCCGGAGTGCGCGCCTTCCGAACGAACTCCGCAGTGAGTCGGCTCTTGGTAAACCGGCGGAGTTCTTCGCGGACTTTCGAGTCGTCGTAGCTGGCGCGCAGCGCGAGCACACCGTCGGCGTGCCCGACGCACCGCAGCGCCTCGTCGACGGCGACGTGCATCGGCGCGAGCAGCAGCACTCGCTCGCCGCGCGCGGTGAGCTGACGGATGATCTCGCAGATGACCGTGGTCTTGCCGGTCCCCGGCGGCCCTTGGATTAAGTAGGCGTGCGGGATCCGTACCGCGCCGGCCACCGCCCTGCGCTGCTCGTCGTTCAGCTCGTCGTCGAAGTACCGAGGGAGGGTCCCGAACGGGGCGGGCACCGCCATTGATGCAGGGTCGCTAACCAGCCGGGCCAGCGAATCCCAGTCGCCCTCGACCTCCTCGCGGAGCAGTCGGCTGAGCGCGTAGCCGTGCCGCTTCAGGCCAAAGCGGGGCGTGCAGGCCAGCTCAACCCGGGCGCCGGGCGTGAGCGCCGCCTGTGCGCGGGGCGCATCCGGCAAGCTGACCCAGACCTCGTCGCCGTCGATAGCTACCAACTCGAGCCGCACGGGCCTGCGCTGCCCGGAGACACCGACCTCCACGTTCTCCTCGTCGCCGAAGCCGCTGTCGCGCTGGGTCAGCCGCACGCTGAACATCTCCATGTCGCCGCTCACTCGACCAGTGACAGCGCCATGCGCCCGGACAGTGCCCTCGGTCTCGCTTCGCTGCTGCAGCAGCGCGATCATCTGCTCAAGGGCGCCGAAGTGGCGGCGCACCCGCGCGTGCAAGTCAGCACGGGTGCCGACGGCCCGTTGTCCCGCACGTCCGAGCAGCTGACCGGATCGGTCCCAGGCCCGCTGCCTGGCCTGCTCGTAGCGCCGCCATTCCTGGACCTGCGCGTGTACGTCGGCGATGTCGCACCACTGCTCGTTGTAGGGCGGGTGCGCGGCGACCCGCGCCCGGACGACCGGGCCGTGGGTGGGCAGGCCGCGTCGCGGCTCGACCTTGCTGATCACTGCGAGCGGCAGCGTGCCGCTCTGCGTCAGCTCGGTGTGGACGAAGGCGTCGAATCGGGTGGCGCGCAGGATGTAGTACTCGCCGTCGCGCCCGCCGCGTCGCTGGCTGACAAAGCCCGCCGCCAGGTCGGCGACCAAGTCATCGACGGCGGCGCCGGGGGGCATCCGATCCGGCAGCCCGGCTCGGTAGGTCAGCGCGAAGGACAGCGGCGCAGGCGGCGGCATCTGCGCGAGGAGCGCGGACGCGACCTCGCTAATCCATGCCTCGGGCGTACCCAGCCGACCGTCACGGGTACCGGGCATCCTCAGATGTCCCGCACGAACGCGAGCGTCGCGCAGAGCGCGTCGATATCTTCCTCTGGCTGGTGCAGACCCCATAGGGCACGCAGGCACCGCTGCGCAGTCGACCGCAGTCGATCGCAGTCAGCGGGCGAGACGCTGTGGTACCCATGGGCAAGGACCGACTGGTTCCTCGCTTCGGCCTGCTTGGCCAGGTGGCTAATGCCCTTTACGTCGGTGATATCGATCCGTCTGAGCAGCGGGTCCTTGAGCACGTGCAGCAGGACCGCAGAGCTCATCAAGCTCATCTTCACGGGGAGCGCAGTGACGACAGCCCAGCCGAGCCGCCCGATGACCTGGTTGTACCGCTCGAGAAGGTCTGCCGTTGCGACCCCGGTCAGCGTGTAATCGGGATCAGCACAGTCGAACTCGCCATACCGCAGCCGCAGGCGCTGCTGGAAAGCCCCCTCGATGGTCCGGTAGTACAACAGTGTGGCGAAGTCCGTGCGGCGTAGCTTGCTGTAATGCTCCCCGAGAACGAAAAAATTAACTACCTTGACCGATGCGTCGCCACTGATCAGCGCCCGGACGAAATCGATCTGCCTGGTAAGCAGCCGTTCGGTGGCACCGGGCACCCCGGCCAGCGGGCTGGCAAGCTCCCGTGCGACCTGATCGGCCAGCGACGGCAGCCGTTTCAGGTCGAGATCCGACCAGGCCTGGTACAACCCCGCTACGTCCCGGAGCAGCCGGGCCCGACTTGGCTCAGCCATCGCCTCGGCGAGCCCGGCGAACCGCTCGTGAGCGGCAGCGAAGGCGCCGCTGCGGAACGTCTCAAGCGCGGACTCCAGTTCCTGGTCGCCGAAGATCGTGGTTGGGTTATCCAGGATGAGCAACCGCTCGGTGCCTGGGATGGGCTGCCGCATCTCGCCGTCATACCGGCTGTCGATATAGCACAGCCGTAGGTCGAGCTGCCAGGCAACCAGCGCCGCCGCGGCGCTCATCACCTTCTTGCCACCGGTGATGTCGATCAGCACCGTAGGCCGACGCCGGACGGGTGTTCCGTCCTCAGCACGGCCGCTCGCGAGTTCGGCTACAGCCTCCTTGACTAGCCGGTAGATCGCCAGCGGATCAGTGCCGTCACAGGCCTTGTGGTGGAAGTGGCGAGCCGGCAGGCGACGCCCCATGACTAGGTGCTCATGAATCACGTCGATGCTGTCCGATGTGCCCTCAGAGGAGATCACGAACAGCTGTCTGGGACGGATCAGCTCAAAGGCCAGGATCGTGGTGGCCGGGGAGAACCCCGACAGGCTGACCAGCAGGTCGACCTCGGAGGGCGGAGGGGTCGCCGCAGAGTTCGCCTGGGCGCGCTTGATCACCTCGGGGAATAGGTTTTCAAGCCGGAAGCGTGTCGCCTGCTCCGAAGGGGAGCCCGTACCATAGCTCTCCAGCCCGCGGAAGATGTCTCGCATGCGATCGACCTGGTCTGCGAAGGACCTCACGCGGGGAAGGATATAGATGCCTCTGGACCGGCGCTGGCCGATACCACACAAATTGCTTGTAATTTATCGGCAATGAAAGATCAATCCGAAATGCCCACTTCGTGACTTGAGTGATGGATGTTATACTCAGTGCCGCCGTGCGGTCAGTTCTTTTGGAGCGATCGTTGAATTATCAGGAGAACGGACCGAGTCAGCGCTCCCCTTGGTTCTGCTGCAGACGGTTAGGGTCACCGCGGTCGCGGCCGTTACGCCTTCCTGACGCGGGTCCGCTGGGGTTTTAGCGGTTAGGCTCGCGGTCATGGCCGTGGCTTCGATGTGAGCCGCCGGTGGGTGCTGGGCTCGGGGAGCGGCGGCGGGCGTGGGGGTTCATCGCCGAGTTCGCCGCAGCTTCGACGCGGCCGCTGGCATCTGGCGACTGATACGCGAGGATGTGCTGCGGGCGCCTGATGTACTCGACTTTCGCAGTTTTCGGCGCTGTGGAGCGCTGATTCAGTAAGCTCAGGCGGTTCAGCGCGGTGGCTAGCCTGTCCGCGGGCGGGCAGCCTCCGGCCGGGGCACTGAGCACGTCGGATCGGTCAGGATCTGGCTGTGCGGTCGTCCGCCTGCTGACCGGTGAGGGCTCCTATGCGCGCGGGATCAGCAGGCCGCGCAGCACTTCCGGCCACCGCGGGCCGTCGTAAACGCGTTCGGGAACCAGGTAGCGGTCGGTGCCAGCCGGGCGGACCTGCTCATCGCGGACAGGCAGCAGCACGAAGTCCAGCGAGAACGGCCGGGCTTTGCGGCCCAGCTCACGTTCCAGCTCGGCTACCACCTGGCCGGTTCGCCGATCGAGGTGCAGGCCCGCCTCCAATCCCGCTTCCACGCGGGCGTTGTGCCAGTCCTGAGCCTGTTGCCACCGGCCGGTGACAGCCCGCCGCAGCGCTGGCCAGGCAGCCAGGCCGGGGAAATCTGGCGCGGCGAACGCCAGCAGGGCCGGCGGGCGGGCCAGGCCGGATGGCGGTGATAGCGGGGGCAGCCCGATCAGCGCATGCCACCAGGCCAGCCAGCCAGCGGCCAGTCCGGCGGCGTCCGCCGGGTCCGTGCGGGGGTCTGGTGGCGGCTCGACGTCCGGCGGCCCTGGCACCACGCCCTGCGATGCCACCTCGATGCGCTCGGCGGCGCGAAACCACAGGGCCACATCAAACGCCTCCGGCCACCGGTCTTCGCTGATGCACCACGAGGGCGAACCGGCCATACGCATCGGCATGACTCCTGACAACTGGCTACCGGCAAGCATGCGCCCGGCCCGCCGCGGAAAGCAAGGCGTGCCGGACCCGGCCCGGGAGATCCGGGACGCCGCCCCTGCGACATGCCGCGTGACCTGCTGATTCAGCCAGGTGCAGCAGGTTCGGGCGGGGGAGAACAGAGCATCGGCGGTGCTTGCGAAACCGTCGATGGAACGGGTTCGCGCCGATGCTCGCAGATGCCACGCTACCGGTTCCCGCGTCGCTGATGACGCTGCTGGCCGGTCTTGCCCCGTTGTTCACCGCCCCGTCGTTCCGCACGTTCTGCGGCCTGGCCTGCGGTT
>Ga0070697_100002894_pt1 | contig 13197 bp, 15 predicted proteins | sample KBSK1501metaG_FD_65475 | JGI IMG/M metagenome (GOLD analysis project Ga0070697, IMG submission 65475) | Corn, switchgrass and miscanthus rhizosphere microbial communities from Kellogg Biological Station, Michigan, USA - KBS K1-50-1 metaG | ecosystem: Host-associated > Plants > Roots >... | reverse complement strand
GTTTCGTAATTCGATTATCTTCTCGATTCCCCGATGAACGTAGCCTGGGTCAGGCTGAGCGTTGATGATGATGTCCCCGTCAAGTTCTACGATGAGCCTCATGTGGCCCGAGCCTGAATGTTGAGGGCCTACGCTGAGCGTCATCGTCTGAGCCCCTGGCTCATCTGGGCTGGGAGATGCCAGTGCGTTCTCTTGAGCAGGTTTCTCTGTGGTTGTCAAGGTTTTTCAGTCTGTTGGGAATCTGACTTCCTTGCGCATGGGTGGAGGGCCGTCCCAGTTGTCGTTCAAGAAGAGCTTCTCGGGCCGCGGGTGACCCTCGAATTGCAGACCGAACATTTCGATAGATTCGCGTTCAAAGTTCTCTACCCCGGGCCAGATTTTTACAAGAGACGTCGCCCTTGGTGTGTTTCGAGGTACAGATTCCTTTAGGTTGATGAGTATATCCCGCTGGCCGGGGTTCGCGATCGAGGATAGATGGTAGACTATTTCGAAACGTGATTCTCTGTTGTAGTCTACTGCGGAGACTCCTGTTGGATGGTCGAAGCCCATCTTGTCTCGGAGGAAGATCGCTACGTCGACGATCTTCTCGGGAGCAACAGTGACATTTATTCGTGAACGACGCACGGTCGTCGCGTCTTTGATGTCGGCTGGAAAGTTCTCTTTCAGGGTCTTGATGAGACTGTCCTCCCTCTCATGTGAGAGGCTCAACTCTGAGGATACACCTTGGAACTTCGAATTTTTTGCTGAAGCATGATTATTCCTTGCTCGAGCGCTTCTGGTCTTGGTGGGCATCCGGGGACATAGACGTCAACTGGTAAGAACTCGTGGGCCCCATTGACGATGCTGTAGGAATCATGGAAGAGTCCGCCTGAGATCGCGCAGTCTCCCATTGCGATTACATAGCGTGGTATGGCCATCTGGTCGTAGATCATGCGCAGTCTCTTTGCCATCTTCTTCGTGATGGTCCCTTCTATGACGATGAGGTCGGACTGTCGAAGAGATCCGTATGGCAGAACACCGAATCGCTCGAGATCATGTCGGGCACCGCTCGCCGCGCCAAACTCGGCGCTGCAGCAGGCAGTGGTGATATTGACGGGCCAGAGAGAGTACATCCGGGCCCAGTTGATCACGTTTCTTATGGGTTCGGTGTCTATGACTTTATGGACGATGTCGCTGAGCTTTCCGACCCAGACGTTCATGGAGTCTGCGAGGAGTTCTATCGGGTCGTCGGATTGCACAGGCTTCTGAGCCGACATTCGTGTTCATCTACTAGTAATTCTGGGTCTGTCCCTATTTATCCGCATCTTCGGATTGGGTGCTGACTGAATAGAATGGACCGTTTCCTGGCCCCTAGTATTAAGGGCGTTGGCTAGATTGTTTGTAGCAGACCTCTGCTGAATGCGTCAGGACGAGGCCACGATCGCGGTTCTTTTCCACTAGGCTACTTCAACAATTCGTCCAGTCTGCGCCTGGTACTGGTATCGTATGATCCTCTTGACACAGTCACCGTTGAGGCATTGGTAGACTCGGTCCCCGTTTGCGAATAGTTCTCGCATGACCATAGGCTTGCTGCATCCAACGCATCTGAAGGCTCCACTTCTTCTTTCGTCTATGAGGAGTCTCAGATCAATCGCGCGAGTGTCAGCTTCCTTCTTCAGATATTGTCGATATGCTAGGCTGAGGGTCTGCCAATAGTCCACATTCTCAGGGGTGGTTTCGTACTCGAAGCTTCGCCCTGCGACCACTGGAGGTTTGTATCCTTCCGCTACAAAGACGGGATTCTTTGAGTATGGAACTTTGATTCTAGGCTGTCCGGTATGAATATCGGAATGGCCTGTGTGGGAAGCGGTGCGAGCGGCCATGGCTCTTCCGAGAAGTCGATCTGAATTGGGCTACTTCTTTCTGCTGGTACGCGGCTTCCGGGTCGATAGGACTGGGACGGGCAGCGGGATCTCTGTTACGCCCTTCGACGTGACGGAGAAGGTTACCCAGTAGGTTTCGTGGGGAGCGCCTTTCATCTTTCGGACTCTGAACTGTTTGACGAGCAGTCCTCGATCTGCGAATCCCGGGTTGAACCTGATGTCGAGAATCCCATCAACTACGTAGAACAGGAGATCGTCGAGTTCGGCGTAGGCGCGTAGGGGTGTGTGGTGGGAGCAGAAGAAGGGGACCAGTTTCTCCTTGGGTCCCTTCGCCCTCCAGGACTTGATACCGTCTAGCATGTTGAATATGAGTGGACGGTCTTCCTGGACCAGGGTGAACATTTCCGTTAGCGAGTCAACGAAGACGGCGCCCCGGCCTGACATTTTCATCTCCTCCATCATGCTGAACAATGCGCTTGTAACTGAGTGGAGATCTCGGGGATCTTTGACATGATGCACGTATTCTGGAACTTCCGTGGGTTCCATTCGGAAGGAGAAGCAGTCGAGAAACTTCAGCTGTCCAGACTCTAGGAAGGGTGTGATGTCCCAGCCGAACGCTTCCATGTCCTGTTCAACTGCTATGGGTGGCCCTTCGAAGTTTACGTAAATGCAGGGTTCCTTTCGTTTCTTCAGAATATTGTAGAAGAGTTCTCCCATCAGGACGGACTTGCCGGTGCCTAGCTCGCCGGCTAGGATCATCATCGTGTTCCTTGGAATCCCTTTAGGTAGAACTCTGTCGAGAGCTTCGATTCCGGTTTCAAGCAATCCAGGCAAAATTGGCCCGTTCCGTTGAGGCTGAACTCGAGTCAACGGAAGATAAATGATGTTTTACCGTGCTTTCGGACTCGGATGTTCTCTGAGATCCTCCATTCTGGGAACAGATAGCAAGAGCCCTGTTGCGAAGGGTGCCTAGGAAATCGGGTTCGAAAGAATACCGTGATTATTACTGAATTCTTGCGGCGATGGTCCGGATGAATGATCGGTCCAGCGCGCCAGCCTCGTACAGGTTCACCATCGTATTCGTGCTCGCCTCGCCTGAAAGTCGTCCCTGGTCCCCACGGATATGCCGCCACCTCAACTCGGTGTGGCCACTCTTCGAATTGTAAATGATTCCAAGAACATAGTTGACCTTGACAAAGCTGATGTCGTTCACTTTTCCTAGAGTAACCTTGTCCTCGGCCTCAACATACATCGTTCCGAGATCCTTCGATCTCTCCGGAAAAACTTGAATGTCCAACTGATAGTCGGTCGGGATGAATGATCTGCATGTACTAGTGATCATGAATCTCCGAAATGCCTCAAGTGAACATGTGGTTTCCAGCTTGGGCAAGTTCGCTACCCCGAACGGGTTGCTTCCACAATGTCGTGGGTCTATGAAACTAATAACCTCATGCCCGGAAAAAAATCCGGTCGACTGCAAAATCGGCTCGAAAACCCAGGTTAGAGCAGGCTAATACAGTCCTCTATCCTACCACCCTCTCCGTCAAGAGGGTCCAGCCGCGTCATTCGACTTTGTGAGGTGTTGCTAGGAATGGCCATCCTTGTCAGGGTCCCCCCTCAGATCTTAGAAGACCTCGTCGGCGCAGCCATCTCGAAGCAGGGCAACATCTACAGAGGGGAACTTGCAAAACTCATCGGAGCGTCAAAAGAATCCCTGGATGGAAAGACCTCGCTCTACCTCATCAGCCTCATGAAACTCTGCGGTCTCGCTGAGGCTGACATGGCAAAGGTCCTCAAGAAGTCGCGAATCGTAAACCAGCGCGGAGCCGTCACCCGGGACATTTCAGCAGGAGAAGAATTGAAGGGAGTAATCGACAACGCGCTAGAAGGGTTCCAGATGCTCATATCGGAAAGCTTCAAGCCCGTTGGCCCTGAAAGCCAACCTCTTCCGAATCAACAACCAATGAAGAGAAAATCAGATGAAGACCCGAAAAACTGATTCACAGCCGACTGAATCGCGACTCGCTTTATTGTAGTCGCAAAGCCCGGATCCAGAAGAGAAAGAGCCGACTGAGGGTACCAGAAATTGATCGTTCTAGCGGCTGACAATCCGGGTAGGTTCAATCTTCAATATTACTCGCTGCTCACCCGGTTTTCGATTAGGGTACTTGTCTATTCCTCTGTACTTCTTCGACATCTTGTCGATGTGCTCCTCGGCCACTCGTCCGGTTAGCTGTTCGACCACCTTGCCTCGAATCACGACCAGGTCGTACGGGTTGTTCTGATCGGTAATGGCAAGAGCCACGTGTGGATTCTTCTTCACATTGCGATGCTTGACTCGGCCGATCGCTGTGTTTACGAGTACGAATTTGCCGTCAGTGTCGACCCAGGTGGGAGTTACTTGCGGGGTCCCGTCAGGATTCACGGTTGCCAAATATACGAAATTCTTACCCTCCAACATCTTTCTCGCCGCCTCAGTCAGACTTGTCAATTACACTATCACTCCCCATTTGCCCGGTTCGGGGTTCTTATCAATTTCTCCGAAAGGCATTCTAGTGGATTATTCGTGACGCCCCGTCGACTAGATGTTGAACACTTCTGACCGTCATTCGTGCGACTCTAGAATTGAACTGGATACCTTGACGCTGACCTTGAAGTTACGCGACGCTTTAGTCCCATTCCAGACTGTCGTGCTTCGGTTCTGTTCACGGGGAGGCACATGGTGCGGCACAACAAAGCGACACGCTACGTCATGCTCATCGCCTTCTCGCTTCTTGCTTCGACCCTCCTCGCCGGCGCGGCTCCTAGAGCTCACGCAGCCCCGACCTACTCTCTGGGGACAATACCATTTCTGGGCCAGGAAGGAACTACGTTCACGGTCGTCCTTACAGTCGGGGGAGCCACCGGCGGCACACTTTACCAGTTCAGGTTTTGGGTGAAAGACCCCGCTGCTAATTTACACTCATCGGTTCTTCAAAACTATACGACCGCGTCAGGCCAAAATTCGTTTACACTTCCAGTCTTCTTCTACCCGACCTCAAGCTTCTCAGGCCCGAATAATCTGGTCGGCCAGTATTTCTTGAACGCGACACAGCTTCGTCCGGTGGTCGCAAATCCGAATGTGGCTCAGACATACTTCCTCATCTTCCTGACCGACAATTATCAGTATCAGAGAACAGAGACGGTCAAGGTCCAGGCGACCGGGTATAACGTGGCGGAGCCGGCTACGGTGAGGATAGCTACGGCATCAACACCTCCTACGACTGTTTTCGCCGTGAATACGACAGCCTCAATCAGTGGCGTCGTGACAGCCAACTGGCATATTCCTCCAGACGCTGTCCTCGATCCTAAGGGCTACATCGCAACTGTGACTGGCACAGTAACGGTGAAGACTCCGGCGGACGTGTCTGGCTTCAATGTGAATCCTGCGCTAATGACGGTCTCATCTCTGAACTCCATGAAGAGCAGTTATCAGAGAACTGAAACGATGAGTTTCTCTTTCCGGCCGGTCTATCCAGACGGCACGTTTGCTTCCACGGGAGTTGCCCTACTAACCTTAGCCAGGCCCGGCGGAGGGAATGTGACCCTAGCTACCGCCTATTCAAGTGCGAGTCAGACTTTCAATGCTACCTACAAGACCTCGGTCACCAACGTAACCGGCACATGGACGGCGTCCCTTGCTGTAAATGCGTATGCTGATGCTTGGGGAAACTCGGGTCCGAGCGCGAGGCTGACTAATGCCCCTCTGCTGGTTCCTGCGACGCTTACGATCAGTATTGCGGCGACTAGCTATGTCCCAATCGGGCAACAAGTAAGAGTCAACGCTACCGTAACCTATCCAGATGGAACAAGACTCACAACTGGATCTGGAGTGAAGTCGTTTCTCGTTTACACAGGAACTCCTGCAGTCACGCATACCGTTCCACTTACCTTTGACACGGGACTTCAACACTGGTTCGGCTCCTATTCACCGCAGACATCTGACCCTGGAGGTCTCTGGTCTCTCATTGTTAATGCGACCGATTCTCCAACTCCTCCCAACACGGGCTCGGCCTCCACTGCCGTTACGTTGCAGGATCGTCCACCGGTTGCCAGCTTTACGTCGACACCTTCCTCGGCTTCGACTGGCACCGCCATCACCTTTGACGGGACGGGAAGCTACGATCTCGACGGTACGGTGGTCTCGTATTCTTGGGCGTTTGGGGATGGAGCGACAGGGGCCGGAGCTGTTGTATCCCACTCCTACAGTCTAGCCAAAACCTACACTGTGACGCTGACAGTCACCGATAATGGTGGAGTCACAGGATCTTCCAGTTCTCAAGTCTCGATCGGAGATCTACCTCCTGTCGTGAGCTTCACGCCTTCTCCCTCGACAGCATTCACTGGCCAGACTATCTCGTTGTCGATAAGCGTCTCGGATCCGGATGGGACGATCGTCTCCACAAGGGTTGACTGGGGGGACAGCATTGTTCAGCTTTACTCGGGGGCCATAACTAGTGCGTCTCACAGCTACACTTCGACTGGTTCGTCAACATCGCAGATCTTCACGATTATAGTCACGGGTACGGACAACAACGCGTCCTATACATCGGCCTCTTCTCAAGTAACAATCAACGATCGTATACCGAGTCCAAGCTTCAATCCATCTTCTACTGCACTCAGCACAGGCCAGAACGTTACTCTAACGATCTCGGCTACAGATCCCGATGGGACTGTGACTGCGCTAAAGGTTGACTGGGGCGACGGATCCATAGATACTCTGCCCGGAACCGCGACCAGCGACACTCACAGTTTCAGTTCAACTGGCTCGTTGACATCGAAAATTTTCACGATAACTGTCAATGCAACAGACAACAGTGGGTCGACAGGAATATACTCGTCACAAGTTACAGTCTCTGACAGACTCCCGGTCGTAGCGTTCACAGTATCCCCCGCGTCTGTTTCTACCGGCCAGACAGTTACAGTAGCAATAACATCTTCTGACCCAGATGGAACGGTAAGCTCGACCAAGGTTGACTGGGGCGATGGAACCATAGACGTTCTTACAGGCGCACCGCAGAGTGATACTCACCAGTATACCTCAACCGGTTCCGCCAGCTCGAAAACATTCGCAATAGCTGTCACAGTGACCGATAACAGCGGATCCATCAGTGCCCAGAGCACATCCACTGTAAGTGTTCAGGCAGGTTCTCAGTCTTCCTCGGGAAACCTGTCGCTGCCGCTCTACTATTTCGCTATCTTAGCGGCGTTAGTAGCATCACTGTTAGTAGGAGCGTTTCTCGCTTTGAGAAGACACAAGGTCACGCATGCAAAGTTGAAGATCGATCTCGAAGCGGTCAAGTCGGAGGCGGGACGGATTGAGAACCAGGAGTTCTTCCAGTCCGTGAAGGATCAGTTGAAGAAGGATAAAGATGACTAAGGTAATAGCCGTCCATTCATTCAAAGGCGGAACCGGAAAGACAACTCTGACCGCGAACCTTGCAGCGACCCTTGCGCTTCACCACAGGGTGGGAGTAATGGACTTGGACCTCTCCGGACCGGGACTCCACGTATTGTTTGGTCTGAAGAAGGGCGAGGTCAAAGCCACAATGACTGATATTTTCCTCGGCGACGCGACCCCGAGTGACGTCATAATAGATCTTACGGCCCGGTTTCCTAAGATGAAGGGATTGTACTTCTGCCCAGCCAGCAATAAGGTCGAGGACATGTTGCGACTCTTGAAGGCCGGTCTTGAGGTCTCCCTATTCCAAGATACTCTACAGAAAGTGGGCGAGCAATGCAACCTCGATTACATCATCGTAGATACTCATCCGGGAGTCGAGAACGATACAGTACTAGCAATGGGATGCTGCGATGTTCTAGTCCTTGTCTCAAGAGTCGACCAACAGGACCTCTTCGGCACAGCAGTCATGGTACTGCTCGCTGAGACTTTTGAAAAACCCACATTTCTAACCCTGAACATGGTGCCCCCGGGGGTAAGAATCAAGGACGCGATGAAGGTCGGCAAGGAGCTTGCGACCCTCTTCAAGTCCCGGTTCCTACAAGCCTTCGAGTTCCAGATGGACGTGATAAACAACCTCAGCAGATCAGTGTTCGTAATCGACAACCCTGACTCATCATTCGCTCACAAAGTGACCGAGGCAGCCGAGATGCTGACCACTGAGCTAAGGGAGGAGCCAAAACCTGCAAACTAGTCCTAAGGGAAAGCCTAACGCCTGGGACCTACGGCGGCTAGTAGGGTCCGTTAACCAGCTACGATTCAACGATACCAAGGGTGAACTCTCGTTTTTCGGGCAGAAGATGATCATTCTGCGCCGGGACGTTATCCGTGTCATGAGAGACGGGCTAGAGCGTCTGGTGGCTGATCAAGCCGCTCCATTCCTGTCATATCTAGCCAGCGGGATAGGAATTCACGAAGGAAGCATCTTCCGCGACAGCATCACCTCTACGGGACAGGAACAGAGAGCCGCGCTGGAGAGTCTGGTGCACTCAGCCTTCGAAGACACTAACCTCGGTCTCGGAAAGGTGAAGATTCGCAAGATAGACTTTGACAAGGCAAACGCCAATGTCGTGATCAGCAACTGCTTCGAGGCGATGGAAAACGGGTCGTCTGAAGAGCCCAACTGCATGTTCACAAGCGGCTTCTTAGCAGGGCTCTTCGCGGAGGTCCTTGACAGGACAGTCCAGGCCCGAGAAACGAGGTGTATCTCGCAGGGTCAGCCTGAATGCGAGTTCGAAATATCCACCACCGAACCAATAGAAGAAACGGCCGATGTAAAGGAACCCAGCAAGGAACCACCCAGGGAGACAGGGAGTCAACCCACGAAGGAGACGTCTATTCTCCCGACCAAACCTCCTATTGAGGACGCGAAACGAACCAAAGATGCCGCGCCTGGGAACGAACCCAAAACTGCGCCAAAGGCCATGAGCCTGGTCAAGGATCAGCCATCAAAGACCCAGACTCCTGAAACGAATCAGAGTGAGGTCGACGCGGGAGTGGAACGCGCGTCGAGAATCGCAAAGAGAAAGCAAGGATTCTGGGAAAAACACTTCAAGAAGAAAGAGTAAGAAAATCCACCCGCCTTTTCGAAAAGAGACTCATAAGGACTCTTCCGTTTCACCGACGAAGCCAGAACAGGCCATGATCTCGAATCGGGGCAGGCGGTTCTGTAGCCACGTATGCTTCTCCCTAAAGGAAGAGTCCCGTTACGAGGATTATGATCCAAGCCTATTCTGCGTTGTAAACCCGAATCCTCGCCGAGAAACGTTCCAGCTGACAAGAGCCCTATAGAAACGGGGGGCCAACAATTTGATGCCCGCGACGTGAGAGCACCGTTGACGAGGCGTCGGACTAGATCATGGAAGGAGATACCGAGGACTGGTTGACCTTGAACAGGTTCCGGATCCGGGTTATTTCACGCCCGTCTCGCTAAGAAATTGATCAGTTGTCGTTCTAGTGGTGGCGCCGGGAGTGGGATTCGAACCCACGAGGGCGTGACGCCCAACGGCTGTCATGTCGACGTCTACTCCTATCGGGGATCTCGAGGCCGTCGCTTTAACCACTCAGCCATCCCGGCGCGACGGCCGAGCAAGACTAAACGAGTCTTAAACCATTCCAGCAGCACGGCGGAGTCACTAGATCAACGCGCGCTGGAACCGGCAATACTCTGGACAAAAGGAAGTCGTCCCTCAAGGCTAAGATCCTCCCGCTGAATCCGCCTAGGAAGGATGTGATCCACAACAACCCTCTCCCGTAACATAGACAGATGGTCCCGTAACGAATCCTGATAAGTGAAATCGACCCTCATCGAGTACTGCTGGTAGAGCTCCACCAGAGTCTTGTAGACGATCACGCGAGCAGACCCGCCGAAGGAATCGTTGAGAGCCTTGACCACATCATCGAACTGGGCTGGAATCTCAGACTCTGCGATACCCTTACGCCGAAGATGGTCGTACACAACATCACGAACACTCGACCCCATAATCTCCAGTGTCGACTTGAAGCAGTAGGACACTGTATCATGGAAAGTAGCGACCAGCGCAGCTCTCAAAGAGCATTCCTACAAGCATGAGACACCTTCTCCGCGAATACGGATGGTGTTACACGGGAGGATACTCGACAGACCTAGTGAGACAAAGCGGTTGCTTAGCTTCATCTGAGGAGATCTGGAAACCAGTAAAAGGAACGCCTGGAACATGGGCTTCGAGCATAGGGAAAACTTGGCAAGCTCCGAGTTCAGGATTGAGAGAGTCCTCTCTAGGGAAGTTCTGGATTCCCGAGGAAATCCCACCGTTCAAGTTGACCTCTACACCAGGTCGGGGTTCGGCAGGTTCTCCGTTCCCTCAGGGGCCTCGAAAGGCCACCTCGAAGCATTAGAGCTCCGGGATGGGGACAGACAACGCTACGCTGGTCTAGGAGTTCAGAAGGCCGTCGAGAACGTGAACAAGATTCTCGCTCCAAAGATTCTGGGCATGGATGTACGGGAACAGGCGAGGATTGATCGGATCCTCATCGAGCTGGATGGTACCGAGAACAAGAGCAGACTTGGAGCAAACGCGATTCTAGGCGTGTCTATTGCTGTTGCGCGCGCCTCGGCTGATACTTCAAAGTCCCCCGTCTATCGGGCACTCTCCGAGGGACGGAAGCCGAGTCTCCCGTTGCCTCTGATGAATATCATTAACGGTGGAAAACACGCGGGCAATGATCTCTCTTTCCAAGAGTTCATGGTTATCCCAGCAGGGTTCAAAACCTTCAAAGACGCTCTTCGGTGCGCAGCCGAGATCTACCACGCACTGCGACTGAGGCTGGAAGCGAAATATGGAAAGTCAGCCATCAACGTCGGCGATGAGGGCGGGTTTGCTCCGCCAATCGACAATGTTGAAGAGGCGCTCGGTCAAGTTAACGATGCTGTCGAGGAAGCAGGCTACTCTCCCGGACAGAACGTGATTCTAGGCACAGATGCTGCTGCAGACAGTTTCTACATCCAAGGGGCTGGAAAATACACTGTCGACGGTAAAGTGATCGATAGTGATGAGCTCCTCGAACTCTATGTTAGTCTCCAAGAGAAATTTCCGTTGAAGTCGATCGAAGACCCCTTCCATGATGAAGACTTTGAGAATTTTTCTAGAATCACCAAGAAGCTTGGGGTCAAGGTCCAGATCGTCGGAGACGATGTTTTTGTGACCAACATCAAACGGGTCGCTCAAGGAATCCGAGTTAAGGCAGCAAATGCGTTGCTTGTTAAGATCAACCAGATTGGCACACTAACCGAAACGATAGATGCGGTGGAAATGGCGAGAAAGGCCAATTACGGACTCGTCCTGAGTCACAGGTCCGGGGAGACCGAAGACAACTCCATTGCTGACATATCAGTTGCACTAGCCACAGGTCAGATCAAAGCAGGTGCCCCGGCCCGAGGCGAGAGGACCTCCAAGTACAACCGTCTGCTGCTAATCGAAGAAGAACTTGGTTCCTCGGCAAGATTCTATGGTCCTGAATTCCTGAAGAGCCACAACTAAGGGTCACCAGAAGCGAACTCCGGGAAACCTTGCTACAAGACCAGTACAGTGTACAATTGGTATTCAACGATTTTATATGCCCGACTTCCCGTCGATAGTCAGAAGAGTCTGCCATGGGCGAAGTTCGAAAACTGATAGAGGACCCGTCCTTTCCGAACGGATGGCCGGTAAAGGAGACTCACATTGACCACCAACTAAAGTGGAAGGATGGAGTCAGCAAGGAGTATGGCGTTCACGGATCAGCCGTGGGCGTAGACTTTGACATCTGCATCGCCGACGGGATCTGCATTACCGTCTGCCCAGTCAACGTCTTCGACAGAATGGAACTGCCCGGAGAACAGGAAAAGATGGACAAGGGCGTCACGAATGACAGTGGAAAGGCTCCATTGGCTACGTGGAAGGCGGACCCGGCCCGGGAGAAGGACTGTATCTTCTGCAGAGCCTGCGAGATCCAGTGCCCCGTACAAGCCATCAAGATAACAGAACCATAGCCTCCCTTTTCTTCGTCCCCCTATCTTTTCGCCAATTCTACAAGCCAGAAATATGGATGCCTGAGCTAGTCAGCCTCATCTTTGCCTATTACGTTTGATGATATCGAACTCTCCGTAATCGCCGCCTTCATCGGCCTAGCAGTAACACTCCCCATCACCTATCTTATAGTCGACCGGATAATCGACAACAACGAAAAGAAGAAACTGGTACCCATAGAGAAGCTAGCGAAAGAACGGCTGCGATCCAAACTCGGCGTAGGATTCCTCACAACCTTCCTGATCACACTCGTTATCGACATTACGAGCGCGTCCCGAGAAAAGAGCCCAATTCCAAAAGACGTGCTGTTATTGCACATTGAGAAGCTCAAGACCGCACAGTCCGACCTTGAAACACTCCTAGGAGTCTACAGCAACGTCCTAGATGTCGAAATCGCGCGTATGACAAACGATATAGTGCTTCAGATCGAACACTTACAGGAAGACTTCGAGTATCTGGCAGAGACTCAGCCCAGGCCTCCGACCCAGTCCCATGCCTCGCATATGGAACAGGTTCTCCTCAAGACCGTGCACTTGACAAAAGAGGAGCTCATCGCGCTGGGAACCGACAACGCTCAGATACACGCGCTGGAGGAATGGCTCACCCAGTACACACGGGAGACGAGGCCATTAGCGAAGAGGGAACAGCCGATCGCGGTGCGTGGAGGGCATACCATATGATCGGGCAAGAACAGGTGGCGGGTTCTGATGTGGCTAGGCTCAAAGTGGCTGACCTGGCCGAGATTGTTGATGGCGGCTCCAAGATCGTGAATGTTCAAGGTAGGAGCATTGCACTGTTCAGAGTCAAGGACCAGTATTTCGCGATCGCGAACAACTGTCTGCACCGGGGGGGTCCGCTTGGGGAGGGGGAGGTCAGGAATTTCGAGGTGACGTGTCCTTGGCATGGCTGGAGGTACAGTCTAGTCGATGGATCGTTTTCTCTCATTCCGACCTTGAGGGTGAAGACGTTCAAGGTCACGGTAACCGGCGAGGGCGTCTTCATCGATCTATAGTGCTGGCTGTGAGCCGTGTCTGTAGATCATCATACCCCCCCGGGGGTAGAAAACTTTCTCTCTTTGAGTCTTTGTAACGGTGGTCTTCGTAACCATCCGGGTTTTTGTGATGCCTGGTGAAACCGTTCTGGGTTTGGCCCGTTCTATCGATCAATCGAAGTCCGAACCGGTGGACGCAAGACGTTAAGAAGGGATAACATTCTCGCATCGATGATGCTTCTATTCTGCAGCTCCAGCCAGGGAGGGATCGCTGAATCATGCCCCCCGGCCACGAAA
>Ga0070697_100002892_pt1 | contig 13210 bp, 11 predicted proteins | sample KBSK1501metaG_FD_65475 | JGI IMG/M metagenome (GOLD analysis project Ga0070697, IMG submission 65475) | Corn, switchgrass and miscanthus rhizosphere microbial communities from Kellogg Biological Station, Michigan, USA - KBS K1-50-1 metaG | ecosystem: Host-associated > Plants > Roots >... | reverse complement strand
GGAAACACCCGCTCAAGCGCTTAGCAGGCGCTCGCATTCGACCACTCTGCCACCTCCCCGCGGAGGCGGTAGCCAGTTTACCCTGTTTCCATGAAAGCTTCTGTCGATGCGCAATGGGAACGTTACGGTCGAGCGCTCATCAGCTCGATGAGCGAGGTGCTGGATGAAACCCCGGACCATATCCACTCGAACCTACTCGAAACTGCCGATTACTGGCTCTCGGTCGGTCTGGTGCTCGGACTGCGCGAGCCAGACCAGGCGCAACAGCTGCTCCAGGTGATCGAAGCCTATGAGGCCGAGCGCGGCGAGCTGGCACGTGACGCGAAAAGCCTGATCGGCCAGGTGTTCGAGTGAGGCGCCGCGGGCTCGTATCGCAGATGTACGCCGCGGCCCGCCTGGCGAACGACGTCTCGACGCTGGCTTCGGGCGATCCGCGCAGAATTGCTCGTCGCGCCAAGAACAAGATCGTCGGCCGGGCGCTTGGCCGAGCCGGCCTCTGGCGATTGCTCTGGCGCTGACCTAACGGCGCAGACGCTGCGCGACGCGCGTGAGATCCTGGACGAAGGCGCGCATCTCGAGCTCGCGGGTTTGGTCGTCGGGCGCGCGCAGGATCGAGGAAGGGTGAACCGTCGCCAGCATCAACGGCAGGCCGGGCCGCTCGATGAATTGCCCGCGCTGCAGGGTGACCCGAAAGTCGCGGCCGACCAGCGCCTGGGCCGCGGTAGCTCCCAGTAGCACGAGGATCTCTGGCTTGACCGCGGCGATCTCGGCATCGAGCCATGGTCGGCAGGCATCGATCTCGGCGGTGTTGGGCTTCTGATGCAGCCGGCGCTTGCCCTGCGGCTTCCACTTGAAGTGCTTGACGGCGTTCGTGATAGACACCTGGCTCCGGTCGATTCCCGTCGCCTCGAGTGCGTCATCGAGCACGCGGCCGGCGGGCCCGACGAAGGGCTTGCCTTCCCGATCTTCGCGATCGCCGGGCTGCTCGCCCACGAACATCACCCGCGCGTGCTCGGCGCCTTCGCCGAAGACGGTCTGGGTGGCGCTCTTATAGAGGTCGCAGGCGCGGCAGCTCGAGGCCGCCGAGCGCAAACTGTCTAGCGTCAGCTGGTCAGGGAGCTGCTTCTGGCTACGAGCGGGAGACTTAATGTGAACTCGCTCCCCTGGCCCGGTGTCGAGACCACGCTGATGTCACCGCCGTGCAAGCGCGCCAGCTCGCGCGCGAGGTAGAGCCCGAGCCCCGTGCCGGGCACGTCGGCCAGCTCGCCGAGGCGGCTGAAGCGAACGAACAGCCGGCTCATGTCTTCGGCGGCGATCCCAATTCCCTTATCGGTGACTGTGACCAGGGCGAACTTGCCGTCAATCGATAGCGCCGTGATGACATCGCCCCCGCGGGGCGAGTACTTGATCGCATTGTCGACCAGGTTGTTGACGACGATCTCCAGGCGCATCAAGTCACCCATCACCCAGAGCTCGCGTCCGACGGTGTCGTCAAATCGAAGCCGGTGCTTTGGTGTGGCCGTCGTCCCTGCCAGTTGCACTGTCCGCCGCACCAGCTCGCGCAGATCGATCCGCTTGCGCTTGAGTTGAAGGCGCCGATCCTCGAGCCGGGCCGCCTCCACCATCTCGTTGGCGAGGAGACTGATTTGACGCGCCTTCGCTTGCAGCATCGGTACGACAGGACGCAACTTCTGCGGGACCGGCCCAAGTGACTCGTCTTCGATCATCGAGAGATAGCCGGTGAGGGTCGCGGCCGGTCCGCGAAGCTCGTGAGACGCAAGACGCAGGAACTCCGACTTCGCCTTTTCCAGTTCCGCGAGATGCTCCGCTTTCTGTCGCAAACGGTCCGCCTCCTGTTGATGGCGATGCCGGACCTCCAGCTTTTCACGCGACTGTTCGGCGAGCACCAGGACGTGGCTCACCCCGCCGCCATCCAGGACCGGGTAGGCATCGATGTTCCAGATTTCGTTGGTCGCGCCTCGGTCCCCTTCGGCCGAAAAGTAGCTTTGCGGTTCGCCGCTGACGCGGACCATCTGGAAGAGCTCAACGATGGCATCGTGCTCATCGCGACTGAAGATCTCGCCCAGCGTGAGTCCGTCGGCCGGGATTTGTTCCAGCCTGAGCACCCGGGCAAACTCGCGGTTCCCGTAGCGGAAGGTGAAGTCATCCTGGCGGAGTTCGAACAGCCCGATGCCGACCGGCAGCGCCTCGAGCACATGCGGCAGCAACTCGACCGCCTGACGGTCGCGATAGGGGCGCTCCGGCGTTGGCGAAGAGGGTCCGAGCTTGATCATTTGAGTCAAAGATGATATTACGGCTGACTGCATTTAGTATACCGCTAGAGTCAACCGTATAACGCTGCGCAAAACGCGAAACGAAGCGCGGCAATACGAACGCCGGTACACTGTCGAGACATGTCGGACCCGTCGACCCCAGTTCGGCTGGCCCCAACCGCGGATGGCGGGCCGGTGGGGCCCGTCATGGTGATCGGGGGCGCAGAGGACAAGCTGGGCGAGCGCGTCATCCTGTCACGCTTCGTCGAGCTCGCCGGCGGCGAGCAGGCGCACATCGCCGTGATCAGCACCGCCTCCTCCCTGGGCGAGGCGGCGACCGACCTTTACCGGCATATCTTCTCCCGGCTGGGTGTCTCAAAGGTCACGGGACTCCGGCCGGAGACCCGTGAAGAGGCGAATGATCCGTCGACCGTCGACGCCCTGAAAAGCGTGACTGGCATCTTCATGACGGGCGGCAACCAGCTCCGCCTCTCCTCGGTGATCGGCGGAACCAAGCTCGGCAGCGCGATCCTCGAGGCCCATGGCCGCGGGATCGTGGTCGCGGGTACCTCGGCCGGCGCGAGTGCGGTCGCCACCCACATGATGGCGTTCGGCAGCTCCGGCGCTACCCCCAAGAATCGCATGGCGCACGTTTCCGTAGGCCTCGGGTTGCTGGTCAACGTCGTCGTGGATCAGCACTTCGAGCAGCGGACGCGCCTCGGCCGCCTGCTCGCGGTGGTCGCGCAATCGCCCTCGCTGATCGGCCTTGGGCTCGACGAGGACACCGCGGCTGTCATCGATGCCCATGACATCCTCGAGGTCATCGGGCGCGGCGCCGTCACCATCGTCGACGGCTCGGACGTCATCACCGACGCCTTCCAGACCACTGGCCACAAGCCGATCATGGTGTCGAACGCGCGGCTTCACTCGCTGCCGTCGGGTTACCAGTTCGACCTGCGCGCGCGTCGCGTGCTCCCACGCGACAATGTCCGCAACGAGCACATCGCCCAGCTGGCACAGGGCCGCGTGGCAAGGATGATCCGCCAAAGCGCGGCCGAGGGCGCCAACGATCGGGCACTGGAGCGGCGCCGCCGGCGCCAAGAGGAGCGGAAGGCTTCAGAGTGAGCGAGTCGCGCACAGACACGCGAGTCGAGCGCGACGAGGACGCCAAGCACGAGCCCGTCGCCAACAAGCCGCCGGCCAAACCCGACCTCAAGATCCTCGAAAGCCAGGTCCTTCGTGGACCGAACTTCTGGTCCTACGAACCAACCATCCGGCTGCTCGTCGATCTTGGCTCACTCGAGCACTGGCCGTCGAACACGCTGCCGGCCTTCACGGACGCGCTGATCGACTTACTCCCCGGGTTGCACGATCACGGCTGCTCCCTCCACCGGCCCGGCGGCTTCATCGAGCGGCTCCGAGAGGGCACCTGGATGGGTCACGTGGCCGAGCACGTCGCCCTCGAGCTCCAGCGGGAGACCGGCGGCACGACGACCCGCGGCAAGACGCGGCGAGCCGGGACCCCGGGCACCTACAACGTGGTATACGGCTACAACGAGGAGCAGGTCGGGCTGGCCGCCGGCAAGCTCGCCGTCCGCCTGATCAACCACCTGGTCCAGGCCAATCCCACCTTCGACTATGTCGGCGAGCTGGAGAGCCTGGTGCTGCTGGCCGACCGGGCCGCCTTCGGACCCTCGACGCAAGCCATCCTCGACGAAGCCGCGCGTCGCGACATTCCGTACATCCGGCTGAACGAGCAGTCATTCGTCCAACTCGGCCAGGGCAAATATCAGCAGCGCATCCGCGCCACCATGACCTCGCGCACCTCAGCGCTCGGCGTCGACATCGCCGGCGACAAGAAACTGACGACGTCGTTGCTCGCCTCGGCCGGTCTACCGGTGCCCAGGAGCGACATGGTTCGGTCCGCCGACGAGGCCGTCGCCGCGGCCGTGCGCATCGGGTACCCGGTCGTCACCAAGCCGCTCGACGGCAACCATGGGCGCGGCGTCGGACTCGACCTGCGCACCGAGGAGGACGTGCGGCGTGGCTTTGAGCGCGCCCTTCGCCAGACGCGCAGCGGGGTTGTCGTGGTGGAGAGCTTCATCCAGGGCAACGACTACCGGGTGCTCGTCATCGACGGCCACATGGTGGCGGTGGCGGAGCGGGTGCCGGCGCACGTGATCGGCGACGGCGAGCACACGGTGCGCGAACTGGTCGAGATCACCAATAAGGATCCGCGGCGCGGCATCGGCCACGAAAAGGTGCTGACGCGCATCAAGATCGACGACGCCGCCCAAGAGCTGGTCGTAAAACAGGGCCTTGCCCTCGATCAGGTGCCCCCCAAGGATGTCGTCGTCAAGCTGGCGGCGACGGCCAACATGTCGACCGGCGGCATCTCCATCGATCGCACCTTCGAGGCCGACCACGACAACGTCGAGATTGCGGAGGAGGCCGCCCGTGTGGTAGGCCTGGACGTGGCGGGCATCGACTTCCTCACGCCGGACATCTGCCAGCCCGTGCGAGAGACGGGTGGCGCCATCGTCGAAGTCAACGCGGCGCCCGGGTTCCGGATGCACACCAACCCCACCGAGGGTGAGCCGCAGTACGTCGCCAAAGCGGTGATCGACATGCTCTTTCCGCAGGGCACGCCGGCGCGCATCCCGATCATCGCCGTCACCGGTTCCAACGGAAAGACGACGACTGCCCGCATGATCGCCCACATCGTCAAGGGCCTCGGGCACAAGGTCGGGATGACGACGACCGATGGCATCTACATCGACGGGCGCCTGGTCAAGCAGTCGGACGCGAGCGGGCCGCGATCGGCTCGCATGGTGCTCCAGAATCCCCGGGTCGACTTCGCCGTCTTCGAGGTGGCCCGCGGCGGCATCCTTCGCGAGGGCCTCGGCTATAGCGCCAACGACGTGGCCGTCGTCCTCAACGTCACCGGCGACCACCTCGGCCTGAAAGAGGTCCATTCGTTGCGCCAGCTGTCCGCGATCAAGCGCGTCGTGGTCGAGGCGGTTCCTCGCAGCGGCACCGCTGTCCTCAATGCCGACGACGAGCTGGTCGCGGAGATGCGCAGCCATTGCAGCGGCTCGGTCATTTTCTTTTCGATGCGCGACGACAATCCACTCGTTGACCGCTGGGTCCAGCGCGGCCGCAAGGCTTTCGTCATCGAAAAGCAGCCCGGGGGCGGCGAGATGATGGTGCTGCGCGAAGGGCGGCGCACCACCCAGATCGCCTGGGTGCACCTGGTGCCGGCGACCTTCGAGGGCCGGGCCCGCGCGAACGTCCAGAACGCGCTGGCGGCGGCGGCCGCCGCCCATGCCGCCGGTGCCCACCTCCACGATATCCGGCAGGGTCTGCGCAGCTTCCATCCCTCGTTCCACGAAGCGCCCGGCCGCCTCAACATGTTCGAGCTTCACGGGGTCAAGGTGATCGTCGATTACGCGCACAACCCCGCCGGCTTGCAGATGGCAGGCGATTTCGTCGAGCGGCTCACGGCGCCCGGGGTCAATGGACCGGAGCCAGGGCGGCGGATCGCCGTCATCGCCACGCCGGGCGATCGCCGCGACGAGGACATGCGCGAGCTCGGCCGGGTCGCGGCCCGCGTCTTCGACATCCTGATCGTTCGCGAGGACGCCAATCCGCGCGGCCGTCAGCGTGGCGAAATCGCCCGGCACGTGATGGAGGGCATCAAGGCGACCGAGGACAGCCGGGTGGAGACCGCTGAGATCGTCATCGACGAGCGCCCCGCCATCGACGCCGCGCTCAGCCGGGCCCGGCCCGGCGATGTCGTCCTCCTCTGTGTCGACAAACCCGCGGATACCTGGCGCGATCTCGAAGCGCGCCGCGCGCTCCCCGTCTCGCCGGGAAACTAACGCCGAGCTCGCTGCACCAGTTCGCGCAGACGCGCCGGTCCCACGGCCTTGCCGCCTCGCGATCGCAGCAACTCGAAGATCTCCGGCCGCTGGGCCAGGGCCGTGATGGCCACCACCTCGTTAGGCACCGACTCCTCGAGCATCCATGTGAGCGCCGCGACTTCGTCAGTAAACACCGGCGCCGTCGTTTTGCCGCCGTCCTGGAGCCCGGCCTGCAGTCGTTCGACGAGGTCCCTCGGATCGCGCCCACGCAGATAGCGGTGCAGCTCCGCGATGGCGGGCCGGTCGGCGCCGCGTGCCGCCGTGTAGGCGAGCCGGTGCAGGATCGCGTTGGTTCGATCGCCCGCGGAGCCGAACGCAAGGAAGATTCGGGCTGACCCCCCTCGAAGTCCCTCGCAGATTTCGACCAGGCCGCGCATGCCGTCCTCGTTGTGGGCGTAATCGATGACGACCACCCGGCCGTCGAGCTCGAAGAGGTTGGCACGGCCCGGGTTGCTGTCCGGGTCGAGGACAAACGAACGCAACCCTTCGGCGACGGCCTCTTCCGAAACACCCGCGCCGAGGGCTGCGGCGGCTGCCGCCATCGCGTTGCGAAGGTAGAGGCTGGAGATGCCGGCGAGCGCCACCGGGATCTCCTCGAGGGGGAGCAGGTGGTGAACGTGCCGGCGCGACGACATGACGACGAGCATCCGATCGAGGACCGAGATCGCGCGCCCACCCTCGGCCAGCGTGGTGCGGATCGCCGGATGGTCGGCATCGAGGGAGAACAGCCACGGACGTCCGGTCGCCTGGCGCCGCATCGCCAGGACGCGCGGGTCGTCGGCGTTGAGGACATCCCAACCGTCCGGGCGGGTGATCCGGGTGATGGTGCCCTTGACCTCCGCCAGTTGGTCGATGGTGCGGATCCCGTGCTGGTCGAGGTGGTCCTCGGTCACGTTCGTCACGACGGCGACATCGTTGTGATCGGTGCCAATGCCCCTTAGCAGGATGCCGCCCCTCGCCGTCTCGAGCACGGCGAAGTCGATACCGGGCTGTGCCAGCGCCTTGGCGGCGCCGCTAAATCCGGAATAGTCGCCCTCCTCGACCAGCGCCTGATCGCGATAGACGCCGTCCGTCGTCGTGTAGGCGACGGTGTGGCCGGCTGTCCGCGCCAGATGGGCAATCAAGCGTACGGTCGTCGTCTTTCCATTGGTGCCAGTGACCGCGATCACCGGGATCGTCGGGCTCAGTGTGGTTGGTGCCGCACCCGGTGACACCTGCTCCAGGCTCTGCGCGGCCGCCGCGATCGCACGAACCATCGAGCGTCGACCGTCGAGCCCAACGGTGAGTAGCGGCGCCAGCTCGCGGGCAAAGGCCTCAGCCGCTTCCCGACGTCGCCACGGATACGCAACCACGATCTGCCCGGGTGCGGGGCCCGGTCTTCCGCGGACGGCGAGATGGGTCCCGCTGGCGTCTGCCAGGATGCGCGTGAGGTGGACCGCGAAGCGGGCTATGTAGCGGCGCCGCTGATCGCTCCCTGGCTGGCCACTATTCGCCGACGGGCTGAAAGCGGCGCGCCGGGTCAGCCGCTCGATGCGGGCCTGCGCTAGCGCCAGCCACGGGGAGACATCCAGCGTCAATTTGATCGCCGGGCGCGTGAAGTAGAGGTTGGGTCCGTCGAGCACGCGCAGCTCGACCATGACGGCTAGAGCTGGTTCAGCTTCTTTCCACCGTCGTCGAGGTGGTCGTGCGCTTCGGCCACCGTGTCATGGAGACGCTCCAGGAGGAGGCGGTAATCCAGCATCAATTGCCGGGTGCGCTCACGGACCTGGCGGTACTCGGAGATCGGCGGCCGCGCTGTTTCCGTGAAGGGCTGCAACATGGTGCCCAGCTCACGCGCTTTTCCCGCCATCACCCGTAGGATGATCGCCCGCAGCTGGGGGGAGACGCCTTCCATGATGTCGGCGTAACCCTGCAGCAAGGACAGATGGCCGCGGACCTTCAGCGCCATCCCGGACGTCCCCTCATCGCGGCGCGCCTTTCCGAGGTGCGGAAGCCGGATGATCTTGCGCTGAGGGAGCGCGCTCATGCCGTGAAGACCAGCCCATAGCCGCGGCGCGGCTCACTCACCAGTCGGGCAGGGACGCCGCTGCTCGCCAGGTGACGGCGCAGGCGGACGACGTAGGTACGAAGCTGCTCCGGTGACAGGGCCGGCGCGGCCCAGGCGAGGCTGACCAGCTGGGAGGCCGAATAGAACTGGCCCGGCCGCCGCGCCAGGAAGGCCAGCAACTCCGCCTCGCGACGGGTCAGCGTGAGGCGTTGTCCGGCATAAGTCAGCACGCGTCGCCGCACATCGAGATCGAGCCCGGCGAGGTCCCAGAGCCGGCGTTCCCAGAACTCGAGCCGCGATTGCAGCCGGCGCCGGTGGGTCTCCATCACACGCGCGTCCGCATCACCGCCCCCGTTACGCAAACGGCTCAGCGTTCGCTCCGAGAACGTGACCAGCTCGCGATAGATGCTGACCCACTGGCGGGCGTCTTCCACGTCGCGGGTCTCGGGGACCTCCCCGGGAAGCAAATAGAGCTCAGCGGCAGGGTCGCTTGCAACATTAACCCGGGCCATCACCCCGATACTACGCTGAACTGATCCGGTTGTAGCATGGGGCAAAGAAGGGGAGATCTGGTGCACCAGGAGCTATCGTCATCCGAGCCGGATGAGGTTGAGCTGCGAGGAAGGACTCGACCCTTTCCTGGTGCGGTTTTTGACGTGGTCGCCATGGCGTCGTCGGCCGGTGGCATTGCCGCGCTGACCGAGGTCCTCGGTAACCTGCCGGGTGACTTCCCGGCCGCGATCGTCGTCGTCCAGCACCTCGACCCCCGGCACCGCAGCCTGATGGCCGACATTCTCCGGCGGCGGACGGCGCTGGAAGTGCTGCAGGCCAGCGAAGGCGACCCCATTCGCCCCGGCACGGCCTACATCGCGCCCCCCGATCGCCACCTGCTCGTCAACCCAAACGGCACGCTCTCCCTGTCCCACTCAGAGCTGGTGCATTTCGTGCGGCCGAGTGCCGATCTCCTTTTCGAGTCGGTGGCTGCCAGCTACAGGAAGCGGGCGATCGCGGTCGTGCTCACCGGGACCGGCAGCGACGGATCGATGGGAATCGGCGCCATCAAGAAGATGGGTGGGACGGTTGTCGCCCAGGACCAGGCTTCAGCAGAGTTCAGTGGCATGCCCGGTGCGGCGATCAGGTCAGGCTATGCCGATTTCATCCTTCCGCTCGACGAGATCGCGTCGGCGCTCGTGACATTGGTGATGAAAGAGATGGCGACGTGACCGAAGAGACGGAGGGCCCCGACTTCGAGCGTCTGCTCCAGTATCTGCGAGAGACGCGCGGCTTCGATTTCAGCGGCTACAAGAAAACAACCCTCCTGCGCCGCGTCGCAAAGCGGATGACGCACGTCGGCCTCAATGACCACGGCGCGTACCTCGACTACCTCCAGGCGAATCCCGACGAATTTGGCGCGCTCTTCAATACGATCCTGATCAATGTCACCAGCTACTTTCGAGACGCCTCGGCATGGGAGTATCTGCGAGTTGAGATCCTGCCCAGGATCATCGAGGGCAAAGCCCCCTACGAGCCGATCCGGGTGTGGAGTGCCGGGGTTGCGTCCGGCGAGGAGGCCTACAGCGTCGCCATGCTCCTCGCCGAGGTGCTCGGCCCCTCCGAATACCGGGAGCGGACGAAGATCTACGCGACGGACGTCGATGATGACGCCTTAAGCCACGCACGGCAGGGCAGGGCGGCAGCAAAGGACCTGGAAGAGGTCCCGGCGAGCCTGCGCGACAAATACTTCGAGCGCGAAGGCGACGACCAATACCTCCTTCGTAGCGAGTTACGTCGCTCGATCATCTTCGGGCGTCACGACCTGGTGCAAGACGCGCCGATCTCCCGCATCGACCTGTTGATCTGCCGCAACACGCTGATGTATTTCGAGCCGGAGGCCCAGGCGCGGATCCTGGCCCGCCTGCATTACGCCCTGAGTGAAAAGGGCTACCTGTTCCTGGGCAAGGCTGAGATGCTCCTTCGCCGTGACACGCTCTTCGTCCCGGTCGACTTGAAGCAGCGGATCTTCAGCAAGATACCCAGGGTCGGAGCTCGGGAACAGCGGGTTGCCGCCACCCAGGCCGGTTCCCTCGACCCCGCCGGCCATTCGACACGTCAGGCTCGTCTGCGTGAGCTGATGATCGATGCCCTGCCGGTCGCCCAACTGGTGGTTGATCTTGGCGGCATCGTGATAGCCATCAACGAGCGCGCGCGCTCCGTCTTCAGCCTCGTTGTCGCCGACGTCGGGCGGCCGCTGCAGGATCTCGAGATTTCGTACCGGCCAATCGAACTGCGTTCGCTGATCGACCAGGCCTACCGCGACCGGCGCCCGGTGGATGCGCACGACGTCGAGCGGCGGACGGCGAACGGCGAGACCCAGTATTTCGATGTCAAGGTGTTGCAGCTGATCGACAAGGATGGCAGCCTGCTGGGAGCCAGCATCGCGTTCACCGACGTCACGGGCTACAACCGTGTCAATCGTGAGTTGGAGCGCTCCAAGCAGGAGCTGGAAACGACCTCCGAGGAGCTCCAGGCTACCAATGAGGAGCTGGAGACGACCAACGAGGAGCTGCAGTCCACCGTGGAGGAACTGGAGACGACCAACGAGGAGCTGCAGTCGAGCAACGAGGAACTGGAGACCATGAACGAGGAGCTCGAGTCGACGAACACCGAGCTGGAGACGATCAACACGGAAATGCAGCAGCGTGGAATGCAGTTGGACCATATCAATGTCTTCATGGAACAGGTTTTGGCCAACGTCAAAACAGGCGTGGCCGTTCTCGATAAAGACCTTCGCGTTCAGCTCTGGAACCAGCAGTCGGAGGAACTCTGGGGCGTGCGCGCCAGTGAAACGCTGGGCCAGCCGCTGCTGGCCCTCGATATCGGGTTGCCGGTCAGCGAGCTGGTGGCACCGATCAACGACGCGATCAAGAGTGCCAACGGCTTTCGGGAGGTCACGGTCAACGCCACCAACCGGCGCGGCAAGCGCTTCATGTGCCGGGTGCAATGCAGCGCGATGGCAGCTGTGGACGGCGGCCGGGGCGCCATCCTGCTGATGGAAGCGGTCGAGTCGCAGAAAACACCCTAGAGAGGGTCTTTCCGTTCCGACGCCGATGTCGCCTACGTGGACTCAGTCCTGCCCGCGGACCCGGAGGCGTCCTGCGACGCCGCGGCGATCATACACTGACGCGGCGATCGCACGGACATGCTCGGGCGAGCTGCCGCAGCAGCCCCCAACTACCTGGGCCCCGGCGTCGATAAAGCGCCGTGCAAAGTCCGCCATCTCCGCCGGGGCCGTGTCATAGTGGGCGACGTCGCCAACCATGCGCGGCAAACCCGCGTTTGGCTTGATCCAAAGCGGAATGCCTGCCTTGAGCCCGGTGAATTCGTGAACCACTTGCTCCATGTCCTGCAGCGACCGGCCGCAATTCGCTCCGATCGCAGCGACGTCGAGCGGACCTATCGCCTCGACGACACGCGTCGGACTCAGGCCCATCATGGTGCGCGTTCCCCGATCGAAGCTGAAGGAGACGACCAGGGGCAGGGCGCTGGAGCGCCGCACACCCTCGATCGCGGCGACGGCCTCGTCGAGCGCAAAGAATGTCTCCAGGAGGAGCACGTCCACGCCGCCCTCGCTGAGCGCCGCGGCTTGCTCGGCGTAGGCATCGACGGCCGCTGACGGCGTCAGCTCGCCCAACGGTTCCATCAGCAAGCCGGTCGGGCCCATCGAGCCGGCAACGAGGATGCCGGGGCTCATCGACGCCGCCTCGCGGGCCAGCGCCACGGCCGCGCGATTCAGGTCGGACGCGCGCCCCGCATATCGCGATTCGCGCAAGCGCAGCGACGTCGCCCCGAAGGTGTCGGTCAGGATGATGTCACTCCCCGCCTCGATGAAGGCTCGATGAAGACCGCGGACCTTCTCGGGCTGGTCCAAGATCCACTCTTCAGGCGCCACGCCGATCGCCATTCCCATCTGCTGATAGTTGGTGGCGGTGGCTCCGTCCGCGATCAGGATTTCACCCGCCGTCAGCCGATCGACGAAGGTCTTACCCATCGGCGATCAAGATAGCGGCTGGTCGTTGAGGGTCGCGTGAAGGGAGACCGGCACGGCATGGCTGAGTGACTGCGCGGCGTGGCAGGCCCGCTCCGCATGGGTCACAAGCTTGCGCACGTGGGTGCTGGCCGCGCTACTGGCGATCGAGAGTGCGATCGTTACCTCCTCGAAATAAGCCGGGGCGTCGTCGACGTCGTACTTTTCCGTGTTTCGAAAGGTCGCCCGAACGTCAGCCGACGCGTCCTCGATCGGGACCTCGTAGAGTGGCGCGAACCGCGCCAGTTGCGTCAGCAGTCAAAACGCCGTCCCCATCATCAGGTATTGGAGCGGTGACGGGCCTTGCTCTGTTCCACCGCGCGCCAGCGGCTCATCGGACTCGACCACGAACTTTCCCATCCGTCCCTCGAGATGAACGTCATCCAGGATCCGCGCCACTGCCCTGGTCGTGGTTCGCCGCTGCCCCGGCGGTTTAGCGCTCATCTCGCTTCGCAGGCGGACGATCTCGGCCATCTGCTTGCTGAGATTGACGCGGCTCTTGACGGGTTTCGATTCAGTCATCACGCGCATCATAGTGACGTGCGCCGACCGCAAACGAAATCGACGGGATCCCGTATCCGTCTCGGGGCGGCGGCCCTGGCGGCCGCCGGTGTCCTCTTTGTTCTGTACCCGGCCATCCGGCCATTCTCCGATGAGGCAACCCTGCAGGGGGCCGGGGCCTTTGCCTCGGCCGCGTGGGTCGTGGCCCATATGCTCGCCATGATCGGCTTCACGCTGCTGATGCTGGGGCTCCTGGCGCTGTACCTCACACTGCAGGACACCGCGGTGGATTACGCGGCATTTTGGGCGCTGGTCGTCGGCCTGGTTGGTGTGGGTCTGACCCTGCCTTTTTACGGTGGCGAGGCCTTCGGCCTCCACGCGA
>Ga0070697_100002891_pt1 | contig 13213 bp, 9 predicted proteins | sample KBSK1501metaG_FD_65475 | JGI IMG/M metagenome (GOLD analysis project Ga0070697, IMG submission 65475) | Corn, switchgrass and miscanthus rhizosphere microbial communities from Kellogg Biological Station, Michigan, USA - KBS K1-50-1 metaG | ecosystem: Host-associated > Plants > Roots >... | reverse complement strand
CCGGTCAGGTACCCGCCGGTGGTGTGCACGATGCCCTTCGGCTTGGCCGTGGAGCCGGATGAGTACAGCAGGAACAGCGGGTGCTCGGCTTCCATCGGCTCCGCCGGGCACTGGGGGTCAGCGCCGGACAGCAGGTCGTGGTACCACACGTCACGGCCGGGCCGCATGGGGCACGGCGAGCCCGCAGACCGGACGACGACAATGGTCTGCAGGGTGGCCAGGTCGTTGACGGCATCGTCGACGGCTACCTTGACCGGGGCTGTCTTCCCCTTTCGGCGGGCACCGTCGGCGGTGATCAGCGCCTTCGCGGACGACACCTCGAGCCGCTCCCGCACCGCGGACGGAGAAAACCCGCCGAAGACCACATTGTGCGGTGCACCGATCCTGGCGCAGGCCAGCATCGCCACGACGACCTCGGGGATCATCGGGAGGTAAATCCCGACCACGTCCCCCTTCTTAACGCCGCGAGCCTTCAGCCCGTTCGCGAGTCGCTGCACGTCGGTCAGCAATTCCGCATAGGTCAGGTCGCGCTGCTCACCCTCCTCGCCGTGCCAGTGGAAGGCCACCCGGTCGCCATGGCCGGCCTGAACGTGCCGGTCGAGGCAGTTGTACGACGCATTGAGCGTCCCGTCGGCGAACCACCGGTAGAACGGCGGGTTGCTGTCGTCGAGCACCGTAGTGAACGGGGTATCCCAGTCCAGCCGCTGCCGGGCCTGGTCGGCCCACCAGGCTTGCGGGTCGGCTGCTGCTTGCTCGTACACGGCGGCGTCGGCGACCTTGGCCTGCGCTGCGAACTCGGTCGGCGGCGCGAAGTCCGGTGCCTGGAGCAGCTGTTCAAGTCGCTCTTCTGCCGGGGTTGCTGGCATGAACATTAACGGGACTCCTCGTAGCTAGGTGCGTAACGCTAGGTCCCGTCGCATGAGCAGGCACCTGCTATTGGTCCCGGCCTCCAGGGTCTTAAGGCCCTGTGCATGGTGGTCCTTCGGCAGGCAGGTGACCAAGGTCCCGGGACCTATGGCCGGTCGACCCTGGCATGCCCGCCTGGCCTGTGGTCAGCTCGTCGGCACCGCGTACAGCGCGGGACGCATCTTCGTCCCGCTAACGATCGGCCGGTCGAGTGGGCGGCCGCTGGCCGGTCTGGGCCATTGCTCTTTGATTTCTGCCGAAGCGACGTGGATTACCACGGGCGGTGGGCACCGTTGGCATCTCGCATCGCGCGGACATAGCCTGCGCGCTCGTAAGCAGCCTGGTCAGTGCCGGCGGGCATGGCGAGCAATCCGCGCACGTCGTCGACCGACGCGTATCCCTTGCGAGCCATCCAGTCGGCCAGGCCGTCAAGCAGGACGGTGGCATGCCCGGGGCCGTGCCGGATCAATGAGGACGCCGTCATCACGACATCAGCGCCTGCCAGGAGGTACTTGGCCACGTCGGCTGGTCCCTCGACACCGGTAGTCGCCGCGAGCGAGGCACGAACCCGCTGGCACAGGATGGAGATCCAGGTCCGCGGGACCCTGGCCTCAGCCGGGCTGGATAGATCCACAGCGGGCACCACCGCGAGGGTCTCCGGGTCGATGTCGGGCTGCAGGAACCGGTTGAACAGCACCAGGCCGTCCGCGCCCGCCTCGTCAAGCCGCAGTGCCATCTCGCCGACCGAGCTGAAATGCGGGCTCAGCTTGACCGCCACCGGCACGGTCACCGCGTCCTTGACCCGGGACAGGATGTCGACGTGCCGCTGCTCGACCTCGCGTCCGGTAATGTGCGGGTCGCCTGGTATGTAGTAGATGTTCAGCTCGATCGCCGCGGCGCCCGCGTCCTGCATCGCGCGCGCGTAGCTGGTCCAGCCGCCCGGCGTGGTGCCGTTGATGCTGCCGATGACCGGTATGTCGACCGCTGCCGCTGCGCGCTCGAGCAGGCTCAGGTAGCGGCGGGGGCTTGGTTCATCCGCGCTGCCATCCGCTGTCGCCTCCGCCTCGGCCTCGGCCGGGAAGTAGGACAGGGACTCGGCGAAAACCTCCGTGCCCATCTCGGCCAGCCGCGCGTTCTCCTCGGCCTCCCGGCGCAGTTGCTCTTCGAACAAGGAGTAGAGCACCACCGCGCCGACTCCGCCGTCGGCCAGCCGCCGGACGCCGTCGACGGTATTCGAGAGCGGGGACGCGGAGGCGACGAGCGGATTGCGCAGCGTCAGTCCCAGGTAGCCGGTCGAAAGGTCCATCAGTCTTCCTTCCGTGCGTCGGCCGGGAACATCTGCGCTCCGCGGGTAGCCATCTCCTCGTAGGTGTTCCAGCGCAGGTCGACCGCTTCCTGGGCCAGGACTCCCAGGCGCTCGGCCTCGGCCGGGTTGGTATTGCCGAGCGATCGGTACCGCAGCTCGCGCTGGGTGTAGCTGGCCAGGCTGATGCGCGGCCGCGGCGAGTCGAGCAGGAACGGGTTACCCCCCGCCGTCCTGATCACCGGGTCATACCTGATCAGCGGCCAGTGCCCGCTGGCCACGGCGCGGTACTGCTGGTCGAGGCCGTTGCGCATCTCGATGCCGTGCGCGATGCAGTGGCTGTAGGCGATGACCAGCGACGGCCCGTCGTAGGCTTCCGCCTCGCGGAAGGCCCGCAGGGTCTGCTGCGGGTCGGCGCCCATGGCCACCCGGGCCACGTAGACGTTGCCGTAGGCGATGGCCTGCATCGCGATGTCCTTCTTCGGCACGGCCTTGCCGGCCGAGGCGAACTTGGCGACGGCGCCGAGCGGTGTCGACTTGGATGACTGCCCGCCGGTGTTGGAGTAGACCTCGGTGTCGAGCACCAGCACGTTCACGTTGCGCCCGGTGCCCAGCACGTGGTCCAGGCCCGAGGAGCCGATGTCGTAGGCCCAGCCGTCCCCGCCGACGATCCAGACACTGCGCCGGACCAGGTGATCGACCACGCTGCGCAGATCGGCGACATGCCCGTGGTCCTGATCCAGGGCATCGAGCCGCCGCTTCAGCTCAGCGACCCGGTCGAGCTGGGCCGCCAGCTGCGACTCGCTCAGCTGTGACGCGCCGAGGATGTCGTCCGCCAGGTCGGCGCCGACCGCGTCGCGCAGCTCCGTCAGGCGGCTTCTGGCCAGCTCCACGTGCCGGTCCGCGGCCAGCCGGAATCCCAGGCCGAACTCGGCGTTGTCCTCGAACAGGGAGTTCGACCAGGCCGGGCCGCGACCGTCGGAGTTGCTCGTCCACGGCGTGGTGGGCAGGTTCCCGCCGTAGATCGAGGAGCAGCCGGTGGCGTTGGCGACCATCAGCCGGTCGCCGAACAGCTGCGACAGGAGCTTGACGTACGGCGTCTCGCCGCAGCCCGCGCAGGCGCCGGAGAACTCGAACAGCGGCTGCAGGAACTGCGTGCCCCGCACCGTGCCGAAGTCCACCCGGGACCGGTCGGCCACCGGCAGCGTCTCGAAGAACGCGACGTTGTCCCGTTCGGCGGCCACCAGCGGCTGCCTGGCCGCGAGGTTGATCGCCTTGCGTTCGGGGTTGTCGGGCGCCCCGACCGGGCAGGCCTGGACGCACAGCTCGCACCCGGTACAGTCCTCCACGTAGACCTGCAGGGTGAAGCGCGTGTCCGGGAGCCCGCGGGCGTCCAGCGGAGCCGACTTGAAATCCGACGGCGCCCCCTTCAGCAGGGACTCGTCGTAGTAGGTGGCCCTGATGACGCTGTGCGGGCAGACGAAGCTGCAGTTGCCGCACTGGATGCATAGGTCAGGATCCCATTCCGCGACCAGTTCGGAGATGTTGCGCTTCTCGTACGCCGTGGTGCCGCTCGGGTAGGTGCCGTCCACCGGCAGCGCGCTGACCGGCAGCTCGTCGCCGCGGCCTGCCATCATCATCGCGGTGACGGTGCGGACGAACTCCGGCGCGCTGGCCGGCACCATCGCGGGTAGTTCCCTGGCGGACGTCACCCCGCCGGGCACCTCGATCTGGTGCAGCCCTTCGAGCGTGGCGTCGACGGCGGCGTGGTTCCGCGCGACCACCTCGGCGCCGCGGCGGCCGTAGGTCTTGGCGATCGCCGATTTGATCTTGGCGATCGCCTCATCCCGGGGCAGCACGCCCGAGATGGCGAAGAAGCAGGTCTGCAGCACGGTGTTGGTCCGGCCGGCCAGGCCAGCCGCCCGAGCGATCCGGCCGGCATCGATCGCGTAAACCTCGATCCGTTTGGCAATAATCTTCTCCTGGACCGGGCGGGGCAGCCCGTCCCAGACCTCATCCGCTGGCAGCTTGCAGTCGAGCAGCAGCGTCGCTCCCGGGGCCGCCAAGCCGAGCACGTCGACCCGGTCCAGCAGCCCGAAGTGATGGCAGCCGACGAAGCTGGCCTGCTGCACCAGGTAAGGCGCGCGGATCGGCTGCGGCCCGAACCGCAGGTGCGACACGGTCTGCGAGCCCGACTTCTTCGAGTCGTAGACGAAGTAGCCCTGTGCGTTCAGGTTCTCCTCGGCACCGAGGATCTTGATCGTGTTCTTGTTCGCACCGACCGTGCCGTCAGAACCGAGGCCGAAGAAGATCGCGCGGATCGTGCCGGGCGGTTCGATGTCAAGCGACGGGTCATACGGCAGGCTCAGGCCGGACACGTCGTCGTGGATGCCGATCGTGAACCGGGGCCGCGGCCGCTCGCGGGCCAGTTCCGCGAAAATACCGGCGACCATGCCCGGGGTGAGCTCCTTCGAGGACAGGCCATAGCGCCCGCCGGTCACCAGCGGCAGCACCGGAAGCTCACCGCCGGTGTGCGCCTCGGCCAGCGCCGCGACCACGTCGAGGAACAGCGGCTCGCCGTTCGAACCGGGCTCCTTGGTCCGGTCGAGCACGGCGACCCTGCTGACGCTCGCGGGCAGTGCATCGAGCAAAGCTCGCACCGGGAACGGCCGGAACAGCCGGACCTGCAGCATGCCCACCCGCTCACCCTGGCCGCACAGGTAGGTCACGGTCTCGCCGATGGTCTCGGCCGCCGAGCCCATCACGACGATCACCCGGTCGGCTTCGGGGTGACCGGTGTAGTCCATGATGTGATACTGGCGGCCGGTACGGGCGGCCAGGCCGTCCATCGCGTCCTGAACCGCGCCCGGCACGGCGGCGTAAAACGGGTTCACCGTCTCCCGCGCCTGGAAGTAGACGTCGGGGTTCTGCGCGGTGCCCCGGATGAACGGCCGCTCCGGTGACAGCCCCCGGCCGCGGTGCGCGCGAATCAGCGCTTCTGGCACGAGCGCACGCAGGTCGTCGTCGGCCAGCATCTCGATCGTGTTCAGCTCGTGCGAGGTACGGAACCCGTCGAAGAAGTGCACGAACGGTACCCGGGTGGCCAGCGTGGCGGCCTGCGCCACCAGCGCGAGGTCGTGGGCCTCCTGGACCGACGCGGAGGCGAGCAGCGCGAACCCGGTCTGCCGGACCGCCATCACGTCGGAGTGGTCACCGAAGATGGACAGCCCCTGCGCGGCCAGCGACCGAGCCGCGACGTGCAGGACGGCGGGAGTCAGCTCACCGGCGATCTTGTACATGTTCGGGATCATCAGCAGCAGGCCCTGCGACGCCGTGAACGTGGTGGCCAGCGCCCCGCTCTGCAGCGCCCCGTGCAACGCGCCCGCGGCGCCGCCCTCGTGCTGCATCTCCACCACGGCGGGCACGCCGCCCCACAAGTTGGGCCGTTTCTGGCTGGACCACTCGTCCGCGAGCTCGGCCATCGGCGACGACGGCGTAATCGGGTAGATGCAGCAGACCTCGTTCAGCCGGTAGGCGACCGACGCCGCAGCCTCGTTGCCATCGACCGTGGCGCGTGTCATTTAGTCCTCCGGGACCATCTCGATCGAATGCACCGGGCACTGCTCGTAACACGCGCCGCAGCCGGTGCACTTGTCATAGTCGAACTCGTAGCGGTGTCCGGGCCCCAGCTTGATCACCGCGTCCTCGGGGCACGCGCCCAGGCAGCCGTCGCACTCGCAGCAGTTGCCGCAGGACAGGCAGCGGCGTGCCTCGTAGGTCGCCTCCTGCTCGGACAGGCCGCCAAGCACCTCGCCGAAATCCGCGATCCGCTCCTGCGGTTCGGCCTCCGGCTGCTGCCGGCGGGCGGCGTCCCCGAAATACCACAAGTTCAGGTCGCCGAACGAGACGATCTCGTGCTTGGCTACGTTCGCCGGCGCCGTTCCCCGCAGCCAGGCGTCGATGTTCCTGGCCGCTTTCTTGCCGTGCCCCACGCCGACCGTCACGGTGCGCTCGGATGGCACCATGTCGCCTCCGGCGAACACGCCTGCGCATCCGGTCATCATGGACGTCGACACCTGCACGGTGCCGTCCCGGCTGAATTCCACTCCGGGCACCTGACGCAGGAAGGCGGTGTCGCTCTCCTGGCCGAGGGCGAGGATAACGGTGTCCGCGGCGAGCGTCTCGAACCGCCCGGTCGGCTGCGGGAATCCGTGCTCATCAAGCTCCATCGCCTCGATCGTCAGCTCGGGGCCGTCGAACGCGGTGATGGTGCGCAGCCAGTTGATCCGCACCCCCTCACGCTCGGCCTCCTCCGCCTCCTCTTCGTGAGCGGGCATCTGGGCCCGGGTGCGGCGGTAGACGATGAGCGCGTCGTTCGCGCCCAGGCGGCGGGCCACGCGGGCGGCGTCCATCGCGGTGTTGCCGCCGCCGTAGACGGCGACGCGCCGTCCGATCACCGGCCGCTCACCCGAGGCGACGCTGCGCAGGAACGACACCGCGTCCACGATCGGCCCCGCGTCCTTGGCCGGGATGTCGACCCGCTTGGACAGGTGCGCGCCCACGGCCACGAAGGCCGCGTCGAAGCCGCCCTCACGCCGCTCCGCGTCCAGGTCCTCCACCCGGTGACCCAGGGTGATCCGCACGCCCATCGCGGCGATCCGGTCGAGCTCGCCGTCCAGGACGTCGCGCGGCATCCGGTAGGCCGGGATGCCGTACCGCATCATCCCGCCGGGCTGTTCGCCCGCGTCCCTGATCTCGACCTCGTGGCCGAGCCGGGCCAGGTGGTAGGCGGCGGAAAGGCCGCTCGGCCCGGCGCCGATGACCAGCACCCGCCGGCCGCTGCGGACCGGGGGCGGGTCGAACGACCAGCCCCGCTCGAGCGCGAGATCGCCGAGGAACCGCTCGACCGAGTGAATAGAGACGGCGCTGTCGAGGCTGGCCCGATTGCAGACGCTCTCGCACGGGTGGTAGCAGACCCGGCCGTGGATCGCCGGCATCGGGTTGTCGGCGGTCAGCTGCCGCCACGCGCCTTCATGGTCACCGGTCTCGGCGTACGCCAGCCACGCCTGGATGTTCTCCCCGGCCGGGCAGCCGGCGTTGCACGGCGGCAGCAGGTCGAGGTAGACGGGGCGCTCCTGGCGGACCGGGCCGGCGCGGGACCGCCCGTGCAGCAGATCCGGCAGCGGCGTAACGTCTCGTCGCTCTGGTCGCAAGGCCATATCGGCCACGCTACGCCCGGGTCACTGCCCAGCATCAGGGCCTTTCGGCCCTGGCTTGTGCGCTTAGCCCGAGGGTCGGGCTCTGGAGCCGGCGCCAGTCAGCGGAGCCTGCGAAGAAAGGCGTCTTGCGGCTGGCAGGGGGCCACCTTGATCCGCGCGTCCATCGCGAACACCCCGTGCGGCTTGGCGATGACCGGGCTGAGGTCGAGCCCGGTGACCTCGGGCAGGTCGTCGGCGAGCCGGGAGACCCGCAACAGTAGCTCGCGCAGCTTCTCCAGGTCGGCGGCTGGCGCCCCGCGCCGCCCGAGCAGCCGCGGCGCGGCGCGGGCCGAGCGGATCAGCGCGTCCGCGTCGGTGTCGGTCAGCGGCGTGAGCCGGGCCGCGTGGTCGCCGGGGCCGAATACCACCAGCGGGCCGAACACGCGGTCGTCGGTGACCCCGATCCGCACCTCGGTGCCGCCGGCGACCATCGGCTGCACCAGGACCCTGCTGAGCCGGCGGCCGAACCGGTCGGCCAGCCTGCGGTAGGCGGCGCGGACCTCGGCCTCGGTGTGCAGGTCGAGTTCCACCGCGCCGGCGTCAGCCCGGGGCACGAGATCGGGCACCTCGGCCTTGAGCACCACCGGGCCGGACACCGCCGCGGCGGCCCTGACTGCCTCGTCTTCGATGCCGGCCGGCTCGGCGTCGACCAGCCATATCCCGTAGCAGTGCAGCAGGTCGGCGGTCTTGTCGGGCGGCAGCCAGCCGCCGTCGGCGTCGCGGTGCAGGAACCCGGTGACCAGCGCGCGGGCGTCCGCGGCCCGGACGTCGGAGAAGCCGGGCACCCGGCCGTGCGGCCCGGTGCGCCAGGCTCCGTACCTGGCCGCGTGGGCCAGCGCGGCGGCTGCCGCTTCTGGAACGTCGTAGACAGGAATCTGGCCGTCGGCCGGCCGTGATATCAGCCGGACGGATTCCGCCTGGTCGAGCTCGACGGCGGCGAGCGGGACGCCGACGTCGGCGGCCTGGATCGCCGCGATCAGGTCGCCGGTGACGCCGGTCGGCAGGACCAGGGCGATCATCGCGTCCACCCCGTCGTCCGCGGCGAGCAGCTCCAGGCACCGGCGGAAGTCCTCGGCGGAGACGGCGGCCGTGGTGTCGACGGGCCCGGTGACCGTGCCGCCCGGCAGCAGCCTCCGCAGCCGCCGCCTGGTCAGCCCGCGCGGCTGGTGCACGGTCAGGCCCAGCTCGGTGCACGCGTCGGCGGCCAGCACCCCGGCGCCGCCCACGTCGGACACGATTGCGACGGTGCGCCCGGCCGGGACCGGCTGGGTGGCGAGCAGCGCGGCGGTCTCAGTCAGCTCGCCGAAGCTCCCCGTGGCGATGACCCCGGCCTGCTCGAACAGCGCATGGTCAGTGGCCGAATGACCGGCGCGCACGGTGAGCACGGGCATCTTGGCGCCGACTCGGCGCGCCGTCCTGGCGAACTTGCGCGGTTGCCGAACGACTCCAGGTACAGCACGGCCAGCCGGGTCACGTCGTCGTGTTCCCACCACATCAGCATGTCGTTGCCGGACACGTCGAGCTTGCTGCCCACCGAGGCGAACGAGGAGATCCCCACGCCGAGCCGGGACAGCTGCCCGGCCAGGGCGACGCCGACCCCGCCGGACTGCGACATGAGCCCGGCCACGCCGGGCCGGAGCCGGCTGGCGGCGAACGTGGCGTCCAGGCCGAGGGGGGGCACGGCCACGCCGAAGCAGTCGGGACCGACCAGCCGCATGCCGTGCCGGCGGCACACCGCGAGCAGGTCGGCGCAGGCGGCGGCGTTCAGGCCGGACGTGATCACCACGAGCGACCGCACGCCACGCTGGCCGCACTGCTCGGCCACGCCGAGCACGGCCGGGGCGGGCACGGCGAGGACCGCGAGGTCGGCGGGCTCGGGCAGGTCGAGCACGGAGTCCAGGCACCGGTCGCCGTCGATCTGCCGGGCCCGCGGGTTCACCGTGTACAGGCGGCCCGTGTACCCGCCGCCGCGGATGTTCTCCAGGATGACCCGGCCGATCGCCTCGCGGCGGCGGCTGGCGCCGATCACCACGACCGATTCGGGTGCGAAGATGTGTCTCAGGCTGGCCACGTCCGCGCTGCTCTCCCGTTCGGCCACGGCGCTGAGGTAGGTGTCCAGCGCGGTGCCGTCCTCGTCCTGGGGCAGCGGGAAGGTCAGCTCGTAGACCTCGTCGGCGACGTGCCGCTGAACCGGCAGGCCGGCGTCGGCGAACACCTTCAGCATGGCCGTGTTCTCGGTCAGGGTCTCGGCCGTGAACGTGGTGATCTGACGGCTCCGGGCCAGCGAGACCAGGTGCTCGAGTAGCAGGGTCGCGATGCCCTTGTGGTGCATGTGGTCGGCCACGGCGAACGCGACCTCGGCCTGCCCGGGATGCCCGATGAGTTCGGCGTAGCTGGCCACGCCGACCAGTTCGCCGTCGCGCAGCGCCAGGAGGGCCGCGCTGCCCGGCGTCTCGGGGTCGGGGTCCCGGCAGATCCGCCGGGCCTCGGTCTCGGCGGATCGCCGGCTGTAGCTGAAGAAGCGCAGGTAGATGTTGTCCGGCGCCATTGCCTCGTGCATCGTCTGGACCGCGTCGAGGTCGTCAGGGCAGGCCTGGCGGATCTCGACCGTCGTACCGTCGGCCAGGAGCGCGTACACCCGGCCGGTGTCCTGCGCCGTGCTCATCGATGTCTCCTCAGCTGAAAACCGCGCCGGTGATCTCGGCCCCTCCTGCTAGCTCAGAACACGGGGCCCGCGACGATGGGGTAGGTGTCGGGGTAACTCAGCTCGTCGTGGACCGCCACCACGCCCGGGACGTGCCGGATCTTCCGCACGATGTCGTGGCCGAGCGCGGCGGTCTCCGGGCTCCCCTGTACGGTCACGACGCCGGCCTGGACCGTCACCGCGAACTGACGTGGGTCCTCGAGGAACCCGCGCAAGATCACGTTGCCGGTGATCTCCTCGCGGATGTCTTCGTCCGGGCGGTCGTAGACGGCGAGCACGTCGGTCCGGCTGACCAGCCCGACCAGGCTGCCGTCCGGGTTGACCACGGGCAGCCGCTTGACATGCAGGAAATGCATCAGCTGGGCGGCGTGCTCGACTGAGTCCTCGGGCCTGACCGTCACCACCCGGCGTGTCATAAGGTCGCCCGCGGTCTGGCCCTCGGCCTTGCGGACATCCTTGTGACGGAGCACCTCGGTGAGCACGCCCGGGTCGGTCAGCGCCTCCTTGGCCAGCAGATCGGCCTCGGAGACGAGGCCGATCACCTTCTCGTGTTCGTCGATGACGGGGAATGCGCTGACCCGGTACTGGCGGAGGGCGGCCGCCATCTCCTTGAAGGTCGCGCCGCTCCTGACCGCCACCACCTGGGTGGTCATCACGTCCCTGACTGTGGCGTTCATCGTTGTCATCCCTTTCAGTCCATCGGGAAGTTGGCCAGCACGTCGTAACGGTTGCCGGAACGCTCGGGGGGCGGGTAGTTGAGGCGGTCGCGAACCGCCACCACGCCCTGGACGTGCCGGACGCGCCGCACGATGTCGTGGCCGAGCATGTTGGTCTCGGGCCGTCCGGCCAGCGTCACGATGCCGTCCTTCACGCTCACCTGGAAGACCGGCGGGTCCGCCAGGAACTCACCGAGGATCACCTCGTCGGTGATCTCCTTGCGGATGTCCTGGTCCGTCCGGTCGAAGACGGACAGCACGTCGGCCCGGCTGATGATGCCGACCAGGTGCCCGTTCTCGTCGGTGACCGGGAGCCGCTTGACCCTGCGGTCGTACATGAGCTTCGCCGCGTGCTCGACCGTGTCCTCCGGGTGCACCGCCACGACGGCGGTCGTCATCAGGTCGCCCGCGGTAACCCCGCGCGCCTTGGCCTGGTCCCGTCGGTGCAGGATGCCGCCGAAAACGCTGGGCTCGTCGTCGAGGGCTTCCTTGTTTAGCATGTCGGCCTCGGACACGACGCCGATTACCTTGCCGTCGTCGTCGACCACGGGGAACGCGCTGACCCGGTGCTCGCGCAGGGCGGTGGCCATCTCCCGGAACGTGGCGTCCTTCTTGACCCAGATCACCCGGGTCGTCATGATCTCCTGGACTGTTGTCTTCATCTGTCATTCACTTCCTCGGGTAAGGACGACCTTGAGCGCCCCGGTGTCGGCGGCGCGGGCGAATACGTCGTACGCCTCTTCGAAGTCGTCCATGTCGAAGTGGTGGGTGATGAACGGCTTGGCGTCGATCTGGCCGGTAGTCATCAGGCGCATCAGGGTCGGCGTGGAGGAGGTGTCCACCAGGCCGGTGGTGATCGTGATGTCCCTGATCCACTGCTCTTCCAGGTGCAGCGCGACCGGCTCGCCGTGCACGCCGATGTTGGCGATCCGGCCGCCCGGCCGGGCCAGCTTGACGGCCAGCTCGAAGGAGGCGGGCACGCCGACGGCCTCGATGGACACGTCGGCGCCCATCCGCCCGGTCAGGTCCTTGATCACGGCCAGCGGGTCCTCGCGGGTGTTGTTCACCGTGACGTCGGCGCCGAACTGCTTGGCCGCCTCGAGGCGGGCGTCGGAGAGGTCGATGGCCACGATGTGGCTGGGGCTGTACAACCGTGCGCCGGTGATCGCGGACAGGCCGATCGGCCCGGCCCCTATGATGGCGACGACATCGCCCGGGCGCACGCCGCCGGCCAGCACGCCGACCTCGTAGCCGGTCGGCAGGATGTCGGCCAGCATGAGGGCTTCCTCGTCGCTCACGCCTTCGGGAATGTGGAACATGGATTTGTCCGCGTACAGTACACGGACGAACTCGGCCTGGGTGCCGTCGACCTTGTGGCCGAGGACCCAGCCGCCGCCCTCCAGGCACTGCCCGTACCGTCCCTCACGGCAGAACTGGCAGGATCCGCACGCGCTTATGCAGGAGACGAGTACACGGTCGCCGGGGCAGAAGCGGCGCACGCCGTCGCCGACCTCCCAGACGGTCCCGACGGCCTCGTGGCCCAGGATCCGGCCCTTGTGCACCGCGGGCACGTCGCCCTTGAGGATGTGCAGGTCGGTTCCGCAGATGGTGGTCGCGTCGACCCGCACGATGACATCGCCGTCGTCGAGGATCTCCGGGTCAGCTACTTCTTCCCAGGACTTCTGTCCGGGACCGTGGTAGACGAGGGCTCGCATGGTTTTCCTCCACTGGGCTCGTTTTTCTTCCACTACCAGCTTCGTCAGCAGGGCCGGCTGACGGCAGGGCCGAAGGTCCATTCCGTCCGGGTTGAAGGTCATCGCCCGGGGCCGAGACGCTAAGGTTGAGCCATGGCTGACCGCGTGATCGAGGAGCTTGACGAGGCCGAGAGCCTGCGGCTGATTTCGGCGGGCGGGATCGGCCGCATTGCTTACCAGAGCAGGTTCGGCCCGGCCGTCCTGCCCGTGAACTACCGGTGGCACGACGGGGCGGTGGTATTCCGCACCACCCGGCACAGCGCGCTCGACGAGGACCTGCAGACCGGGATCTCCGGCGGCGACTACCTGGTGGCGTTCGAGATCGACGAGATCGACGAGCCCGGGCGGCAGGGCTGGAGCGTCCTGATCCAGGGACCCGCCCATCACGTCGAAACCGAGGAGGCGCGGGCGAGGGCCAAGCAGGCGGGCGTCGAACCCTGGCCGGCCGGCGAGCGTGAGCTATTCCTGCGGATCGTCCCGAACCGCGTCACCGGCCGCCGCATCAAGCCAGCTTAGCGGGCTTCCGGTAACCCTGGACGAGCCCCGCAGATCCCGCACGTCCCGCCAGCCAC
>Ga0070697_100002890_pt1 | contig 13216 bp, 7 predicted proteins | sample KBSK1501metaG_FD_65475 | JGI IMG/M metagenome (GOLD analysis project Ga0070697, IMG submission 65475) | Corn, switchgrass and miscanthus rhizosphere microbial communities from Kellogg Biological Station, Michigan, USA - KBS K1-50-1 metaG | ecosystem: Host-associated > Plants > Roots >... | reverse complement strand
ATAGGTGTACGTATATGTCTCACCGCCGTCCGTGTAGGTCTTGGTCCGCCCCACTGAGTCGTAGGTGATGGTCGTCACCACCCGGCTCCAGTTGTCAGTAATTCCCGAAAGCAGAGGCGAGAACCGAGCCGTGACGTACGAGTAGGTCGTCACCCGCGAGGCCGGATCCGTTACCGTTGCCAGTGCTCCCTGGGCGTTGTAGGTGTACTGCACCTGCCGGCCCGAAAAGTCCTGGATCGTGCTGATACGGCCGTCCGGTCCCCAGAAGACGTTCAAGTACCGGCCCGACCCCGAGGAATCGGCGATCTGCTGAACTCTACCGTTTCCATCATAGGACCAGGTCAGCACGTTTCCGAAGTCATCGGTCATCGAAGCCAGAGCACCGACCGCATTGAAATGAAGGACGGACCGAGTGCGCTGGAGCGTCAGGTCGAACGTTCCGTCGCCGTTGTGGATCACCGTGTCATGCCGACCTGGCGGAGGCGTGAATGTCCCATCGCCGTTGTCTACGAAACGGTACCGCGTGCCGTCGGGCATGACGAAGTCAGCCTCTTTTTGATAGGTGCTGGGGGCCGCGAACAAGTACGTCGCGTAGTACACGCGCGAAGCAGGGCTCGGGCTCCAACCGATTCCCATAGGCCCGTCCACGGCCTCACTGCTAAGGTAGTTTCGGCTGATAGCAAGCGGGAAGCCGCTTGTTCGGATGATTAGATCCTGGGCAGAAGTCACATAGGCGCCCGAAGCAACGTAGCAAGGCGACCCCGTGCAGGTACACGGGGTACATTTCGCGCTCGGAGGTGGAGTCGGAGGGTTTCCGGGCGGAAACCAGTCGGGGCACCACCATTGAGCGTTGGCGCCGTGTGCGGCGAAGATGAAGAGAAATCCGCCGAGCACAAAGCGGGCGACCGTCGCCGTCCAGCGGGGAATCAGACAATACCTCGACTTCATGATAGTCCCCTCGTCAGTACTCGACCGTCGTGACGCCTTGAAGCGTCGTCACGTTGCCGATGCCGTCGGTTGCCGTGATAAACACCGTGTAACCTCCGGGCGCGCACAGCATTCCGTTATCCGCCCGGCCGTCCCAAGTCACCGTCAAATGCCCGGGCGACTGATTCGCGAGCGAAATCGTCCGGAGAGTCGAGACGGAGCTCTGATTGACGAACCGCACCGTGATGTTCGCCGTCTGGTTTAGATAGGTGCTCAGATCAAACGCCAGAGCCTGAGTACCTGTCGCTGGCCCGAAGACCGCAGGCGTGAAGAGGGCGTTGGAAAGTACTGGCCGCGTGCCGAAAAGAATGACCAGATTCACGGGGAATAGGTCGTTGCGAGTGATCAATTGGCTGTATGGGTAGTACGGGAGCACCGCTCCCTGCGCATCCGTGCCCGTGAAAACGAACATGTGCGGCCCGCTCGCCACGTAGTCATCGAAGATCGTTAGCGTCTGGCCCGGCCCGCAGTTGTAGATCTGGCAGAGCCAGACCTGGGCGCGGGAGCCGTATCCCCCGTCCGGATTTGAACCTGTTGTGTACCCGACGAGGAGCGGCTGGTTGTTGTAGGGGTCGTAGGTCGACAGCGTCGTCCGCAGCAGCTGCGCGGAGGTTGTTGCTCTCGTGACGCTACTTCGGTCCCATGTGATGGAGTGGGTTCCATCGTTGGCCGTCACGTAATACGAGTAGGGACCATCCGGCAACAGCACGGCCGCGTCGTTCTTGCCGTTCCAGACATCCACGTAGGTTCCGGCCGGGCGGCTGGTATTGACCAGCGTTCGAACGGTTTGACCGGTCGCGTTTTTGATGAAGAGTGTTTCGGTCAAGGTGAACGGAACGACTGACGTGTAGGAGACAGTCTGGGCTGCCGAGCCGTTAAATTGGTAGACGTTTTGGCTTGCGCTGAAGTTGGCTACGGTCAGAGTAAAGGCGGTGACACTCTTGTTTCCAGCGAGATCCCAGGCTTGGAGGCGAAGGGTGTAGAGACCGGGCACCAGGGTCAACGTGGCCCAAGTGCCCAGCGCTCCTCCTGACACCGGCGAGGATCCAGTCTGAATGACCGTGTAAGACGAGGGGGAAGATCCAGCTCCGTAGTCCAGGATCCAGTTCTGGAAGTTGGTATCGGTGGCGCTGCCCGTGACAGCCACGTTCGTTGAACCGGCGGAGTAAACGTTTGACAGAGTCTGGCCACTCGAAGGCGACGTGATCGATGCGGCCGGAGGCGTTACGTCGAGCACGACGGTCACGCTGGAAACCACCTGGGCAGTCCCGTCGACCACGGTCAGCTCCAAAGTGTAAGTTCCGTCGGGTTGAACGACCGCCGAGCCATTCTTCCCATCCCATGTAACTGAGAGCGGAGCGGCCGGTGCACCCGCAATCGTGCGGACCACGGTGCCGCCGGCGTTCTTGACGTTCAGCGTCCAAGTGGGGCCGTCGAAATTGCACGTTCCGGTGAGAGTCGTCGTGTCCTGGATGCCATCGCCGTTCGGACTGAAGTACTGGGGCGATGCTGAGACGCCGCTGACTTGCAACTGCAGAGTCGAATTGATGATCGAGAAGCCTTTCACGGTCGCGGCACTGTTGCCGCCTGCCGTGCTGTCGATCTGATAGGTATATGTGCCGTCGGGTTGAAGGACTCCGGAGTCGTTCTTGCCATCCCAAGACGTTGATACGGTGGATCCTGAGCCGGTCAGCGTCCGCAGGAGCAGGCTCGAGCTGTTGTAGAGCTTTACCGTCCAGGTGCCCGACTGAGTCGTGCCGAAGTAGAAATTGGCAGTCATGTTGACCGTCGGGTTGAATGTTCGATTGCCGAGAGCAAAAGAGTTGACCCATTGCGGCGCAGACGGTGTCGTCGCGAGCCACGGTTCGAACTTCGCGCCCGTCGAAACTGATTGGCCCGACCCAGTCCCCGAGCCTGACGGGCCGGACGCCGAGTTCCAGAAATTGAATCTGGCATCGACGACCGTCGTGGGCGTCTGATTGACAAAGCCGGCATCGTTTCCCGAGAAGCTGCAATTCGAAATCGATGTCTGGCTTCCACTCAGGCTGATTCCGGCATATTGGTTTGAGACCAGCGTGAGGTGATCGAACGGCGCCAAGGTGAGCAGAGCGTGGAGGCCCCCACGGACCCCGGCGAACCCGGCGTAGCTGATCGTGGCGTAGCTAATCTGCGAGGAGGAGAGGGTGGCTGAAGACAAATAAATGCCTTGCCAGTACCCCGCCGTTGGACTGCCGGTATTGGCCGTAAAGGTAATCGGCTGACTCGACGTCCCTACAGCCTGCAGACCCCCGAAAAGCCCGCCGCTGCCAAAGGCGAGAATCAGATTCTGGTTGAACTTCACCGTCACACCCGCCTGAATCGTCAGCACCGGAGTTGCTGTTGAATACACGCCGACGCTGCCGGTCATCACATAGGTAAGCCCGAAGTTCTTCCAGGTGGTATTCACAGTGACCGTCCACGCTCGTATCTCGACCGTGTTGTACGTGTTGCCCGTCACCGTCAACCCAGACACTGTCCCAAACGTCACCGCCGCGTCTTGACTGATTGCGTAGCCTGTGTTGTTGATGATCGACACCGTCTGAAGCGAGGGCGATGCAGGGTTCACCACGTATACCCCGCCCGACGTGTTGCTCGATACCGTCGAGGAGCTCACACTCGCCGTCGACGGGCCGAGGATATATAGACCCCACGGATTCGCCGTCGCGGTCAAATTGCTGATTGTCGGCGCGCCGCCGTTGATCCGAATGCCAGAGTCCACGTTGTTCTGCACCGTCACGTTCGAAATCGTCGGCGAACAACCGTTGACATAAATCCCGCCCCAGGTCCCATCCAACCCGCCGTAGCTGACGGTCGCGTAGCTAATCTGCGAGGAGGACAGCGTGGCTGAAGCCAAATAAATGCCTCGCCAGTATCCTGCCGTCGGGCTGCCAGTGTTGGCCGTAAAGGTAATCGGCTGACTCGAGGTTCCTACGGCTTGTAAACCCCCTGCGTACCCACCATTGCCAACGATAAATGTCACGTTCTGGTTGAACTTCACCGTCACACCAGCCTGAATCGTCAGCACCGGACTCGTTGAGCCCCATACGGCGAGATCGCCGGTCACAATGTAGGGGCTGGCAGCTAGCGTCCAGGTCGTGTTCGTCGAAATCGTCCCGGAAACGATCGTCCCACCGGCGCTCGTTACCGTCAGAGTATTGCTCGTGGCAAGCAGGTTGTAGCCATTGTTGGCGAACAGGCGCATCTCATAGCTGCCCGCGGCTGTTTCCGTAGGTACGGTGAAAGCACACGATCCGGCGGCCAGAGGGCTGCCGGGCGTCTGCGTGCAGCTGACGTAAAGCCAGGCGAGGTAAGAAGTATTGCCGGCTCCGGAAGCATACAGACCAATCCAGTCGGAGGCGGTGGGCGCGACGATCCCGCTCCAGGTCGTGGTCACTGTGCCGCCCGCCGCGATAGACGATGGACTGACGCTGAGAGTAGGCTGCGCTACCGCAACTTTGTTCGCACAGGCGAATAGCGCCGCCGTGACTGCCAGGACTCCAAGGCTCGCTTTTCGGTGTCGCATCTTGAACCTCACTGATGCAGCGTGCTCTTCGTCATCAGTCCCATTTCTGCCCCAACTAGCGTGACGGCCGGCGTGAAGAGCCAGCCAAGGACGGAGATCCTTTTCGAATCCGCAGAGCTCCGACTGACACCGGCCCAAAATCGCTTCCCCAATTCACTGCAAGCGCGTGAGAACCCGACGACAGCCTACTCAACGGGATGTCGACGGTGAGGTCGCCCGAAGTTGAGAGCAGACCTTTCAGATCCCTCAAGTCCTTCACGATCTGGCCGTCGATGAAGACCGTGACACCCCCCGGCTCTTGTCTGAATCGTGAAGCCGTCGCGCCTTCGAGACTCAGATCGAGAGTCAGCGCGTCTCCCCGAGCTGTCCAGGCCTTTTCCGTGGAGTTCCAGCTCGCATTTGTCGGCACGAGATGGAGTCTCGGCGAAACGTCTTCGACCGCGGATAGGCCGTGATGATGGTGATGATCCTCCGCTTTCGCCGTCAGAAGCGACTTCCCTCGGCGCCCTAGCGCGCGATCGACGAAACTGGAGCCACGATTCCCTATTGTGATCAGCGCATTCTCCGGAAGCGCCGTCGCGGCAACCGCGATCACAAAGTTGGGGAGATCGGGAACATAAAACAACCCGCTCTCATCGAATCCGTTCCAGTTCTCGACCACCGCGCCGGCCGGCCTGGGTTCACGATTGACGAGCGTTCGGAGCACCGGCCCGGTCCCCTTACCCGTGCGCGAATCTGCGACCGCCGTTCCGGCCTGGACGTGCACGCGTGCTGGTTTCGGAAGCTTGTAGGACAGAACACCGTTCTGGCGGCCGTAGTAGTTCGTTACGGCTTTTACGTCTTCTTCGCCCAAATTCGCCGGGAAATAGAGGGTGACCTTACCTTCGTGATGAAGCTCGATCCGTAATGAGTAGGCTTCGTCCGAAACGACCTCCCCCGCGTCGTCGCGGCCGTCCCAGTCGAGGGCCTGCTTTCCCTTTTCAACCGCCTTGCCGGCGATGAGCTTGCGGACGGGATAGCCGTCGCGGTCGAGAATCAGGACGGTCAGGGTGCCGGGCTGAGCCAGCGCGAAGGAGATTCCGATCTTCTGCCCAAGCGAAGGGTTGAAAAAGGGGCGGGAAATCGCGACATCGGAGATTTCGGAGGAAGCGGCGGCGGTCGCTGGAAAGGCTACCAGCAAGGCCAATGGCAGGACAGCGATCCAGGAACCCGGACGGATCCGTCTCGATCCGGGGTTGATACGAGCGCGAGCTACGTTGTTTTGGCCTAGGGCAGGCATAGCCTTCTCCCCTCTAAGTACTAAGTGGCGCCGCGGGCACTTTTTTTGACACCTTCAAAAAAAACTTCGTTCGGTTGCAAGCTCACGCAAACAAGACGCCCTGCCCGCGCAAGAAGCAGGAGAAGAAAGCGAGTCGAAAGGCGATCGGAACGCACCGGGAAGAAGGACCGGACAGGCAGGACAGCACTCCGGCCAGTACTCTCGTGCTGCCACTTGCTCGCAGCTGCACGCCGGGATACCGCCGGCTGCAATGTCTTTTCGCTTTCTGGTTCTTTGACTCTATGTCCGTCGCGACACTGATGTCGAGACTTTTTCTGAGCCCCTATACCTATATGTCGCGAGAAGGATCCTCGACGGATTACGATTCCGCGAACTCGTACCCGGAGACCTCAGCGCGCTTTTTTGTGGCTTCTCTCCTCTTTTTTGTGTCATCCGCATGGCTCTTCTTAGCGTTAATGCGCTGTCCTCGTGAAGAATTGGTTGCAGAGCGCCACAAAACAGTCTCAAGAGATCGCTTTCACTTCTTGGCTTCATTTGCGTTGAAGATTCACCGGCCATCTCATCCGACGGGGCCAGAAGGCCTTACGGCCGGTCCTACGGCGGGCTGCCTCCTATCAATGCTTCACCAAGAGGCTCCGTCTGCTGCCTCGCGATTTGTACCTTCCCTTACTAATAGGTCGACACTGCGGCCGATGCCGGGCTAGGGTCGGCGCAGGTTTGGCAAAGCCGCTCCGAGCATCGCGTTTCCGAGCGACGATCAAGAGAACGGGCGAATCGCCCTTTGCAGTGTCGGCGCATGAGTACAACGAGGACGTCGGCGGTGCCCGCGGGTCCACCCGAGTCCCTGGAAGTCGCCCAAGCAAGCGCCCGATCATGGCGCCTGCTTCAGGACGCAACGACTCCGGGAATGAACCTCTGCAGCACCTTGAGCGCCACCGCGGAGAGCGTCGGATAGAGCCCATCCATGAGGCTCCATCCGATCAAGTAGGCGAGATTGCCGCGAATGAAAAAGAAGTGGTCGAACTCCCATGTCCCGAGGATCGCGTGTTCCGCGACCTTCACGATGAAACTGAAGATCGCAAAGAGCAGAAACTGCTCGAGCCAGCGTCGGCGATACGCTCCCGCGTAGAGAAAGCCCAAGCACAACCCGATCCAGACAAACGTGTGGAAGAGGTTGTTGATCCAGGGCAGAAAGCTCATCCAGCCGGCTTTGTAGAGCCCGTAGTTCGCAAGAAAAGTCCCGACTCCCCAGCCGACGAAAAGCACCCAATACGTGCGGCGAAAATTCTGCTCGACGTGATCGTTCGCGTATCGCATGACGACGAAGAGCGCCGCGTACACGAGAAGGACCAGGCCGTAGCACCAGATCGTGTTGCCCGCCCCGAGCCAGGAATCGCTCATGACATCAGACCCGAGCCGGCTTTTGCGCCGCGGCGACGAACGGCATGGCGTAGTGGGCCAGCGCCATGACCGTGAGCTGCGGGTTGACGCCGATGCTCGACGGAAAGACGCTCGCGTCGCAGACGAAGAGGTTGTCGTAGCCCCAGACCCGGAACTGGGGATCCACGACACCCCTCTCCGGTCTCTTGCTCACCGCATTGCCCCCCTGCGGATGTCCGGTCCCGATCGTGATGTCGCTCGCGTCGCGAACGAGGTCTCTCAACCCGGCGAGCTCTTCGAGGCTCCCGAACTCGTAGTACCGAAAAGTGCTCGGCATGACCTTCTGCGCGCCGCCGGCGAAGTAGATGCGGCCGGCGAGGATCAACCCTTCGACTAGCTTCGCGAGATCCGCCCGCGTTGGCTCGTAGTCGATCTGCCGGCCGGTGAGTCCGCCCAGAACCGCCTCGGCGTTGCTCTCGGTCCCAACGAGGACTCCGGTTGAGGTCATCCTGTTATACCGGCGCATGTTTCGGAAGTGATCCTCGAACCATCCGGGCATCGACAGGGACTGGGCCACTGGCGGGTTGAACCAGGTCTCCAGCACGTATCCACGCCCAGGAGAAAGCTCCAGGTAGTGGCTGATCTGCAACCCGTCGTAGGAATCGACGACCCGATCGAAGAGCGCGGCCATCGGAGATCCCATGTTGAACGAGACCTGCTTGCCGACGCGCTTGCCGCCGGCCCCCGACCGAAGAAGAAGAACGCTCGAGGAGATGGCGCCCGCCGCGACGACGAAGGTGTTTCCGCGGACTTCGATCAGGCGGCCGTCGCCCAGCCGGCAGCGGACGGCGGTGATCCGCTTCCCCACGGCCCGAAGCTGCTCCGCTTCGCAGTCCGAAAGAATCCGGAGCCGGCCGGGGAAATCGTGCTGGGTCATCGGGAGGATCGTGTCGAGCATCGAGAGTTTCTTGCCGTACTTACAGCCAATGTTGCAATAGCCGCAGCCCAGACACCCCTGGATGTTGGCGTCGACGACCTTGAACTTGTTCGGCGGCTCTCCGAGCTGCAGGCTCTCGATGCCACTCTTAAAATATTGGGCGCCTCGGTTCAGGTTGTCGTGGTTCTGAGGCTGAACGTGAATGAGATTCCAGATGTGCTCGAAGGAGCTCCCGATTCCGGCCGGATTGAGTCCCGCATCCAGCGAATCCGGATCGTTCCAGCGCTCGATCACCCCTTGCGGCATCTTGAAGCAGACGGCGTTGTTGACGACCGTCGAACCTCCGACGCAGCTTCCCTGCAGCACCTGAAAATCGAAGGTCTTCGTCAGCTGCAGGGCTCCGTCGGCGTAGAGCTTCCCAAGCATCTCCGCCTCGTTCTCCGTGAACTGCGAAGGATCGACGAAGGAGCCGCGCTCGAGCAGAAGGACTTCTCGGCCGTGTTCCGCAAGGCCATGGGCGAGTATCGAGGCCGCGGCGCCGGAGCCCACGATGACGACGTCGGCCGTGACGACCTCGCTGTGGACATCAGACGGCGTGTCGACCTTGAGCGGCAGTCGCGGCGGAATCGGGCTCTTGCGTATCCGCTCGGCCGCCTCTTTGCGCTTGGAGAACGGGACGTAACCGATGGAATCGAAGGTCCTCGAGTCGTTGTAATAACCGAGATAGCAGAGCTGCTTTCCCATCTCGATCATCGCGCGGATCAGAAAACGCCACAGCGCGGGTGTGAGGCGCAAGCCCACCTCTCTGTAGAACCGACGCTCGATAAACCTTCTCCTCGCTCCCGGCTCGAGGTGTGAGAGCGGCGGCCGGAAGCTCAAGAGCGGGTAGAGCTCGAGGCCCATCAGGTCGAGCTTCGCGACCCACTTCGACCGCCCCTGGAACGCGGAGAGGTACTCATCGACGTTTCGAGCCGCTTCCTCCGGAGAGAACACCGGCGCGAAGCCGTCTGCACCCGTGATGCTCACGTCAGCGAGGGCCGTCAGCCCCCGGAACTGGAGCGGAGAGAGGTACTTCAGGTCGTATCGCGCCCGCTCTGCGGCCTTCGAGAACCCGATGAGCAGCACAAGAATCGTGCCGTCCAGGAGCATGGCGCCCCACAGCATCAGACGGAGATTCACGGCCGGGTCGGTCACGTCGCCCCAGAGGAGAACGGCGACCATGCTCAGAAGGGAGATCAGGTGGCCCAGGATCAGAAGGACAACGAGGAGGCGGTACCGCCGGACATCGGCCGAGGCGAACCATGCTAGAAGTCCCAGGACACCGATCTTCACGACGCTGTTCGTCACAAACGGAAGCTTGACGAACCAGAACCGCCAGGGGCCGACAAGCGCGGGAAGAAGGTACGCAAAGACAGCCAGGCCGAAGGCAACCGCCAACACGCTTAGAATCACGGCAAGCCGCCGTTCCTGGGGCATCAGGGTCGGCGAGACCGGCATCGTCACAGGTTGCTCCAGGACTGGCCGGGGACGAGTGTCAGGTGCTCGGTCGGAGTCACCTTCGGCGCCGAGCCGGGTTGCGTCCACGTTTCGGTCAAGAGGAGCGTGCCCTCGTGGTCGCGGTACTCCGCAGTCAGCCGCGGGCCGTCCAGCTCGAGGAGGACAAACCCGCAGTAGCCGAGGCGCTGTTCGTCCACCTTCGTGCACGGCCTATCATCGAGGAAGACCACGGGCCGCTCGCGCTTCCTGGATCCGCCAAGCTCGATCGGCATTCCGCCGTGGCCGATGCAGCGTGCGCGCACGCGCCCGCCGTCGAGCCCAAACGGCGCGTATCCCGCAAGGCGATGCTCATGACCCCAGAACCAGACCGTGACGCGGTCCAGATACGGGGCGAGATTCTTGCCGATCGTCGGGTACTCGGTGTCGAAGGCGCTGAACCACTGATGATGGGTCAGGACAATGGTTCCACGGTCGTCGGGTATTGCGAAGACAACTCTCGCGAGCCAGTCCTTGATCGCGTCGTGTAGGCGGATCCACCCTTTGAGCAGGAACTCCAGAAGAGGAAAGATACGTGCGTAGTACCCGGTATCCAGCCCCAAAATCCGCCAGTATTGGTTCTGGAGACAGAAGAAGCTTGTCGCCTGTCCGACCGTCGGAAGCGCGAAGCCGAAATATCCCTGGCCGCCGCCATACATCTCGTGATTCGCGTTCAGGAGGAATGTCTTTCCCTTCTGCCAGGGCCAGGCGCCCGGCGCAAAAAAGTAGCTCTGGAACTCCTCCTTCGTTCCCGAGTAGTACACGTCTCCCAGGTGGATGGTGTAGTCCGGCTGCGCGCTTCGGATGCGATCTCCCACCGCGTACGCCGCCTCCGTCCCCGATCCCCAGTCCGAGGCAATCGCGATCCGGCACCGTGAGTCGATCGGATACATTCCCGGCTGGCCCTGGCCGGGGGGCAACGTCGGGAAATCGCGGCGGCGCGTAAAAAGAGTGCGCAGGTACTCCCAGATCCATGCCCAGATCGCGCTCTTCAAGAGAACGTTCCACCGGCGCCGCTTCATGTGCGACTGCGCCAGCGAGAGAAGGGCAGACCGATGGTCGGAGAGGGCATCCTTGAGCGGGCGAACTGCACGTTTCTCGTTCATCATCCACTACGGGTTCTTGCCCTTAGATCGCATGGCCTAACAAAAAAGGCTACATATATTGCCCGGGATCGAACGACGGAGGGACGCGGAAATATCAGCGTCCTATTTGCGGTCGGCGGCGGCGCGATGGGAAACCCATGATGAGCTGCCGGCAACGTAGGTCGAGCCAACGAACGCTCGCCCTGCAGAGGTCGAGGCGACGGGCGATCTCGCGCTCGCTGAGCCCCTGGCCGTAGTGCAAGTCATAGAAATGCCGGAGTTTGGGATCGCCGCGCTACCATGAGTCCTCCACGATTTGGCGCAGCAGTGTGACGCGAATGGCTTTGACGACGCTTCAGAAGCTCCGCCGCGGAAGAGATCACGGTTGAGCTCGAGCCTTCAGGAGCTCGACGGGACGCGGGCGATTACTTTCATCGACGCGCAGAATTCGACGTTGGTGAGCCGTTAGGCTCCCGTCTCTCTACCGAATAGGGCGCGCCGGCAGCAGCGGTCCAACCACCGGATGCCTTTTCTGCCAACACCGAGGCGAGTCGCAATGTCCCGTTCGCTCCACCCAGCGAGGTAGTGCAGTTCGTAGAACGTCCGAAGCCGCTCGGGTAGCGCCGCGAGGCGGGCGTGGAGGAGGTGCTTGAGCTCTGCTGAGGATTGATTGGGGTGCTCGAGCGCCGCGAAGGCTTGATCAGCAGACCGCGCGCGCAGGATCACTCGGACCCGGTCGACCGCCTTGTTCATCGCCACCCGCTCCACCCAAGCCATGCAGACCGGACCGTCAGGATGCTTCATCCACAGCGCGATCCGGGTCTCTTGGAGAACCTCTGCAGCGTCCTCCCGGTCGAACCCATACGCACGAGCAACCCGGTCGGCGATGCACACGAGTTCCTTGCTCGCTAGCCACTCGCTCGCGAGCCGTTCCCCACGCCCGTCGGCAGCCACGACCGTCGCCTCCTCTCTCGCTACACTTGAAGTGGCGAAAAAGAGGAGAAACCAGGACAACTGTTTGAAAACTTATTTTCATTGGCTCGCCTGTCCTCTGATGAGGACGCGCTCGCGTGAGCGCAAAGCTCGCTGGGACGCATGGACAGCTCCAACTTGATGAGGGCCCAAGACCCCAGCGTCGGACGACTACTGGCAAGACAGAAGGCTTAGAAGCTTCTCTCCAAAGTTCGCAGTCGTGAGCGGAGCAAGGTCGGGTTGGGCTCACCCTTTCACATCGCCCACCAAGCTCCGCGAGAGGAAGATCGGGATCGTACGGATGCCAGTTGCTGGTGATCCGCCGCTCACGAAGGAGTTGCGGGAGACGCTTGGCAACCTCGCGGAGGGATTGTTTGATCTCGCCGGGTGGCTGCGATCCCCGAACAAGTACGTGCCACCCCTCCCCGCGGCGGAGATGCCTTGGCGCGCCGGCGGTCACCGGTTCACGCCGTTAGACCTCGGGGTCATCACGTTCTTTGAGGGCGAGCTGGCAGCGTCTGGTGAGGATGACCTCTTCAGCCGTTGGGCCGGCACCGTTGACCCGTTGCAGGCTTCTCCCCTGCAGGATCCGTCGGGATGGCGCGCAAATCGTGGCTTGGCGAATCCCGCTTTGTTCGGGGTCGGGGTGAACGCGCTCCTCACGAACGCATCGGGGAACCCGCTCTCCCGTCGCATGTTCTACGCGTCCTATTGGCAGCCGCTGCGGGCAGCCGTTGCCGCACGCCAACATAACGGCCCGGTGGACTGGACCCGCCTGGCCAACGACCTTGCCACTGACCAAGCGCCGGAATGGCCCATGGGAAGCTCGCGCTCGTCCGTCTTCATCATGCAGTTCGTGTCCGACCTGCTCGCCGGGATGCTCGGAATGAGCGCTCCGGTCTCAGCGCCCATGCGCGACGCCGTTCTCGTCGAGCTAGGTGAGCATCGCCGGCGCGGCAACCATTACGAGCCCGCAGCCGCGGACCGCGACGTGCAAGCGCTGCGCGCCCTCCTCAAGCAACTCACCGCTGCGCCGCCACCCGCGCCTGCCCAAGCGCCCGTTTACGTGCCGCCGGTGGGCTCGCCGCCGCACGACAAAAAGTAAGGACCTGAAGGAGAAGCCGGCCGATGGACATTGCTGATTTCGTCGTGGTGGGCAGCAGCGGCGGCGGCGGCACGATCGCCTGGCTGCTTGCCAGAGCCGGACACGGAGTCGTGGTGCTAGAGCAGGGCGCGGATTGGGCCCGGACCCTCGAGGAAGACCTGCCCCCCTACGACCCGCCACCAGGAGCGAGCCCGCCGCTCGACTACGACGAGCGTCGCTACAATCCTGCCCCGCACGACGAGTACCGCTTCCGCATTGACCGCCCGGAGGTCAAGCGGCGACTGCGCGGCGACTACAACACCTTCCGGTCCTCTAACCAAAGCGACGCAAAGCCCTTCGGCCTGGGCTGGACGGGGTCAATGCTCGGGGGGGGCTC
>Ga0070697_100002889_pt1 | contig 13217 bp, 9 predicted proteins | sample KBSK1501metaG_FD_65475 | JGI IMG/M metagenome (GOLD analysis project Ga0070697, IMG submission 65475) | Corn, switchgrass and miscanthus rhizosphere microbial communities from Kellogg Biological Station, Michigan, USA - KBS K1-50-1 metaG | ecosystem: Host-associated > Plants > Roots >... | reverse complement strand
GACCTCCATGATCTCTTCCTTGAAGATGTCGTTGTCCCCGTTGACGAGCGGCTCACCCTCGAACCAGCGATGCACTTGCCCGGCGTATCCATAGAAGGGCGTCGCCACCGTGATCACGTGGGCCAGGTTGGCGACGATGGGATCGTTGCCGCGCAGGATCAGGTTGACGACCATGCCGCCGAAGCTGTGCCCGATCAGCGAGAAGTTGGCCAGAGGATCCGGAAGCCCGGCGGCGAGCACACGTGCCCTGAAGAACGGCAGAAACTTGCAAATGAAGAACGTCACCGTGTCCTCCAGCCGGCGCCGCCAGTCCCAGTCAAACACGAGCAGGTCGAGATTGTTGTTCGCGCACCAGTCGAAGAAGCCGTCGTACAGCGCGCTCCAGATCACGCCGCTCGCGATGATGATGCGGTCCCCTTTGTCCCGGAAGACGCCCGCGGCGTCCCGGTGCATCTTGAGGTGTCGCATTAACCCGCGGTTGAGCGTCTCCTCGGTCACCCAGACGACTTCGTAGTCGAAGGTCTGGGGCTTCTTGCCCCCGGCCTGGAACTTTACGGTGGCGCGCAGCAGCTGGGTGGCCAGTCCGCCCGCGAAGAAGAACACCGTCCGGCGCGGAGAGGTCGAGGCGGTGGCCCGCGGATTCCGAGACCGGCTGATGAACGCGTCGATCGCGGGGGTGAGCAGGCGGAGGTGCTCGCTGTCCCGGGTGTCCTCGTAGCTGAAGGTCATGGCTGCTACTCCGGCGCGCGGCCTGGGTGACCGGCGACGGCCACGGCGGGGCGAGCCGGGGCCCCGACCGCCGGAACGTAGGGGAGGAGCCATTTCGCCGGCCGCCCGCTGGCGTCGGTCAGCTCGACGGGCTCGAAATAGCGGAGCCGATCGGCCTCGGACAGGTCCGGCGGGCGCTCGAAGTACTGTGGATCGAGGGTGTCGTCGCCGGCCACGTACGTCCGGGCCTGCGACGGCGTCTCGCTCGACCAGATGAAGCAGTGGAAATTCGTCGAGGCGATGACGTACCAGCGCACCGGGTTCAGGCTCCGCGCGCGCACCAGGCGTCGCAGCGTCTTCACCAGGATGCCGAAGCGCGGCACGACCGTCCAGGGCCGTCGGAACATCTTCTCGATGAACGCGGCGATCGCTTCCCGGCGGTCGACCAGGTTCGAGTGGCAGATCGTCTCGCCGTCCAGGTCCCGCAGGCGCAGGTTGGGGGCGAGATGGCCGAGACGCAGGTCGTCCCAGAAGCTCGCGGTGCCGGCCAGCGGCGCCACCACGCTCAGATAGACTGGCATAGGCAGCCGTGGATTGCGTGCGATCATCAGGATCTGTCGCTCCATCTCGGCCGCCGTCTGATGGCAGCAGTCGAAGAGGTAGCCGTAGCCGATGGCAATGCCCAGCGATTCCGTGAATGCGATGTCGTCGATGACGTTGAAGCGACGACTCATGTTTTGCGTCTTGTTATATCGGCGGAGCATCTCACGGTCCAGCGATTCGAGGCCCACGAACAGCCCCATACATTTGAGCCGCACGAGGGTCTTGATCAGCTCGCGGTCGTGCAGTACGTTCTGCGTGACAAGGGCGGTCCAGCCGCGCACCTTGGGATGCGATCCCAGGAACCCCGCAACCGCAAGCATGTGCGCGCGGTCGTCAGAGAAATTATTGTCGAGAAGGTTGATCATGGGATACCAGCGCCGAAAACTCAGCACGGGACTGGAGGAAATCGCGTTGTCGATGGCGGCGCCGAGGGTCGCGAGATCATAGCGCGCATGGCCGCCGACCTCGGCCGGTATGACGCAGAAGCGGCATTTGAAGCTGCAGCCGCGGGAGGATTCCACGAGGTGAAGAAGCGGATTGATTCCGCTCTTCGCGAGGAGTCCATGGTCGATCGCGTAAGACGAGATGCGGTCGGCTGGTGATCGGTAGATCGGCTTGAGAGATCCGCGCAGGTAATCCGCAACAACGTCCCTCACGCTGTCGACGCCGCCGGCGCAGACGACGTCGAAAAAGCGGGTCGCGAACTCGGGGAAGGAGGTGCAAATGCTCCCGCCTGCAACCACCGTGGCGCCGCTGCGGCGGAAGAAGTATGAGAGTTGGCGCATGCGGTCGAAATCCGGCTGAAGACCGGAGAGGAATACGAGGTCGTAGCCCGCGGACCGCGCCGGATCGAACGGCCCGTGCCAGTCTTCATGATAGAGGTGCACGTCGAAGTGCCCTTGGTCGATCAAGGAACCGATATGCAAACCGGAAATCGGTTGCATGAAATATCTCGACCGCCGCTTGTCGCGGCCTGGGCGCAGGTGCGCGCAGACAACCAGCGCCTGTCTGCGCGGTGGTGCGGATCCCTTATCGCACGTGGACGAACTACGAATTTCTGGCCGAGCACGTGACAGCGGCTGCATGATCCCCCCCGGTGACGCATCGACGCGGCCCCGTTCCGCCCTGGGGGAGTCTACACGATGGCAGCCGGGGAACGCCACTAGGGACGAAGCTGAGTTAGAATACCTCGCTGGGAGCGACCTAGGCTCGGACGCGCATCGTGCTCGCGGCCACAGGTATCCAGGCCGGCAAGGATAGGCAGGGGGGCGTGCGATGAGTGAACTTGGGACGGCTGATTCGGACCAGCGGCTTTCCGAACACCGCTTTCTCACGATTGAGTTCATCGACCTAGTCGGGTTCACGAATCTGGCCGAGCAACTGGATCCTGAAGACCTCGGTCTACTGTTGCGTCGCTACCAACGACTGGCTCTGACGACCATGGAACGCTTCGGAGGATTCGTCGCCCAGGCGTTCGGCGACGGACTCCTCGTCTACTTCGGCTATCCAGCTGCTCACGGAAATGATGCCGAACGCGCACTCCTTGCCGCGCTCGCATTGCTCCAGGGCCTGCGCGATCTCGATACAAATATTCGTGGCCGGGTCGTGCCGAGGCTGGGTGCACGGATCGGGGTCCATTCCGGACTGGTGCTGATTGCTGCGCAGGAGCTGTTGATCAGCCCGGGTACCAGTCCGTATGGCGCCGTTGGAGAGGCGGTGAATCTGTCGGCCCGGCTGCAGGGTGAAGTGCCTTCGGGTGGAATCGCGATCAGCCAGGAAACTGCCGAGCTCGTCGAGGGCTTGTTCGAGTGCAAGTCGCTGGGTTCGAAAGCCATCAAGGGCCTATCTCGCAATGTCGAGGTCTACCAGGTCGTGCGTGCCTTTCCCAGCGCCAAGCGGACTGAGTCCCGCCTGCGCCGCGGCGCGGCACGCATGGTGGGGCGCGAGCCTGCCATCGAACGCATCCTGGCTTGCTGGAAAGTCGCCCGGGACGAGTCGCGCTGTCAGACGGTCGCGATGGTGGCCGATGCCGGCTTGGGCAAGACGCGCCTGATGCTGGAGCTTTCTAGCCGGCCCGAGTTCGTCGACGCGACACTGGTGCAGGAGCAATGCCACGAAATCTATGCCAGCACACCGCTCTACCCGATCCGGACCTTCTTTTCGGGGCGGGCCGGGTTGACCGCGGACGACGACGAGTCAGCAAGTGTTCGCAAGATATCAGACTATCTCGACGAGATCGGCCGAAACACCCAGGACAATCGCGACCTTGTTGCCAGTCTCTTAGGCGTGGCCCTAAACAGCGGTGAGGAGGCCGCCACGACGCCACAGTTGCTCAAGCAAAAGCAATATGAGTTCATCGTATCGCTCTTCGGTCAGGCCGCACGCGCGCGACCGCTCATCCTTTGGATCGAAGACGTTCATTGGCTGGATCCGTCATCGGCAGAGCTCTTGCGCGATATCGTCGTCGCCTCGGCAAAATTGCCCGTTCTCGTGGTGCTGACCATGCGACCCTTCCCCAAGGGTCCAGCGCTTCCGGAAATTGACGAGACGGTGCGTCTTGACTATCTGGGCTTGCAGGAGTGCCTCGAGCTTGCGCGGTCGGTCCCGGGAGCCGGTGCTCTGTCTGACGAAATGGTGTTGAAGGCAATCGAGGCCGCCGAGGGGGTGCCGCTCTTCCTCGAGCAACTTATCATTTCGCTGCTTGACGAGAAATCGCGAGGGCCAACCCTACACCGGCGGCTGGGCGGTGTACCGCTCATGCTTGCCGAATTGATGTCCGAACGTCTCGACCGGCGACCAGGGGCGCGGCGCATCGCCCAGGCGGCGGCCTGTATAGCGGGCGGCTTTACACTGACCTTTCTGCTCGCCCTCCTGAATGATGAGAAGGATCGACAGGTTCACGACCGACTGGAAGCCTTGGTCGAAGCCGACATCCTGATGCCGAAGCGATTTGGTGGGGAGATCCGCTACGAATTCCGGCATGCTTTGCTGCAGAGGATGGCACATGAATCCATGCTTCAGACCGAGCGGCAAGCCATGCACGTCCGCATCGTGGAAGCACTGCGGACCGCTGAAGGGATCGAACCAGCCATGCCGGAAGTGCTCGCATATCACCTGACGGAAGCAGGCACATTTCCGGAGGCGGTCGTTGCCTGGCTACGCGCGGGCGTGGCCGCCGCAAAACGGTCCGCGCACTTCGAGGCAGTCGAGCATATCCGCAACGGACTTGGCCTATTGGGTAAAGTGCCCGATCTGAGTTCTCGCCAGCAATTCGAACTCAATCTTCAGGCCTCACTGATGGGCTCGCTTTTGGCGACACAAAGTGCGACGTCGTCGGAGTTGGCGGCGTGCTGCGAGCGCGGCCTCCAGCTGTGCGAAGAATGCGCCGCGGCGCCGATGGTCTTCCCATTTGCGTTCGGACAGTTCACGTTCACCAATTGTCGGGGCCGCACCAGCGAAGCGATCGCGCTAGCAAGACAGTTCATCTCGCGTGCCGAACATGGCGGCTTCGAATCTGAGCGCGTCATCGGTTACCGGATGTTGGGCCAATCACTCTTCACCAACGGCGAAGCCGAGGCGGCGAAGGTGGCACTCGAGCAGTCGCTCACCCTCTATGTCGCCGAGCGAGACGCCGCGACTACCCACCTGTACGGGCAGAACACTGAGGTCCATACGAAGTCTGTCCTCAGCCTCACGCATTTGTGCCTGGGAGATGTGGATGCTGCGCTTGAAGCAGGTCTCGACGCGCTGCGGGCGGCCGACGAGATCCGGCATCCGCACTCGACGGCGATCCCGATGCTCTATGTGGGAGGCTGGGTATTTGGGCTTTGCGGGGCTGCCGAGCACATGCTGACGGTGGGGAGAAGACTCCTCGCGTTGGCGGAGCAGCATCGACTTTACGGGTTTCGTGCACACGCGGCTGCCATCATCGGATGGGCACTCTGCCAGCGGGGACATATGGAAGAGGGAATTCCCATGATCGAGAAGGCGGTCGCGGCGTTCGATTCCGTTCAGTTCCGCATCTCCGAGGCTGGTCACTTGGCCAATCTGGCCGACGCGCAGCGTCGGGTCGGCCGGCTCAACGAGGCGGCCATCACGTGCGAACGTGCCCTGCGCTTGATGCCCGAAGGCACCCAATTCCTGGAATCGGAGATCCGTCGCGTGCATGCGCTGGTCGTGGCAGAGCTCGCACCGACGGAGCTTGACCGTATCGAGAATCTACTTCGGGGCGCAGTAGAGTGTGCGCAGGACCACCGATTTCCGGTACTCGAGAGGCGATGCCTGGTCAGCCTGGCACAGTTTTTAGATTCCTCGGCGCGGCCCGATGCGAGTGTCGAGTCGCGGCTTCGTGAGTTGTCACACCTCGCCGATCTTGACCGGCGCGTCGATCGCGCGATGCAGAACCTGTTGCGCGTTTGATGCTCGTAGGTTCCGAGACCGAGCGGCCGACTGACTTGCACACACCTCGCCTACTGGGCGCGAAGACTCTGACAGCTTGCTGGATGGCTTGGCGTGTTTCTACGCATTTGCTCTGGGGTGCCGCGCTGGGCAGGCTTTTGGTCCCCAGGCTCTCGAAGCAGCAACGCGACGAGCGACTTCAGAAGTGGGCTCGCAAGATGCTGAACCGGCTCGGCGTTGAATTGAAGATCGTCGGTGCTCCAGCGCAGGCAGGGCCTATGCTGCTCGTATCAAATCACGTATCCTGGGTCGACATCCTCGCATTGTATGTGGCCTGCCCTTGCCGTTTCGTATCCAAGGCCGACGTCGAGCGCTGGCCGTTGGTCGGGGCCCTTGCTACCGGCGCAGGCGCCTTGTTCATGAGGCGGGAGTCTCGGCGCGATGCCATGCGCATAGTGCACCGGATGACGAAGGCGTTGAAGGACGGGGACATTCTTGCTGTGTTCCCAGAAGGAACTACCAGCGACGGCAGCTCAGTGCTGCCGTTTCATTCCAGTTTGATTCAAGCAGCGATCTCCGCCGACGCGCCGGTGCAGCCGGCGGCCTTGCAGATTCTCAATAGCGAATCCGGAGAATCCAGCCGGGCCATAAGTTACATAGCTGACGACTCGCTTGTGGGATCGATCTGGCGCACACTATGTGCGCGGCAGTTGTGCGCTGTGGTTACCTTTGGCACACCGCAGCTTGCCGCGGGCCGTGACCGTCGCGCATGGGCACAGGACCTGCGTGGAGAGATTGTCGCGATCCGGCAGCGATAGTGAAGGGAAGTTGCGGTCAGCGGATTCGAATAGGCTACCAATTCGGGCCGCAAGGAACGGCTGGATACATGGCGGGGAGGCCGAGTGCATGCTGGCCGCGCAGCGCGATGAGCTCGGCATGATCGAGGGCGAGGTCTTCTGCGAGATCACCGAGTCGCCGGCGCGCAGGCGGTGACCTATGGCGCCCTGGGGCGACACCGTAGCCTGGCTGCGTCTTGCCGAGCTCGTGCCTTCCGTGCTGCGCCGCCGTTTCCGCCGCCAGTGGCTGGCGTACATCCCACTGCTGTTCCACCTGATTTGGCTCACGCTGCACTTCCGGTCGGTCACGCTCTTCACCGCGGCGAACCCCGGCATGGCCAATGGCGGGGCGACGGGGGAATCCAAGTCGGTAATCCTTGAGCGGCTCGGGCGCATCGAAGGCGTCGTGCCGGAGTACATGGTGCTTCCGGCAAATCTCGACCCAAGCGCGCGCCTGCGGGCGGTGCGGCAATGGATGCTGCGCCGGCAGGTGGCGTTCCCCGTCGTGCTCAAGCCCGATATTGGAGAGCGCGGTCGCGCGGTGGCGGTGGCGCGCGATCTCGGGGAACTCGCCCGCCGTCTGCGGCGCATGCGCGAAAGCACGATCGTCCAGTGTTTCGTTGACGGCGTCGAATTCGGAATCTTTTACCAGCGCATGCCAGGCGAGCCCCGCGGGCAGCTCGTCTCGATCGCGGAGATGATCCATCCGACGGTTGTCGGTAACGGCCGCGCGACGGTGGGCGAGCTGCTGCGCGCCGGCCCGTGGATCACGGCGCGCGCGGCTGCGCGGGGCGTCTTCGATGCGGCGCGCTTGCGCTCCGTTCCCGCAGCCGGCGAGCGCGTGCATCTGTTCGAGATCGGCTTCTACAGTCATGATGCCACCTTTGCCGATCGCCGGGATCTGCGCACGCCGGCGCTCGAGCGGAGGATCGAAGCGATCAGCCGCGCCCACCCTGGATTCTTCGTCGGTCGGTTTGACGTCATTGCGCCGAGTGCCGATGCGCTGCGCCGGGCGCGGTTCCAGGTGATCGAGCTGAACGGCGTGGTCTCGGAGCAGACCCACATCTACGATCCTGCTACTGGCATCGCGCAGGCATTTGGGGTCCTGCGGCGGCAATGGAGCGATGCCTTCAGGATTGGCGCGGCGAATCGTGCGCAGGGCGCCCGGCCGATGCCAGCATCGCTGCTGCTGCGGCTGATCTGGCGACGGTTCGTCGAGCATTTCGACGACGACGCGCGCCTTATGCTGCATTTCCGCAGGAAAGCTGCCCGCCGGGCGCATATATATGATGACGCGCACCGGGTATAGCTCCGCGAGGAGCGTCGTGGTGACATTCGGCGCGCCGCAGCGCCACGGCGACCGCTACCGCCGCGCTTGTGCACGTGATCTCCGTCGAGCGATTGCGGCGATGCGGCAGGTTAGGCGGCGCGTTTTCGCTGGAGCGAAGGCAACATTAGCCGCCTCCGGCGGCGGGCGCCCCCGCGGGTTGGCCGCCGCCCGCTGACGTAGTCGGCCATTCTCAGACACCGCCCACCAGAAGCTCCCCAAGGGCCGATGCCACAACGCACATCAGCAGCCACCTCACGGGTCGGGGACAGCCCGCCTGGCTGAGCGGCATGCTAGGCGGGCACACCACCGCCGTCAACTGGCAAGTGAACCCGGCGAGTGCGACCTGGATCAGCACGGATGGTGCTTCGCGACGCAGGCTCGACGGCATTCGCGGAAGGCCTTCCCTACCTTGAGCGCGCCGTGAGCATTCATGAGGCCTCCGGTGCCAATGTTTTCTTGTCACGGATGTACTGGATGTGGGCTGACGGTCTGCTCCTTGCTGGAGACACGGAAGAGGCTATCGAAAAGACTCGGCATGCGTTGGCGCTCTCGGGTGCCTTCGGGGAGCGCGGAGTGGAAGCGGAAGCGTCGCTCCTTCTGGCTGACATTGAAGCCACGTCGGACCAGTTGGTCGCTGCTGCGTCACATTACAGTCACGCCATCGGGATCGGCGAAGAGCTTGCTATGCGACCGCTACTCTGCGCGCACCGAATGGGCGCTGCCAGCGCTCGCTTCATCCTTTTCTACCTGCCCCCGGCTCGCTCCTTGACCCCGGAGCCGCCGCGCGAGGCCAGCTCCGCCACCACCTACCGGTTCGACCCGGCCCGCCCGGTGCCGTCCATCGGCGGCAACGTGTCATCCCTGCGCGACGTGCTACGGCTGCCCCCCGGCCTCGCGGACCCGAGCTACGCCGGCCGCGGCGAGCGCACCGCCGACGTCATACGCCCGGGCGGCTTCGACCAGCGCGAGGCCCCCGGCTTCCACGGCTGCCGCCCGCCCTACCTGCCGCTGGGCTCCCGGCCCGACGTGCTGGTGTTCCAGACCGAGCCCCTGCGCGAGCCCATCGAGGTGACCGGCCCCATCGAGGTCCACCTGTGGGTGGCCACCTCCGCGGTGGACACCGACTTCACCGCCAAGCTGATCGACGTCTACCCGCCGAGCGCGTGGTACCCGCAGGGCTATGCGCTGAACCTGACCGACAGCATCGCGCGGCTCCGCTACCGCAATGGTCGCGAGCGGGGAGAGTTGGTCAAGGCGGGCGAGCCCGTGCCTGTTCGGTACCGAAGACCCGGATACGCTGCCCGTTCGGCGCCGACATTCGCCGCGTCAACCCGCGTGAGAATCTCGATGCAGGATCCGAGGGGCAACTGGCGATTACCAACCGGCACCGCATCTTCCGCGTCGGCCGCCGCTATGCCCCGCAGAATGGGTAACCGCATCCGGGACTGCTGTTCATGTGCGTGAACGCGAACATCGAGCGGCAGTTCGAGTTTGTGCAGCAGACCTGGATGCTTGGATCGAGCTTTCACGGGCTCGAGAACGAGGTCGATTCGCTTGTGCGTCGCCCGGGCTTGAGCAATGTGCTGACTATCCCCACGAAGAAAGGGCCGCTGCGTCTCAAGGGCATGGGCAAGTTCGTCACGGTGCGGGGCGGCGGCTATTTCTTCATGCCGGGGAAGAGCGCAGTCAGCTTCCTGATCGGCGGGAGATGAGCGGACGGTAGGCGAACAAGGAACAAGTCTAGCGCTGGTCGGTCGTGAGGATCTCGAGGGCGTCGTGGGCCGCACGGGCGACATCCGGATCGGGATCCATCGTGAGGTGCCGCAGCTCCGACGCGAGGCTCGTGGCGCCGATATCGCCGGCGATGAGCACAACGATCGGCAGGTGCTCGCGCCGGCGAATGGCCTCGGCCACGAGGGGTTCCGCCCGCTTGCCCCCTCGCACGAGGAGCATGCCGGCCACGGTTCGCTTGCCTTCGTCCGTCGAGCCTAGGGCCCTGACCAGCGCGCGGCCGGCCGAGCGACACCCGATGAGTGTCCAGAGCGACTTCAGCGCGTAGAGCCGCGCGAAGATCAACGGACCCATGCGGTCATCCTAGCGCGCGGACACTGTGGTCTCTATTGGTCAGAGCCAGGCCAGCGGGACGTGCTGCCGCCACGAATTTGGGTCGTGGGACAGGGAATGCTCGAACCAGAGCGGCAGGATGTGCTCTTCAATGCGAGGATCGTAGAAACGCTGGCCGCCGCCGTCGGCGAGAATTACCAGATCGAGATGCACCCGGATTGAGATGACCCGGTTCACGCGGTTGAACGCGGGCATGTACTGTGGCCAGTGCACGGGGCAGCTCAGCAGGATCATGCGGTCGACCTGTGTTCCCGCCTGACTGGCCAGCATCGATACGCTGCCGCCGTGGCTGTGCGCAAAGAGGTCGAGCCCGGCGAGGTTGTGCTGCTGGACCCAGGCGTTGAGGCGCGTCCCGCCCAGCGCGCGCGCCGCGATGCTGTAACCGCCCGACCACTCGAAGCGGTCTTGCGCGCCGTACAGATTCGGGTCGACGTCGATATGGATGTACTGCCAGAAATCTCCGTTGGGGGGTTGCCACCACGCCGCGGTGCGGGCCCAGGTTCCGTGCACGAGCAAGCTCGTCCGCGACGGCCTCCGCGTCGAGCGCCGTGGCCGCGCCTCGAGCAGCGGGGCCAGCGCGGGATGGCGGGGCTCGACACGCGCTAGCGCAGTCGCCGCGACCTCGCGAGTCAGCGGATCGCGGTTGCGTGCGCCACGGGCAAGAATAGCGATGGCCCGCGAGGGGTCGGCGGCGACCAGGAAGTACGAGGCCGCCGCGGCCACCCGCACCAGCTCGTGCGGGTGGCGCAGCGCCACTTCGACGAGCGCCCCTGCTGTCTCGTGGCTGGCGTCTCGATAGAATGCGCTCGCGGCGCGCCGCAGAGCCGCCGTGGCCGTGCGCGCCTCGCCGCGCGACGGGGTCGGCGCGGGTGCGGCCGCAAAACGCACGCCGGCCACGCGCTGGAGCGCCGCCGATTGAAGGCGTAGCGTCCCGACCGGTAGACGCGGGAATCCCAACCGGCTCAGATCGCTCGGAGGAATCGCCTGGAACTGGCGCCGCGTGACCGGACGCGACAATTTGCCGGAGGCTTCTACTCGGGCCCGGACCGCCTCCGTGTCGCCACGCAGGTGTGCGCCGATCAGCAAGAGCGTGGCGGCTTGCGACAGGACATGGCTCGGGTCTGCGGCGTTCCTGAAGGCGGCTGGGCCGGCGATCGGCCGAGAGCGCCTGGTGGATCCATGGTCTCGTCGAGCCATTTGGCTTCCTCCGCGCGCGGGGTCGGCCTCGACAGTGTACCGCGCCACTACTGCGGTACTTCGAGGTTAAGAGGACGCCGGACTTCCCACAGACCATCTGCGTGAAATCAGCCTGGCTCTCGTGCTCGCAAACGGCGCCATACCGTATGCCGGACCTTCAAACTGCGGGAAGCGGGCCGATTTGGTGCGAGGAACGTAGGCGGAGCTTAGCCGGTGGTCCTCTTGGGGTCAAGATTGCCGATCCTACAAAGTTAACTTGTGAAGTACGAACGACTACCCAGTAAGCACACGATGGCGACGCTCCGGTTCGGACCGTCCAGCACGGGGCCCTGCCGGCTGAAGAGCGCGCCACAGCTTCCCGGGGCAACACCGTGTTCCATGAGCGGGGGGCGTGAGCCGCGGGTGGTGTTGCCGATCATCCCGCTCGAGCGCTCGCGAGCGCGCCACCTTCCAGAACTTCGTCGGCCTGGGCGCCGGCGGGCGGCGGCCGGTGCGTGCCCTGATGGGCCCGTGGACCCACGGGGCAAGACCATGGAGCTCTCCTACGCGGGCGACGTGGAGTTCGGCCACGACGCCGCCCTGCCGAGCTTCGACGAGCTGCACCTGCGCTGGTACGACCGGTGGCTGCGCGGCGTGGACAACGGCCTCGACGCGGAGGCGCCGCTGCGCCTCTTCGTGATGGGCGGCGGCTCGGGCCGGCGCTCGGGCGCGGGCCGACTCGTGCACGGCGGCCGGTGGCGCGACGAGCACGAGTGGCCGCTGGCCCGCACGCGCTTCACCGACTTCTACCTGCACGGCGACGGGTTGCTGACGACGGACCCGCCGCGCGAGCCCAGCTCCGCCACCACCTACCGCTTCGACCGGGCCTGCCCCGTGCCGTCCATCGGCGGCAACGTGTCATCCCTGCGCGACGTGCTGCCGCTGCCCCCCGGCCTCGCGGACCCGAGCTACGCCGGCCGCGGCGAGCGCACCGCCGACGTCATGCGCCCGGGCGGCTTCGACCAGTGCGAGGCCCCCGGCTTCCACGGCTGCCGCCCGCCCTTCCTGCCGCTGGGCTCCCGGGCCGACGTGCTGGTGTTCCGGACGGGGCCCCTGCGCGAGCCCACCGAGGTGAGCGGCCCCATCGAGGTGCACCTGTGGGTGGCCACCTCCGCGGTGGACAGTGACTTCACCGCCAAGCTGATCGACGTCTACCCGCCGAGTGCGTGGTACCCGCAGGGCTATGCGCTGAACCTGACCGACAGCATCGCGCGGCTCCGCTACCGAAACGGCCGCGAGCGGGGGGAGCTGGTCAAGCCGGGCGAGCCCGTGCTGGTGACGCTCACGCTCTATCCGACGAGCAACCTGTTCATGCCGGGGCACCGGATCCGGCTCGACGTGTCGAGCTCGAACTTCCCGCGGTTCGACGTGAACCCGAACACCGGGGAGGTGATCGGGCGGGAGCGGCGGCGGGTCGTGGCGGACAATACGGTGTTCCATGAGCGGGGGCGGGAGTCGCGGGTGGTGTTGCCGGTTGTTCCGGGCGAGGCAGCCTAGCGGAACTCGTAGCCCGGGGAGACCCCCGTCTCCATCTCACCAGGAGACAGCGGTCGACCGTCGAAGTACATGGCGACCTGTCCGCCCACCGGGCGCCGGCGGTTGATCGCCACGAACGTATTCCATTCATCATGGGCGCCGGCTGAGTACGCGCTGGATGCGCGCAGGGCATAGTAGCGGAGGAACTCGCGGCGACGGGCCGGTCGGTCGGCCACGTCCTGGCGGAACGTGTCATCGGTGGCGGCCCGCTTCGTGATGTAGCGATCGATGCACTCGACGATGGCGGACGGGCCACACCCGAAGAAGGCGCGCACGTTGCCCGGGCCGGTGAAGTGCACCATGTCGAAGTCCTGACCGCTCCCGTCATCGCCCGCGAGGATCGCGGTCCACATGGCCATGTACTCGCTGCCCCCCGGCGACTTTCCCGCGAGAGGGGACATCTGGTATCGGCCCGGATCGAGGACCCAGACGCTTCCACCGTATTC
>Ga0070697_100002888_pt1 | contig 13218 bp, 9 predicted proteins | sample KBSK1501metaG_FD_65475 | JGI IMG/M metagenome (GOLD analysis project Ga0070697, IMG submission 65475) | Corn, switchgrass and miscanthus rhizosphere microbial communities from Kellogg Biological Station, Michigan, USA - KBS K1-50-1 metaG | ecosystem: Host-associated > Plants > Roots >... | reverse complement strand
CTGCTCGAGCAGCGGCAGCATGTCCTTCATCACGCTGATCTTCTTCTCGTGGATCAGGATGTACGAGTCCTCCAGCACGCACTCCATTCGCTCGGCGTCGGTGACGAAGTAGGGCGAGAGGTACCCGCGATCGAACTGCATGCCCTCCACGACGTCGAGCACGGTGTCGGCGGACTTGGACTCCTCGACGGTGATGACGCCGTCCTTGCCGACCTTCTCCATCGCCTCCGCGATCAGGTTACCGATCGTCTTGTCGGTGTTGGCGGCGATCGTCGCCACCTGCGCGATTTCCTTCTTGTCCTTGGTCGACTTCGAGAGCTTCTTCAGCTCTTCGACAACGGTCTCGACGGCCCGCTCGATCCCGCGCTTGAGCCCCATCGGGTTGGCGCCGGCGGTGACGTTCTTCAGCCCCTCCTTGAAGATGGCCTGCGCGAGGACGGTCGCCGTCGTGGTGCCGTCACCGGCGATGTCAGAGGTCTTGGACGCGACCTCCTTCAGCATCTGCGCGCCCATGTCCTCGTATCCGTCCTTCAGCTCGATCTCCTTGGCGACCGTCACGCCGTCCTTGGTGATCGTGGGGCTGCCGAACTTCTTGTCGATGACGACGTTGCGCCCTTTGGGGCCGAGCGTCGCCTTGACGGCCTCGGCCATGATGTTCACGCCCTTGAGTAGGGAGGCCCGGGCCTCCTCGTTGAATTTGAGCTGCTTCGGCATAGGTCGTCTCTCCCTTAATCGCTAGCGTTGGATTGGCTATTCGAGGATGGCGAGGACGTCTTCCTCGCGCATGATTATGTACTCTTCGTCCTCGATCTTGACCTCGTTGCCCGAGTACTTGCCGAACAGGATGCGGTCGCCGGCCTTCACGTCGAGCGCGATCTTCTTGCCATCCTCGGTGACCTTCCCGTTCCCGACGGCAACGACCTTCCCTTCCTGGGGCTTTTCCTTGGCGGTGTCGGGGATGATAATTCCGCCGCGACGGACTTCCTGCTCCTCGAGTCGCTTGACAAGGATGCGGTCATGCAACGGACGAATCTTCATGGGCCACTCTCCTCCTCTTTGGGAAGTGGGCGCCGGCGCCGAGCCGCGTGTCCGCCCGGCCCGATGGGCACCCTTTTTCACGATTCCACTCCGCTTCATTCTGTTAGCACTCGCCATGACCGAGTGCTAATATAGCGGCCCGTCGAACCGACATCAAGAACTTTTTCTCGCCATCCTTGGAGGCCCGTGATGGTTCCTAAGATACTTATTTCTATGGGTTTATTCAATGACGCGATCGAGTTCGCCCGCTCCCGGGCCGAAGTCGACCTCCACACTGGTCAGGACCCCCTCCCGAAGAGTGCGCTGATGGCCCGGCTCAGAGACAAGGATGGGCTGATCTGCCAGATCACCGACGCGATCGACGACGAGGTGCTCGGAGCGGCGCCCCGGCTCCGGGTGGTGGCCAACGTCGCGGTCGGCTACAACAACATCGACGTCCCGGCCGCGCATCGGCGCGGCATCGTCGTCACGAACACCCCCGACGTGCTGACCGACACCACTGCCGATTTCGCCTGGGCGCTCCTGATGGCCACCGCCCGCCGGGTGGTCGAGGCGGACAAGTACGTGCGCGCCGGCCAGTGGCACCGGTGGGAGTTCCTGCGCCTGCTGGGGAGCGACGTGCATGGCAAGACGCTCGGGGTCATCGGCTTCGGACGCATTGGGCGCGCGGTCGCCCGGCGGGCCCTCGGCTTCGACATGCGCGTTCTCTATCAGGACACCGTCCGCGCCGACGCGCCGACCGAGCGCGAGCTGCGCGCGACATTCGTCGACATGGCCACGCTCCTCCACGAGGCCGACTTCGTGACCCTGCACTCTCTGCTCACGACGGAGACGCGCCACCTCATCGACGCCGCCGCGCTCCGCGCGATGAAGAAGACCGCCTACCTCATCAACGCGGCGCGGGGACCAATCGTCGACGAGGCCGCCCTCGTCCGGGCGCTGACCGAGCGATGGATCGCGGGCGCCGGACTCGACGTCTTCGAGGAAGAGCCCCACGTCCATCCAGGCCTCCTCGGGCTCGACAACGTCGTGCTCGCCCCCCACATCGCCAGCGCGTCCGACGCCACCCGGCACAAGATGGCCACCCTCGCGGTCGAGAACTGCCTCGCCGTGCTCGACGGCAAGCCGCCGCTGACCCCGGTCCGCTAAAGCGCAGGCTGCCGGCCGCGGCTCCCCTACCGGCTCGGCGGCCGTTCGAGCTGGGCGACGCAGCTCTCGAGCTCGGCGAGGTCACCCGCCGGAAGCGACATCGCGCCGAACCGGGCCCGCTCGTAGCCGGCCGTCACGCGGGAGAGCGGGCGGGCGCAAGCGGGCGCGGCGGCGCTCACGCGCGCGAGGAACTCCCGCGCCGTCTCGCCCTGGCCGGGACGGAGGTCGCGCCGCGCGAGCACTCTGAGCGCGCGCTCGTAGAAGCGGGGAACACGAGCCAGGGGGCGGGTGGCGCGCACCCCCCGCTGGCGCCACAGCACGAAGCCCACGACGAGCGTCCCGATCAGCGCCGCCGCCGGCGGGCCGAGACGCGACAGGTCGCCCGCGGCGTGGGCGGCCAGGAGGCGCTCCCGCCACGTCGAGGTCTGGCGCTGCAATGCCGCCGCCACTGTCACCTGATCGCGCAAGCTCCAGTTCACGACATAGCGGTACCAGCGCAACCGGAGCGAGTCGAGATAGAGCCCGATCCGATCGACCCCGGTGCTGGCTCGGGGGACGCGGGGCGACGGATCGAGTGTCATCCAACCGACGCCGTCGATATAAGCCTCGACCCACGAGTGCGCGTCCCGCTCCCTGATCATGAGGTAGCGCCCGTATGGGTTCCACTCGCCCCGCTGGAAGCCGTTGACGAGTCGGGCGGCGATCCCGATGCTGCGCAGCATGACCGCCAGCGCCGACGCGAAGTACTCGCAGTTGCCGGAGCGCCGGACGAACAGGAACTCCTCGATCGGCTCGAGGTCGGTTCGCCGCGACAGCGCGAGCGTGTAGTGGTAGGTCCCGGCCAGGAACCGCGTGAGGCGCAGGGCCGTGTCGTAAGGGCCGCCGCTCCCGACGCTGACCTTCCGTGCGAGCTCCTCGATACGCGGCGGCAGGGGCGGCAGCTGCAGATAGCGCTGTCGGGAGTCGGGGTCGAGCGGAGCCGGCGGCTCCACGTTGCGGCCCCCCCGCCCCCCCGGCTCGAGTTCCGAGTAAGCGACATACCGGAGGCGGGCGGAGGGGATTGCGACGGACACGCTATCCATATCGTCCACCGTGATCGACGCGGCGCTGAGGCCGACGGCGAGGAGCCTGGGCGCCGCGAAGACGATGTCGGAGCCGATCGGCTCCAGGTAGATCTCCTGCGTCACGAATGGGCCCACGCCCCGATAGCGCCGGAGCTCGAACTGGCCGCCCGCGCCGCGCGTCAGCGTGGATCGCTGAGGTCGGAGCGCCTTCCAGCTACGTCCGTCGAAGTGGTCGAACGCGATGCCCCGCCAGCGCAGGTTCGGCAGCATCTCGGGCAGCGCGGGGCCTTCGGGGAATCGGACGCGCATCACCACGCTCGGGTCGCTCTCGATCTCTCCGAACGCCCCGAGTTCGACACGGTCCGAGAATCCCGACACCATCGCGCCCAGCTTTGCGCGGAGGGGCAACGCGGCTTGACCCACGCGGGGGATGATGAAGAAGAACACGCCCGTGACCGCGAGGGTGGTGGCGGATGCCACGAGCGCCAAGCCCAGCAGCGTGGGCCCGAGCCCCCCGCGGTTCGTCACCGCCAGGGCGCCCGGTCCCCCGACCCGTTCGGCCTCGCTCAGCACGTGGTGGAGCATGAACGCCCACACACCGAGCACCAGGAAGACGAGGAAGATGCCGAGAAAGGTGATATCGAACGTCACCGAGGACGCTGCCACCAGCATGAAGAACGCGAGAAAGCCGACGTCGCGGGCATCCCGGAGTGATCGACGCGTGAAGAGCCGATAGAGCAGCAGGACGAGCAGGAGGCGCACGAAGCCGTCGAGGAGCGAAGCCGCGAGGTAAAGCAGGTCGACCGCGGACGTCGCGGCGATGAGCACGGTCATCGCCCACCGCAGCCGCGAGAGCCCGGGGATCCGCTGCCGGTCCTGCCACCAGCTGACGGCGATGGTGGCGGCGGCGAGCGCCGTGCCCATCACGCCAAGGAGCCCGGCCAGGTGCAGGGCGAGGAGCCCGTCCAGCGCGAGCAGATAGGCCGCGACCCGGAAGGCGAGGGCCGCCGTCACGCGGGAGGCATCCCCGGCCGGGAGGGGCTCGCCGCGCCGCTCCGGTCCCGCCGGGCGCTACGCGAGCTGGACACGGATTTCCCTGAGCGGAAGGCCTGAAGCGCGGGGAGGCGTCGCCATGTGGCGCGAGGGCGCCGGGTCGTAGAGCGCCAGCGCCGTGAGGAGCCGCCGCTCGTGTGGTCGGCCAGCGCCGAGCCGCACCCAGGCCCCGGGCGCGGCGAGCTCGACCGAGGCCCCTAATCGGATCAGGTGGATCACGAGCGACGCGGCCACGGAGAGCCCGGCTTCGAGACGGGCGCCCGCGCCCGCCCCCTCGAGGACGATCCGTGTGTCCAGGGTGGCCTCGGCTTCGAGCTCGCGCACCATTGGCGAACCCGCCTTGGCCGTGCTCCGCCAGTGGATCAGGCGAGGATCGTCCCCCCATCGGTACTCGCGAAGATTGTAGAGGTCGCTCCCCCGCCCGGGCCGCCGCGCGGCAGTGGCGCCCTGGCCGAGGTCCGCCAGGAGCGTAGCCGGTATCGCCCCGACGGGCGGATACACGACGACCTCCGATTCCAGCAGGGCGCGCCCGGCCTTCAGGAAGAGACCGAACGGAAACAGCGTCGTGATCCTGATCCCCGGCAGCCGCTGTCGCCCGCGCCGGGACAGCGTCTCCTCCCAGCTGAACACGTGCTCCTGACCGGGCGGGAGCCGGGGGACGTACACGAGCCGCGGGGGGCCTTCCGGGCGCACGACCTCGATCGTGAGCGAGTAGGACGAGGCCCACCGCTTCCGGTTGACGAGGGTCGCGCTGAAGAGCGCCGGGCGGTTGGCGAACAGCTCGTCCGGCGTTCGGAGCCCGATCGTGAGGCCGCGCATCGACCGCTCCGAGAGGAGGCCGGAGACGACGATCAAGCCGAGCAGCATCGAGACGAGCAGATAGAGCAAGTTGTTCCCGGTGTTCATGGCGGCGAAGCCGAGGCCGACCGCCGCCAGGAGCAGCCACCAGCCCTCTCGCGTCGGCCGGATCGTCCGCCGCGGCCGGAAGAGGCGGGCGACGACCCGAACCCAGCTACCTGGGGACGGGAACATCTTGGACGATCGTGCGGATCACCGTTTCCGCATCGGTGCCGCCCAGCTCGTTCCGCGTCCTCAGCATCACCCGGTGGGCGAGGGCGTGAACCGCCAGGCCTTTGACGTCGTCGGGGACGAGGTAGTCGCGGCCGTCGGCGAGCGCGTGCGCCTGCGACGCCCGCAGGAGGGCCAGCGACCCCCGTGGGCTCACGCCGAGCGTCAGGAGCGCCGAGGCGCGCGTGGCCGCCACGATCGCCATGACGTAGTCGAGGACGGACTCCTCGATCCGCACCCGCTCGACGACCTGCTGGAGCGCCACCACGTCCTCCACCGCGATGGCCGGGGTGATCGCGTCGAGGCCGGGCGCGGCGGCGCCGCGCAAGATGGTCTTCTCGTCGGGCCGGGCCGGGTAGCCGATCCGGATCCGCAGCAGAAACCGGTCGAGTTGGGACTCCGGCAGCGGGTGCGTGCCCTCGTACTCGCGCGGGTTCTGCGTCGCCAGCACCATGAACGGGCGCGGCAGCGGATACGTCGTGTGGTCGAGCGAGACTTGCCCTTCGTTCATGGCCTCGAGCAGGCTCGACTGGGTCTTCGGCGTCGTCCGGTTGATCTCGTCGGCCAGGACGAAGTTGGTGAAGAGCGGCCCCGGCTTGAAGACGAACTCGCCGCGCTGGGGCTCCCAGATCGAGACGCCGAGGACGTCGGAAGGGAGCATGTCCGAGGTGAACTGGATGCGCTGGAACCCGGCCCCGATCGAGCGGGCGAGGGCGGCCGCGAGGGTCGTCTTCCCCACGCCCGGCACATCCTCGATCAGCAGGTGCCCGCGAGCCAGAAGTCCGACCACCGCCAGCCGGATGACGTCGGGCTTTCCGACAAGGGCGCGGCCGACAGTCTCTTCCAACCGGCGGATCAACTCGAGCGAGCGCGTCATCACGCCTGAAAACTATCCTAACAGGATTCCGCGGCCGGATTCAGCGCGCGGCCGCGAGGCGGCGCTCGAGCCGGGCGAGGCGGTGACCGAGGTCCCGGCGCACGCGCTCGGCGATCTCCGCGCGGTCCGCGCGCTCGATCGCCTCCAGCACGATCCGGCGGGCCGCGGCGAAGTCGCGGCGCCGGTGCTCGTAGAGCTTCGCGAGCTCCTCCCACGGCCGCGGGTCGAAGGCGGCGGCCCCCGCAGCCGTCTCCCACAGCTGGCGGGCGGCGTCCCAGCGCGCGCAACGCTTCTCCCACCACGCGAGCCGGAGCCGCACGCGGTCGGCTTCGATCCCGGCGAGCCCTTGGGCGAGCGATCGCCGGTAGCACGCGAGGCTCCGCTCGAGGTCGACGCGCTCCCACAGGCGGCCGAGCCCCGCGTACTCCTCCGGCGCGAGCGCGCACTCCTCGGGAGACCCGAGGGCGCGGGCGAGCCACGCGGTCAACGCGACGAGGGACAGCACGTCGATCAGGTTGTGGGTGAAGACGCGCGGCAAGGCACCGGGATGACGGCGGCGGAGGTAGTCCAGGTAGAGGGCGGGGATCATGGCGCCCGGCACGTCGTTCTCACGCTCGAGGCCGAGCACCTCGCTCTCGAGCGTCGCGAGCCGGCAGTCCGCGAAGCGGGCGCCCCACACGCGGCGCGCCGGCGCCAGGAGGTCGAGGTGCCAGAGCTCGGGCCAGCGCCGGCGGGCGAGCACGAAGCGGGTCTCGAGGAGCGGCACGTCAAAGCCGCTGCCGTTGTACGTCACGAGGCCCTCGGCGCCCGCGACGAGGGGAGCCAGCGCGGCGAGGAGGGCGGGTTCCTCGTCAAGGTCCCGCATGAAGAACTGCCGGACGACGAACCGGTCGCCCTCCACGAGCCCGGCACCGACCAGAAAGGCGTAGGTCCCGGTGCCACCGGCGAGGCCGGTCGTCTCGGTGTCGAGAAACAGGAGCCGGCGCGCGTCGCCGGCGGGGAGCCCCTGCCGCGTCAGCATCCCGAGCAGCGCGGGCGCGGCGGCGAACGCGCTGCCGAGGGCCGCCCCGCCGTGCCGGTGATCGAGCGCGTACTCCCGGCGGACGATCAGGAGCGGCCCGCGCTCCGTCTCCTCGAGCGCACCGCCGACGAGGGCCTCGATGGGCTCGGGGCGAGGTCGCGGCGGGCGGGCGTGTTCGATGCGCCGGACGACTCGTCGGAGATCCTCGAGGCTGTTCACAGAGCGACGCTCAGTCGCGCAGGGCCGACAGAATCGCCGACGCGGTCTGCTTGGCCCGGCGGCCGACCTCGTTCACCGGCCCCACGCACGACGGGCATCCCCAACGGCAGGGGCAGGCCCGGAGGACCTCGAGACCGCGGGCCAGCAGCTCAGGAATCACCTCGAATACGCGCTCGGCGAGACCGATCCCGCCTGCGCAGCTGTCGTAAAGGTAGATGGTCGGGTTGAATCGCTCGGCCTCGAGCAACCGTCGGCGGGTCGATTGCTGCGTGTCGACCGTCGAGGCGGTGGTCGCCGGCGCGGCGTCGCCGAGCCACGAGCCGAGGTCGCGGATGTCGCACAGGAGGAACATCGGCGCCAAGTGGTGGAGCAGGTAAGTGACCGCGCGAAGGCCGTCCACGAGCTCCTCGCGCGACGGGCTCACGCGCCCGAGGATCGCCGGGTCGATCGTCAGCCAGGCGGCGGTCGTCTGCATCTCCTGCTGCGGCAGCTCCACGTCGCCCGAGCCGACGTTCTCGAGCGTGCCGAGCTTGATCTTCTTGAAGCCCACTACCTTCTCCGCGACCAGCACCTCGCCCTGGGTCGCCCGGTAGGCGCGACCACCGTGGTCGGCCAAGTGCCGGAGGATCCACACCCCCTTGGCGCTGATGGCGTCGGTGAAGTAGTCGACGGACACGCGCTTGACGTAGGCGACCTTCTCCTCGTCTTCACGGAAGTGGAGCGCCTGCACCTCGTACGGCTCGCTCTCGATGAGATAGATCGCCTTCGGGTAGATCGTGGCGAACGCGCTCGACCAGTCGACCTCGGCGATGATCTGCCGGCGCTTGACCTGCTTCTCGTCGCGGGCGGTCGTGTCGATGACCAAAAAGTTGTCGGTGGTGACCGTGCGTAACGATACGTGGTCGGCCGGGTAGGTCTCGGACGCCCAGTGCCATCGCCCGCCCGCCTGGTGGAGGAGCCCCTCTTCCTCGAGGGCGGCCAGGTGGAGGCGAACGTCCGCGCCCCCGAACGTCTCGCCATTCGCGAACGGCAGCTCGAAGGCGGCGCATTTGAGATGGTTGACGAGGATGAACGGGTTGTCCGGGTTCACGCGCGCGTGCTCGGGTGGGGTGCCGAAGAGGTAGTCAGGGTGCGCGGCCATGAACTGGTCGAGGGGCGCGCTGGTGGCGACAAGGATCGCCGCTGACGGCCCGCTCCGCCGGCCGGCGCGGCCCGCCTGCTGCCAGAGCGACGCGATGGTTCCGGGGTAGCCCGCGAGTACGGCCACGTCGAGGTGCCCGATGTCCACGCCGAGCTCGAGGGCGCTGGTCGATACCACGCCGAGCACCTCACCGGCCCGAAGCCCCTGTTCGACCGCGCGCCGCCGCGTGGGCAGGTATCCGCCGCGGTAGCCCCGCACGATCCCCGCGTCGCCGGTCTTATCGGCGACGGAAGCTTTGATCGTCGAGAGGAGAACCTCCGTGGCCAGGCGACTCTGGGCGAAGGCGATCGTGGCGATCTTCCGCCTGAGGAAGCGGGCGACGAGCCTCGCCGCCTCGCCGAGGTACGGCGCCCGGATGCCGAGCTCGGGATTGACGACGGGCGGGTTGTAACAGAGGAAGACCTTCTCCCCCGTCGGCGCTCCGCTCTCGGCCACCTCCTCCACGGACTCCCCGATCAGTCGCTCGGCCAGCTCGCGCGGGTTCGCGATCGTCGCGGAGGCCATGACGAACTGGGGCGCCGAGCCGTAGTGCGCGCAGATCCGCTTCAACCGGCGCAGGACGTTGGCGAGGTGACTGCCGAAGACACCGCGGTAGGCGTGGAGCTCGTCGACCACGACGTAGCGGAGGTTCTGGAAGAGGTTCAGCCACTTGGTGTGGTGCGGGAGGATGCCGGAGTGCAGCATGTCGGGGTTGGTGAGGACCAGGTTCGCCCGCGCCCGCACCGCGCGGCGGGCGTCCTGCGGCGTGTCGCCGTCATAGGTGAACATCCGCAGCTCCGGCAGGCTCCGGGCGAGGGTCTCCAGCTCCGCGAGCTGGTCCTGGGCGAGCGCCTTGGTGGGGAAGAGGTAGAGCACGCGCGCGTCGGGCGCCCCGAGCAGGGCCTGGAGCACCGGGAGGTTGTAGCAAAGAGTCTTCCCCGATGCGGTGGGCGTCACGACGACGACGTGCTGGCCCTTGTCGACGAGGTCCCAGCACCGCGCCTGATGCGAGTAGAGCTGCTCGATCCCCCGGGCGCGCAACGCCTCGGCGAGCCGCGCATCGAGCGAGGCGGGAAACGGTGCCGGGACGGCGGGACGGGCGGGAAAGCGCCGGGTGGCGGTGATGCACGGCCCGGTGGTCGGAGAGGTCAGGAGATCATCGAGAATCTCGCCGAGCATCGGCGCCACTCTATCACGCCGCGGTTCGGAGACTATACTGTTGGCGCGGGCGGCCGTAGCCCGCGCCCAAACATCGGAGTGGGAGGCGCATATGAGGGGCGAGTCGGCGCACCGGCCGGTCCACGCGGAGGTCATCACCTACGTGCCGACTCGGTACTTTCACTGACAGCACTGTGAGGTGACCTGGCAGGTCATGGGGCTCGGTCGGAAGATGCACCAGGAGCAGCTCGACGCGGGGCTTCCCGAGGACCTGTACGCGGAGTTCCACACGCTGTCCGAGTGGGCGCGGACGCTCCCGGAGAAATTCGGCGGGCGGGCGTCTCTCCGACTGATCGACGTGCTGTCCATCGAAGGGTTCTTCAAGTCCCTGGCCCGGCGGCCCCGTCGCTACCCGGCGTTCAGCGTCGACGGGCGGCGATACGTGGGGTCAGACTTCGCGAGCGTCGACGCGCTCATCGCCGAGCGCCTCGCCGGCCCGACCCCCTGACGCAGCCTCTCGTCGGCCGCGGCGGCTCGGGGCGCTTCACGCAGGAATCCGGAAGCTCGCTTCCTCGACGTGATCGACGCGGGCGGCGCCGCCCTGGCGGTCGTGGGCGCGCGCCGGTGGGGGCTAGCTGGTTCCGCCCGCGGCGGCGCCGAGCCTGTTGACCACGGGCTCGCCGTTCGCGAGCACGAGCCGAACGCGAGCGAGCGCGTTGATGTCGGCGAGGGGGTCTCCCTCCACGGCGAGGAGGTCGGCGGCGAAGCCCGCAGCCACGCGGCCGATCTCGCGCTCGAGACCGAGCGCCGCCGCCGCCGCCGAGGTCGCCGTGCGCAGCGCGTCCATCGGTGACAGACCGTGCCGGATCATGAGCGAGAGCTCGGGGACCATGCTGCCGTGCGGGTTGAGCGGGGTGCCGGCGTCGGTCCCGGCGGCGATCGGCACCCCCGTGCGGACAGCGAGCTCGAAGCCCAGGCCGTGGGCATCGAGGACGGCGCGGGCCTTGCGCACCATGAAGGCGGGGATCCCGGCCGCCTCGCCTCCAGCGGCGATCGCGTGCGGAGCAATCAGCGTCGGCACGAGATAGGCGCCGGTCTGCTTCATGCGGGCGGCGAGGTCCTGATCGAGGTGGACCCCGTGCTCGATCGAGGTGATGCCCGCGTCCACGCAGGCCCGGATCCCCGATGCCGCCTGGGCGTGCGCCGCCACCCGGCGCCCCGCCTTGCGCGCTTCCTCGATCGCCGCCCGGATTTCGCCCTCCGTCAGCTGCGGCGAGCCCGGCTCCACACCGGGCGTCATGACGCCCCCCGTCGCGAAGATCTTGATGACGTCGACGCCCATCTTGAGCTGCTCGCGCACCGCCTTGCGCACGTCGTCGGCCCCGTCGGCCTCTCGACCGAACCACCACCCGTGCCCGCCCGTCATGCAGATGCCCCGCCCCGCCGCCAGCACCCGCGGCCCCGGGATCAACCGCTCTGCGATCGCGCGCCTGACGGAGAGCTCCAGATAGTCCTTCCCGCCCAGGTCGCGGACAGTCGTCACGCCCGCCTCCACCGTCCGGCGGGCTCGGAGGGCCGCCTTCAGCGCCGTGAGCCCCGGCGGGTCGTCGACCAGGGGGCGCACCGGGTCGGCCTCGGCCCCGAGGCAGAGGTGGACGTGGCAGTTAATGAGACCCGGGAGGAGGCTGAGGCCGTCGAGGCGGAGCACCGTGCCGGCCGGCGCCCGGGACGCCCCGACGATGTCCGTGATCCGGCCATCGACGACGACGACGACGCGGCCCTCCTCGGGAGGCGCGCCGGTACCATCGATCAGCGTCGAGCCGACCAGGATCAACCGGTCGTTCATGAGCCTCCCGTCGGTCGCCCGCCGGCGGTCCGGACGGGCCAGCACGTCACGCGGCGCGGGTCAGGCGCGCGACGGCCTCGATGTGCGGCGTGTGGGGGAACATGTCCACGGGCTGCACCCATTCCAAGCGATAGCCTCCCCCAGCCAGCCCGGCGGCGTCGCGCGCCAGCGTCGCCGGGTTGCAGGAGACGTAGGCGATCCGTGCCGGTGCCAACGCCAGCAGGGCACGGAGCGCCTTGGGGTGGAAGCCGGCTCTCGGCGGATCCGCCACGACCACTTCGGCCTTCACCCCTTTCCGGATGAGGTCGGGCAGGTGGTGGCGGACTTCGCCGAAAAGGAAGGTGCAGTTGTCGATCCCGTTCGCCCGGGCGTTGCGAACGGCGTCCTCGACCGCCGTCACGGCGACCTCGATGCCGTAGACCCAGCGACAGCGCCGGGCGAGGAGCAGGCTGATCGCGCCCGTGCCGGAATAGAGGTCGACGACCGTCTCGCCGCCCCGCAACTCGCACGCCTCCTCGACGAGCCCGAAGAGCCGCTCCGCCTGCTCGGTGTTCGTCTGAAAGAAGGAGTTCGCCGAAACCTGGAAGGTGAGGCCGCCGAGCGACTCGTTGATGTGATCGCGGCCGGCCAGCAGGTGCTCCTCGGTGCCGACTGCCACGCTCGCCTTCCTCGAGTTGACGTTGAGGACGACGCTGACGGTGGCGGGCACCCGGGCGCGCAGGCGCTCGGCGAGCGGCGCCAGCGTGTCGATCTCGGGGGCGCCGGCGACGACGTTGACCATGACCTCGCCCGTTCGGCGTCCGGCCCGGAGCATCACGAACCGGAGAAGCCCCTCGCCAGTCTCGGGATCCCACACCCGGAGGCGGCGGGCCCGCACGTCGCTCCGCGTCTCCGCGAGGAGCGCGTTCAGCGCCTCCGGCTGGAGCAGGCAACGCTCGATGTCGAGCACCGAGTCGTAGCGGTCGGCCTCGTGCAGCCCGATCGCCGGAGCGTCGACGCTCCCGGCCACGGTGAACTCCATCTTGTTCCGATAGCCGTAGAGCTCGGGGGCGGGAACGATCGGCCGAAGCTCGAACGCGCCGAGCCCGCCGATGCGCTCGAGGCAGTCCGCGACCTGCTTCTCCTTGTACGCGAGCTGGGTCGGGTACGCGATGTGCTGGAGCCGGCAGCCGCCGCAGCGGCCGAAGTAGGGACACGGCGCCTCGACCCGGTCCGGCGACGGCGTCTCGATCGCCTCGATGACGCCGCGGCCGAAACGCGGACGGGCGTCGACGAGCCGAACCCGGAGCCGGTCACCGGGAACGGCGCCACGAACGAACACGACGTAGCCGTCGACGCGACCGACTCCCTCGCCACCGAACGCGAGATCGTCGATGCTCAGAGACAGAGTATCTCCTCGCTTCGGCCGGCCCATGGGAGTCACACTATAAGGTCGCGTCAGATCGAAGTCAATTTGGCTCTGGCGTATCTTGTGGTGGCCGGCGGAGGAGCGGGTTATGATGGTCGGCGATGAGGTCATCGGCGCCGCGCGCCGTCGGTGACATC
>Ga0070697_100002887_pt1 | contig 13219 bp, 14 predicted proteins | sample KBSK1501metaG_FD_65475 | JGI IMG/M metagenome (GOLD analysis project Ga0070697, IMG submission 65475) | Corn, switchgrass and miscanthus rhizosphere microbial communities from Kellogg Biological Station, Michigan, USA - KBS K1-50-1 metaG | ecosystem: Host-associated > Plants > Roots >... | reverse complement strand
CGTCTTCCAAAAGCTCTGGCGACCTGAGGTAATGTTCATTCTCATGCTCATCGCCATGTACGGAATCATCGGCGAACTGACCACGCCCGGCGCGATCCTCCCCGGAGTCGTTGGCGCGATTGCACTCATTCTTGCGCTCTATCTGGCGGCCGTCCTGCCGGTCAATGTCACCGGACTTGCCTTGATTGCGTTCGCGCTCATGCTTTTCATAGTTGATGTCTATGCGCCCACGCACGGCGTGCTGACGGTGGGTGGAATCATTTCGTTTATGATCGGCTCGCTCATGCTCTTCAACCGCGCCGATCCGCTCTTTCGTTTGTCGCTCAGCTATATCATTCCGGCGACGCTGGTGACCGCGGCGTTCTTTGTTTTCGTCATCGGAAAAGGTTTGCGCGCGCAGCTCATGCCGGTCAAAGCGGGAGCGGAAACGATGGTTGGAAAAACCGTGACCGCATTGACGCCAATCGACTCGCGCGGCGGCAGGATTTTCGTCGAAGGCGAATATTGGAACGCGATCAGCGAAGGGCCTATCGAAAAAGGCGAAGTAATAGAGATTGCCGCCGTGCAAGGATTAACTTTGAAAGTGAAAACCAAAGGAGACTAAAGCCATGCCATTACTCGAAGGACTGAAGCTAGTTCGTTGGATCATCCCGTTCGTCATCCTCGCCGTGATCATCCTGCCGCAGGCGATCCGCATCCTGCGCGAATACGAGCGGGGCGTGATTTTCCGTCTCGGAAAATTACTCGGCGCGAAAGGGCCGGGACTGATTCTTCTTATCCCGATCGTCGATCGGATGGTGCGCATGGATTTGCGCGTCGTCACCATCAGCGTTGAGAAGCAGGAGGTGATGACACGCGACAACGTGCCGGTGACGGTAGACGCGGTTGTTTATTTTCGCGTGGTCGATCCGCAAGCCGCGGTCGTGAAAGTGGAGAACTTTCTCAAAGCCACTTCGCTGATGTCGCAGACGACGCTGCGCAGCGTCCTCGGGCAGGCCCCGCTCGATGATCTGCTTTCACAACGCGAGTCGATCAACCTGAAGTTGCAGGAGATCATCGACCGGCAAACCGAACCGTGGGGCGTCAAAGTCACGGCGGTCGAGGTCAAGGATGTGGCGCTGCCCGACACGATGAAGCGCGCGATGGCCAAGCAGGCCGAAGCCGAGCGCGAGCGCCGCGCTAAGATCGTCAACGCCGAAGGCGAATTTCAAGCCGCGGAAAAAATGGTGCAGGCTGCCGCGATGATGAGCAAGGAACCGATTGCGCTGCAACTGCGTTTCCTTCAAACCATGCGCGAGATTTCCAGCGAGCATAACACAACCACGTTTCTACCCGTGCCGATCGATCTGTTCACGCCCTTCATGAACAAAGGCGAACCACCCAAGAAGTAGGTTTCAAGGCAAAGAAACGTCAAACGCTTAACGTCCGACGTCCAATTTCGAACGGCATTGCGGAGATAGGAGAAATCATGTCACTCGATCTTGATCGCATCCGCGCGGCGCATGAACGGATTCGGCCGCATATTCATCGGACGCCGGTGCTGACGAGCGAGCGATTGGATGAGGCGAGCGGGGCTTCGTTGTTTTTTAAGTGCGAAAACTTTCAGAAGATCGGCGCGTTCAAAGCGCGCGGCGCGACGAATGCGGTTTTTGCGCTCGATGACGCAACCGCGAAGCGCGGCGTGGCGACGCATTCGTCGGGTAATCATGGAACTGCGCTGGCGCGCGCAGCAAAATTGCGCGGCATCCCGGCGCATATCGTGATGCCATCGAACTCAGCCAAAGTGAAAGTGCGGGCGGTCGAAAGTTATGACGCGAGCGTCGTCTTCTGCGAGCCAAATCAAGCGGCGCGCGAAGTCGCGTGCGCGGACGTGATCGCGAAGACGGGCGCGAGCCTGATTCATTCTTTCGAAAACGAAGATGTGATGGCGGGGCAGGGGACGGCAGCGGTCGAATTGCTCGAGGACGTAGATGTCGATGTTGTGATCTGTCCCATCGGCGGCGGCGGTTTGCTTTGCGGCACGGCTGTCGCAGCAAAATCAATGCGACCGAAAATCAAAGTGGTCGCGGCGGAACCGGCTAATGCCGACGACGCAGCGCAATCATTTCGTGCGGGAAAACGAATTGTGGCGGAAAAGAAATTCACGATCGCGGACGGATTACGCACAAATGTTGGCGAACGAAATTTTCCGATCATTCAGCGTTACGTTGACGACATCGTGACGGTCAGCGAAGACGCGATCATCTCAGCCATGCGCACGATTTGGGAAACGATGAAGATCATCATCGAGCCATCAGCAGCCGTTCCTTACGCGGCGATTGTCGAATCGAAGATCGACATCTCCGGCAAACGCCTCGGCATTATTCTCACCGGCGGCAACGTTGATCTCGACGCGTTGCCGTGGAAGTAAATCAGAAGTCACCGATCAGAGATCAGCAATCGGATCACTTCAACCAGATCTCGCGCATCGTTTTGGTGGCGAGGATTTCGCGAATGTCGAGACGTTTCGCGGCCAGGTCGCGGCGCTTGTCGGTTGGCCCGATGATCTGGTCGATGATCGGTTCGCTCCTTTCGCGCAATTCGTCGAGCGCGGCCGTGTTCGGATACTCGACCATGATGATGATATTGAAGTCGCGGTCGCCGGCGGCGTCGCTGCTGAGAATTTTGTAATCGAGAATGATCTTCCGGTTTTTCTCTTCGTCGTAAATGGGTTTGATCGATCGCGTCATCGCTTTGAGATACTCGTCGCCCAACCCCGATTTCGTTTTCACAAACGTCATGACCCAGACGGGACCTTCGACATACGACGTCTTGCTGTTGCTCTTGTGCCCGCTTGTGGTTGGCACTGGCGTCGACTCCGGCGCTGCCGGCGGGGGCGGAGTTGATTGAACCGGCCTCGTCTGAACAATCGGCGCCGTGGCCGTTGAGACCCGCGCTGGGGAACTTGAAACAGTTGGACTCGGTGAAGATCGAGAAGACCTGACTTCAAAAGGCGGGGCGAGTTGCCAGCTGCTTTGGGCCGCTGTCGGACTGGGCGTCTGCGCAGGAGACACACGCGCCAGCGCCAGCGCTGCGATAAAGAAAATCTTCGTTTTCATCGCGCGCAACTTGCGCCGAGCGCGTCCGGCACGCGAGCAAAAAACTGTAGCGGCAGCCGTGCCGCCTGCGGCCGTGAGATTTCGCACGCGACATGCGTGCCTCTACAAAAGACGTTCTACTTTAACGTGATCTCGCGCATCGTTTTGGTGCCGAGAATTTCGCGCACGTCGAGACGTTTGACCGCCATTTGCGTGCGCTGTTCTTCCGACCCCATCACTTTTGCAACGATTGGATCCATTTTCTCGCGCAAAGTGTCGAAGGCGGCCCAGTTTGGATATTCCACCAGGACCAGGATGTTGAAGTCATGTGGATTGGACGCCTCGCCGTTCAGGATTTTGTAGTCGAGGATCGTTTTCTGTTTTTTCTCTTCATCATAAACCGGTTTCACCGTGCCGGTGATCTGCTTGATGTACTCATCGGCCAGTCCGGTCTTGGTTTTGATCATGGTCAAAGTCCAAACCGGTCCCTCGTTGTAAGGAGCGCTGCTTCCGCCGGCGGCTTTACTGACTGCAGTCGAGGCTGTCGGCGAGCTTTGCGCCAGACAAAAGCCGGACAGACCGCCAGTTAATGCGACAATAGCAAGGATTCGTGTTCTCATGGCGGCGGAGCTTGAAGAATTCTCGACAGGATGAACAGGATTTAATTGAGTTTCAGCAGTTTAGGTTTTCCAAATTATGAATAAGAAATTGTGTCTGGCTGTTCTCTCAGCGTTGTTGAATTGCGCGATCACCGCTGCGTTCGCGCAAACAGGTAAGCCAATGATGAAAGCAATCGTCGTTCGTGAATACGGCGGACCGGAGGTCTTGAAATACGAAGACGCGCCGCGACCGGAACTGAAAGAGAATGAAGTTCTTATTCGCGTGATCGCTGCCGGCGTGAACCCGGTGGACGCGGGAATTCGTTCTGGACACTACTCAAAGTTTTTTGGACCGAAACCGCCGTTCATCCCGGGAGCAGACGTGGCTGGCGTGATTGAGGAATCAAAGATCGCCAAATACAAACGCGGCGACGCGGTCTACGGCTACCTAGATTTGGACAGATGCGGCGGATACGCCGAATACACGATCGCGAAGGATGGCGAAATTTCAGCGAAACCGAAATCGCTGAGTTTCGCGGAAGCTTCCGGTGTGCCGATTGTCGCGCTGACTGCGTGGCAGGCATTGGTCGACACCGCGAAGTTGAGCGCGGGGCAAACCGTCTTGATTCACGGCGGCTCCGGCGGCGTCGGGACCTTCGCGATTCAAATTGCAAAAGCGAAGGGCGCGAAAGTTTACGCAACTGCCTCTACCCCGAATCAGGATTTGCTCAAGCAACTAGGGGCGGACGTGGCAATCGACTACACCAAACAAAAATTCGAAGACATCGCCAAAGATGTCGATGTTGTGCTCGATTGCGTAGGCAAGGATACGTTGCAGCGGTCTTATGGAGTGGTGAAGAAAGGCGGGTTCCTCGTTACGATCGTCGCGCGCCCTGATCCAGCGGAGCTTGAAAAGCACGGAATTCGCGGTTCGCCGCTCAGCGTGGCGCCGAATTCGGAAGAGCTGGCTGAGATCGCGAAATTAATCGAGGACAAAAAAATCAAAGTGATCATATCGCTAACGCTCCCGTTGACCGATGCCGCAAAAGCGCAGGAACAAGCGGAAACGCGTCACACCCGCGGAAAAATTGTGCTGAAGATTGCGGACGAACCGAAGTGATTTCTACCGACCAACGGGAGATCGATCCGCCTTCGTCCCGCAGCCGCGGGACTACGGCGTGACATGGCAACCGTATGAATTGGGAAGCGATCAACGCCGTTGCACAACTGATTAGCTCAATTGGCGTGGTCGCGTCGCTTTGGTATCTCGCGGTCCAAGTGCATCGCAGTACGCGAATCGCAAAGCTCTCCGCCCAGGACGCTGCGACCACAGCGTTGCGCGATGTGACCCGTCCGTTTGCCGAAAACCCAGAGGTCGGACGAATCTGGCGAATCGGATTGGAAAATCTCGATGCGCTATCGGCCGACGAGAAAGCGAGATTTTTCCACGTCGCGTTTCAATTCCTCAAAGCGATGGAGACAATTCATTTTCACTACGCTTATGGATTGATGGAGGAACCGGTCTGGCGCGGCTGGCGCAATCTCTACGAACATTATCTGGCCACGCCCGGTCTGGAATTTTACTGGAGCATCCGACACAATCTTTTCTCCGAACGCTTCCAGGAATTCATCGCCGGGCTTGATCGGCCAGCGCAACGGCTCACGGTCGCGAATTTGCTCGGTCAGGAAAAGATCGACAAATAGCAGCGCGCTAGTGCGCGAAACCGGGAAGTCGTTTGGCGGTGGATTTCGGATGGGGTTGTCTGCGCGATTTAAGAAAACCAGAGCCGCGGATGGCGGTCGATTGAATTGCAATCGGCTCGATCGCGACGCGAACACTGACGCACGCATCGGCTGGATCTTTCCTGCCAAACAAACGTTCCCAATCGGCTCGCGCAGCCCGGCAGAGCCGGCGATATTTCAAATCCAAAGCGTGCCGCAGTCCGGCGACGACTTCCACCTTGGCCAACTCCCTCTGAAACAGGGCCTGTTTCCCCTCTTCCATGCTCATTGGCTACTTTTGAGCAGGAAGCAGGCCGAATCAGAAATCGGGAGGACTGTCTTGCTCGCGGAATCGATATTTCGCCCGCGAGAAATTGCCGACGTGTGTGATCGTCCCGGCGCGAGATACGTAACCGCGTAGGTTTTGGGGATTCCGTTTACTTACAAAAATTCCTCCGTCCTGCCAAAGCGACCCACCGCCAACCCGCTCGGCGATCTTGCGCGGCGCGCGGTAGTAGTAACCGATTTTATCAACAGCGTTTAAAGTATATACACCGGCCGGAAAATGGAGCGTGGCCGCGTGCAGCTCCGAATAAATTTCGAGATAGCGCAGCGAGGGCGGCCCTTCATTTGGCGTTATCAGTCGCGGATGACTGGTACCGGCGCACGAAGAAAGTAGAATCGAAAGTAGGAAGTAGAAAACACCGAAGCGATCCGACCCCGATTTTACGCTTGAGTCTCGTCACTGCTTACTTGTTACTCATCACTTTTTTTATCGACGAGTCATCGTCGAGCAAAACCCATTCGATGATTGAAACAGGCAGGCTGCCGTTCTTAATCAGGTCGTCATGAAATTGGCCGAGCCGGAAATTGTCACCCTGTCGATCTTTGTAGCGCCCAAGCAGATTCATGATCTGCCATTTGCCGATGATGTAGCTGATCTTCTGGTGTGGATTTGACGCAGCTCCTGCGGCTTCGCCCGTGGCCGCTTCCTTGTCGAGACCGCCCGCGTCCATGAAATATTTCACCGCTTGATCAAACGTCCATTTGCCGGTGTGCAGATTTACGTCGACCCCGATCCGCGCCGAACGATAACGAGCGAGGTGAAGGACTTGTCCCTGGCCGGGCGAATTATTCGGGTAAAGGCCGGTGCGTGACAGCATTTCTTCACCGTAAAGCGCCCAGCCTTCTACGAACACGCCGTCTTCATGCTGCCGGCGAATCTCATCGGTCAAATGATTGGCGATCGAAAGCTGCAGAAAATGCCCGGGGATACCTTCGTGACCGAGGATTGGTCGTGGCTCTTCGATCGCAGCGCGGATGTAAAAGTTTTTCGACTGCGGATTGTAAGTGGGAATGAAATAGAAACCGGTCGGATCCTTGTCGTAAACTCCGGGCGGATTCATAAAGCCGCCAGGGTTGGTCGGTTTGAACGCTTCCGGCAACTGCCGAATCTGAAATGCGCCGAGGTAATCGGGGATCGTAACGAGCTTATGTTCTTTCAGGAAATTAATAATTTCCGTTTCGCGGCTTTCGTACGCTTTCAAAAACGACGCTTGGTCTGGCGGAATATTTCCGCTCCGTGCCGGATCGGGGTCGGCCAGTTTTGGATCGGGTAGCAATGCTTCGAGCGCGCGATAACGCGCCAGCTCCGCCCGACCAATCGTTTCGACCTCCCGCGCATCGAGCGGCAAAAGCAAAACGTGTTTGAGGTAGTAATTGTAATTCGCTTCGTCCATCGGAGCGAAGTCCATCATCTTCGGCATGCGCTTCTCGAGCTCATCAGCATAACTGTGCACGGCCGCGAGCGCGGTATCGCGCGCTTTGATGAATTCTTCATGCTCGTTCGGCGCAAGGCCGACATCCAACGCCATCAAGCTTTGATTCAGCAACGGATCAATCGCGCGCGCGGATTGAATCGCGAGCTGCGCGTAAAGCTTGACCGGGTTTTGCAGGTTCGCCATGCCTTGTTTCAGCATGGCCGGCATTGCCTTCAGTCGCGCGGTCGCAGAGAGCGCTCGCTTTCGTGGCGTGTCATATTCCTTTTTCAGGAGCGAGAAGATCGCCTCGGCACATTCGTCCGCGTAAAGAAGCGGGTTGTTCCGCTCAAACTTCAGAACGCGATTTTGGAAATCGACGCCTTCGAGTTGCGAGCGAAATAGAATCGCATCGATCTGGTCGTCCTTTGGCCAGGTGTCGATCTTCATTGCCCGCACTTTTTCCAAGAGCGCGTGCACGTGCCGCGCTTCTTCCGCGATCTTGGCCGGCGAAAAATCGGGAAGCTTATCGTCCCAAGTGTGCAAGCCTCGGCTGCTACTGGCGATCGGGGAGTTCTCGTTTCGCCAGTTGTAATAATCGTTCGCTAGCTTGTGCAGTGCGGCAGCTCCCATCACGTGGTCCTGGTTTGCGCTGGTGATCAATGTTTTATCGATGCCGGACCGTAGCCCCGGCGTCGGTTGTGCGTGCACAGCCAATGATGTAACGCCGATTGCAGCTGCAAAAAAGATTTTCGATTTCACGATGTCGATCTTAGCGGTTCGAAATTACGGCGGAAACCGAAAACTGCGCCTTGTCGTGAACGCGAATTCGGCTTTAGTGCGTTTCAGGCAATGGAGTTTGCCTTCTCCCGCGACCGCGGGAGAAAACCGCGCTGACCGGTTTCAGAGCTAATGACTCCTGTTCTCGCAGTAATGCGCAGACAGGAGTTTTATTATGCTTAATCACATTTGGCTCAGTTTCAGCGTGACGAACGTCATTTTTCAAAACGTTTGGTTCGTCGCTGCAATTTGGATGGCGCTCGCGCTGGTCGCGAGCTTGGTTTCGATCAGGACCGGGATCTCAGTCGCGCTCATTGAAATCTTCATTGGAGTAATTGCCGGCAACTTTCTTCATCTCACCGCCAGCAATGAGTGGATCAATTTCCTCGCCTTGCTCGGAAGCGGCGTGCTTACGTTTCTAGCGGGGGCGGAGATTGATCCGCGCTCGTTAAAGACCAACCTGCGGGGGAGCCTGCTCATAGGCGTTCTGTCTTTTGCTGTTCCGTTCGGGATCGTTTGGTTGTTCGCCCAATTCGTTCTCGGCTGGCCGCTGCATCAGGCGCAAATCGCCGGCATCGCCCTTTCGACCACTTCCGTGGCGGTGGTTTACGCGGTGATGATCGAAGGCGGGTTTAGCGACACCGCGATGGGCAAAATGATTCTGGTCGCTTGCTTCATCACCGATTTCGGAACGGTGCTCGCGCTGGGCGGACTGTTCGCAAATTACAACGTCTGGCTGCTCGTGTTTGTCGTCACCATGTGCGTCGTCCTTTGGTGCATGCCGGCGTGGACGACAGGGATCATTGATAAACTCGGTGCAACGCGCGTGAGCGAACCGGAGTTGAAGTTCATCTTTTTCGTTTTGTTTTTTCTTGGCGGCCTCGCCACCACCGCCAAGAGCGAAGCCGTGTTGCCGGCGTACCTCGTCGGACTGGTAGTGGCCGGTGTGTTTCTTCGCGACAAAACTCTAGTCCATCGCATGCGCAGCATTGCTTTCGCGGTCTTCACGCCGTTTTATTTTATAAAAGCCGGACTTTTCGTTTCGTTGCCGGCGCTTTGGCCTGCGCTCGCCGTGATCGTTGGTCTCCTTTTTTTGAAGATGATGACCAAAGTTGTGGGTGTCTGGCCGCTGGCGCGAATGCACTTTATGAGCCGGCGTGAAGCTTCCTACACGACTCTACTCATGGCTACCGGGTTGACGTTCGGAACGATCTCAGCGCTATTCGGGTTCCAAAACCACATTATCGATCAGCGCCAGTACACGATTTTGGTCACGGTCGTCATTCTGAGCGCATTCGTGCCAACGCTATTCGCGCAGAAGTTTTTCCAACCGACAAAGGATGCGATGCACGCGTGGGGTCATCGTTATCGCCAGCGGCTCGGTGTGCTTTCAGTGGAAGATACCGATGAAGAAATTGAACATGGCATCGATTGAACTAAGCGAAAATCATCGCCGTAGCATTTCGATCACCTTGCAGTTAATCGATCAGGCCCTCTGCGAATGATGCCCGACTGGACCAATGGAAGAGTCCAGTCGGGCATCATGTATCGCCAATTGGACACGCTCTCCCCCTTTCAAAAGCATCAACTTCAAAAGAAAATAACCAAGGTCCGTCAGTTGGTCGTGCGTTTACGCGATGATCTCGGCCTCGAACCGAAGAACATCGCGACCTCTCACTCGATTATCGGCCAGGCATCATTGCTTTGGGAAATGCTGACGGAACTCTGCAGTCGAGGGTTGCAAGGCTACGGAAAAGTTCCCGATGAACTTGGGCATTATCTCGATCCGATCGGCGAGGAACTCGCGGCTGAAATGAACGAAATCGCGCGGTTGTTTTCAAAACCAATCTCAGGGGCAAGCACATCATGAAAGTTTTCATCTTAATCCGCACCGCATTCCTTCTCGTTTGTTCAAACACGTTCATGACGTTCGCCTGGTATTCTCACCTGCGGAATTGGAGCGATAAGAAGTGGTACATCGCGGCGCTCCTGAGCTGGGGGATCGCACTCTTCGAATATCTGCTTCAGGTTCCCGCCAATCGGACCGGCTACACCACGATGAGCCTCGCTCAGCTGAAGGTTTTGCAAGAAGTAGTCACACTTTTGGTTTTCGCTCCATTCGCCGTCCTTTACATGCATCAGTCACTTAAGTTCGATTACCTCTGGGTGGCTCTGTGTCTTGTCGGCGCAGTCTATTTCATGTTCCGCTCCTGAACGTCAACCTATGAAAACGATCCGTTACTCCAGCCGTAGAAAATTTCTTGGAGCAGGCGGCCTTGTCTTTGCCGCTTCAGCGCTTGGCGGCGCTGCGAGCTTTTTCGGAAAAGAAGAGGAAAAGAAAAATGAGCAGGTCTCGCCGTCGGAAGATCTCTTGCGCGAGCACGGCGTCTTGAAACGCATCCTGCTCGTTTACGGCGAAGCCCTCCGCCGCATGGACGCGAATGAAGATTTGCCGCCGGAGCCGCTGGCTGATTCGGCCAAGATCATTCGCGAGTTTGTTGAAGATTATCACGAGAAACTGGAGGAGAATTTTCTGTTTCCGCGCTTCAAAAAGGCGGGCAAGCTTGTCGATCTTGTGGACGTGCTTTTGCAGCAACATCAAGCCGGGCGGCGACTGACTGACATCACAATTCATCTCGCCGCAAACCAGTCGCTGAAAAACGTCGACGATCGGCGCAAACTGGCCGACTCGATGCGCCAGTTCATCCGGATGTATAGTCCTCACGAAGCGCGTGAGGACACGGTCTTGTTTCTCGCTTTTCGCGGGATCGTCAGCGCGCACGAGTTCGATTCGTTAGGCGAAGATTTCGAGAAAAAAGAAGACGAACTGTTCGGGGACGACGGTTTTTTCAAAGTCGTCGATCGGGTCGCGGTCATCGAAAAGAAACTTGGCATCTACGAGCTCTCGCAGTTCACACCGAAAGTTTAATTATGCGCCGCCTCACCACTACTCAAGCGCCCGCCGCCACCATTCTGGTTCGACTTCTCGTCGGCGCGGTATTTTTCACCGAAGGCATTCAGAAATTTCTTTATCCAGCCGATTTGGGCGCGGGTCGATTGGCCAAGATCGGCATTCCCGCGCCGGAGATCATGGGGCCGTTCGTTGGCGGCGTGGAAACTATCTGCGGCGCGCTGCTCATTCTCGGCCTGCTCACGCGCTTCGCCGCGATCCCGCTCTTGATCGACATCTCCGTCGCGATTATTTTCACAAAAATTCCAATCCTGCTCGGCCATGGATTCTGGAACTTTGGTCTGCCTAAGCTGCAGAGTTATGGCTTCTGGAGCATGGCGCATGAAGCGCGAACGGATTTCTGCATGTTGCTCGGCGCTCTTTTTCTCCTGATCGTCGGCGCCGGAAAGAAATGGTCGATTGATGCGCACGTGAAATCTTCCGGCAGCGCCGGCGGTGCTGTTTAGAATCACGTTGCGTAATGAAAGCCGTCGGCCAGCGTGCAGCTTCGCCTGGCTCAACCGCGTTCCGTTTTGTTCTTGTTCTTGGAATCGCGAATTTTTTCGCCGACATGACTTACGAAGGCGCACGCAGCGTGACCGGACCGTTTCTGGGAACGCTGGGCGCGAGCGCGGCGGTCGTTGGATTTACTGCGGGCTTTGGCGAACTGCTCGGCTACGCGTTGCGCTCGGTCACGGGCGCGATCAGCGATCGCACTGGCAAGTATTGGATCGTCACGATTGTTGGTTACGTCGTTAACATGCTGGCGGTGCCGGCGCTTGCGCTCTCGGGCAATTGGCCGCTCGCTGCTGGATTAATGGTGACCGAGCGGACCGGCCGCGCGATCCGAAAACCGGCGACCGAAGCGATGCTTTCGTTCGCTGGAAAACAAATTGGCCGTGGCTGGGTCTTTGGATTGAATGAAGCACTGGATCAAGCCGGCGCCACCGCCGGTCCTCTCATCATTTCGCTGTCTTTGTTTGAGCATCGCGGTTATCGAACGGCGTTTTCCTACCTTCTTCTTCCAGCTGTCTTGACGATCGCGATTATTTTTGTCGCGCGGCATTTTTTTCCACGACCGCACGATTTGGAAGTGGGCGAAAAAATTCAGGCCGAGCATTTGCCGCGCGCCTACTGGCTTTACATGATTGCGGCCGCGTGTTTCGCGGCCGGCTTCGCCGATTTCGCCTTGATCTCGTATCATTTTCAAAAAAGCGCAGTCATTGCTGCGGATGTAGTTCCGATTTACTACGCCGTCGCCATGGCGATGGGCGCACTCGGGGGTCTGGTTCTCGGAAAATTGTTCGACGCGTTTGGCATTCGCATGTTGCTAATCGGATTTTTTCTTTCTGCCTTGTCGGCGCCGCTGCTGTTTTTCGGAAGCGCATGGATCGCGCTCGGCGGAATGGTGTTTTGGGGAATCGGGATGGGCGCACAGGGCTCGCTGCTCAACGCGATCGTTGCCGAGTTGGTCTCGCCAACGAAGCGAAGCACCGCGTTCGGATTCTTCGACGCCGGATTTGGAATTGCCTGGTTTATCGGCAGTTGGCTAATGGGAATTCTTTACGATAGATCGATCACGGCAGTGGTCGTCATTTCCGTAGGATTGCAACTTATTTCCTTGCCTGTCTTCTTTGTTGTAAATAGAGCCCGAACTAGCTCGTGAAGACTCTCGGCATCATTGGCGGCGTCGGGCCGGAGAGCACGATCGATTACTACAAGAACATCATCGCTTTCTATCGCGAAAGGAAACGCGACGGCAGTTATCCGCAGTTCGTCATTAATAGCGTCGATCTAAAGAAGGGGATCGATTTCATGGAGGCGAATAATCTCGCCGGCATGGCCGGATTTCTTCTCGAAGAAATCACGAAGCTCGCGCGCGCCGGGGCGGATTTCGGAATAATCGCGGCCAACACTCCTCACATTGTCTTTGACGACGTCGCGCCGAAGTCTCCGATTCCTCTGATTAGCATTGTCGAGGCAACTTGCGCGTACGCGAAATCGCGGAAACTGAAACGGCTGGCTCTGTTCGGGACGCGCTACACCATGCAAGCCGACTTTTATCCGAAAGTTCTCTCGCGGGAAGGAATCGAGCTCGTTGTGCCCGAATCAAAAGATCAGGATTTCATTCACAACAAATACTTTGACGAACTTGTGCCTGGAAATTTTCTGCCTGAAACGCGCGCCGGATTACTCGCCATCGTCGATCGAATGAAGGCTAAGATCGACATCGACGGAGTTATTCTTGCCGGCACAGAGCTGCCGCTTCTTCTGCGGGATGAGAGCCATAATGGAATTGCTTTGCTCGACACTGGAAAGATTCATTGTCAGGCC
>Ga0070697_100002885_pt1 | contig 13221 bp, 13 predicted proteins | sample KBSK1501metaG_FD_65475 | JGI IMG/M metagenome (GOLD analysis project Ga0070697, IMG submission 65475) | Corn, switchgrass and miscanthus rhizosphere microbial communities from Kellogg Biological Station, Michigan, USA - KBS K1-50-1 metaG | ecosystem: Host-associated > Plants > Roots >... | reverse complement strand
CATTAGTTACCTTATCCCGTCAATTAGCGACTATTAATGAATTGTGGTATTCTACGTGTTCCTCCTGATGTCATGCTTTTTTGCGAAATTATCATATTGGTCACAAGGCAATTATCGCAAATGTGTCGAATCATAACATTGCATGCTCAAATTTCATTTTCTTATGTTACATTTCGAGCTCATCCTCTATTGCAATGGCCTAAGTTGACGCTCGAAAGTAGCTCTGTGGATAAAGTTCATTTTGTGCAAAACTATTTGCATAACCATTCCCCCAGCGATTTATTTAGAGTCACTTGAAGAGTTCTGCTAACCTGACGGCACATTTTTAAATTTACAGCTTCATCGTATGTAAAGAATATTTTGATCCTCACGAGCTAATCTTTTTAAGCTACCTTCTAGCTGACTTGTTAGCTCAAATTGTCATCAAGACTCTCGCCGACGACAAGGCAAGAAAGATTGCAAGAATTAATAGAGTTTACACTGGACCTTCTTGACAAAGATCATTACTCTACGTGGCAGATAATTAATGCCTGTAATGGTTATATTGACAGAAAATGGAGATTGAGTGAAGTAACCAAGAAGGAGTACTTAGAATGGGTCAAGCAACAACTTAAAGATATTTTCAACCAACATGAAAAGCAAAAGTTTCGGAAGATGTCTGTATAGAACATATTCAGTTTATTGAGCACCAATTTCCAATCTATAAAAATTATGTGCACTGACGATAGGCATTTACCGCAAGATTGGGGGTAGCTCATCTAGTTGAGCAGACTGCAATAACGGGGTTTTTTGAAATCGTCAATGTACGAGTAAAACCACATTTATGAAGCACGGAATCTAGTTCTACTGAACTGAAGCCCTTTTGAAATGTGCCTCGTTTAGAAAGCCATCCATCTCGATACTTTTTCCAATTACCTTTCAGAGCCTTATCTTCAATATCGAGTGCACTTCTCACGGTCACAAATGCGTAGCCATCCGCAGCAAGAATCCTCTTTATTTCTTTAACCACTGATATTCGGTCATTCTTCTGAATAACATTTAGAACATATGTGCAGAAGATACTTTTGAAAGCTCTTGATGGAAAGGAGGAAGGCGGCATATCCTTTCGATAAAATGGATCCCATCCTGCCACATCATAGCTTAATGACTGTAAAAAAGAAATATCCTGACCCGTGCCGCAACCATAATCATAGATACGGCTTCTGACCAATCCAAGATCGTTACATAATCTAACTGCTACTGAGGGTCTGCTTCTATGTATTGCAGTAAGCTCTGATCTCATTATCTTGAACTTATTGTTGATATTAACTTGTGATCGTTGAAGGTAAAGCCCTTTCTTTCGAGCAATTCTTCCCATTGCACCTTGTGTCCAATAAGATGAGAAATCTTTCTATCCAGGAGTCCAGCTCTCTCTTCAGCCTCAGTTAATTTCTTAAACTTCGCATAATTTTCATGAGATGTATTTAGAAATGTTTCCTTTCTATGCAGTATTGGGGGGTTTACTTCAGAAGCTTTATGGTAGATCCATTTCATAGTATGTAGCTCAACAGTTAATGAATGCGTCAAAATAGGATGCGGGTTGGTCATGAAATCAGGATAATTTAGGAAACCGATCTTGTTCGAATCTTTTTCGCATCTGATAATATTCCATTTGTATTCTGAGGGTATGATCTTAACAGCCATGCTAACAGATTCGAGTATCGAGCTATCTAGGGCTGATATATGGAAGTAGATTTTGTTTCTAAATTTTTTCATTTTAACCAAGTAATCTGGGGACACTCACAAACAGCCTTTTTACACCAGTGGCATACGTTAGGAAATTTCTTATAAAGAATCTCAGCAATGTTCCGATCTCTATCGATAAATCTATAATGTCTTAATTTTATAATAAGATCGAAAAGCCATGAAAAGAAGTCTGGAACTTCTTCGCGTACACCTCTAGTGGCACTCTCGTTCTTAGACATTTTGTCGAATTCTTGCAATACCTCTGTTAGTTCTTCATACAGTTTATGCATGATATCGTGTAGAGGAATTGCTACTCTTATCTTTGAGCCATAAATCTTGTTCCATGTTTTAAGCCAAGATTCCAAATTCTTAGGTTTGCTTCCGATCTGCTTCTTCTTTTTCTTTGGATGTTTTCCTTTTCTCATTTGCACACTTGTCCACCACGCATCGCGACAGTTCTCCTCAAGTCCACAATACGGGCAGTAACCAGGATATTTTTTCCAAATTGCATCGTCCAATCTAAAATCTGCTACATTTGCTAGCGCAAATACCCAAGCGAAAAGTGAACCAATGTATTGTTCGCACTTGTCTTCATTTCCTTCCTTAATATTTTCTGCAATGCGGCCAAGATCCTCTGTCATATGAGCAATTATGTATCCTCTTATGAAAGCGATTTTATTATTGTTGAAAGCTCGTTTCTTGATCTCATTATTTCGTTTTCCATAAATTTGCTGGAAATAATCCTGCCATGTATCTAATGAGAGACTATGGGACTCGCCTTCATCTCTGATTTGTATTTTAGCCAGAGGCTTTCACCTTATACTTGTGCTTTGGCCAGACTATATCCCAAAATACTAATTCATCATTTTCGAAAAAAATGGTAGCCGAAATGACAAAGAGTGTTACATCCAATCCGAGTGTATGCATCCTCTTAGGCAAGTTTCGCATCAAGAGATGAATTCTTTTAAGATGATCTAGTGGAATCGCCTGATAGTTATCTTGTTGAAATAGAAGATCGTAGCCATTGTTCTTAAGGAACTGACGCCCTAGATCGGCAAGGTCGTTTTCGCTCTTTGCTATAAAGTTTTCAGGCATATTTAGTTTTCCTATTTTTGCGAGACGGTAGAATACAGACTTGTCATATTCCGTTTGAGAGACTGCAGATCGGCTAAGTACTAGCTGATCCGTACTTGTCATACTTAATTCGATGTGTTCATGTGGTGTTATATCGCCTCTGTTTATGTCGCTCACATCGAAACCAAGACCAACTACTTCTAAATAGAGAGAATTAGGAGAACTACTATCATACAAGACATTGACTCCATATTTGTTCATGTACCTATTCCGTGGTTCTAAAAGCATAATGATCCTTCCTTTCATGAAAAACCTTTTCACTTGCGCATCAAGATTTGCAACATCTACTAGGTAGCCTCCTACCGGAATATCGATGCCCGTCTCATCTTGCTTATCACTGCGAATTACCACTGATTTCCATCCTCTTGATGCCAAGTAGTCTCTAACAGCTACTTTCGTATGTTCATCCCATGCCTTCACTGCTATCCCCTTTAAGGTCGGCAACCCTAGGACATCTAGGTAAATCGTGCTCTTTGCTTTCCAGTAACCATCAAGAGCCTCTAGTGTAGATTGTAACTTATTGGATGTTAATCCAAAAAGAGGATAAAATTGTGGATTCCTGGCATTCGAAACTACATCGTTATTTACCAAGAGATCTCTCATATGCAAGTAGAGGATCACTTAATTTAGTTTTATCATTCCAACACGTTAATCTGTGAACAGTAGATACTAATTCTTCCACACCAGGGTAGAGTGCCCAATCGCCCTTTTCTGGAGTTCCTATCATTTCAGCTATTCTGTATCTCAGAAATTGTGATGGCACTTGCGACGCTTGAAATAGAAATCTCTCTCCTGTACAATCTTCAACGAACAAGTAATCATTTTTAGCTGCTAGCTGTGTCAGTTCTTCTAGACGAGAAAATTTGGCCCATTTGAACTGCTTACATAGCAAGAAAGACAGCTGCAGTGACACTGGAACTGCGTGAATATGAGCATGGTCTACGCAACAGCCATTGCCGAATTTCGTAGTACCGACACCATGTTCGTAGAAAATGGGAGTCGAGTAAAATCTAGCAAGCATTTGTCTGACCTCGGAATGAACGATTTCAAGTTCAGCTAGTAGGTGTTTGTCTAAAGCTGCCATTGAGTTAGCATGTTTTTTGGGCAAGATAAGGAGGTAGCCTTCTACTATCTGACCAATTGAAGGTAACACCACGAAATTGTCGGTTTCAAAGATTATACGATGCTCGAGACGATTACCAAACAACCGAATGAAATCAGGAGTGTTGCCGAAGACTTCGTGTCGTGACATGCAGAATACGCATGTTGGCACGAAGTCTAAATTCAAATATCATTATTGATTTGATGACCTATTATATAAGCTATAGCTATCTTTTTGAGCTCAAGCTATCTTTTTCACGATCCGTCCAACTCTTTGGCCTGACCTTGAAGAAATCACTTTCATTTATTCCGGCATTGGGAAAGATTTCTAGACAAGTGAGGAACCTTCAAGATGATCTCCTCAGAAAATTCAGATTGGTTTCCATTCTCGCATATTTTCCAGGATAGCTTTCTTTTAGTCTATTAATTAAGTGAGACGCTGCATCATTGGCTCCGCCTTCTCCATAATATTTGTCGAGAATCACAACGAAGTCCGTGTCGAAAATGGTGCTCAAATCGCTGAAGAATATTTCCTTGGATACATTCATTCTGTTTGATTGTGCATTTCTTTGGATCAGATAAAGCAATCTGAAGAGCACTGTTATGCCCCTATTTTGACCAAAATATGTCCTAGCTCTGAACGAATAGTCGGGGAGGTATTGCTGCAAACAGAAGAAAACTTCCTTCAACTTCTTGAGAGTGTCATTTACACTCTCTTTTACAAGCTTGTTATGAACCATGGCAGAAACTAAGGTCGTTAAGGTGATCTTTTCACCCCTTAACTCATTCGCCATTCCAAAGTAAATCCTATCTTTAAAGTAAGATCGGTTCAGTTCTTGGACAACTTGAACAGCTATTTTCTGTTTAAACTCTTTTGCTTCTTGAGGCCAATCCAAATCAGCCTTCAATAGAAGTATGAGGTTACCATCGATCCTCTGTTGCTTCGAATTAATGTCAACGAAAGTTTTGATTTCCTTATCCCGGTCATATTCTTGAAGGGAAATAACAGGCAGATGATACGTCTGCTGTGTTTCCTTTGGAAGGTTCGAAAAGCCTAGAAGCCTATGTTGGCCATCAATTATTCTGCATGAATTGTAACTTGAGGGAAAATGTATTGTCAGCAGCGCGGGACACTGTTCAGGAGGAAGCATATGTTGAACCATGTTGGGAACATTGATTAGTATTGAGTTTGGAAAAAGCAAGCCTTCCCCTTTCTTGATGCTGTTTGAAATATCATTTAGTCTGTGCTCCTTCAACGTTCGTTGATAACCTAAATCCTTTGTTCTTCTTCTTGATACGTAGCATGTTCTAAGTAGATCATCCACCCTTGATATGAAGCAAAAGACCGGTACATCTCCAATGTAGTATTGGAATGCCTGAATATCCTGGGATTTCTTTCCTTCTTCGTAGTCAAGCCAATCCAGAAGATCATTCTTTGCCCATTCCCCGATTTTCGTGTAACAATTCAAGAAATATTCGAAGTCATCTTTATAAGCCACTTTGTTATTTTTGCCATCCTGAGTTATCCGTTGTAGCTCAGCTGAAGGGTTCTCGGGGCTAGCTGCTGAGAGATCGAAATAAACTCTGATGGCTTTTCTATGTCGCAGCTGATATTGTCTGTGAACTACGGATAAGTTGCCCCGATCTTCCCATTTAGTGAAGAAGGTAATTTTCTTGCTGTTTCCTGAATGTCTGTCCTTACTAACTTCTATTATGAAAAGATAGTCTTCAAAAGTAAATAGTAGATCAATCTCTCCGATACGCTGACCTTCAGTGATGTTGACTATTGAATTAGAAGCAATGAAATCGAAACCAAGATTTAGCAGCAGCTCCGCTACATTCTTCTCACTCTCATTTTGGATGTTTGTTATCTGCTTTTGGGCCTCAATGAAATCCATAGAGATAAATGGTATGAAGGGGTGTTTTCTTAAAAGCATTCGGTAATGAGCGTTTCGTGACAATATCTTGTAAACACATTTCCATGTAAGAAAGGTTGTAACTTAAAATATGCGCGGCTCCAGTCATTGAAAGCATTGCTCTCTCCAGAGATATCCGTAGCCAATTATCTGGTGGGAGTGAGGGAGAGATTAGTCGTTACTGCAAAGGATTCTTCTGCGAATACTAATCCGAACAGGAAGGATATGATACCATTGCGTGTGAAGAGTGATAGTGGTGCCCAAACAGAAATTATTCTTACCGAAACAGGAATGAATACAGGAATCTTTACAGGAATGTTGCGACTGACGCCTAACAAGAAGTTGTATGCGGGTGATTTCGAAGTCATGGCTGGAGACTTGATAGAACTTACTTATGAACCAAAACGATTAGTCAAAACCTCCACGCATAGAAAGGAATTCTCAAAGACAGTAGAAGTTGGGGCATGGGATCCGAGTTTGTGGTTGATAAGGAATTCTATGATGTCAATGATTCCGTTATCGTAAGCATTTCTGACCCAGGGGCAGGCATGGATCCGTTCAAGATCGATACAATAGCGATATCTGTAAAATCAGACAGCCAGCGTACAGGCATTTCTGTCATCTGCAATGAAACTGGCTCGAACACAAAGATATTCCGAGGCAAATTCAAATTCAGTGAAAAGAAAAAGAAAGGTGTCTTAAGAGTCAGAAATGGTGACACCGTTACTATTGAATATGTCTCAGAGTTTCCAGCTGATTATGAAGAGAGATGGAGGGGAAGCAGGACAAGAGAGCAATTCACCGCGGTTGGCACCACTGTAAATGTGGCAAACAGATTGCAAAACAATGCGAGGGAAGGACAGATATTGGTATCAACCCCAACAAAACTTAGAATAGAAAAATATTTTGATGTTCGAAAAATTGAGGCGCCTGAACCTCTGAAGAATATACATGGTCAAATCGAATACTATGAAGTCATAAGGAAAAGATCAAGCTCATCCATAACCTTGATATCATAACTTAAAAAGTGAACTTTGAGCACAAATTGTCATAATTCAATTTGTTATCATGAACATCTTAGTTTTGAACATCTAGGATTGGAAGGCATCAGCCAACATTTCACAAAAGTAAAGAACGAGAGTCGTCATCATCGGGTTCAATATGCCTGTTTATACGACCGCTTCCTCTGCGAAGGATCATATTTACCGTAATATTGTCTCAGAGTATTGACTTCCCCCCATCCCATCGAAGCGACAGCGTCGTAGTTGTATCCCGTTCTTAGGAGCCATAGGTGAGCGCCGCAATGTCTGAGCGCATATGAAGGTCGCTTGTAAAAGTACTGATGCCCCAGTCCAATAGCTCGATATGCTTCTTTTAGCTCGGCGTTGACTCTAGCACTAAATTTCTTAAAGGATTCATTCTTGTTTCCAAACATCCTTTCACTATGACCTGCGATCCATCGCTTTATTGTAGATACGGCAAGCGGGTCTCTGATCTCCTTCGGCCAAGTATAATCGGTCTTGGATTCGTGCAACTTTCCTTCGAAAATCTCTAGTTCAATCTCTTCAATCGCGATTCTTTCTTTTAATTTGGGATTGATCTCTATCTGCGTTCGTCTCTCCGCAACTAACGCATCGTCATAGAGCCAGTCGCGATCCCACGTTGCCTTTGTCCTTACCATCCTGTCATTTGCTAATCTAAAATCAGAAATCTTGGATCGGAAGATGCTTCCTGGCCTTCCGAATGTCTCAACTGCAATTGCGACATATGCTGCAAGCTCCAAGTTATTCTGTTCCAGAAAGTAATTAATCAGATTTCCAAAGTCCTCGGCGTTTGAAAACTTGCAATCAGCATATTTCCCCTGGGCATCATTCGCAGCATCAATGCCTAGCAGCTTAGCCTCGATCGATGAAAATTGATATTTGAGGCAGAGCTGATAGAAAGTTCGTATAGCATACCTTACGTTATTCGGCAGCCTGTTGCAATCCTTATATTTGAAATAGGCATCCCTAAATGCAATTGTAGTTTCATGCGCGTGCCAGTTCTTCGGATGACACTTGAAGGATGGCACAATTCTTCCCATGCAGATGCTCCTAAACATCGAATATTCATCCCTAGCTATCCGCGATATGAGATCCCGTCGCATCATGTTTTGAATCATTGGTTGTACGATGGGAATCTTGCTGAACGACTGCTTGGACAATAGGTCATTTACTCTTTCACGCTCGACCGCAATACTGCTCAATCCTTTCTTCTTGTAATAATGACCATCCTTCTCGATCTTACCCTCTTGGAGAAGTTGATCGGTATAACGCCAAACATGCATACGGGAAAATCCTGTCTCATTGCTTAGCTGCCTTGGAGTCTTGGGAATAGCTACAATTAAGTCATAGATCCAATTTTTTACCTGTTCTATAGACTCTACCTTCTTTCCTCTGACACGAAGCCGCTTCTTTACGACAGGTTTTGGGTCGGTAGAAGATGGTTTACACGTTCTGTTAGCAAGTTCTTGTGTCATTGAAACTTCTCACATCCTTCCACTCCCGGAAAGTACCGGATGGTACCGTACTATTTAAGGTTACTGCTCCGCTGGCTTTGTGTAAAGTCGCATTTGTAAGGACCGTTAACAGTAGAATGACTTATTTAGCAATTGACACTTGAGTGTCCTGAATCGAGAATTGGAGGATAAGCTTCTTGCTCTACGCGCATCAGATATCGCGCGCATACTGGACAGAGCTGAGTCGCCTGTACTGGGGAGTCATTTTAGGGCAACAATTCCGACTGGCAGGATGATTGCATTATTGGTTGCTATCCAGGGTCAGGAAATCATTTCGATGCCTATGCTAGAGTCTATAGCTCATAGGGAGAGTGGGATATCGCCATTTGAACTACACAAAACATATCTCCCACTTTTTCAAGAGTGGGATTTCGTCAGAATTTCAAAAACCAAGATAGAGGAAACGGTAAAGAGCAGAAGTAGAGTGCTTGAGAGAGCGGGGAAATTCTGGCAGGATTGCAATCCACATAATGTCGAAAAGCTCAGCATTGATTTGTTCAATAGAACCGCGTTGTCGCCTATTCAAGGAAAGGTAGTGCAAAAGACTCTAGATAATTATGCTAAAGAAGAAGAAGGAAGCGCTCTGACTCACCTTGGTGAAGCAGGCCTTGTAGATACGCTTAACTTTGACGAAGAGAAATGGTATTACTCTCCCGAGATTTTCGGAGAAAAGTATGAACAGGTTATCAAGTACGTGGCAAGTAGGAGCGAATCAGAGAGGCAAAAAATTAACGAAGCCATACAAAAAGTGACCTCAGACCAAGGCATTCCTCAGTCCACGCTAAACTCGACTGTGCCACAAGCATTGAGTGATCAGCTCGCTGGCAGCGGATTATTGGCGGGGTATCCGATAGCAATAGGAGAAAGGGCAGAAGTATTCTATTTCACCCCTGACCTCAGGAGCCGTTTTGAACGTGAAGGACGTGGCGACAAGTTTGAGTTAATAAAAACGGGTGTTGCGCATTTCCAGTTCGCTCACAAACTCGCTGATCCAACAACAGGTGCCTTGAAGTTCAACCCCTCAGTCCTCCTTGATAAGCTATTAGATACGGGGGAGACAAGGAGCGCCACAGCTATAGGAACCGACTACGCTCTGCTAGTTCAAAAAGGGCTCGTCAGGATTGAGCCAACATATGGCGACCGTTACAAATTCTGCTTGCCCAATTCTGAAGACAAGATTCAGGATCTAAGGGCTGTGCGTGACGCTTTTGCAGATAAACCTTACATGCCCAAATTTGACCTAGCTGCAATGGGCATACCGGGTCAACCGATAACAAGCGATTCTCTTCACTTTCGTTCAAGGAAAGCAATAAAAGGAAAAATATTAGCACAGAGCTTCACCAAGGAGATATTCCTTACATGAGCAAGGATCCAGGTTTACAGCTCGAATTACGTGCGCAGAGATTAGCTTGGAAATTGGGTTACTTTACAAGAGGCAGGGTCAAGGTCTACACGGCAGATCAAGAAACATTAACCGATATTGATGTTATTGGAATTAGATTTGACAGAACTTTGAATCCAGAAATAGTAGTTTTCGAAACAAAACACGAGAATGGTTACTCCTCTATTCTAAAGCTTAAAGGTTTCCTCGACTATTTTTTTCAAACCAAGTCAGGGTACATTATTAGGTCAAGCATAACATCGGATGTCATCCAGTTGGCTGAGCAATTAGGAATAAGGGGCATGCCCATCTCTCGTCTTTCAGAAATAGAAAAGCAGTTAGGCATCGATGAGGCAGAATGGAAGCTTGGGTACTCAGAAGTCACAGCCAATAGAGTGGAAGAGTTCGTAAAGGAATTGGTAAAAAAAGACGCTGCGAAATCTACCTATCTACGCCATTACTTTTGGTCAGGAACAGATCCGTTCTATAGGTTAAAAAATCTAAAAGAACAAATACAAATGCATACGGACCGCCTTCATAGTAGCACTGATCAGCCACTTAGGAACGCTCTTTCTTGGCTAATTTCCGACATTACATGTCTTTTTTCTGTGTCGTTATTGGAATGTGCATCAATTTTGTTCACTTTGCCGGAACAGCAACGCCAATCTTACTTCAGTCGTCGATTGATCTCAGGGAAATTATCTCACTGGGAAAAAGAGAAACTGATAGATGGATTCTTCGAATTTTTAGTTAAGTATGAACGTGAACGGAAGAAAAGACCAGCGATAAATAGGAAAGACCTAGATCTACTTCCAGATTATGCAGAAGACCTTTACGGTATTCTATCACGGCTGATACGAAAACCAGAGTATTCTATCAACATTTCAAGATTATTAGATGTTCACCATTTTATTCGAATCAATTCTGCCGAGCCGAATTCTATTGCTATTAGAGATGAACTGCTTCTCACTGATGAAGAATTCGAGTATGCAGCCAAGTTTGTTAGAGACATCATCAGCTTTTTGTTCGGCAGGAATGTGCCAATATTTTATGATAAATTGATGAAGGTCTGAACAAGTTGCCTGTTTTCATTTGTCAGGGGAGTCTACTTTCCAAGCGAGGCCGTATGGTTCGTAACCTTCTATGGTGGTATATTGTGAGTGGAACTATGGGATCAGCTGTTATAGAAGCCAAGTCCTTTTGATATCTTAGCACCCGCCTCCGCCACAGCCGCCCCCTCCACATCCTCCACTACCACTACTCCCACATGCTGCTCCGGCTCCTGCGCCACAGCCTCCGCCCGTCGCGCGTTTTTTCGGTGGTGGCCCGCTATGAATCGAACCTCTTTTGACTTTATTATTGATAAACACAAGCATGACGATTGTAGCTATGAAAGCGGTGAATCCTGCTCCATTACCTAAAACTGACTTTGATTCACCTGGCATCTTACACATAATCAGGAAGGCCAGACCCAAAACCAATATTGTCACAAGGATGAACAGATATCCTACGACAATGACCTCCTTCACAGCATCATGCCTTTTTGCTAGTAAATAGAATAGAATTGCGACTGCCAGGATGCCAAAGACGGTAGGGAGGATGTAGTCGAGCACTTTGGCGTTTTCTAGAATGTAAGATCTGATCAGTGCTAGAGCTACAACTGCATCGATGGTCAGAAGAACGCCGACGGCAAGCATCGATATCATCCTATCCTTTCTCTGTTCTATCGATTTCACAACAGATTCAGCCACCATGCTCTCGACTTTCTTATCCCAATGATGATCAGACGGCTCTTGACCAAAGTATTTCTTGTAATCTTCGTGAAAATTCTGAATTCCAATTTCTTGATCATTTCTGCCCATTATTGGAACAAGAGCGCTTGTGTTTGGCTCATGATGAATGTATTTTCCCATGACTTGGTTGCAAAAGTCTGCATATTCCTTCGTGAAGAGAATGAAGGCGTGCCACACCTCATCTACAAGCTCACTTACCATCTCAATCCTGCGGTTTTTTCCATCGTTTAAGACCAGTATGGCAATGAATTTCTTGAATTCCGTTATCCATGTCCCAAGCTCCTCGTCTGTCATGATATTGAATGGATGCATCTTTCTTATTCGCTCTATGACTCCGGCTGGCAGCTGATATTGCTCGAGAGCCTGAATCTTGGCTAATGTATCGGATGGAAGAGAGTGGACCGCTTCTTCGATGAGCAGCAGCGGTGCGGAAAGCATGGCAGCTTTAGATTCACTGGCATTGTTTGGATTCAAAAATGGCGCTTGTAGAGTGGTGACGGTGCCCCTAACATCAGTAGGGTCTATCACAATAATAATAGTATGAGGTTTTAGATAAACAATCTGATTCGACTAATTTCGTTCAGATGACCAAAAGCTTCAATCCTATTTCGAAGAAGTCTTAGCTTGATTCGCACTTGTTCCGACAAATAGGAACTGAAATCTTCTACAAATATGCTGGAAAAGAGCCTCTCCCCAGAATTATCATACGTACGACCTATTCCACAAAGCCGGCCGTCAATAATCACATATATAGTATCTTACCGTACTTTGCCGTATGCCCAAGAAAGGCTGGAAAAGCTTGACCCTTCGTGAGGAAACTATGAACAAGCTCCAAAAGATGTGGCAAACGGATCTCTCAAGGCCAAGAAGTCAAACTTTTACTTCATACGTAGAGGATTTCCTCACGAGCCTTGTTGAAAGAGAGGACAGGCTGAGGAAATATGGCTTCTTTATGCGATTTGAGGGGGCAGGCGAAAGTCATGTTACCATATTCGATAACACCAAAAGAAAGTCGGTAACGGTTCGGATTGATAGCAAAGGAAAAGCTCTCTATTGCTTGGAGGACGACAGTAGCACCTGTATTCACGTTGGTTTTTGTTATGCCATCGACCAGGTCTTGAAAACGTTGATAGCCAAAGGCTTCAAGCTCCCCAAGGAATCGTCGTAATCGAAGCAACACCTTGGTAGGGGTCAAAAAAATTACTACCTTACCGTTTTCGTGCGGGGGTTTCCAAACTGAAGGAAAATTACCATTTTCTATGGTAAGAATCGTGCGGTAACTAGCGGAAATTACCGCAAATTACTGCCATTTTTCCATAATTACCAAAGGTCGTGCCGCAATCTTACCGCGGTAATTATTAGCACATCAAAAATCATTCTTACCGATATGCAGCTAGCTCTTGCCGTAATTTACCACTTAATCTTGAAAACTGCTTGGAAAGTGCTTAATATTGGTACGTTATTCCTTATGTTACACTTTTTTATAACATTACGAGCACGAATTGGCCAAAAGGCAATTATCGCAACAATGTTTTTATCACCCGTAAGGGCGTTCGTCTTACGTTTGTCCAGTAACGAATCTAACACTGGCGATGAGCTGACTTTGATCGCTGG
>Ga0070697_100002884_pt1 | contig 13222 bp, 14 predicted proteins | sample KBSK1501metaG_FD_65475 | JGI IMG/M metagenome (GOLD analysis project Ga0070697, IMG submission 65475) | Corn, switchgrass and miscanthus rhizosphere microbial communities from Kellogg Biological Station, Michigan, USA - KBS K1-50-1 metaG | ecosystem: Host-associated > Plants > Roots >... | reverse complement strand
CGCCCGCCCATCTCCTGGATGAGATAGCGCCCCACTCGCGTGCCTGTATCGATCGTCGTCAGAATGAACAGGGCCTCGAACACCAGCGCAAACTGATACCAGTAGGCCATCAACCCGGACATCCCGGGGAGCGCGGAAAAAATGGACGCCATGCCGACCGCGAGCGACACGGCCCCGCCAGGCCGACCCGCCACATCCGTCTCGACGAGTTGCGAGAGTTCCTGAATCCGCGAGAAAGGAAAACCCATCGCAGCCAGCGCGTCAGGCGAGAGCATGGTGTTGATCGCCAGATAGTCGCCTGGAATCAACACCGAGGCTGCAATCAAGGCCATCACACCGACAAAACTTTCCAGCAGCATCGCCCCATAGCCGACCGTGGCCTGGGATTCCTGCTCGATCATCTTCGGCGTCGTCCCGGAAGAGACCAGCGAGTGAAAGCCCGACACAGCGCCACAGGCAATGGTGATAAAGAGAAAGGGAAAGAGCGTGCCGGGAATAATCGGCCCGCCTCCGCTGGCAAATATCGTCACGCGCGGCATCTCGATCGTCGGCGCCATGAGCACCACCCCCACCCCCAGCAACGCCACCACGCCGAGCTTCATGAAGGTGGAGAGATATCCGCGCGGCACCAGGAGCATCCAGCCGGGCAGGACAGACGCCAGAAATCCGTAGCCGGCCAGTAGCCACACCAACGTCGTGCGCTCGAACTCGAACCAGCCTGCAAGCGAGGACTGAGCGACCACCCGCCCGAAGATCACAGCCGCGACCAGCAGCACCACCCCGAGCAGGGAGACTTCCGCCACCTGACCTGGCCGGAACTTTTGCAGGTAAAAGCCCATAATGAAACCGATGGGAATCGTCATCGCAATCGTGAAGGTACCCCAGGCATTGCGATAGAGCGCGTTCACGACCGCAAAGCCCAGCCCGGCCAGCGCCACCACCACGATGAAGAGCACCGCCACCGCCGTCGCGGTGCCTGTGACAAGGCCCAGTTCATCCCGCGCAATTTCAGGCAAGGAGCGGCCATTCCGTCTCATCGACGCAACCAGGATGATGAAGTCCTGCACTGCTCCGCCCAACACCGCACCGATCACGAGCCAGAGAAAGCCGGGTAAGAATCCGAACTGCGCCGCCAGGACCGGCCCAAGCAGCGGCCCAGCTCCGGCAATCGCCGCGAAGTGGTGGCCGAATAGCACGTACTTATTGGTGGGATGAAAATTGACGCCGTCATTCAGCCGCACCGCCGGCGTCACACGCTGATCGTTCAGTTCAACAACACGCCGTGAAATCCAGCGGCCATAGAAACGAAAGGCCAGCACATAGATGCAGGCCGCCGCCACGACCAGCCAAAGGCCGTTCACCTTTTCGTTTGGATTGATGAGCCCAGTGACAAAGGCAAGCGCAACCGAGCCAAGAATGGCAAGAAATCCCCAAAGCACCAGCTTTAACGCCGACATGCGCGGCATCCTAACATAAAAGGTGGAGGGGGCAACCTGACGCGCGGCCTAAGAAGGCCCTCGTTGGACGCGCGCAGTGAGAGATTAACCAGGACGCCCCCTGGAGAAACGGTAACGAGCTAGCTTGGAAGGAGCATTTATATTTTGGCCGACGACCGCAATCGGATCGACAAGATGCATCTTTCCTGAGGTAAGAGTTTTCGCACTTGACAAAGTGTAGTTTATACGCTACATTCCACTCGTTATTCATCAGGAGTCACTCTCATGGAGTCCTTCCCAAGAGAAATCGAGGAATACGAGACAGGAGACGGAAGATTTCCATTTTCGGAATGGCTTGACGTACTCCCCGATAGGAAAGCACGTGCAAGGATCAAGAAACGACTCACTCGTGTTCAACTCGGAAACTTGGGTGACTGCGAACCTGTCGGAGAGGGCGTTATAGAACTGAAGGAGCACTACGGACCGGGCTATCGAATATACTGCGGCGAAGAAGGAGACACGGTCGTTGTCTTGCTATGCGGGGGAAAGAAGGATTCTCAAGAAGAAGACATTAAGTGCGCCAAGCAGTATTTGTCGGACTACAGGAGACACGCCGATGCCTAGAAGCAGAAACTATCAAACAAAGCTGGTTGACTCCCTAAGAGATCCGGAGGAAGCAGCCGCCTACTTAAGTGCTGCTCTCGAAGAAATAGACAAGGAGTTATTTCTTCTCGCTTTAAGAAATGTCGCTGATGCTCAAGGGGGGCTTTCAAGACTTGCTGAAGCTACTGGGCTGAATCGGGAGAATCTCTACAGAATGCTTTCCGATAAGGGGAATCCAGAGTTTTATAGTCTTGTTACACTTCTCGATGCACTAGGATTCCAATTAACCGTCGAACCAAGACAAGTAGTATCAAAGCCTGCTACTGCGAATCCTGCCGAAGGGAAAGTCCTCTCCTTTAGGCCGAGGCGGGTTCCGGTTGGGCTCACCACACATAGAAACGCTTTGGCGGCTGATACTAAGAGCAACCACTCGGAGAAAACGGTATTGATCTCTGATGATGGGTCAGAGCTTGGCTCGTTAGCATATGATTGGCAAAAGGCTGAGTTATATGTAGTTCTTACAACTTCTTTCCCCTATTGGCCTGACATTGATGTGGAGATTCAAACGAAGGATGGAAAGCAAGTTATCGGTAAGGCCCATCGCGAGAAAGCGGGCAAGTTCGTTCTTCTCGAAAAAACAGTCATTACATCAGATCAAGTAAAAGAGATTGTACTCAGACAAAGTCCAGGCAAGACGAAGGATTAATCAATGAACACGGACCTCATTACAAGGCTTGAGTCATTGCTGCGTCAGGCTCAATTACTTTTCCCCAAATCAAATGACGTCGCTGACGGAAGAGAGTTTCAGGAAGCGTACGGCGAGATCTGCCAATTAGTGCTTAATCAGCCAGCTATACAGTCGCTCTGGCATGAGCCTCTACTCCTGCAACTGAACTGGCTGTTCAAGGAAAAACCTCCTGACCCCCAGTTCTACGGCCGATTCACAAGCCTACTGAAGGCAAGAGAGCCCGAAATCAGTCTAATTAACGATTTGTTTTTCGGCATTCTTAACCATTCGTTTTCGTCGGAAGACGTATACAAAATACTCTCCGCGATTTGCACGTTGAACCAATCGTTACTTCCCCGATTTATTGTTGCGAGTGGGCACCTCGACAAACTTCGCAGTTGCGATGAGTCTCCATCAGCAAAGATTTCGTCTTTCTTGGAGGTACTGAAAGACGAACTCGGCTTAAATCTCGCGGAACAAGAATCAGTAAGAGAAAGCCTGGATTCCCTGAAACACCGAGAAGCTGTTGGAAGAGCATATGCTCTCCTAGTGAGGTCGGGCCATGACTCTGCTCTCATGGTCCCTTTGAATCTATATCTCGAACGTGGCGGAGGCCAAGTTCGTTGTGCAATACAAGCCGAAGGAACGTTTAAATCTGCCGTCCAACGTGCACAGATGGCATTGCAAAGAGGCGGGTTCTTAGCAAAGTTTCTTGACGTGGTCTACAGCCTCGACCTTACCGATTCAGAATACACCGGCTCCTCGATTGGGCTCGCAGCAGCAGCAGCCATGTTTACTGCACAACGTCGATTGATCATAGACCCTTATACCGCATTCACGGGCGACGTGAATCTTGACCGGGACGAATGGAAGGTCAAGAGTGTCATTGGATTATCACACAAGTTGTCTGCGGCAAGGCTAAATGGCTGCAGACGGATATTCATTCCCCAAGAGAATCTCCATGACTTGCAGGCTGACGAACAAAAAAACCTTCAAGTGATCGGAGTGGAGAATGTTGGCCAAATACTGCTCCAACTTGAATCAAACCCGCAGCCCTTGCTGGAAATCTCATCACAAGCCAAGAAACAAAACATTGTGCACGATCACTGTCAGGCAGCAGGGTGGCAACTCTCAGAGCCTCGGATAATTCAGCATGGTGTTCTGTATCGAGTGATACCTCTTTCCACTCCAGCCTTAACGGTGACCATTTACGATTCGGGAGCCCATCTTCCTAAGGAATACCCCCACGAGGACTACCGACCACTTCTGACTGATTTGGCGAGCCTGGATGAAAAAACCACTCCCCTATGCTCCAGAAACAAGACTTACACGATCAGTGATCAGTCTCTAAGGGATGAAATTGGGGTTGCGCTCAAGGAGCTAAAACCAGAGCAAACTCGAGACGAGCAACACTGCGACTACTCCCTTGAGTTCAAAAGAGGGAGGGAGCGCTTGATCATAAAACAGTACAAAAGCGGAAAACTTCATATTCAAGGCTCAGCTGGTGAGCTGTACAGAGCTATTATTGAATGCATTGTTTCCCGATATAAACTCCGCAATCCCACGGCGAACATCTCTGTTGAGGGAGAGCTCTCTGAGAACGAAACTCTAGCTTCACATGACACGCAGTCTTCCTCACCGAAGAAGGCCTTCCAGCCTGTACCATTGCCACACATCGGCACTGATGAATCGGGGAAGGGAGATTATTTTGGTCCCATGGTAGTTGCCGGAGTCATGGTTGATCATAGCACCAAGGCAAAACTAGAAAGCCTCGGCGTCAAAGACTCAAAGCTCCTCTCCGATAAGCAGTGTCGCTTACTGGCAGCACAGATTCGCTCTATCTGTGGATCGCATTGCGAAGAAATAGAGATCGCACCAGAAACTTATAACCGGCTCTATGATGACTTCCGTAAAGAGGGGAAGAATCTCAATCACTTATTGGCATGGGGACATGCCCGGGCTATCGAATCGCTACTAGAACGCCACTCCTGTTCAGAGGCTATCGCGGATCAGTTTGGAGATGAGCACTATATCCTGTCTAAACTGATGCCGAGGGGACGAACTATCAAGCTTACTCAACTGACAAAAGGTGAACGCTACATCGCAGTAGCAGCCGCATCGATACTGGCTCGAGACAGATTTCTCACCCACCTGGAAAAGTTAAGCCGTGAGCAAGGCATTGATCTCCCCAAGGGGGCATCCGATGCCGTTGTCAGTGCAGGCAAGGAAATTGTGAAGGTAAAGGGAGAGAATCAACTCCGGAACGTAGCGAAGATCCACCATAGGACAACTGAGAAGATCGTACAATAAACGGAGAGCCACCATGGGCGAAGCGCAAGTCCAGAGTCAGGAAAGTGAAGATCGCCTCCTAAAGGAAGCAGAAGAACTAGCCAGCAAAACCGAATGGCGGAAGGCGGCTCTCCTCATAGGGAATGCCGGATCCACAATTGTTCTGTCATCAAAAGCTCGGGGGGCTCAAGCGTTCTATCATTCGCGAGCAGGAGACCACGAAAAAGCAGTTACCTTATTCAGAGACCTCTGTCAGCTTGAGCCTAAGCAGGCACGATGGCCGTTCTACCTTGGGTTCCAGTTCCACCAAAAGGAGCAATGGGATGATGCCATTGCCTCATACGAGAACGCGCTCAAGCTAGCTCAAACATGGATAAAGATTCATCTGTCCCTCGGACAAGCCTACGAAGAAGCCAGGCAAGCCGATAAAGCCCTGGGCACATACCGTGAGGCTCGACGAATCTACAAGGAACTCTCTCATGAGTCTCGTCTTCGAGTAGTCAAATCCTTTGGAACGCTCTGCAGGCAGGCAGCCAAGCTACTGCTATCCAAGGAATCCAGGCAGAGCGAGGAGGTTGCCGAAGCACTCGATTGTTTACAAGAGAGCACAGAAGCGACTCCCAACGATTTTAACTCCTGGTATCGATTAGGGAGCCTTCTACTAGACATTGGCCGCCTGGACGAAGCGCTCCAGCACCTGTCTAAAGCGGAAACCATAGCCCCTCGCAATGAGTATGTGTGTCACAAGATTGCGCAGGTTTATTTGAAGAAAGGTAACCCAGATGAGGCACTCCGAAGATACAACACAATCCAACCTCACAAACAAGTGCCTTACATTCTTCGAGGAATCGCACAATGCTTGCTGACCAAAGGACAAGCCTTAGAAGCAGCAAAGAAGCTCTACCAAGCCATCCGAAGGGAACCGGACAAGTTTTATCATCACTGGGACTTCGCACTTGCATTAATCGAACTAAAAGCAAGAGACCAAGCTATAGAGGCCTTGGAGAAAACAAACAACCTCTATGAGAGACAACACGGCAAGAGCCACAAGCGAGCAATTGCCAAGCTAACTCAAGTCCGATCTACCCTGCCACCATCTGACAGAATAAATCTTGAATCCACACCAACAACTTTATCCTCGATCTCTTTCGGGATGGTGACTAAATTCAACGCAGATCGAGGATTTGGTTTCATCAGAGACCGCGACGATAACGCTACAATCTTTTTCCATATTTCGCATATCAAGAATCGAATCAAACCTCAGGCCGGTACTAAGGTTAAGTTCGTGCGAGAGATTGGGGCAAAGGGACCACAGGCCTCTCAAGTTTGGCTGCTTCAAGACTGAAAAGTAAAAGGGCTCAGCGAGCATTTCTTTACCATATGTCCCACCCGCCTCCTTCTTCCCTTCTCGTTCAAGCAGAGAATAGCCCACCATGCGATGGGTGATTCGTATCGCCGGTGGGCTGTCAATGCTCGCTCTATTCAGCACTGGTTACTTTTCAGCAATCGCGCAGATGCCGGTTCGGTGGCGTTCGGGTTTGGTGACGAATCGCGCATGGTGAAATCCTGCCTGCGACAGTAGCCGCACCAGGTCATCACCCGTATACAGCTGATACACGCCGGTTTGGGTGACTTTGAACTTGAGCAGATCGTCTTTGGCGATGACGTATAAGGCCAGGCGGCTGCCCGGTTTCATGACGCGCCGGAATTCTTGCAGGTTTGCCATAGGATCTTTCCAGAAATAGACGACGTTCGTGGCAAAGATCTTGTGAAAGGTATTATCCGGATATAGGAGGGCGGAGACGTCGCCGAGACACAGTTCGACCCTGCCGGCTGTAATCGCTGCGGCGTTACGGCGGGAGGCCTGCCTTAGCATGGTCTCCGAGAAATCCACCCCGGCGACCCGGCCCTGCGTGGCAAGCCTGGCGACTTGTTGAATGCCGTGGCCCGGCCCAAAGCCGATTTCCAGCACGTGATCGGTGGGCTGAATTTCGAGCAGGCTGATTGTCCAATCGATCCCTTCGAGATTGATGCGGAAGAAAAACCCGGCGAGCCGACCGAGAAATCCGGTCGGTTGACGAAACTGCTGTGCCAGGCGATGCCACAGATCCACAGAGACTCCTTGGATTATGAAGAGACGTCAAAAACGATTTTCTCTGTCTGCAGCAACAACAAGTTACCGTCGTCTTGATTCCTTGCTAGCTTCCGGTGGGATGCTGCGCGGGGATGATTCGCATCTTCAGGAGACTTTGACCAAGGGCCATTTCTTCTACACTCCATTCACCAAGTATCCAGTAGGCAAATAGAGCGAAAATGCCGCCCACGACCAACTTCATCAGGACCCACGCCCCTGTGGCCGGCCAGAGCATTACCAACCCATACGCGAGCCCGGCCACCATCACGCTCCGCCAGACGGTGCCTCCCAACAGAGAGAGGTCCCACCGACGCGAAACGGCGAAGACGCCCGCTACGGTCCGTCAAGCTTCAGGAAAGGAGTCAGAACATACTGAGAGCATTGAAAAATCTTGCAGGCGAGAGTGTCTTCAAAAGGCTGACCGCGACATCATTTATCTGATTGTGGATATTCGGCAAATACAGAAGGCACCTGGCCCCGCCCGTTTCACCCCTCGAATGATGGATGAAATTCTTGGCGACAAACCGTCTTTTGCGTCTATTTTTTGCTCGAAATTCTCGCCCTATACTGTTTCTTCCCTAACCCCAATACGCAGCTTACAGAAAGTCCTCTGTGAATCAATGAGTTCTATCGCGCCCTTCTTTCTGGTTATCCGGCTGGCCCCACCATTGCACTTCATTCGTGGCAATTGCCACTGACGAAAGGAGATCGGCCATGTCCTCGTTGATGTTCATCATGCTCTTCAGCCTCCTTCCCTTCCCGATACTGGCCGTCGTGCTGGCCGCCGAGCGGCTGACGAAACCAGCCCAACAAGCCGCACGCTGATCACTCGCGCAGATCATACTTGATCCTCCCGGGGGAGCAAAACCGTTGTGATAAGCTTAGAGCGGACGCCTTAAGAGGTACCAGATGAGAAACCAGCGTGGTCAGTTCAGAATTGCCGTGGAACGCCAAGGCGTGGTGACGCTGGGCACGAAGACCGCGCTCTGCAATGTGCGGAACCTCACGGAAGAAGGCCTCCTGATCGAGACGGATCTCCAGATCGCCGCGGGAGACACGATCCGGATCGAATGTCAGCTGGACGAGCACAGCCACATTCAATGTGCATTGCTTGTCGCCTCTGCCGTACCGCCGCTCTTCGGCGGACCTATCACCCAGATCTCGCCAGAGCATCAGCAACAACTGACGAATTTCATGAACCGTCTCATCACCGCCAATCTGGTGGGACTATAGGATCATGGGATGACACCACCACACCTTTCAACGCAGCAAGGGATGAGTCCTGCATCACACCTCGTGCCGATCCTCTGCCTGATCGGCGTCGTCGTGCTCCTGAGTTCCATCACGCCGGCGATCAAGTACGTCTTCCAACAAGGCGCCCTCGATTTCCTTAGTCTTGCAGTGGGGCGAGTGTTTATCGGGTTTCTCGTCCTCACCGTTATCACCTCGCGCATCGACCCGACAGGAATACGCTCTTTATGCGTTCGTGATCTCTTAATGCTTGCACCGGCCGGCCTCACCGGTGTCGCATCGTACGCCGTCGCGGCCTGGGGGTTGATGTATACGAACGTGACCCACTATGTGCTCCTCTACAGCCTCCTCCCAACCTTCACCACCCTATTCAGTATCTGTCTCGGGAAAGATCCTGCCCGCCCTCTTACCTGTCTCGGTATCGGCCTGTCATGGGCGGGATGCGTCTACGCTGTTTCAGACGGCATAGGCCTGGGAGGGCTGTCCTTTGGGATCGGCGAGGGCCTGGCGCTCCTCTTCACCGTCCTGATGTCCACCCATATCGTCCTGAGCGCACCGGTCGTCAAACGATTTGGCCTGATGACATCCAACACCGCTATGTTTGGCATGAGTGCGATGCTATTGATCGTAGGGAATCTAACACGGGGAGAACTGCAACTGGAGTCTCTGTCTCTCAGTATGATCGTGCCAGTGCTGTTCATCGGGATCGCGACAGCCGCCGTATTCGTCCTCCGCTCTCATGCGCTACAATTCCTCACACCTGCCACCGTCGGCGCCTATCATAACCTCATCCCCATCTGCACCATCGGCCTCGCCCACCTCTTGCTGGGAGAACCGGTCAGCCCACAGACCATCCTAGGAGGCGCTACCGTCATGCTGGGGACGGAACTGGTGAGGAGAGCACCGCAACTCGGCACAATCATGGCTTGTCTCACCGAAAGCGTCAGAGCATGGGCCGCGCCAGTTTTGGCGCTGACCCCTGCCGCCATATGGTCCTACTCAAAACGATTTCGCAGGTGAACAGGATGGGGAAACGGAAGGATGCGCAGAGTCGGCACGATCGCTATGTGGGGGCTCAATTCACGCAGTGGAGACTACGCCGGAAGATTTACATTCATCCCCCTCTCCCCATCCCTCCAACGGGGATTACCTCAGCCTACAATATCCCGCCATTCCAGTTTGCGCCATGGAACAGCCACCAACCTCCGCCCCCACGAATTTGTGTGGGATCGGATGCTCAAACGGCTCCCAATGCTCACGCAGCAGCGCTCTGGCCTCTAGCCCACCCTCTCGATAAACCTTTCTACCCTTTCATCAAGGAAGAAATCGATAGCCTCCTTGGACAAAAAACAAGACAATGTCTGGAAATCGAGCGAAACAATGCGTCCAAAAAGTCGACGCAACATCACGGCTCGACCTCCATCACGTTCACAGACTTCCTGGCCCATTACTGACGAGCTCACTTATGCCGCACAACCGATTCCCAGGAGAATCCTAGCGCATTGGCAACCTGCGATATTCCCAGCAACATAACCAGTCGATTCTTCTTTTCTTGACACATCGAGAGGGGATACCGCAACAAATTGAAATAGAACAACACCGGTTCCAGGGACATACGTCTGTTTGCTCGTTGAGCTTGCATCATCCGATACCTGTATGTTCCACGGCCATAGTTGAAATGCTGCCTGCAGAATCCGTGGAAGGTAAGGGGATGAGTATGTGCTACCACGACTTCTGGGGCGTACACCATGTGATGGCCTGTATGGGTCCAGCGATCGCAAAACTCGCGATCTTCCCCCGTGGCCGTCACGAACGAGACATCAAAGCCGCCTATGGCTCGGAAGCGATCTGTCGGGACGGCCAGATTGTTCGGCGTGAAGAATCGTGCAGCATCGGGAAGAACATTATAGAAGGTGTACAGGTACATCATGAGCAGGTGGCTGGCAGTCGAGCAGCTGTGGCCGAGAAGTGCGTTAATGATGTTCCCTCCGATGGCGCAATCAGGTCTTGTCGCAAATCGTGCGGCAAGGGTGTTTAACCATTCGGCTGCCGGCGTGCAGTCGTCGGCGGTGAACGCAAGAAAGTCGCCTTTCGCAGTCGCCGCGCCAACGTTTCGTGCGCTCGCCGGACCCGCATGGGGATGTCGAAGCAGCGTCACATAAAACGACTCTCTGAACTGAACCACGATGTCGTCGAGTGAGGTCCCGCCTCCGTCATCCACCACAATCACTTCGAAGCGGTCTCGGGGATAGTCCAGACGAGTCAATGCCTGAAGGCACGCCGCCAGTTGCTGCGGACGATGGTAGGTTGGAATCACGATGGAGAAGAACGGTTGGTATTGCCCCATCAGACCTCGACTGCGCAAATGAGCTTCTCTCGACGCTGCCGGATCCATTCGGATACCATTCCCCCAGCCGTAATAGCCTGCGACATGAAGAGCAACGCAGCCAATCCCATCGCCTGCCGGAAGGGGAACTGAGCAAACGGAGCCTGGAGCAAGACTCGATAATAGTACGGGTCGGGCGAGAACAATCGCCAACCCTGCCGTACCCGCGCCTGCTGCAGACGAACCGCGCCGCGGCCATAATTGAAATGCTGTCGACAGAAGGTACGCCACCTCAGCGTATGGGCGTGTTCCACGACCACTTCCGGCGCATAGATCATGCGATAGCCATGGTGCTGCCAGCGACCGCACAGTTCGCGATCCTCTGATGCCGTCGTTCCAAACGTCACGTCGAACCCCCCGAGTTCGTGAAAACGGTCCGCCGGAATGGCAAGGTTATTGGCGGTAAAGAAGCGCGCCCGATTGGGATCGCGGTTGTGATAGGCATACCCGACTTCCACGATCAGCTGGCTCGCCCTGGCGTACCGGTTGTCCGGCAGGGCATTCAGCACAGTTCCTCCGATGATGACGGGATCCGGCGCGGACGCATACCGTATCGCCAACTTCTGCAACCAGTCGGCATGAGGAGTACAATCATCGTCGGTAAAAGCGAATATCTGGCCTCTTGCTCGACTCGCCCCCTTGTTCCGCGCCGCCCCTGGTCCAGTGTTCGCCTGTTGCAGCACTTTGATATCGACTTGGTCGCGGAAAGGTGCGATGCCGGCGTCCGGCAACAGGGCGCTTCCATCATCCACGATGATGACTTCAAATCGATCGCGGGGGTAGTCCAGACGAGTCAGCGCTGCCACGCAAGCTGCGAGCTGCTCGGGCCGGTTGTAGGTCGGGACGATGATCGAAAAAACCGGCAGCATGTCCGGCATCAGACCTCTCCAGCGCGCAGCCGACTCATGGCGTCTGCTTGCCGCTCCACATCAAGCGACCAGGCTTCAAGCTTGCGACGATCTCGTTCGGTCAAATACTCCATTTTGAACAATTCCATCCTGGCCAACTGCTCTGTTGCATCGCCTGCGCCGAACACATAGCCGACCAGTTCCCCTACGGCGCTGACGACTAGTCCTATCAGCAGCGGCGGCAAGATGAACAGCCATCGCGCAGGCGGGAAAGTGGACCGGCGCAGGTCCTGCCATACGCGAGGGACACGCACCAGTGGAATCAACGGAGAGCCTCCGGTATAGAGCAGTCGTTTCACCAGCGACCAGTGCTGGCTGCGTGTGGCAGCAAACCGACGACCAGTGTAAAAGCGCTCCGGCAGCCACGCCACGAGCGAGGAGATATTCGCATGGTACACCCGGGCTGCCGGCTCGAGATGCAGCCGATACCCTTTCGCTTGCATGTCCCAATGGAGGAGAATCTCCGAATCCATCACCGCTTCGAGTTGCGAGTCGTATTGCAACAGGATCTCCCGTTTGTAGGCCGTATGGTGACCTGGTAAATATGTCGTGGTCCCGGCGACCGCCGTCTCGACGCAACGTCCATAGTCCACAAAGAGGTTGGCCCAACTGATCATCCCCGGGTTGGCATTTCCCATCACGGCCCCGACGGCAGCCCACGGCTGCCGGTGCGCCGCGATCAGCGCCTGTGCCCACCCTGGGCCAGGGAACGCATGGCTCTCGGCGAGTACCACCACAGGAGCACTCGCGCGGCGAATTCCCGCCGAGGTCGCAAGGGCTAACGGAAGAATTGCAGGAACCTCGACCACTCGCACGTGACAAAAGTCTGCGGTCTCCCCACGATCGAGCCCGAGCCTGTCTGCCGATTGCGTGACAATCACCAACTCGAGTTGCTCGCGCCCTGTTTGCGCCTTCAGATGTCTGATCGTGTGACGAATCGTCTCGTACTGATCCGCGACAATGATAATCGACATTGCGGGATCTACAATGCGAGACATCGTACTATCCTCGGGCATGTTGCACTTCACTCCTCAACCTGGATGCCGGCCGTCGGGAACACCGCCGGAATCGGCGTGACATGACGCGGCGCCTGGGCCACGATCACCGGTTGCCTGCTAGATGCGGACGCCATCGCGGCGAAAACAATCCCTAACGCCCGGCGCCCATCGTCCACCGTACATTCGAGAGGACTATCGTCGCGAATCGCCCCGAGGAAATGTCGCCATTGCTCATGATACGACGCGAGCACGTCGCCACCGTGCCGCAGCCGCACGAGACTGCCAGGCAATTCCTTTACGGTTCTCAAGAATGCTTCTACGCGGGTTCGTCCGTTGCCCGGAATGCTGCCTTGGGGGAAATATTCCAGGCCATCGAAGCGATAACAGGCCACCCGTAGGCGACCTCTCCGTCCATAGACTTCTACTTCATTGTTCTCGCCTGTCCGCTCTGTACAGGTGGCAGTGGCCAAGGCGCCGTTGGTGAACCGCG
>Ga0070697_100002882_pt1 | contig 13227 bp, 11 predicted proteins | sample KBSK1501metaG_FD_65475 | JGI IMG/M metagenome (GOLD analysis project Ga0070697, IMG submission 65475) | Corn, switchgrass and miscanthus rhizosphere microbial communities from Kellogg Biological Station, Michigan, USA - KBS K1-50-1 metaG | ecosystem: Host-associated > Plants > Roots >... | reverse complement strand
AAGAGCACATGACACGGCGGCAACGCCATCCCATCGATCTCGGCTGGATTCCACGCGCTCACAATCAACCGCCGGCTGCTCGGATCTTTTTTGATCTGCGCGATCACATTGTCGATCTGGTCAACGCGGACGCCACCTGCACCATGCCAGTCGCGCCATTGCGCGCCGTAAACTCGACCGAGATCGCCGTTTTTATCAGCCCATTCGTTCCAAATGGTGACGCCATGTTCGTTGAGGTAACGAATGTTCGTGTCGCCCCGCAAAAACCAGAGCAGCTCGTAAATGATGGATTTAATGTGGAGCTTTTTCGTCGTCAGCAGCGGAAATCCAGGCCCTTTCGGCCGCAAATCGAATCGAGCTTGTGCGCTGAAAATCGACAATGTGCCCGTTCCGGTGCGATCGGCGCGCGGCTGACCTTGTTCGAGAACAAGTCGGAGAAGATCGTGATACTGTTGCACGCGAAAATTTATCGCGACAGCCGCTTTCGCCACAACAAAAAGTTGGTGGATCGAACAGTCCCTTGGAGGGACGACCTTTGCGTCGTTCTGTTTTCGTCGCACGCGACGGAGCGCGTCCGTCCGTCTTCGCTATGCTTTCGGCGAATTGAGTTCTTTTTCGAGCTGTTGTTTGCGCTGGTTTAAAGTCTGCAAACGGAGCTGGCAACGATGAAGTTGATTGTTCAACTGGTTCATCTGACCAGTCACTTCGGTTCGCTGCGATTCGTTTTCTTTTAAGCAGCGCTCCAACTCCGCCGTCTTTTTGGGATTGACCGGTGCCGCTTCGGCCGGAGCTTTGCTCGCCGGTCGTTTACCAGGCACACGGATGAGCTTTTGGCATTCTTCGCAGTTCAACGTCGTACCGGCAGTCGTTGGATCCACCCGAAGCGTGGTTTTGCAACGCGGACATTGAAAAACTATCTTGCGCGCGGCTGTAGTGGCTGATTGTGAACTCATCTGCGGCCCGCGGACAAGCCGAGCAGCCGCTATACCAATGGTAGCGGTCACAAATCAACCTTGGGGGGGCGCCGCGTGTCGCAATGGCTCGACAAGGATCAGTCGAGGCTTGAAAACTGAGACAGAGTGGCTCAATCCGACTGGGTAAATGCAGACTCATAATTCGTGTTATATTCTCAGTAACAACGGTTTAGCTTGTGACGCTCACCGCTGGCTTGGCTTTTGCTAAGGAGCTCGTAGGTCGAAGTTTCGCCGCGGCGAATCCGTCCGTTGGCGGACTCGACCAAGAAAGGATTTCATTTTATGGCTAAAGTTTTAGGTATCGATTTGGGCACCACCAATTCCTGCATGGCCGTGATGGAAGGTGGCGACCCGGTGGTTTTGGAAAATTCCGAGGGAGCGCGCACCACGCCCTCGGTGGTGGCATTCACCAAGGCTGGAGAACGGCTGGTCGGCCAGGCCGCGAAGCGTCAAGCAGTGACGAATCCGCAGAACACCGTGTTCTCGATTAAGCGGTTTATGGGCCGGAAGTACGACGAGGTCCACGAAGAAGAGCATCGAGTGCCGTACAAGATCGTGAAGGCGGCGAACGGCGACGCGCACGTGCAAGTGGAAGTCGCCGGCGAGCGCAAGACGTTCTCGCCGCCGGAAATTTCGGCAATGATTTTGTCGAAAATGAAAGCCGACGCGGAAGCGAAGCTCGGCGAAAAAATCACTCAGGCCGTCATCACTGTGCCGGCATATTTCAACGACTCGCAGCGCAACGCGACCAAAGATGCAGGCAAAATCGCAGGCCTGGACGTCTTGCGCATTATCAACGAGCCAACGGCAGCGTCGCTCGCCTACGGTCTTGATAAAAAGAAGGACGAAAAGATCGCCGTTTACGATTTGGGAGGCGGCACGTTCGATATTTCCGTTCTCGAGATCGGCGACGGCGTGTTCGAAGTGAAAGCAACCAATGGAGACACGCACCTTGGCGGTGACGATTGGGACGCGAAGGTGATGGATTGGATCGTCGCAGAATTCAAGAAGGACAGCGGTATCGATCTCACCAAGCAGCCGGATGCGATTCAGCGGATCAAGGAGGAGTCGGAGAAAGCAAAAATCGCGCTTTCGAGCTCACAGGAATACGAGATCAATCTGCCGTTCATCACGGCGGACGCGAGCGGTCCGAAGCATATCCAGAAAAAGGTGACCCGCTCGAAACTTGAGCAACTGACGGATGATTTGGTCCAGCGGACGGTTCCGCCGGTGAAGGCGTGCTTGAGCGACGCGAAAATTTCCGAGCGCGACGTGAACGAGCTCGTGCTCGTCGGCGGCATGACACGCATGCCGAAAGTCGTGGAGACGGCGCGCAACCTCATCGGGAAGGAGCCGCACAAAGGTGTGAATCCGGACGAGGTCGTCGCGGTGGGCGCAGCCATTCAAGGCGGCGTGCTCAAAGGCGACGTCAAAGACGTGCTGCTTCTCGATGTTACGCCGCTCACACTCGCGATTGAAACCGCGGGTGGCGTGGCGACGCCGATGATTCCGCGTAACACCACCATCCCGACCCGGAAGTCCCAGATTTTCTCGACCTACAGCGACAACCAGCCCGGCGTGGAAATCAAAGTGCTACAGGGCGAGCGGCCGCTTTCGCGCGACAACAAAAATCTCGGTACCTTCCATCTCGATGGAATTCCGCCAGCTCCGCGCGGCGTTCCGCAGATCGAAGTCACCTTCGATATCGACGCCAACGGCATTCTGCACGTTTCAGCGAAAGATCTCGGCACTGGGAAGGAGCAGCGAATTTCCATCACCGGTTCGAGCGGCTTGAACAAGGACGAAGTCGAAAAGATGCGCCGCGACGCAGAAGCGCACGCCGAGGAAGACAAGAAGGCGAAGGAAGCGATCGAGATCAAGAACAACGCCGACACGCTGGCGTATCAGTGCGAGAAGCAGTTGAAAGAACTCGGCGACAAGGTCCCGGCCGACAAACGCAAGCCGGTCGAGGACGCAATCGCTGCGGTGCGCGACGCGATCAATCGCAACGACACCGACGCGATCAAGCGCGCTTACGACGACTTGCAAAACAGGTTCCAGGACATTAGCGCCGAGCTTTACAAACAAGCTTCAGCCCAAGCCGGTCCACAGCCTGGTCCGCAACCCGAACCGGAAGCGGGTGCCCGTCCGGGCGCCGAACAAGGGGCGGGTAAACGCGGCGGCAACGGCGACGTGGTCGATGCCGAATTCGAAGTCGTAGATGAAGACAAGAAGAAGTGATGCGAATCGCGTTAAAAGGAAAGTCGGGCAGCGATTTTGATTAACGAAAACAATTTGCCGATGGCTGTCGCAACATCGACAGTCGTCGGCTCAACCCAACAAAAACCAGAAAAAACCAGAAGGAGTAAAGAAAACAACTTATGGCAACAGTTAACGTAAAACCGCTTGGAGATCGGGTGCTGGTGCAGCCGATTGAAGAGCAGGAAACAAAAAAGGGCGGGATCATCATTCCCGACACTGCGAAAGAAAAACCGCAGGAAGGAAAAGTGGTCGCGCTCGGCACCGGGAAAATCGATGAGAACGGAAAGAAAATCGATTTCACCGTGAAGAAGGGCGACCGGGTGCTGATCTCAAAATATGGCGGCACCGAAATCAAAATCGACAACGAGAATTACTTGATCATGCGCGAGGACGACATCCTCGGCATCATCGGGTAGGCCGACTCAACGTTTCAACAACTCAACTACTCAACTAAAAAAATATGGCAGCTAAACAACTACAATTCGATGAAAATGCGCGGCACACATTGCTGCGCGGTATCGAGAAACTCGCGAAGGCTGTGAAGGCCACGCTCGGACCGAGCGGGCGCAACGTCATTCTCGACAAAAAATTCGGCAGCCCGACGATCACCAAAGACGGCGTAACGGTCGCGAAAGAGATCGAGCTGGAGGACCCGTATGAAAACATGGGCGCCCAGCTCGTGCGCGAAGTCGCGTCGAAAACTTCGGACGTCGCGGGCGACGGCACCACCACGGCGACCATTCTCGCGGAATCGATTTACCGCGAAGGTCTGCGCAACGTCACCGCCGGAGCGAACCCGACGTCGTTGCAGCGCGGCATCATGAAAGCCGTCGAGGCAATCGTCGAGGAGCTGAAGAAACTCTCCAAGAAAGTGAGCGATCGCACCGAGATCGCGCAGGTCGCAACCGTTTCAGCCAACTGGGACAAGACGATCGGCGAGATCATTGCCGACGCCATGGACAAGGTCGGCAAGGACGGCACGATCACGGTCGAGGAAGCAAAATCGATCGAGACCACGCTCGAAGTGGTCGAGGGCATGCAGTTCGACAAAGGTTATCTGTCGCCCTACTTCGTCACCAACGCGGAAGACATGGAAGCCTTGCTCGACAATCCGTACATCCTCATCTACGAGAAAAAAATCTCGAGCCTGAAGGACCTGCTTCCATTGCTCGAGAAAGTGGCAAAGGCTGGGCGGCCCTTGCTCATCATCGCTGAGGACGTGGAAGGCGAAGCGCTCGCCACGTTGGTCGTAAATAAATTGCGCGGTACATTGCAAGTCTGTGCGGTGAAGGCGCCGGGCTTCGGCGATCGTCGCAAGGCGATGCTCGAAGACATCGCAGTGCTCACCGGCGGGCGACTCATCAGCGAAGATCTCGGCATCAAACTCGAGAACATCAAGATCGAGGACCTTGGCAAAGCAAAGCGCGTCACTATCGACAAGGAAAACACCACCATTGTCGAAGGATCGGGCAAGAACGCCGACATCCAGGGTCGCGTTGCTCAAATCCGCCGTCAGATTGAAGAGACGACCAGCGATTACGATCGCGAAAAACTCCAGGAACGTCTCGCCAAACTCGCGGGCGGTGTTGCCGTCATCAACGTCGGTGCTGCGACCGAGACCGAGATGAAGGAGAAGAAAGCGCGCGTCGAAGATGCGTTGCACGCCACTCGCGCCGCGGTTGAGGAAGGCATCGTCCCAGGCGGCGGTGTCGCGTTTATCCGTGCCCAAAAAGTGCTCGACAGCATGAGGGGCCTCGACGCGGACGAGAAAGTTGGCGTGCAAATTGTGCGCCGCGCGATCGAAGAGCCGACTCGTCAACTCGCTGATAACGCGGGACGCGAAGGCGCGCTCGTGGTCGAGGAAGTCAAGAACCGTAAGGGCAACGAAGGTTACGACGTTTCCGCCGACGAATACACCGACTTGGTGAAGGCGGGCATTGTCGATCCTACGAAAGTGACGCGGACCGCGTTGCAAAACGCCGCGTCCATCGCGGGCCTGTTGCTCACCACCGAAGCGCTCGTGACGGAGATTCCGGAAAAGGAAAAGACTCCTCCGATGCCACCGGGTGGCATGGGCGGCATGGATTACTAAGCCGAAACAACAAACGAATCACAGCAGCCGGGTCAGCAATGGCCCGGCTGTTTTGTTTTTTGAAATTGTGGGGACGATTGAGCAGACGCTGGCGCGAGATCGCTGTAATTCTCGCAACTAAACTGCTGCTCTTTTCTGGGGAGCATAGGCTAGCCGTCACTGCCAGTCCGGCTCGGACTTGGCGGCAGCCTGCCGCGAACGCGTGTGGCAATCTCGACGTTCATGCATTGCCCAGATGCATTCGGCGCAGCGGCCGAATGCTACAGGCTGGCAGCCTGTGCTCCCCGGAACTCGCATAGCCGCCGAGCCTTATTCGATTAGATTCAGTAATGTTACCGAAGTACGATGATTTCTTGATCAAGCGTTTCGAGGAGCCGGATAAAGCGCGCATATTCGAAAAAGGAAAATTCGAAACAGTAAAGATCGGATCGATGACGATTGGGCGCGCCAGCTACGAACCGGGATGGAAATGGTCGACGCATGTGGGAGCAGTAACCGGCGCGATGTTCTGCGAAGTGGAACACATCGGCTTGGTTTTGTCCGGTTCCGCCGCCTGTCAGATGAAGGACGGCCCCTACTACGAAATGCGGGCGGGCGATTTGTTTTACATCGGCCCAGGCCACGACAGCTCGGTGGTGGGCGACGAGCCGTATGTGTCGCTCCATTTTCTAGGCGCTGAGCAGTACGCGCAGCGAAGCCGCTAAGATCAACACCGGCTGATTTGGTTTTGGCATCACAAGATCTAAATTCAGCATTTCGGCTGCACGGTTGCTGACTCGCAGTTTTCTGACAAGTTTTCGACCATCCTGTGGAAAATTACGTTTCAAATTTGATGGCCGAGGCGAAGGGCAAGAACCCGGGCGAGCCGGAGTTTCACCAGGCGGTTGAGGAAGTGGTCGAGTCGCTCACGCTCGTGTTGGATCAACATCCCGAGTACCGGAAAGCGAAAATTCTCGAGCGGATGATTGAGCCGGAGCGGGTGATCATTTTTCGCGTGCCGTGGCAGGATGACGCGGGTGAGCTGCACGTTAACCGCGGTTTCCGCGTGCAGATGAACAGCGCGATCGGCCCGTACAAAGGCGGGTTGCGATTTCATCCCACAGTTAATCTCGGGATTCTGAAATTCCTCGCCTTCGAGCAGGTTTTTAAAAACGCACTTACGACATTACCCATGGGCGGAGGCAAAGGCGGCTCCGATTTCGACCCAAAAAGCAAAAGCGATTTGGAAGTAACACGTTTTTGTCAGGCGTTCATGTGCGAACTTTTTCGGCACATCGGGCCGGACACGGACGTCCCGGCGGGTGACATCGGCGTCGGCGCGCGCGAGATCGGCTTTCTCTTCGGAATGTATAAGAAACTCAAGAACGAATTCACCGGCGTTTTCACCGGTAAAGGGCCGACGTGGGGTGGTTCGGTCATTCGCCCGGAAGCGACCGGCTACGGCGCTGTTTACTTCGCGGAGGAAATGCTTAAGACGCGAAAGGAGGATCTGAAAGGCAAGACGGCGCTGGTATCGGGCAGCGGAAATGTGGCGCAATACACGGTCGAGAAACTGATTTCACTAGGGGCAAAACCGGTTACACTCTCGGACTCGAGTGGCTATATTTACGACGAAGAGGGAATCACTCGGGAAAAGCTCGCCTTTGTGATGGAGCTGAAGAACGTCCGCCGCGGCCGTATGGCCGAATACACGGAGAAATTCAAAGGCGCGACATTTACGTCTCTCGACCCCAGGCTGGATTACAATCCGCTATGGAACCACAAGGCGCAGTGCGCGTTCCCGAGTGCAACGCAGAATGAGATCAACGTCAAAGACGCGGCCAATCTGTTGAAAAACGGCGTCTATGTTGTCTGCGAGGGCGCGAACATGCCGACTGCCATCGACGGCGTCCACAGGTTTCTCGAGGCGGGGATTCTTTTCGGTCCCGGCAAAGCCGCGAACGCGGGCGGCGTGGCGACATCCGGCTTGGAGATGGCGCAAAACAGCATGCGTATCTCCTGGACGCGCGAAGAGGTGGATAACCGGCTCTATAATATCATGAAGAGAATTCACGAAGTCTGCCATCGCACCGCGGAGAAATACGGCACCCCTGGCAACTACGTGAATGGAGCAAACATTGCCGGTTTCCTCAAGGTCGCGAACGCGATGATGGACCAAGGGTTGGTTTGATTCTGGGGACCACACGCGCCTCGCCGATCAAGATTGATTTCTGTGTCCTGCTATCCGAAAAGCCCGAAGGAAATGACGGGAGGAATGATGTATTTCCCGCGTATGTTGGATAAGATTCGACTGCACGCTAGTGACGAGCTGCACGAGGATTATCATCCGAATCTCGGCAAAGTGGGTCGCGCCGATGGCGCTTGCTGCAATTTTCTGCGAGTTCATTATCGAGACTTGCGCGAGCGCGTGCTGCAAGGCGGGACCGACGAAGAAATCCTGGAATGGTGTTTCGAAAAAGGCCGCCACCTCAACGAAGGCGACCTGATTGTTTGGAACGGGTTCGCGTCAAAACTAGGCTGGCGGGATTTCGCGACGCCGCTGTTAGAGGAGGCGAAGCGGAAATACGGCATCGCCGATCGGACCGACATTGTCACAATTCCTGACCTGATCGATTTCGACGAAGGCCGGACGAGTTAACGAAGGTTGTGCTTTCTTTGTCGAGGATTGGCCGCTAAGACTGCTCCTCCATGAACGTCAAGCGAATCGCTCTAACATGCCTGTTTTGTTTCGTCGTCGAGCGAGTGACGGCGGGAGATGCCGTTGTTATGGGATATAATTACGATGGCGTTTGGACAGCAGTGACGTACAACCGTTCGTCAACGCCGAAGGGAGGCCCTCATTACAGAAATGCTGTCCAGGCCCGCGCTGCTGCCCTGCGCGACCTTCACACCCGAGCGGGTGAAGACCTGGCGAGGGCCAGCGTGATCGGCGATTCGGATCGGACCGGTTACGTCACGGTTGCTCGTGGCAGGACCGGTTCGGGTAACGACGTGACGGCGGTAGGTCACAAAAAATCGCAGGCCGAGGCGGATAAGCGAGCGTTGTCTGAGCTTAACGAAGTTGGGGCTACCACGAATCAAAAGATTGTCTATCGTTACTTTTCTTACGGTGCGGACTCCGAGGTGCAAGCCAGGTGAGGTCGGTTTGCAGCTGGTTTGACGCCGCAATTTCGGTCGGCGTCAGCTTAATTTGTTGTCCATCCGCGGCTGATGGCCGGTCAGCCACCGTCACCCCCACGCCAACGGCGACGCCGACTGTTTTTTCAACGCAAACATTGGTGGACCTGAAGCGATTGCAGCAAGCCGCTCTCAACAGTGATTATGCGTATCGGCAAGTAGCGCATCTTGCTGACAACATTGGACCGCGTTTGAGTGGCTCGGCCCAGGCGGCAAAAGCGGTCGAATATGTTGCGAGCGAATTGAAGGCGATTGGCTGTGAAGTGCAGCTCGAGAAAGTGATGGTGCCACATTGGGTGCGTGGCGAAGAAACGGCGGCGCTTGTTCAATTTCCCGGCATGGCAGAAAACACGACGCAAAAAATTGTGCTGTGTGCGCTTGGTCCGAGCACACCGACGCCGCCAGCAGGGATCACCGCTGAAGTCATCGCCGTTAAAAACTTCGATGAATTGAAGTCGTTAGGCCACGACAAGGTCGCGGGCAAGATTGTCCTTTTTAATTATCCGTTCGACAAACAAATGGCGGCGGAAGGCCGGGGCGGCGAAGCGTATGGCGAAGCGGTTGTTTATCGGAGCGACGGGCCGAGTGCGGCGGCCCGGCAAGGCGCGGTCGGATGTCTGATTCGTTCAGTCGGTGGTGCCCAGTATCGAATCCCGCATACCGGGATGACACAATACGCAGACGACGCGCCGAAGATTCCGGCGGCGGCGGTCACAGCCGAAGACGCGGAGTTGATTGTCGATCTGGAGCGGCAAGGCACCGTCAAAATGAAATTAATTTTGACGGCGCAAACCTTGCCGGACGTCGAAAGCGCAAACGTGATCGGTGACATTAAAGGCAGCGAACATCCGGAGCAGGTGGTCATTGCGTCTGGCCATCTCGATTCGTGGGACCTCGGAACAGGCGCGATCGATGACGGTGCCGGCGTTGCCGTCTCGATGGAAGCCGTCCATCTCATCCAGCAATTACATTTGAAGCCAAAGCGCACGATTCGCGTGATTGCTTGGATGAATGAAGAGAACGGCTCGGCCGGCTCAAAACAATACAGCGAAGATCACGAAAAAGATTGGGCGAACCATTTCGCCGCAATAGAAACGGACCTCGGCGCCGGTCATCCAATCGGCTTGAACATGAAAGCGAAAGCCGAAGTGAAGCAGATGCTCACGGCTGTGGCCGCGATTTTGGAGCAGTCCGGCGCGGGAATTCTCAGTTTCACTGAGCATGGGGGCGCAGACATTGAGCCGATGGACAAAGCTGGCGTGCCAACATTCGCGCCAATTCAGGACAGTCGGTTCTACTTCAACTATCACCACACCTCGGCCGACACACTGGATAAGATTGTGCCCAGAGAGTTGGCCGAAAACTCTGCGGTAGTTGTGGTCGCGGCCTATGCACTGGCGAATATGGAACAACCGATGCCGCGCTGATTATTGTGTAGCGTTACCTCGCTGATGGAGTTTTCATCGGCGAATGCAAAGATCGACCAGTAAGCTTCCGGTCAGCGCGATTCTTTTCGCGATGTTTGCGGCGGTGATTGGTGGCGTCCTCGGCGCGTTGCCTGGCGGGCTTATTGGATCACTTCTGGCCAGTGCGATGCGCATCCCGACGCGTGAAGGCGAATCCGGATACTTCATTATCTTCATCGGGCTGATCGCGATTGCACTCGTAACGCCGGCTGCGGCTCTGCTCACGCTCTACTGGCGTGGGGTGCGAAAGGGGTGGCTTCTTCTCGGATTAATCATCGTGTTCATTGGGATCGCCTGCGTCGGCGCGGCCGGATTTGGAATTTGGTATATGGCGCAGCCGCACTTTCTCAATGTTAATGGGCCTACTCCACGCCTCGAGTTTGAGGTCAGACCGCCTGATGGGGTGAGCACGGGAACGCTGGCCGATGTTCGTGCCGAACTTGATACCGATCGTAACGTTATGCCGGCCGATTGGAACAATGAAAGCGGCGATCGGAATTCCGGCGCCCGCGCCGGTGCGGTGGACCTGGCTTTCCGGACCTCACAGCGATTGTTTGTCTCGAAATTTCCGGACGGCGAAGACCGCGTTTTCAAACTGCCCATTCCAGCCAATCCGATGAAGACGAAATATCGGGAGTGGTCGGGTTGGCAAAAAGCGGATTTTGTCGCGAAACCCGGCAGCCAGCCGTCTCGGGCCGACGCCGGCGCTGATTACCAAATCCGTTATCGGGTCGACTATCAAGAATAAGGCCGGCCGTATTGTCGGAAGCGCAAGAGCGCGAATATAGAGGCGATCAACGCAGTTACCCTGGATTCCCAGCAATGGGAGGCTGGGACGTTTACATTCGCATCTACTATCATCGACCCGGGCGTGAAGGCATGGTGGGCGATGCGAAGGCAGACGTTCGCGGCGGGTTTTCGTAGCTATTTCCAAACGAGCTGGGCGATCCAAGATATTCCATCTATCGAGCAGCTCATCCGCGGCGATGCGACGAAGGACTCAGGACTGGTGTAGTTGAGGGCTGATCTGAAAACGAGACCTCAGAAATCTTTCATGCTGCCGCATTGTCGCCGACGCGCAAACTGAGGCCCATCGCTTGAAAAATGCGGTCGCGTTTTTCCAAATAACCCGGTGAATCGAGATAGCGCGGCCGCGGAAGATCGATATCGACCACTTCTTGGATTGTAGCTGGGCGCGGGCTCATCACGAGGACGCGATCGGCCAGCTGCACGGCCTCTTCAATATCGTGGGTGACAAAGAGAATGGTCTTCCTTTCGCTTTGCCAGATGCGCACGAGGTCGGCGCGCATTTTGAGGCGGGTAAGAAAGTCGAGTGCGCCAAAAGGTTCGTCCATGTAAATAATGTCGGGATTGGCCGCGAGAGCGCGCGCAATTTCGACCCGCTGTCGCATGCCGCCGGAGAGCTCATGTGGATAGGCGTTCTCGAAACCACCTAGGCCGACCATGTCGATATAACGGGCGATGATTGCGTCGCGCTCGATTTCGTTGCGGCGACGCAAGCCGAAACCGACATTCTCATAGGCGTTCAACCACGGAAAAACGCCGTTCTCCTGGAACACAAAAATACGGCGCGGATCCGGGCCGCGCACCGGTTCGTTTTCTACGAGCACTTCTCCCGATGTCGCATCGAGAAATCCAGCGACGATGTTAAGCAGGGTCGATTTCCCGCACCCGCTCGGGCCGACAATGCAAACGAACTCGCCGTGCGCCACATCGGCCGTGACATCTTCTAGCACGGCAATTTCTTCGCCATGGCGTTTGCCAGGAAAACTCATGGATAGATTGTGAATGGAGACGGCAGCTGCGTTTGCGTTCATTCGGTAAAAAGCACAAACATCGAACACCGAACATCCAACATCGAACGTCGAAGATTCATCGGCGCTGCGTCGCTCGCTTGGTAGCGCGATTTTCAGCGGTGCGAATGCTCGCAACGAATATCCGGATTAGTTCGACCGTCTCGGCGAGCAACTGATTTCGATGTTCGATGTTGGTTTTTTTCATCTTCGTCTTCCCGCGTATCCCCAGCGCACCTCATCAAACTTCTCCAGTTGCCTGACGAGCAGGTCGAGCGACAGACCGATCAAGCCAATCATGACCATTCCGGCGACGACGAGATCGTAACGTTTGCCGGCGTTACGCGCGTCGATGATGAGATAACCCAGGCCGCTGTTGACCGCGATCATTTCCGCGGCTACGACCACGAGCCAGGCGACACCAAGCGCGATGCGAATCCCGGTGATGATCTGTGGCAAACAGGCGCGAAAAATAACCTGCCGAAAGAGTTCGCCCGTACTAAGGCCGAAGTTTTGCGCCGCGCGAAGGTAAACCAGCTGCATATTTTGCACTGCAGCAATGGCTGAAACTGTGATCGGAAAAACGCTCGCCAGAAAAATCAAAAAAATCGGTGCGGCATCACTCACTCCAAACCACAGAATAGCGACTGGAATCCAGGCGATCGGCGAGATCGGTCGAAAGATTTGAATCAAGGGATTGAAAGCTTGAAAGGCCCGCGCGTACCAACCGAGCACCAGCCCGAGCGGGATGCCGACGAGTACTGCAAGCGTAAATCCCCAGGTCACCCGGAAAAGGGATGCGACAATGTATTTCAGGAGCAACCCTTTTTGGACGAGTTCGACGATGCCGTGGACGACGTTCCCTGGAGTCGGAAACAAGTCGCTGTGCGACCAGCGGACCGCCAGGCTCCAAAACGTTAGAAAAAGCGCCGCCATTCCGACTGGCCTAACGATTCGCCAAACAAGCGCGTCGGGACCTGGCGGCCAATCGATCAACGTCCTTGAGGCAATGCGCCCATTCTGGGTAGCGCGCGCGTCTCGCGCGTTGGTCGCTGCGTCCCGCAGCGACGAACTTTCAAAGGGGGCTGACGCAGGCTGGGTATCGCTCGGTCGTTGATCGCAGCCGGAAGTTCGCGAAGGCGGGACGCCTTCGCCAGCACGCGAGACGCGTGCGCTACCCAGAGCTTTTGATTCTGCGCTCATTTCTTTGGGTCCCAGTCGTAGGGCTGCACCGCAGTCTCATCCGCCACGAATGAAGCATCTGTATAATCTTCAAAGTGCGCGGTGCCGTTTAGAATTCCGGCCTCGCGTCCGAGTTGCTCGATTTCCTCGAAATCAGGTTTGCGCAACGTGAGATTGGTATATTTCACGCGGTCGGGCGGCTTGCTTAGCACGAAGCTCAACAAGCGCGGGTTCTGATTATAATAATTGTTTGCCACGAA